>VYME01000123.1_pt1 | contig 35202 bp, 38 predicted proteins | sample 5115281 | NCBI WGS metagenome assembly VYME01 (sample SAMN12291780, study PRJNA351875) | freshwater metagenome | isolation source: freshwater lake | place: USA: Michigan, Wintergreen Lake | collected 2013-08-08
CCGGCGCGCTGCAGCAGGTGCTGCTGAACCTGCTCGACAACGCGCGCAAGTACGGCCGCCGCGGCGGCCGCATCGACGTGCACACGCAACGCCGCGGCGACCGCTTCGAAGTCGCCGTGCGCGACCACGGCCCGGGCGTGCCCGCGGCCGAGCGCGAGGCGATCTTCGGGCAGTTCGTGCGCGGTGCGCAACACCGCCACGGCAGCGTGCCGGGCACCGGCCTCGGCCTGTTCCTCGCGCGCACCATCGCCCAGGCCCACGGCGGCACGCTCGTCTGCGAAGGCGCCGAGGACGGGCCCGGCGCCGTGTTCCGTCTCTCGTTGCCGATGCTGGAGGACCAACCGTGACGTTCCACCTGTTGCTGGTCGAAGACGACCACGCGATCCGCACCGTGCTGCACGACGCGCTGGTGCACGACGGCCATCAGGTCACCACCGCACAGGACGGCGACGAAGCGCTCGCCTTGCTGCGCGCCCACGCGTTCGACCTGCTGCTGCTCGACGTCATGCTGCCGGGGCCGAGCGGGCTCGAGATCCTGCGCACGCTGCGGCAACGCGACCAGCGCACGCCGGTGCTGCTGCTGACCGCGAAGGGCGGCGAGAGCGACAAGGTGCTCGGGCTCGAACTCGGCGCCGACGACTACGTGACCAAGCCGTTCTCGCTGCGCGAACTGCGCACGCGCGTGCGCGTGCTGCTGCGCCGCGCCGAACGCCGCGACGAACGCCCCGCCGGCCGCTTCACGATCGGCGACGCCGAGATCGATCTCGACGGCTACGAGCTGCGCCGCGGCCGCAAGACCGTGCGGCTGTCGCCGACCGAGGCGGCGATGCTGCAGCTGCTGTGGCGCGAACGCGGCCGCGTCGTCGACCGCCAGCGCTTCCTGCAGGAGGTCTGGGGCGGCACGCCGATCGGCGACCGCACGATCGACACGCACCTGCTGCACCTGCGGCAGAAGCTCGAACGGGACCCGAAGACGCCGCGCCATCTGCTGACCGTGCACGGCGTCGGCTACCGGCTCGTCGTCGAGCCGTCTTGACGACTCCGCGACATCGATTCCACCACCCCGCGACCGAACCAGCCCCGCATCCGCCTTCCATGGAGCCATGAAGAACTTGCTCCTCCCCTTCGTCGCGGCCAGCCTGCTGGTCGCCCTTCCCGGCCAGGATGCCGCCACCAAGGCGCTGCAGCGCGCGCAACTGCTCGAGCAGCAGGAAGGCGATCTCGCTCGCCGCGGCGCAGCAGGCCTACCGCGCGCTGCTCGCCGACGCGGCGGCGAGTGCCGTGCACGGCGAAGCGGCGCTGCGCCTGGGCACCGTGCTGTGGCGGCTCGAACAGCGCGACACGGCGACACCGCTCTTGCAGCAGGCGGTGGCGACGGGTGGCGACGTCGCCGCGCGTGCGAACGCGGTGCTGCAGGGGCAGGATGCGGAGAGCAAGCAGCAAGCCGAGCTGCTGGCGAAGGCCGAAGCGCTGGCGAAGCGCATCGTCGAACTCGCGTTATCGAGCCTCCTGTCGGGTGCAGATCGGCTGCGGCTGGACCGAGTCGTCGTCGAACTGCGCAGTCTCGGGCCGATCGCGGCCCGCGCAGCCGTGCAGGAGATCGAGCGCCAACGACCACTCGGAGTCACCATCACCGCGAACGGACGCACCGACAGCGCGATCGATGTGCTGCTCTCTCTGGTCTGGCAGGTCGGCGGCCCGCACGCCATCGATGCCCTTTCCCGCTGGAGCCAGGACCCGGACGTGCACTGGCGTCGCCGCGTCGCCCAGGCCCTCGAGACCACCTCGCCGTTCGCCGCCGACCTGATGCCGACGCTGAAGACCTACCTGGCCGACCGCGACCCAGCCGGAGAGGTGGGCCGCAGCCTCGAGGGAGCGGTGGCACAACTCCCCCACGAGGAGCATGTGCGCCTCGCACAGTCCACGACTCCGGCGCTGCAGCGTGCGGGCCTGGTCGCGATGGCCACTCGGTGGTTCCGGGTACCGTCGGCGGTCCAGAAGGCGACCGTCGACGAACTGGCGCCGACCCTGGTCCGCGCGACGCATGCCCAGGACCCGATGCTCGCGCGCGCGGCGTGGGATCTGCTGTTCGCGTTCGCCTACCGTGGACCGGCCAACGGGCAGATGCTGCTGTGTTCGCAGATCGAGCGCATGCCGTCGTTCGAGCCGCCCATGCAAGCGTCCCACAATCGCGAAGGCCAGGACGATGCGTGGCTCGCCGCCATCGCGCAGGCCGCGGTGCGGCTCGGTGCCTTGTCGGAACGCCGGGAGGGCGATGGCCGAACCTTGCTCGCCCAGATGCTGACCGGCCATCAGCCTGCCTGGACCAGCAAGGGCGTCGCCGCGGCCCTGCAGCTGATCGAACTCGGTTATGCCGGAGGCATCGGCATCCCCATGGAGGCCGACGCGAACCAGCCATGGCTGCTGCACCTGGTCCAGCTCGCCGACGCCGGCCAGACCGTTCGCCTGATCGCAGCCCTGGGCCGGATGGACCAGACAGAACGGCTGATGCAGGAGCTGCAGCAGCGCCCGGTGCCAGCGGACGCCTTCACCGCGGTGCGCGAGCTGCTCGACCCACGCGGCGGTGCGCCGCGGCCGGCTTGGGCCGACCTGAAGGGCACCACGACGCGCTGGGTCCGGGGCGGGCAACGAACGGTGTCGACACCGAGCTCCATGATGCTGCGATGGCTGCAGCTGGCCGCCGACTCCGGGCATCCGGAGGCTGCCGCGTGGCTGTGGAGCCAGCTCGAAGGCGATGCCACGCTCGCCGAGCCGGTCGCGTCGTGCTTGCGCACGTTGTCGTGGAACGGGGACAAGGCCGCAGCCGTCGAACTCCGCAAGGTCCTCGTCTGGCCGGGCACCGACCAGAACGAGCTGCAACCGTTCGAACGGTCGCTGGTCCTCGCCGAACTCGTGCGGATCGGGGACGTGCCGACGATCGAGCTGCTGCCGCGCGCGTACGAACTCGGCCTCGAGACGGTGATCACGTACTACGGGACCCGCGGCCGCACGGTGTCCCCCCCGCTGAGGGTGGAGGCTGCAGGCATCGGCTTCCTGATGAAGACGGCCCCCGAAAGCCTGCCGACCGCACCCGTGTGGCACGGCTACGACGAGCTGCACCTGCAGCGCGCGTGGCGCACCGCGTTGTCCTCGCCGGCCTCGGCCGAAACAGCCTGGATGGAGTTGGCAGCCAGGCAACAGGAGGTGCCGGGTACGGCCACTACGGGTCAGGGCGTGCCGGGGCCCCGTCGCGCATCGGCAGGCGGGATCCGACCCACGAACCAACGGGGCATCCCTGTGTCGGTCGGCCCCCTGCTGCTCGAACTGCTGGCGCCATGGTGGGCCGCCCAGAGGGAGGACGATTCGAAGCAGGCAGCCGAGGTGATGACGCTGCTGGGCAGGTCGATGAGCCAGTGGCCAGACGAAGCCTTCGCCCCCACCACGCCGCTGCACACGGCCCTGCAGCAAGCACTGCGCAGCGACGACCGCACGTTCGCCGAAGCGCTGCTGTGGATGGCCGGGGCGAAGGTGCGAGCCCAGTTCCCGGACGAAGCGCGCGCCATCGTCAAGACCACCGAGAACCGATGGATGCTCGAAAGCCTGGTCCGCGAGGGGCTCGAGTTGCCGGACACGACCTGGCTGCAATGGCTGCAGCACCGCGACCCCCAGCTGCGCAAGGCCGCCCTGGGCCTGCTGCCGGCGGTGCACGCCGGGAGCCTGCGCGATGCGATCACCGCCCGACTGCACGACGATCAGGGCGAGGTGCGGATGGCCGCGTGTGGCACGATGGCGCGCTTGTTCGGGACGGCCGCCGTGCCAGCCCTGCTGCCGCTGCTCCAAGACCAGGAAGAGAACGTGCGCAAGATCGCGCGCGAGCAGCTGGAGAAGCTGCGCCAGGACGCGGAGCAGCGCACGTTCTGGCAGAAGGCGCAAGCGGGCATCGACACCAGCAGCCAGGGTGCTGCGACCAAGCTGCTGCTGCAGGCGAAGGCCGGCGAGCCGAAGGAGCAACGGCTGCTGGCGCTGCGTTCGCTCGCGGTGCTCGGTGTCGCCGAGACGCTGCCGTACCTGATCGACGCCGCGAACGACGCCGACGCAGAGATCGCGGCGGCGGCCCGCGCTGCGATCACGGCGATCCACCAGAAGGGTGGCCTGCCCGCCGAACGACCGGCCGCGGAGCCCGCGCGCAGCAAGTAGCGCGCGGCGGCTCGCGTGCCGGTGCCGCGGGCGAACGGCATACTGCCCGCACCATGCGACCCACTCGCCCCGCGTGGCGCGGCCTGCCCATGCCCGCCTTCGTCTTCGCCCTGTGCACCATCACGGCCTCCGGCGCCGCCCAGACCGCGGCCCAGACCGTGGTACCGGTGAACGCCGTCGCCACCACGTCGCCGCCGGCGCTGACGTTCGTGTGGCCTGCCGATGCGACGGCGACGGGCTTCACCGTCGCGCGCCGTCCGAGCGGCACCTTGGCCTTTGGCCCGGCGACGATCATCCCGGGCGGTGCTGCGGCGACCACCTGGACCGACACGACCGTGGTACCCGGCACGCGCTACGAGTACCGGTTCCAGAAGACCGGATCGGTCGCCGGCCGCGGCCTCGTCACCGCCGGCGTCGAAGCCAGCCTGATCGAGACTCGTGGACGACTGGTGTTGCTGGTCGACGACACCATGGCCGCACCGCTCGGCTACCGCCTCGAGCGGTTGATCGAGGACCTGACCGGCGACGGCTGGACCGTGCTGCGCCACGACGTGCCGCGCAACGGCACGGCGGCGAGCGTGCGCAACCTGGTGCTCGCCGATGCGGCCGCGTATCCGGGCCAGGTCGAAGCCGTGTTCCTGCTCGGCCACGTGCCCGTGCCCTACAGCGGCTCGATGGCGCCGGACGGCCACCCCGACCACAACGGGGCGTGGCCGGCCGACCTCTACTACGGCGAACGCAACGGCCCGTGGACCGACAGCACGGTCAACAACGTCGGCGCCTCGCGCCCCGAGAACCGGAACGTGCCCGGCGACGGCAAGTTCGACCAGAGCCTGATCCCGAGCGACGTCGACCTGCAGGTCGGCCGCGTCGACTTCGCCGACATGCCGGCGTTCGCGGCGAGCGAGCTGCAGCTCCTGCAGGCGTACCTCGACAAGGACCACGACTACCGCCACAAGGTCTTCGCGGTCGGCCAGCGGGCGGTGATCGACGACAACTTCGGCTGGTTCAGCGGCGAAGCGTTCGCGGCCTCGGGCTGGCGCAACTTCAGCGCGCTGGTCGGCACCGCGAACGTGATCGCCGGCGACTACTTCACGACGCTGAACACAGCGAGCGGCCCCGGCTACGTGTGGTCGTACGGCTGCGGTGGCGGCACCTACACGGGCGCTGGCGGTGTCGGCACCACGAGCGACTTCGCGCTGAGCCAGAACCGCAGCGTGTTCACGATGCTGTTCGGCAGCTACTTCGGCGACTGGGACAGCACGAACAACTTCCTGCGCGCACCGCTGTGCCAGGGTTGGACGCTGACCAGTGCGTGGGCCGGGCGGCCGCACTGGTCGTTCCATCCGATGGGCATGGGCGAGACGGTCGGCTTCGCGGCGAAGCTGAGCCAGAACGACACCAGCGCCGGCGGCCTGTTCACGCGCTACGTGCACCTCGGCCTGATGGGCGATCCGACGCTGCGCCAGCACGTGATCGCACCGCCGAGCACCGTGACGGTGGCCGATGCGTGGCCGCAGGCGCAGGTCGCCTGGACGCCGTCGCCGGACGCCGTCGCCGGCTACCACGTCTACCGCGCGGCGACGCCGGCCGGCCCGTTCACGCGCCGCACCGTGACGCCGGTCCCAGGTGCGGTGTGGTTCGACCCGAGCCCGATCCAAGGCGCCTCGACCTACCAGGTGCGCGCCGTGCGGCTCGAGACGACGCCGACCGGCAGCTACTGGAACGCGAGCCAGGGAGCGTTCGCGAGCACGAACCTGCCGAACGCGGCGGCCGCGCACAGCAGCTACGGCAGCGGCTGCTACGAGATCAGCAACTCCGTCTACGCGCACTTTGCGACGCCGAGCCAGGCGAACACGGTGCTCAGCGGCCTGATGCTCGTGCTGACGCCGCAAGGCGGTGGGTACCTGGCGACGTCGACGCTGGCCAACTTCGTGCCGCCGTCGGGCAATGCGACCACGCTGGCCCTCGCGAACGACGGCCAGGTCGCGGTGCCACTGCTCGGCTCGCTCTCGTTCCCGGGGGGCAGCACGACGCAACTGCACGTGCACGAGAACGGCATCGTGGCCCTGGCGCCGCTGCAGCTCGCGCAGCCTGGGCAGCCGAGCGTCGCCGCGATGCTCGACGCCCACGCGCCGGCGTTCTGGAGCTGGCGCGACTTCGACAGCGGGGAATCGGGCTCGGGACCGATCACGTTCGAGCAGGTGGGCAACGTCGTGCTGGTCACCTACGACGACGTCGAGAGCATCCCGGCCCCGATCACGAACCGGAGCACGGTGCAGTTCCAGTTCGACCTGTCGACCGGCGAGGTGCGCATCGTCTGGGTGGCGCTGGGCAACGGCTTCGGCGACGTGGTGTGCGGCTGGTCGCCGGCGGGCAAGTCGCTCGATCTCGGCCCGACGGACTTCGCCGTCGGACTGCCGCGCTTCGTGCCCGCCGCCAACCGGTCGGCGCTGCGACTGGCCGCGAGTCCGGCGCCGATCTCGACGCCGACCGTGGGCACGTCGATCACCTGGACGATCGACAACATGCCCGAGATCGCTCCGGGGTCGGGCCTGACCAGCGGTGCGGTGTTGTTCAGCCTGACCGCGAACCCGTCGGGTGCCGTGCTCGACCCGATCGTGTTGCCCGACTGCGGCCTGTGGGTCGCCTCGCTCGATGTCGTGCTGCTGTTCACCGGCACGGCGAGCACGGAGACGTTGACGCTGGACCTGCCGGCCGGCCTGCCGCACGGCACCCTGCTGTATTCGACGGCGGCCGCGCTGGTGCTGGCGGGGTCGCTGCCAGGTGGGCAGAACCCGTTCGGGGCGGTGACCTCGAACGGCGTGCAGAGCTTCTTCGCGCCGTTCTGACGCGGCCCGGCGTGGCTTGGTGGCCAACGCGGCTTGGTGGCCAGCGTGGCTCGCTAGCCTGCGGGCTTGCGAGCCGGCGTGGCTTGCCAGCGCCGGCACCGCAGCTCGATGGCGGCACACGCACGCCAGCGCGGCGTCGCGGGACGGGGAAGGAAGATGGCGGAGAGGGGGGGATTCGAACCCCCGATGGGTTGCCCCACTCCGGTTTTCGAAACCGGTACAATCAGCCACTCTGCCACCTCTCCGCGAGGTTTCGCCGCGCAGTCGCGGGGCGCCGATTGAGCGGCGGCATCTTGCCGAGCCCCACGCCGCTTTTCAAGGGCGGGCCACAAGCGGAGTTGGGCTCGCGCACGGTCGATGCCAGCGGCGCGCGGACGTTCAGCCGCCGCGCTTCTGCCGGAAGAAGGCGCGCAGCAACTCGGCGCTCGCTGCCGCCTCGACGCCGGCGACCACGGTGCAACGGTGGTTCAGCCGCGCGTCCTCGAGCACGTTCGCCAGCGAACGCACGGCGCCGAACTTGGGGTCGCTGGCGCCGAACACGACGCGGTCGACGCGCGCGTGCAGGATCGCGCCGGCACACAAGAAGCACGGCTCGAGCGAGCAGTAGAGCGTGGCGTTGGCGAGCCGCTTGTTGCCGGCGTGCACCAGCGCCTGCTGCAGCGCCAGCATCTCGGCGTGCGCCAGCGGCGAGCGCAACTCCTCGACGCGGTTGCGCCCCTCGCCCACCACCACACCGTCGACGACGACGACGGCGCCGACCGGCACTTCGTCGGCCGCGGCCGCCGCGCGCGCCAGTTCCAGGCAGCGATGCAGCCAGCGGACGTCTTCGCTTGTGGGTGCTTCCGGGCTCATCTATGGTCCGGCACTCTTCCGACCCCGGGACCCGTGAGCAAGCGCGACTTCCTTTCGACGGCCGATCTCACCCGAGCCGAACTCGACGACCTCCTCGACCTCGCCGCGCGCGTGAAGGGCAAACGCCCGGGTCAGGTGCTCGCCGGCAAGACGCTCGGACTCCTGTTCTTCCAGCCGAGCCTGCGCACGCGCGTGTCGTTCGAGGTCGGCATGGTCCAGCTCGGCGGCCACTGCATCAACCTGAGCGCCGACGACCTCTACGAGCTCGAACCGGCCGAACAGGCGGTGATGGACGGCGAGGCCGAGGAGCACGTCAAGGACGCCGCGCGCACGCTGTCGCGCTACGTCGACGCGCTCGGCATCCGCTCGGCGTCGCGCACCGGCACCTGGGAACACGACCGCCAGGAACTGCTGGTCCGGAGCTACGCGAAGTACTCGTCGGTGCCGGTGATCAACCTGGAGACGTGCTTCAACCACCCGTGCCAGGCGCTCGCCGACGTGCTGACGATGCGCGAGAACCTGGTGTCGCTGCGCGGCCGCAAGCTGACGCTGCTGTGGTGCAACCACCCGGAGCCGAAGTCGCTCGGTCCGACGCACTCGATGCTGCAGGTCGCCGCGCTGTCGGGCATGCAGATCACGCTCGCCCACCCGCTCGGCTTCGAGGTCGACCAGCAGGTGCTGGACAAGAGCCGCCAGGTCGCGGCCGACGCCGGCGGTTCGCTGCAGGTCGTCAACGACGTGCACACGGCGGCGCGCGGTGCCGAGGTGCTCTACGCGCGTTCGTGGGGGTCCATCAAGCACTGGCACGACCCGGAGCGCGAAGCGATCGTCAAGCGGTCGCTGACCGAGTGGCGCGTCGACGAAGCGCTGATGGCGCAGACCAAGAACGCGCTGCTGATGCACCCGCTGCCGGTGCGTCGCAACGTCGCTGCCACCGACGCCGTGCTCGACGGCAAGCAGTCGCTGATCTACGAGCAGGCGGCGAACCGCGCCCACGTGCAGAAGGCGCTGCTGATGCACCTGTTGAAGTGAGGCGCCGGGGCGACCGCGCCCCGGCTCGGGGAGCCCCCAGCAGCCCGCCCCTTCGCCGCACCGCAGGTCGAGCCGACGAATATTCCGGCTCCGCCAAGGCTAGACAAAAGTTGTCAGCGTTCCTTGAGGCACCTAGCATGCGCGGCTCAGCCTTGGACATCTTCCAGAAGTGCGAAGGATTCACGCGAGCCCGCGAGCTGCAAGCGCTGGGCGTCTACCCCTACTTCATCCCGCTCCACGGAAGTGAAGGCACAGAGGTCGAGATCGCCGGCAAGCGGCTGATCATGATCGGCAGCAACAACTACCTCGGGTTGACCCACCACCCGAAGGTGCGCGAGGCCGCGCAACAGGCGATCCGCCAGTACGGGACCTCGTGTTCCGGCTCGCGCTTCCTGAACGGCACGCTGGAGCTGCACGAGGAGCTGGAACGGCGCCTGGCGAAGTTCATGGGCCAGGAAGCGGCCCTGTGCTTCTCGACCGGGTTCCAGACCAACCTCGGCGTCATCTCGTCGATCGCCGGCAAGAACGACATCATCCTCTGCGACCGCGACAACCACGCCTCGATCATCGACGGCTGTCGCCTGAGCTTCGCCGACGTGCGCAAGTTCCGGCACAACGACACCGGCGAACTGGAGCTGCTGCTGCAGCGTGGCCAGGAGCAGAAGCGGGCCATGCTGATCGTGGTCGACGGCCTCTACTCGATGATGGGCGACCTGGCGCCGCTGCAGGAGATCCGGGCGCTGGCCGACCGCTACGGCGCGCGCCTGATGGTCGACGAAGCGCACTCGATCGGCGTGCTCGGCCAGAACGGCCGCGGCGCCGCCGAGCACTGCGGGATCCACCCGGATCTCGTCATGGGCACGTTCAGCAAGAGCTTCGCCAGCCTCGGCGGCTTCATCGCCGGCCCGGCGCACGTGATCCACTGGATGCGGCACCACGCCCGCGCGCTGATCTTCTCGGCGTCGATCACGCCGGCCTCGGCGGCGGCGGCACTGGCGTCGCTGGACCTGATCGAGACGCGGCCGGACATGCGCAAGCGCGTGCTGCAGGTCGCCCACCACGTGCGCACCGGTCTCGCCGACATGGGCTTCCAGACCGCCGGTGGTCTGTCGAGTCCGATCGTGCCGGTCATCGTCGGCGACCAGGACCGCATGCTGCACATGTGGCGCACGCTGTTCGACTGCGGGCTGTTCACCAACGCAGTGACGCAGCCGGCGGTGCCGCCCGGGATGGACCTGATCCGCACCTCCTACATCGCCAGCCACAGCGATGCGCAGATCGAACAGATCCTGGCGCGCTTCGCCGAGGCCGGCCGCAAGTGCGGCGTGCTCGGCGAAACCACCGGCGGCAGCTCGGCGTCGCACGCCGCCGGCCACTGATCGTGGCAGCCGCGCGGCCGGTTCGCGCCGGCCGTGCGTTCGGCAGACGCCGTATTCGCGCACGGCAGTGCGTCGCTAAGCTCGACCGCCCCTCCCGCCCCGCCATGCCGCTGCGATGAGCGAAGCCCCGCCGTTCGTCCACCTGCACGTGCGCTCGCACTACAGCCTGCTGGCGGCGCCGGCGGAGGTGTCGGGCCTCGTCGCCGCCGCGGCCGAAGACGGGCAAACGGCGCTGGCGCTGACCGACAACGGCAACCTGTTCGGCGCGGTCGAGTTCTTCAAGGCCTGCAAAGAGAAGAAGATCAAGCCGATCGTCGGGCAGACGACCTACGTCGCCGGCAAGACGCGCAAGGACACCGCCGGCGCCGACAACCCGACCTTCGACCTGACGCTGCTGGCGATCGACAACCGCGGCCTCGACAACCTGAAGAAACTGTCCGGCCGCGCGTGGCTCGAGGGCTTCAGCTACCGCCCGCGCGTCGACCTCGAGGTGCTGCAGGAGCACCGCGAAGGCCTGATCGCGTTGTCCGGCACGGTGTCGTCGCAGATCGCGACCGCGGTGCTGCAAGGCGATCCAGCGGCTGCGCGCCGCACGGCGGAGCAGTTCCGCGAACTGTTCGGCCAGGACAACTTCTTCCTCGAGGTCGCCGAGACCAACTCGGAACCGCAGCGCAAGGTCACGCGCGCGCTGCGGGCGCTCGGCCAGGAGCTCTCGATCCCGTGCGTCGCCACCAACGACGTGCACTACCTGAAGGCCGACGACTGGCTGGCGCAGGACATCATGCTCTGCATCCGCAGCGGCAAGTCGGTCGCCGACCAGCAGCGCTTCCGGATGGGTTCGCACGAACTGTTCCTGAAGTCGCGCGCACAGATGGCGGCGGCGTTCGCCGACTGGCCCGAGGCGCTGGCGAACACCGTCGCGATCGCCGAGCGCTGTGCGCTGAACATCGAGTTCGGCGTCTACCACCTGCCGGTGTTCCAGCCCGACGACGGCAGCTCGCCGGACGTCTACTTCGAGCGCATCTGCAAGGAAGGCGCGATCCGGCGCTACGGCGGTATCGACGAGGCCGTGCAGAAACGCCTCGACTACGAAATCGGCGTCATCCGGAAGCTCGGCTTCGTCAGCTACTTCCTGATCGTCCAGGACTTCATCCAGAAAGCGAAGTCGATGGGCATCCCGGTCGGCCCGGGCCGCGGCTCGGCGGCGGGTTCGATCGTCGCCTACGTGCTCGGCATCACCGACGTCTGCCCGCTGCGCTACGCCCTGCTGTTCGAGCGCTTCCTGAACCCGGGCCGCGTGTCGATGCCCGACATCGACATCGACTTCTGCGGCAACCGCCGCGAGGAAGTCATCCAGTACGTGCGGCAGAAGTACGGCAACGACTGCGTCTGCCAGATCATCACCTTCGGCACGATGGCGAGCCGCGGCGTGCTGCGCGACGTCGGCCGCGTGCTCGACTTCCCGATCGCCGACGTCGACAAGCTGTGCAAGAAGGTGCCGCAGGGGCCCGGGGCGTCGCTGCAGGCGGCGCTCGACAGCGACGCCGAGCTGAAGCAGATCCGCGACAGCAGCCCGCAGCACAAGCGCCTGTTCGACCTGTCGCTGAAGCTCGAGGGGCTCGCCCGCCACAGCTCGATCCACGCCGCCGGCGTCGTCATCGCCGACCGGCCGCTGCGCGACTACGTGCCGCTGGCGAAGAACGGCGAGGACGTCATCACGCAGTGGCAGATGACCGAGCTCGAGGAAGTCGGCCTGCTGAAGATGGACTTCCTCGGGCTGAAGACGCTGACCATCCTGCAGGAGGCGGTGCGCCTCGTGCAGGAGGTGCACGGCGTGCAGCTCGACCTCGGCACGTTGCCGCTCGACGACAAGAAGACCTACGAGCTGATCGCGCGCGGCGAGACGCAGGGCATCTTCCAGCTCGAATCCAGCGGCATGCGCGAACTGCTGACGCGCCTGAAGCCGGACACGTTCGAGGACGTCATCGCCGTGCTCGCGCTCTACCGCCCGGGTCCGCTCGGTTCGGGCATGGTCGACATGTTCGTCGATCGCAAGCACGGCAAGGTGAAGACCGAATACCCACACGAAGCGACGAAGCCGGTGCTGGAGGCGACCTACGGGGTCATCGTCTACCAGGAGCAGGTGATGCAGATCAGCAACATCATCGGCGCCTTCTCGATGACGGAAGCCGACAACCTGCGCAAGGCGATGGGCAAGAAGAAGCCCGAGGTGATGGCGAAGTTCAAGGACCAGTTCATCGCCGGCGCCGTGAAGCAGGGCTACGGCGAGAAGTTCGCGAAGGAACTGTTCGAGACGATGGAGTTCTTCGCCGGCTACGGCTTCAACAAGTCGCACTCGACGGCCTACGCGCTGGTCACCTACCACACGGCGTGGCTGAAGGCGCACTACCCGGTCGAGTTCACCGCCGCGAACCTGACGGTGGAATCGGGCAACAGCGACAAGATCAAGGAGTTCGTCGACGAGGCCCGGCGCTCGGCGATGCCGATCCTGCCGCCGAGCGTCAACCATTCGCAGCGCTACTTCGGCGTCGAGAAGACGGAGAAGGGCTGGTCGATCCGCTACGGCCTCGGTGCCGTGAAGGGCGTCGGTGCGCGCGCCGCCGATTCGATCGCCGAGGAGAGGAAGCGCGGCGGCCCGTTCCAAGGGCTCGACGACTTGTGCGAGCGGCTCGAAGGCAACGTGCTGAACAAGACCGCACTCGAGGCGCTGACACAGGCCGGTGCGTTCGACGGCCTCGGTCGCTCGCGCGCGGCGGACTTCGCAGCGATCGAATCGGCGCTGCGCAACTCGCAGAAGGCGCGCGAGGACCGGCGCCGCGGCCAGAAGCTGCTGTTCGCGCCGCCATCGCCGCAGACGGCGGCGACCAGCGGCCCGGTCGCCGGCGAGTGGCCGGAGCACGACCGTTTGGCACGCGAGAAGGAGTCGCTCGGTTTCTACCTGTCGGGCCACCCGTTCGAGAAGCGCGGCGCGTTCCTCCGGCGCATCGCCGGGCAGACCACCGCGTCGTTGGCGAAGCTCGAGCCCGGCGGCTCGGTGCGCATCGCCGGCATGATCAGCTCGGTGCGCGTGCTGCAGATCAAGCAGGGCAAGAACGCCGGGCAGAAGATGGCGCGGTTCCAGCTCGAGGACCTCGACGGCCAGGTGGCCGTGACCTGCTTCGCCCGCGCCTACGCGACTCTGAAGGACCGCATCGTCGACGACGCGATCGTGTTCCTGACCGGCCGCCTCGACAGCAACAGCGAGGAAAAGGCGCTGCTGCTCGACCAGTTGGACCCGGCAGCCGAAGTGGTGCGCCGCGAAGTGGCGGGCCTCGTTCTGCACCTCCGTGGTCCGCTGGCGACCGACGCAAACCTGGAGCGCATCCACGAAGTCGTGCTGCGGCACAAGGGCAGCCAGCACCTGCTTCTCGACGTCGAGGATGGCACCAACTGCTACCGCGTGCGAGCCGACGAAGGCGTCAAGGTCTGCGACGAGTTGCTGGACGCGGTCGCCGTGTTGGTCGGGCCCGAGAACATGTCGTTCACGCGCACCTGATCGAAGTGGATCGGTCCGGGTTGTCCTTCACGGGCGGGCGGGACCCGCACGCCGAACGCTGGACTTGCAGCAGCCAACCGCCCCCACCGGCCGGAACCACACTGGAAGGATCAACCCCCGAATGGGAGGAGGTGGTGGCCACAGGGTGCATAAACGCAGCGAGGGCGCCCTGGCGAACAGGGCACCCTCGTGCGGAGCGGCGAAGACGAGCCGATCAGACGCCGGCGGCTTCCGCGTCCTTCGTGGCGGCGGCTTCCTTGGCCTTGATCTTCTGCTCGAGAACGTTGTTCTCGACCAGTTCGAACACGACCTTCGTGCCACCGTCGCCGATGCGATAGTCGGCCATGCGCAGGATGCGCGTGTAGCCACCCTGGCGGTTGGCGAAGCGCGGCCCGATGACCTCGAACAGCTTCCGGACCGCCGCCTTGTCCTGCAGGAAGGAGATGGCGCGACGGATCCGGTGCAGCTTCGTCTTGCCGTCCGAGCTGCGCGCGAGCGTGATCATCTTCTCCACGAACGGACGCAGCGCTTTCGCCTTGGCCAACGTGGTGACGACGCGCTCGTGCTTGATCAGCGACACCGTGAAGTTCTTGCGCAGCGCGGCGCGGTGCGCCGAGTTTCGCTGCAACGACTTGCCAGCAACATTGTGCATCATGGCCGCAACTACCCTTGCTTGTATTCCTCGATGTTCATTCCGAGCGACAGGCCCAGAGCGGCCAGCTTGCTCTTCACTTCCTTCAGCGACGTCTTGCCGAAGTTGCGCACCTTCAGCAACTCAGGCTCCGACAGCTGGACCAGGTCCCGCATCGTCGCGACGTTCTCACTGTCCAGACAGTTCTTCGCACGGACCGACAGCTCGAGCATGTCGATGCTCTTGTTGAGCAGGTCGACCATCTCGCGACGGCGTGCCCCTTCATCACCTTCCGGCGCCAGCGCACCACCCTCGACGGCCAGGTCTTCCTTCAGGTCGAAGTACTGGACGAACGGATTCAGGTGCTTGCGATAGATCTTGCTGGCCTCGACCAACGCCATCTCGGGCGTGACCGTGCCATCGGTCCAGATCTCGAGCACCAGGCGGTCGTAGTCCGTCGACTTGCCGACGCGGGTGTTCTCGATCGCGTAGCGCACGCGATGGACCGGGCTGAAGATCGAGTCCACCGGGATGGTGCCGATCTCCTGCTCCTCGGTGACGTTCTCCTCGGCCGTGACGTAGCCACGGCCCTTCTTCACCTGCATCTCGCAGAAGAAGCGGACGTCCTCGGTCAGGGTGCAGATCTTCAGGTCGGGATTCGCGATCTCGACGTTGTGGTCGCCTTCGATCTTCTCGGCGCGCACCTCACCCTTCTGGTTGACGTCGATGCGGAGCGTGGTCGGCGCGTCGGTGTGCAGCTTGACGCGCAGCTTCTTGATGTTGAGGACGATCTGCGTCACGTCCTCGAGCACGCCTTGGACGGTCGAGAACTCGTGCACGACGCCGTCCATGCGCACCCACGTCACCGCGGTGCCTTCGATGGAAGACAGCAACACGCGGCGCAGGCCGTTGCCGATCGTGGTGCCGAAACCCTTCTCGAAGGGCTCGACGACGAAGCGGCCGTAGGTCTGGGTCGCGGTCTCGCGCTCCAGGCGAACCTGGGAGGGCAGTTCGAAGTTACGCCAACGAATACGCATTGCTTTGCTCCTGGCTTTGGGAGGGGCCGAAGCCCCTCGCCGATACCCTGGTGTCACCGATCGGGGATCCCCAGGCCTCGAGGGCGACGGGGCGATCGGAACCGATGCAGATCAGGCCGATGCAGAACCGGACAGAGCCGATCACTTCGAGCAGAGCTCGATGATCAGCTGCTCGTTGATGTCTCCGGTGCAGTCCTCGCGCTTGGGCAGCTGGATGACGCGGCCCTTCATCTCGGCCGGGAACGCCTCGAGCCAGCCCGGAAGGCGACGGCTCTTGTTCATGTCGATCGCGTCGCCCGCCTTCTTCTTGATCTTGTCCGTGCCGCGGACCTCGATCTCGTCACCCGGGCGCACGAGATAGCCGGCGATGTCCACGCGCTTCTTGTTCACGTAGACGTGGCCGTGACCGACCATCTGGCGGGCGTCGAATCGCGAGAACGCGAGGCCGAGGCTCAGCACGACGTTGTCGAGGCGGCGCTCCATCAGGATCAACAGGTTCTCACCGGTGTTGCCCTTCTGGCGCTGCGCGATCGAGAAGTAGTGCTGGAACTGGCGTTCCATCACCCCGTAGATGCGCTTGCACTTCTGCTTCTCGCGCAGCTGGGTGCCATAGTCCGTGCCCTTCTTCGGGCGGACGTGCTGGCCGGGGGGATAGTTGCGGCGATTGACACCACACTTCTCCGAGAAGCAACGCTGCCCCTTCAGGAACAGCTTCACGCCTTCGCGGCGGCAGAGCTTGCAGACGTTCTGGTCAGTACGAGCCATTGCAGTCCAGTGAGTATTCGGTAGCTGGCGGGTTCAGTGGCGCAGGCGGATCAGACGCGGCGGCGCTTCCGCGGGCGGCAGCCATTGTGAGGCAGCGGCGTCACGTCTTCGATGGACTTGACCTCGATGCCCGAGTTCGACAGGGCGCGGATGGCCGACTCGCGGCCCGAGCCCGGACCACGCACCAGCACTTCCAGCTCGTGCACACCCATCTTCTTGATCTTGTCGGCGACCTTCTCCGCCGCGCGCTGTGCGGCGAACGGCGTGCTCTTGCGCGAGCCCTTGTAGCCGATGGTGCCAGCCGAGTCCCAGGCGATCACCTGGCCCGAGCCGTCGACGACCGTGATGATCGTGTTGTTGAACGATGCCTTCACATGGGCGACGGCCTTGCCGACGTTCTTGCGCAGGCGCGCCTTCTTCTTCTCGACGCCCGGGGCTTGGGTCTGCGTGCTCATCGAATCACTTCCTCAGGATCTTCTTGTTGGCGACGGTCTTGCGCGGGCCCTTGCGCGAGCGGGAGTTGCTACGGGTGCGCTGGCCACGGACAGGCAGACCACGGCGGTGCCGCAGTCCACGATAGCAGTAGATCTCCTTCAACCGGTTGATGTTCTGCATCGTCAGGCGACGCAGGGCACCCTCGACCGGGTAGTTCTTCTCGAGATAGCTGGCGATGTTGGCGATCTCGTCGTCCTTGAGGTCCTTGGCTCGGACCGCAGGGTTGATGGCCAGTTCCTTCAGCACCTTCTTGGCGAGGTACGCACCGACGCCATAGATGTACTGGAGCGCGATCTCGATGCGCTTCTCGTTGGGGATGTCTACGCCGAGGAGACGTGGCATGGTGGGCTTACGGGTATGGGGCTACTTGCCCTGACGCTGCTTGTGGCGGGGATTGCTGCAGATGACGCGCACGACTCCGCCGCGTCTAACTACCTTGCAGTGCTCGCAAATGCGCCGAACGCTGGCTCTGACCTTCACGACAGTTCTCGCTGTTGGGGTTGAATCGGGTGACTGGATTGCTGGCTAGCTTGTGCAGACTTCAGCAGACGAACGATCCGTGCCTTGTTCGTGTCGTAGGGCGACACGTCGACCAGCACGTGATCACCAGGCAACAGCCTGGTGATCGCCATCCTGAGATCGCGGCCCACGTGCGCCACGATCTCTCGGCCGTCGGTCATCCGCAGTCGGAACATCCCGTTCGGCAACGAGCCGAGCACAGTAGCACGAAGCTCTGGCTCCCCGCCAGCCTGCTGGGGAATCGTTCCGGGATTCGTCATTGCATCAGCTGCAGCAGCTCCTTGAAGATGATCGCCGGGGCCCGATTCGCATCGAGCTCGCGCAGCAGGTTGCGGCCGCGGTAGTACGTGAGCAGAGGCTCCGTGAGCGTGCGGTACTCCACGAGACGCTGGTTGATCTTGTCCGGGTGATCGTCGGAACGCTGGACGGTGGGACCACCGCAGGCGTCGCAGATACCCGAAGTCTTGGTCGGCTTCGTTTCGACGTGCCAGATCGCGCCACACTTGGAGCAGGTACGACGGCCGGTCAAGCGGCCGAACAGCACCTGCTCGGGAACGGCGAAGTAGACCACGTGCGACAGCGCCTGGGCCTTCGGCAGGCTGCGGTCCAGGGCTTCCGCCTGCACCACGGTGCGCGGGAAACCGTCGAGGATCCACGCATTGGCGTCAGGCAGCGCGATGCGCTTCTGCACCATGCCGATGATCACGTCGTCGGGAACCAGCTTGCCGAGGTCCATGAACCCCTTGGCCTGCTTGCCCAGCTCGGTCCCCTGGGCCACTTCGGCACGGAGCATGTCGCCCGTCGAGATGTGCGCGAGGGCACACTTGGCGGCGACTTCCTTGGCCTGCGTACCCTTGCCGGCGCCAGGGGCGCCAAGGAACACCGACCGTGCCTTGAGCGATAGCGCCATGATCAGCTCGACCGACGCCCCCATCCACTGCCACCGGCGGCCTGCTCACCTGACTGCTGGTTGATCGCCTCGTAGTTGCGCATCAGCAGCATGGCGTTGAGCTTCTCGACCATGTCCAGGGCGACGCTGACCACAATCAGGATCGACGTGCCGGACATGAAGTAGATCATCGCCTGGGACATCGAACCACCACCGCCGGTGCGGAGCATGGTCGGCATCACGGCTACGATTGCGAGAAAGGTCGAGCCGGCCAGGGTGAGGCGCACCATGGTCTTCTCGAGGAACTCGGCCGTCGGCTTCCCCGGCGTGACCGTCGGGATGAACGAACCGTTCTCCTTCAGGTTGTTCGCGATCTCGTTCGGCTGGAACATCATCGACGTCCAGAAGAAGGCGAAGAAGAAGATAAGGACAGTGAAGCTCGCCACGAACCAGAAGCCGCGCTCGCCGCCGAAGGACAGCTCCAGCCAGCCACCGAAGCTCGTGCCCGAGAAGGCACTGCCGATCATCGCCGGAATCATCAACAGCGCGGAGCCGAAGATGATGGGCATCACGTTGGCTTGGTTCAGCTTGAACGGCAGGTAGCGCTTGTCGCCGCCCACTGTGCGCGTCCCCTTGGTGTGGCGCGGTTGCTGGATCGGAATGCGGCGTTGCGCTTTGGTCATGTAGACCACGGCCACGACTGCGAAGGCCCAGACCGCCAAGAACAGCAGCAGCTGCTGATAGTCTTCCGTGCTGGTCAGGCTCGGCAACGCCGGGGAGAGACCCGAGACGATGCCAGCCATGATGATCAAGGAGATGCCGTTGCCGATACCATGTTCGGTGATCTGCTCACCGAGCCACATGATGAACATCGTTCCGGCGGTCAGCGCGACCATCACGACGATGTAGTAGAGCCCCAGCCACTGCGAAACCCCCTGGTGGATGAGCTTGCCTTCCTTGCCCGACAGCGCGCCGAAGATCACGAACCACGACTGGATCAGGCAGATGCCGACCGTGGCGAGGCGGGTGTACTGGTTGATCTTCCGCTGGCCGCTCTGACCTTCCTTGGCGATCTTCTCCAGCGACGGAATCGCCTTGCTCAGCAGGCTGAAGATGATGCTCGCCGAGATGTACGGCATCACCCCCAGGGAGAAGATCGTCGCGCTCTGCAGGCTGCCGCCGGTGAGCAGGTTCACTAGGCTGAACACCTGCATCAGGCCACCCTGGTCTCCCGCAGCCTGGCGCTGCTGGCGCAAGGACTCGGTGAAGTCCACGCCAGGCAGCGGGATGAAGAACCCGATGCGATAGACCAGCAATAGGCCCAGGGTGATCAAGATCTTGTTGCGGATCTCGGGCACCTTGAACAAGTTGGCGATCGTCAGGTTCATGGCTTCAGGGTCTTGGAAAGGCGAGCTATCGCTGAGGGCAGGAGCCTTGGCCCCGCATCACGCGGGGGCCACGGTCACTTCGCGCTACGGCCGGCCTTCTTTGCGCCGGGCTGACGCTTCGAGCCGTCCTTGGCCACGAACTTCTCGCGGTGCGGACGCTTTTCGATCAGGACGACCTTGCCGCCGGCGCCTTCGATCTTGGCGCGGGCCGACGCAGTGATGGCATCGACCTTGACGGTGATCGCCTTCTTGATCGCGCCGTCGCCCAGCACCTTGAACAGATCGCTGTGCTTCTCCTTCGACGTCAGGCCGCGCGCGAGCACAGCCTTCAGATCGACCTCGGAGCCGGCATCGAACACATCGAGATCGGAAACGTTCACGACGGTGAACACCTTCTCGAAGTTCTTGTTGTTGAACCCGCGCTTCGGAATGCGGCGGTAGAGCGGCATCTGACCGCCTTCCCAACCGATGCGACGCGACCAGCCGGAACGCGCCTTGGCACCCTTGTGGCCGCGACCCGAGGTCTTGCCGAGACCCGAGCCGACACCACGGCCGATGCGCTTGCGTTCAGGGAACTTGAGGCCGAGGGCCTTGGCTTCGGCGAGGTTCATTCGAGATTCACTCCACGCAGGGCAACCGTCTGCTCGCGGCTGCGCAGTTTGCTCAGGGCCATCATGGTCGCCTTCACGACGTTGAGCGCGTTCGTGGAGCCGTAGTTCTTGGTCAGGATGTCGGTGACACCAGCCAACTCGAGGATCTTGCGAACGGCTTTGCCAGCGATGATGCCGGTGCCGGGCGCCGCCGGGAGCAAGCGAACCTTCGTCGCGCAGAACTCCCCTTCGGTCATGTGAGGAATCGTCGTGCCGTTGCGGATCACTCGCATGATCTGCTTGCGCGCATCCTTCACCGACTTCTCGATCGCGTTCGGAACTTCGCGGCCCTTGCCGTAGCCGATCCCGACCAGACCGTTGCGGTTGCCGACCACGGACAACGCGCTGAAGCTGAAGCGACGACCGCCCTTGACGACTGCGGCGGAGCGATTGATCGCCACCACGTCGTCCTCGACGTCGGCGGACAACGCTTCGTCGATCGGAATCAGAGGAAACTTACCCTTCGCCATGATCGGAACTCACCAGACTCGCTGGTCGATGCGGGAATCAGAACTGCAGCCCGGCTTCGCGGGCAGCATCCGCGAGCGCCTTGATTCGGCCGTGATACTTATAGGATCCACGATCGAAGGCGACCGCAGACACACCTGCGCGCTTGGCGCGCTCGGCGACCAGGGCGCCGACCTTCTTCGCAACATCCGTCTTGCGCATGCCCTTGGTGGCAGTGCGGACGTCCTTCTCCTGCGACGAAGCTGCCGCGAGCGTGTGCCCGCGGACGTCGTCGATGATCTGGACGGAGATGTTGGAGAGACTACGGAAGACGGAGAGACGCGGACGCGAGGTCACGCTGCGCAACTTCTCACGCAGCGAGGTCGCCTTGCCGCGGCGCCGTTGATGCTTCTGGAACGTCGAAGTCATGATCTTCAGCTCCTACTCGATCAGCCGCCGCCACCCGAGGCGAAGGCCTTGCCCGCCTTGCGGCGGATGACTTCGTCGGAGTACTTGATGCCCTTGCCCTTGTAGGGCTCCGGCTTGCGCAGCTTGCGAATCGCTGCCGCAACGGAGCCCACCTGTTGGTTGTCGATGCCCTTGATGAGAAGCGAGGTCGGAGTTGGCACCTCGATCGTCACCGTCGTCGGCAGCGGGAACCGCACCGGACGGTTGAAACCGAGCTTCAACACCAGGACCTTGCCTTCGATCGCGGCTTCGTAACCGACGCCGTTGATGTCGAGCTTCTTCTCGTAGCCCTTGGAGACTCCCTCGATCATGTTCGCGAGAAGAGCCCGCGCAGTGCCTTGCAGGGCACGCGAACCGCGTTCCTCACCGCGGGACTCAACGTGGATCGTCGAGCCCTCGACCTTGAACGAGACCTCGGGCCGCACAGGCAGCTTCAGCTCGCCCTTCGCACCCTTGACCGACACGTGCGTCGGGGTGACCGTCACAGTCACGCCCTTGGGCACTTCGATTGGCTTCTTGCCGATTCTGGACATGGATCTACCTCAGTCCACCGTGCAAAGGACTTCGCCGCCGACCTTGCGCTGGCGGCACTCTCGATCCGAGAGCACGCCCTGGTTGGTCGAGACGACGGCAATACCCAGCCCGCCGCGAACCTTGGGCAGATCGCCACAAGCGCGGTAACGGCGGCAGCCGGGCTTCGAGAAGCGCGCCAGCGACGAGATGATCTTCTCGCCGTCGGGGCCGAACCGGAACTCGATCCGGATAGCGGAACGCGGGCCGTCCGCGGCGACCTCGTAGCTCGCCAGGAAGCCTTCGCGCTTCAAGGTGTCGAGAATGGCCACCTTGAGGCGGCTGCCCGGCACCACGCAGTTGGTCGCCCCGCTCATCAGCGCGTTGCGCATCCGAGTGAGCATGTCAGCAATAGGATCGGTGAGCATGGTCTTGCGCTCCTACCACGAAGCCTTGCGCACGCCAGGGATCTCACCCTGCAGTGCGAGTTGACGGAAACAGCAGCGGCAGATACCGAACTTGCGGTAATAGGCGCGCGCCCGGCCACACAGCTGGCAGCGGTTGTATCGCCGAGTGGAGAACTTCGGCTTTTGCTGCTGCTTCACCCTCAAGCACTTCTTGGCCATGATTGTCTGCTAGTCGGTGTCTGCTAGTTGCGAATGCGGTTGGGATCCCAGGTCACTTGCGCCCGCTCACTTGCGGAACGGCATTCCCAGGTGGGTAAGGAGAGCAAGGCCCTCCTTGTCGGTCGGCGCGGTGGTCACGAACGTGATGTCCATGCCCTGAACGAACTCGACCTTGTCCAGTTGGATCTCCGGGAACACGCTCTGCTCCGAGAGGCCCATCGTGTAGTTGCCGCGACCGTCGAACTTGGTCGGAACGCCCCGGAAGTCGCGGATGCGTGGGATCGCCAGCGTGATCAGGCGATCGAGGAACTCCCACATGCGCGCTCCACGCAGCGTGACGGCGATACCGATCGGGTAGCCTTCGCGCAGCTTGAAGCCCGACACGGCGCCGCGGGCCTTGCGGATCATCGGCTTTTGGCCGGTGATCGCAGTCAGGTCCTTGTTGGCGGCCTCGATGCGGTTCTTGTTCTCGACCGCCCGGCCGACACCCATGTTGACGACGATCTTCTGCAGGCGCGGGACCATCATCGGGTTCGGATAGCCGAAGTCCTTCGTCAGGGCCGCGACGACCTTGTTCCGGTAGACCTGCTGCAGACGCGGCATCGCGTGCTTCGTCTGGCCGGCATTGCTCGTAGTGGTAGTCATCAGATTCTCCAGGCGTCTATTGCGTCAGCGCGCTTCGGGTTCAGTCGAACTTGGTGCCGCAGCGCACGCCGACACGCACCTTCTTGCCGTCGACGACCTGCACCTTCGTACGGGTGCCCTTGCCCAGCTTTTCGCTGAACAAGAGAACGTTGCTTGCGTCGATCGGCTGCTCCATCTGCACGCGACCGCCCTTCGGATTCTGCTGCGAGCGCTTGTGGTGCTTCCAGCGGAGGTTGACGCCTTGGACGATCACGCGCCCCGTCTCGGCCTCGACCTTCAGGACTTCCCGAGGCTCGGACGACTTGTACTGCCCGTTCGTGACGACGACCTTGTCGCCCTTCTTGACGTGAATGGAGCGACGAGCAGGCTTTTCCTTGTTGAAGAGCATCAGACGACCTCCTCGGCGAGCGAGACGATCTTCATGAAGTTGCGATCGCGCAACTCGCGGGCAACGGCGCCGAAGATGCGCGTGCCGCGAGGGTTGCCTTCCTTGTCGATGACGACGAGGGCATTGCGATCAAAACGGATGTAAGAGCCGTCGGAACGACGAACGGGCTTCGCCGTGCGCACGACCACGGCCTTCACGACCTCGTGCTCCTTCACCTCGCCCGTCGGCAGCGCCTTCTTGACGACGGCAATCACGACATCCCCGACGGAGGCGTAGCGGCGGCCACTGCCACCGAGCACCTTCACGCACATGGCGCGCTTGGCGCCAGTGTTGTCGGCGACGTCGAGCATCGACATTTCTTGGATCATCGGAGTTTCCTGAAGTTGCTGGGCGCGTCGCGAAGGGCTGCCACCATGGTGGACCCCATTGCGATCTATGCCTGGCTGTTCGGTTCTGACTGGTGGGAGCGTCGATCCGCGTGTTGGCCCCGGATCAGGGCGCGGCAATCACTTCGTTGCCTTCTGGATGATGCGGACGAGGCGCCAGCGCTTGAGCTTGCTGAGCGGACGGGTCTGGCACACCTCGACGATGTCGCCGACCTGGGCCTCGCCCTTATCGTCATGCGCGTAGAGCTTCGTCTTACGCGAAACGAACTTCTCGTACATCGGGTGCTTGACCTTGCGATCGACCTGGATCACGAGGGTCTTGCTCATCTTGTTCGATGTCACCATTCCGCGCATGACCTTGCGCTCGTTGCGCTCGGCCGCTTGCGGATCGGTACCACCGCTTGGGCTGGTGAGACTGCTAGGCGTGCTGTTCATTGCTTCTTGCCCTCATTACGAGCGCGGTCTCCCAACACGGTCAGGATGCGAGCGATGGTCTTGCGAATCTCGCCCGAACGCGTCGGCTTGGTCGTACCGTCCGTAGCTCCACGGAACCGCAGCTGGAACTGCTCCTTGCGGAGATCGTTCAGCTTCGCCTTCAGTTCCTTGGTGTCCTCACCGCGGATGTCTTTGATCGCCTTGTTCATGTTTGGCCTCGAGATCAAGCGTGACGACGACGAACCAGGCGGACCTTGACCGGGAGCTTGTGTGCAACACGATTGAAGGTGCGCTTGGCAGTCTCCTCGGTGACACCATCGAGCTCGAACAGCACCGTTCCGGGCTTGACGACCGCTGCCCAGAACTCGACATCGCCCTTGCCAGTACCCATTCGGGTCTCAGCCGGCTTCTTGCTCACGGACTTGTGCGGGAACACTCGGATCCAGATCTTGGCTTCCGGAGCGCTGCGCGAGGCGGCCACGCGGCCGGCCTCGATGACGCGGGCGGAGATCCAACCCGGCTCGAGGGCCTGCAGGCCGTACTCGCCGAACGACACTTCATTACCGCGCGTGGCCTCACCGCGGATGCGACCACGCATCTGCTTGCGCCACTTGGTTCTCTTGGGCATCAACATGGCTGTTATCCCTTGCTATCAGCTGACCGGGCGTTCGGCGGCAGGCCGGACGGGCAGGAGACCGTTCGTGGTCTCGCCGGGGCCGTACTCACCCTTGAAGATCCAGACCTTGCACCCGAGCGTCCCATACTTGGTCGCGCAGATGGCGAATCCGTAGTCGAGTTGCGCGCGGAGCGTTGTGCATGGCACGCGGCCCTTGCGGTAGTTGCCGATGCGCGACATCTCGGCGCCCTGCAGGCGGCCAGCGACGCGGATCTTGATTCCCTTGGCGCCCGCAGCCATCGACGCGTCGGCGACCTTCTTCAGGGCGCGACGATAGTTGATGCGCTTGCCGAGCTGTTCCGCCACGGCCTCGGCCACGAGGTTGGCCTCCATCTCGGGGCGGTGGATCTCGATGATCTTCATGCGCACCGGCTTGCCGGTGAGCTTCTCGAGCTCCTGACGGAACTCGTCGACCTTCGCACCCTTCTTGCCGATCAGCACGCCGGGGCGCGCCGTGTGCACGAACACGGTGACCAGCTCGCCGGTGCGCTCGATCTCGACCTTCGGGATGGCCGCGAACTGCCATTCCTTGCGGATGAAGCGGCGGATCTTCTGGTCTTCGATCAGGTTCTTGGCGAAGTCCTTCTTGCTGGCGTACCAGCGAGAACGCCACTGCTCCGTGATGGCGATGCGGAACCCCGTCGGATGGATCTTTTGGCCCATGTTACGCGTCTCCGCCGTTCTGAGTGGTGTTGGCCTGCGCGTCGGCCACATGAATGTGGATGTGGCATGTCCGACGCTTGATGGGCATCGCACGACCCTGCGGGCCCGGACGAACCCGCATGCCACCCGGCAGCGGGGGGCCGTCCTGAGCGAAGGTGCGCGAAACCACCAGGCGGTTGGCCCGCACCGACGGATTTTGGAGCGCATTGGCAACCGCCGACGCGAGCACCTTGTAGATGGCCCGCGACGCGCGGTGACGGTCGTTCCGCAGCTCGTCGAGCGCGGCGTTGACCGAACGACCACGGATCAGGGCGAGGATTAGGCGCGCCTTGTAGGCGCCCATGCGAGCCCCGCGGTGAACAGCACGAACTTCGAAGCTCATTTCTCTTCCACCTTCTTCATCGAGTGGCCGCGGAAGGTGCGCGTCGGCGCGAACTCACCGAGCCGGTGGCCGACCATGTCCTCGGTCACGTAGACCTTCAGAAAGGTCCGGCCGTTGTGCACATTGAACGTGTGGCCCACGAACTCGGGCAGGATCACACTCGGGCGCGACCATGTCTGGATCGGGTCCTTGACGCCCTTTTGGTTCATCGCCGCCACCTTCTTCAGGAGCTTCGGGTGGACGAACGGGCCTTTGCTGATACTGCGGCTCATCGTGATTCTCCTGCCTGCAGAGCCAGGACCGAGGTCATGGCTTCAGCTGCTGGATGGTGTCGGTTCGTTGGTTGAATGCTTGGTTTGCCGTGCGGGCCCGGATCACGAGCCACTGCCGACCGCGACGTGCTTGCCCGGCGGACGGCGGCGCAGGATGAACTGGTTGCTGCGGGCCTTGCCGCGGCGGGTCTTGCCACCCTTCGCGAGCTTGCCCGTCGGGGAGCATGGGTGACGGCCACCACCGGTGCGGCCTTCACCACCACCCATCGGGTGACTCACCGGGTTCTGCGCCGTGCCGCGATTGTGCGGACGACGACCAAGGTGGCGAACACGACCGGCCTTGCCCCAACGGATGTTTTGCCAGTCGACGTTGCCGATCTCACCGATCGTCGCGCGGCAGCTGGCGAGGACCTTGCGCATCTCGCCCGACGGCATGACCACGACCGCATATTCGCCGTCGCGGGCCATCAGCTGGCACGAGTTGCCTGCCGAGCGGGCGATCTGGCCACCGCGGCCTGGCTGCAGCTCGACATTGTGGACCTGCAGGCCGAGCGGGATGGCATCGAGGCGCATGCAGTTGCCGAGGTCCGGATCGCAGCGATCCGCCGACATGACCTTCATGCCGACCGTCAGGCCCTTCGGCGCGAGGATGTAAGCCTTCTCGCCATCCGCATAGTGGAGCAGCGCGATGTCGGCAGAACGGTTCGGGTCATACTCGATCGCCTTCACGACCGCCGGCACGCCATCCTTCATACGAAGGAAGTCGACCTTTCGATACATCCGGCGCGAACCACCACCCCGGAAGCGGCTGGTGATGTGGCCGAGGTCGTCGCGACCAGCGCGATCGTGCAGTCGCTCGGTCAGAGCCTTCTCTCGGCGCTTGCCCTTGGTCAGGTGGCTGAAGTCCAGCACCGACGAGTTGCGGCGACCGGCAGAGGTTGGCTGATAGACTTTGACGGGCATGTCACTCGCTCCGAATTAGGTCGTTGCTCGGATGAGAAGGCGGGTTCAGGAAACGTCGATCGAGTCGCCCTTGCGGAGCGTCACAACAGCCTTCTTCCAGGGCTTCGACGAGCCAGGCCGACCGAACGTGCGACGCGCCTTGCTCGGCATGCTGACCATGTTGACCTTCACGACCTTGACCGAGAACAGGGTCTCGATCGCCTTGCGCACCTCGACCTTGTTGGCGCTCGAGGCGACCTCGAAGGTGAACTGGTTGCGCATGCTCTGCATGGCCGTCGACTTCTCGGTCACGAGCGGCCGGCGGATCACGTCGTAGTATTGATTCGGGTTGGCCATCTCACGACTCCTTCTTGGCGAAGCGCTGCTGCAAGGCCGTCAAGGCTGACGGGGTCAGCACCAGAAAGCGGCGCAGCAGAACCTGGCGGGCATTCAGATCCCCGACGGTGCAAACATCGACCAGCGGCACGTTGCGCAACGACAGGCACAGGTTGCGATCCGTCTCCGCCGTCACCACCGTGGCACTGTTCTTCATGCCGAGCTGGGCCAGCACTCCGACTGCCGACTTGGTGTTCGGCTTGCCGGTCGGCCAGCTGTCGGAGACACCGACTTCGCCGTCGCGGAACTTGGTGAAGATCGCGTTCCGGAGGGCAGCGCGACGCGCCTGCTTCGGCATCGAGTAGCCGTGGTCGCGCGGCTCCGGCGGGTGGATACGACCACCGCCACGCCACAGCGGCGACTTCGGCGTGCCCATACGGGCGCGACCGGTGTGCTTCTGCGGCCACAGCTTCTTGTTCGGCCCGCGGACCATGCTGCGCGTCTTGGCGCGCACGGTGCCCTGGCGAGCGTTGTCCTCGTACATCACCACCGCGTCTTTGAGGGTGCGCCCCAAGACACGCGTGCCAAAGACCGACTCGTCGACCTTCTGGGTCGCGACGCTGCCACCTTTGAGAATCTTGACGTCGACCATGTTCGACTGCGAGGGTTGTGCGGTTCAGCAGCGCGGATGAACCGCGCCACCTGGCGACTCAGGCCTTGATGCGGATGTCCACGCCAGCCGGCATGTTCAACTTGCTCAGCGCGTCGACCGTCTTGGTGGTCGGCTCCGAGATGTAGATCAGACGCTTGTGCGTCCGAATCTCGAACTGCTCACGGCTCTTCTTGTCGATGTGCGGCGAGCGAAGGACCGTGTAGCGCTCCACACGCGTCGGCAGCGGCACGGGGCCAGCGACGCGAGCGCCCGTGCGCTTGCTGGTCTCGACGATGTCGAGAGCGGCTTGGTCGAGGGCCTCGTGGTCGTAGGCCTCCATCCGAATCTGGATTCGCTCTTGCATAGCTGTAAGCCGGCTTGATCCGCCAGCGGTGGGGTGCGGACCGCAGCGCTCTGGGGAGAGCATTTTGAGTCCAACCATCTGCACGGCAAGGGGTTACATCTGCTGATGTGCTCCCTGGAGCGCAAGTGGGCGGGCAGAGTAGCGATCTCGCTAGCACCCGTCAAGCTGCCAACTCCACAAAACCTGCCGATGGCGCTGCCAGTCTCTCCACAAGTCAACCCCTTCCGCGCACCGGCCGCAGCCCCGCTGGCCGCATGTCCACTCGGCCGCGCCCGCGGGTGATGGAACGAAGCTTGGTGACATAGCCGAGCATGCACATGAGAGGCGCCCGCCCGCCGACCCGAGCGCCAAGCCGGCCAGCAGCCACAGCCTCAACTTCGGCCCCACGCGCAGCAAGGTCCGCGATCACCACCGGGGCCCCATCCTCCGGACACCACACCTCGAACACGACCCATGGCTCCAGGTCACAGGGGCAGGCCTCCCCCACGGCCTGATCCAACGCCTTGCTCGCCGCCTGCTCCATCAGCGGCAGGTTCGGGGTCGGAGCCGAACATTCGGCGCGCTGCACCACCACGACCATGTCGTGCATGGCTCCAACCCGCAGTCCGGCCGCCACGAGCAACTCCAGCTCGCCAACCGCTGCCGCAGCAGCCGCCCCACCGACTTCATCCAGCACCGTCGCTGGCCCCTGGCCTTTCGCGGGGTGGACTTCCACAGCGCAGGTTGCCGAGCATTCTACCCCAGCGATGATGGCGCGAATCTCAGCCTCTCCTCGGCCGACCCACTCGATCGTCTCACGCCGATCGACCTGCGGGCGAGAACAGTGGAAGGCGACTCCCGATCGGTTCTTGGCCAGCTCCGCGACAATCTCCAGGTGCAGCTCCCCCATGCCGCGCACCAGAAGGCGATCCCGGTCGACGTCGACGCGCAGGGTCGGATCGTCGACCGCGAGATCCCGCAACGCCTGTGCGAGGCGGGGCCGATCCTCGGCGCGGTCAGGTTCGAACACCATCGCGAGAACGGGTGCCGGGAACCTCGGCGCAGCAACGACCAGGGGCGCATCCGGCGCGCAGATGCTGTCACCCGTACGCAGAGCGAACTCCCCCGGCAGCACGACGATCTGCCCTGGCCCTGCCCATTCGACGTCGCTGTGGCGGTCGGCCTGCACCACCCACAAGGCCGCACAGGCTCCCTGCGCGCCGCCACGCCCGCGCACCCAGGAATCGCCGACCCGCAGTGTGCCCCGGATCACGCGCACGAAGTTCCAAGTGACGGCGTCGACGTGCTGCACCTTGAACACGAACGCACAGAACGGCGCCGCTGGGTCGCCGGCGGCGGGGGTCGCCCACAGCCCTTGCCGCGGCATCTCGACCGGCGCCGGCAGATAGTCGGCCACTGCATCGAGCAGCCAATCGACGCCGCGATTCCACAAGGCCGCCCCACACAGCACCGGGACGAGCCGACCGTCCAAGCACTCCGCTCGGACGAGGCGGCGCAAGCGTTCGGCGGCAATCCGGCGGCCGGCGAGCGCATCCGCGAACACACCGTCGTCGCGGTCGGCAACGGCTTCGACCACCCGGTCGTGCGCCGCCAGCAACTCGGCTGTCATGCGCTCGGCGACCGACGCCGGCGGCTTGCCCGCGAACCACTGCACGCGCCCACCGAGAGCGTCCCCCAGGCCCGCGAAAGCCCCGCTGTCGTCGAACAGGGGCACCACCACGGGCACCGGACGGCACCCGAGACGCTCCCCCGCCTCGGCGACCACGGCGGCGAAGTCGGCGCCTTCGCGATCCAGCTTGTTGACGAAGACGAGGCGCGGCAACCCGCGGCCGGAGGCCTGTTCCCAGACGGCTTCCGTCTGCGACTCGACCCCGCGGATGCCGTCGAGCAACACCACGACGCCATCGAGCACGTGCAGGCAGCGCTCCACCTCGGCGACGAAGTCGATGTGGCCCGGCGTGTCGACGACCTGCATCACGTGCCGCCCCCACTGCACGCGCGATGCGGCGGCGGTGATCGAGATCCCACGCGCGCGCTCCTCCGGCATCCAGTCCATCGCTGCGGTGCCATCCTCGACGCTGCCGATCCAACCTTGGGCGCCGGCGTCGAACAGGATGCGTTCGGTCAGCGTGGTCTTGCCGGCATCGATGTGGGCGACGATGCCGAACGTGCGCAGCCGATCCATGCCCGGCGAACAGTAGCGACCGCGGCGCCAGGACCAAGCCGCCGCCGGCCTGGTGCGCCGACTACGCCTGGCTGGGCCGCTGCGCCCCGCCCTGCGTGATGCCGCGCATCTGCATCTTCAGGTCGTCGGGGTTGTCCGAGGCGGCGAGCGCATCCTCGAGGCTGATGTTGCCAGCCTGGAAGAGGCGGATCAGCGACTGGTTGAACGTCATCGTGCCGTAGTAGCTGCCTTCGGCGAGCGCCTTCGGCAGCATGCGCGTCGCCCCTTGCTCGAGCAGCTCGCGCACCGTCGGCGTGTTGATCAGCAGCTCGACCGCCGGGACCATCGCCGTGCCGTCCTTGTTCTTGACCAAGCGCAGCGAGCAGACGCCTGCGAGGTTGAGAGCCAGCTGCAGGCGCAGCAGCTCGTGCTGGTGCGGCGGGAAGAACGAGATGATGCGTTCGACGGTCTGCACGGCATTGACCGTGTGCAGCGTCGAGAACACGAGGTGTCCCGTCTCGGCCGCCGAGATCGCCGCACTCACCGTCTCGGCGTCGCGCATCTCACCGATCAGGATCACGTCCGGCGACTGACGCATCGCCTGCCGGAGCGACGACGCGAAGTCGCTGACGTCGACACCCACCTCGCGCTGGTTCACGATCGAGCGCTTGTCCTCGAAGCGGAACTCGATCGGATCCTCGATCGTGACGATGTGCTTGTTCATCGTCCGGTTGACGTACTCGACCATCGAGGCGAGCGTCGTCGATTTGCCGGAGCCGGCGATGCCGGTGGCCAGCACGAGGCCGCGCCGCAGCGACGCCAGGCGCTTCAGCGGCTCGACCGGCAGGTTCAGGTCCTTGAACGACGGGATCTCGTTCTTGATCGCGCGGAAGACGAGACCGACTTCGCCGCACTGGTGGAACGCGTTGCAGCGGAAGCGGCCGACACCGGGAAGGGCCACGGCCGTGTCGGCGGCGCCGCTCTTCTCGAACTCATGACGACCGCGCTCGCTGAGCACCTCGTCGACGAACGACCGCATCAGCTCCGCCGGCAGCGGCTGATCGCCGAGGAAGCGGATGACGCCGGCGACGCGCACCGCGGGACACCCGTTGGCCTTCAACACCAGGTCGGAGGCGCTCTCCTTGACCATGATGCGGAGGAAGTCGCGAAGCTTCGGCAGGCGTCCCGCAGTGGCGGTGGCGGCAGGAGTCGCGGCAGAAGGATCTTTCGGCGGCAGGTTCGGACTGGTCACAGGCGGCTTCCTCCACCTCCTGTATCGGCAGGCGTCGCCGGATCCCGAAGGCCACCGCGGGGCGCCTTCGACGCGCGCCCCGCTCAGTCCACGCGCTGGCGCGGAAGCTGCGACAGCATCGTCCACACCGCCATCACCAGTTCGCGCAGCCCGGAACCGGTGGCGCTCGAGATCGGCAGGACCTGCTGGCCAGACGCCGTCGCCAACTCCTGCGCTCGCAGCCGGCCAGCTTCGTCCTCGACCTTCGTCGCCACCAGCAGAGTGGGTCGCTCCGCGAGCTCGGCCGAGTGCTGGTCGAGCTCCTGGCGCACGACGCGCCACGCCTCGGCCGGCGGCTGCATCGGCAGGTCGCCACAGTCGACCAGGTGCAGCAGCAAGCGCGTGCGCTCGATGTGCTTCAAGAAGCGGTCGCCGAGGCCCTTGCCGGCGCTGGCGCCTTCGATCAGGCCCGGGATGTCAGCCAGAACGAACGTGGCGTCGCCCGGTCCCTGGGCGATGCCGAGCATCGGTTCCAGCGTGGTGAACGGGTAGCCGGCGATCTTCGGCCGCGCGCGCGTCAACGTTGCCAGCAGCGTCGACTTGCCGGCGTTCGGCAAGCCGACGAAGCCGACGTCGGCGATCAACTTCAGGCTCAGCAGGACGCGACGCTCCTCACCGCGTTTGCCGAGTTCGGCCTCGCGCGGAGCCCGATGCGTGGCCGTCGCAAAGTGCGTGTTGCCGCGACCGCCGTAGCCACCGCGAGCCAGGATCCACGGTTTGTCGGGCTGATCGAGGTCGTGCAGCACGTTGCCGCGCTCGGCATCCAGCACCACGGTGCCGACCGGGACCTCGATGACGAGATCCTCCGCATCCTTGCCGCCGCAGTTCTGCGGCAAGCCCTGGCCGCCGTTGTCGGCGCCGAAGGTGCCGCGGCCGGTCAGGTGGAAGAGCGTGTTGCAGTGCGTGGTGGCGACCAGGATGACGTCGCCGCCGTCGCCGCCGTCGCCGCCGTTCGGGCCACCGCGCAACGTCTTCGCATCGCGCAGGAAGCTCACGCAGCCATTGCCGCCCTTGCCGGCGCGGACGTGGATTTCGAGCTCGTCGACGAACATGGGATCAGCCGGACAGCTCGAGAGTGGCGGGACGGGCCCGGTGGCGCACCGGCGTCCGGCGCATCACGGGCGGCCGGCGGCAGGCGCCGCCGGCATCGGCCTCACGCCGTGGCTTCGACCGGGTCGACGTGGACCTTGCCGTTGGCCTGGAAGCGAACGATGCCTTCGGCGACGGCGAACAGCGAGTCGTCACCGGCGCGGCGGACGTTGCGACCGGCGCGGAACTTGGTGCCGACCTGGCGGACGATGATCGAGCCAGCGGTGACCTTCTGGCCGCCGTAGGCCTTGACGCCGCGATACTGCGGGTTGCTGTCGCGACCGTTCTGCGTCGAACCTTGACCCTTCTTGTGTGCCATTGCGAATCTCCGAGTGTGCGTTGGATTGCGGGAGCCGGTTGCGGGTAGCCGGTTGCCGGCTGCGCGCGGCCGCTTGGGTGGGCCGCGCCCGGCGATCAGCCGTTGATCTTCTCGATCTGGACGACCGTGAACTGCGCGCGGAAGCCAGTGCGGCGGCGGCTGTTCTTGCGGCGCTTGTACTTGCCGATGACGACCTTCGGCCCCTTGATCTGGCGGACGACCTTGGCCGTCACCGAGGCGCCGGACACGAAAGGCGTGCCGATCTTGCCCACGCCTTCACCGCCGACGAGGCAGACCTTGTCGAAGGTGAGGACGTCGCCTTCGGCGGCACCCTTGCGGAGGTGGATCTGGATGCGGTCACCGGCTTGGACCCGGTACTGCTGATTGCGATCGTCGACGACGGCGTACATGACTAGGGCTCTGGCCTTTTGGAAGGGGCGGAGAGGCTAGCGGCGAATCGCGGCGATGCAAGCCCGACTTTTCGTCGACTTCACGCGCCCGCCGCGGCATCGCCGCCCGAGCCGCGTCCGCAGCACCCTTGCCGCGAGCAGCGGCCCGGGCGCCGGCCGCCTCAGGCCTTGACGCCAAGGCCGGCTGGGATGGCGATGCGGGCTTCCTGGCCGTCGCCGGTGAGGAAGCGGTAGTGCACGACGTCGATCGGGTAGCTGACCTCGGGGCGGAACGTGATCGACTTGCCGACCGCATCCTCGAGTTCGAGCACCGCGCGGCGCTTGTGGTTGACGAGGTAGTCGGTGACCGCCGGGGCGGCGAACACCTGCAGCACCGAGAACCCCTTCAGGTTCACCAGGGCTCGCGACTCGCGCAGCACCGACAGCGCCTTCGACTGCACCGTGCGCGACCAGCCAGCACCCTTGCAGTGCGGGCACTGCATGAACACCGTGCGCTTCAGGCCCGGGCCGACGCGCTGACGCGTGATCTCGAGCATGCCGAACGGCGAAATGCGGCCGACCTTGATGCGCGCGCGGTCCCCGCGCAGCGACTCGACCAGGCGCTTCTCGACCAGACGGCGCTGCTTCTCGTGCGCCATGTCGATGAAGTCGATGATGATCAGGCCGCCGAGATCGCGCAGGCGCAGCTGGCGGACGATCTCGGGGATCGCGTCGAGGTTGGTGCGATAGGCCGTCTCGTCGGAGTCGCCGCCGGCCTTGTACTTGCCGGAGTTGACGTCGATGGCGACCAGCGCCTCCGCCTGATCGATGACGATCGACGCGCCGTTCGGCAGGTCGACCTTGGGCTGGTAGAGCGCCTCCACTTCCTTCTCGATGCCGAAGTGGTGGAACAGCGGCGTCGTCATCGCGTGCTGTTTGATGCGATCCGCCATGTGCGGCATCAGCTTCTCGGCGAAGTCGCGGATGCGCAGGAACACGTCCTCGCTGTCGACGACCACGTCGGCGATGTCCGGCGTGAACTGGTCGCGCATCGCCTTCAGCACCAGGTCGGACTCCTGGTAGAGCAGCGCCGGTGCGCGGGTCACCTTGAGACGCTGCGCGACCATCTCCCAGATCTTCTTCAGGTAGTCGCGATCGCGCTGCAGGTCCTGCAGCGACTTGTTGACGCCGGCGGTCCGCACGATGAAGCCGATGCCGCCAGCCCCGGTCTCGTCGAGCTCGCGGACGATGCGCTTCAGGCGCTTGCGCTCGCGGGAGTCGTCGATCTTCCGCGACACGCCGCACTTCGGCAGGCTCGGCATCAGCACGAGGCAACGACCCGGCAACGACACATAGGTCGTCAGCGTCGGGCCCTTGCTGCCGATGCCTTCCTTGGTGATCTGCACCACGACCTCCTGCCCCTTCTTGAGCAGCTGGTCGATCGTCGGCCGCGGCCCGCGCGGGCGGCGGTCGTTGCCGCGATCCCCGCGGTCGCGGCCGCGGCGGTTGCGGCGCC
>VYME01000218.1_pt1 | contig 35175 bp, 30 predicted proteins | sample 5115281 | NCBI WGS metagenome assembly VYME01 (sample SAMN12291780, study PRJNA351875) | freshwater metagenome | isolation source: freshwater lake | place: USA: Michigan, Wintergreen Lake | collected 2013-08-08
AAAAAAAAAACAGGGAACGACGATCCGGGCGCTCGCGGAAAGCGCCGGGCTCACGCTGAAGGCCGACGGGCAGTTCCACTTCGAGGATGCCCACGGGGCATCGCAGTTCACCCTCGACAACCAGGACACCGAGCCCTTCTTCCCCGAGAGCATGAAAAGCCTGACGACGTCCGGCATCACGTTCCTCCTCGATGTGCCCCGGGCGAGCGGCGGTCTCGCCAGCTTCGACCGGATGGTCCAGCTCACGAAGAAATTCGCGGCAACGCTGGACGGGCTCATCGTCGACGACAACCGGCAGCCCCTTAACGACAACGGCCTCGGCGCCATCCGTCGCCATCTTTCCGGCGTGTACGCCGCGATGGACGCTGCCGACATCCCCGCCGGCAGCCAGATCGCGCTGCGCCTTTTTGCCTGATGTTCGCCTGATGGCGGTCCCGTCGGCCGCAGCTGAGCGCGCGGCCACGCTGCGCCGCGAGCTGGCGCGTCACGAACATGCGTACTACGTGCTCGATGCGCCGGAAGTTCCGGATGCCGAGTACGACCGCCTCTTCCGGGAGCTCCAGGCGCTGGAGGCCGAGTACGAAGAGCTCGCAACGCCCGATTCCCCGACCCGTCGCGTCGGAGGCAAGCCTCTCGATGCGTTCGCTCCGGTGCGCCATGCGGTGCCCATGTTGTCCATCCGCACCGAGACCGACACCGAGGCCACCGGTGCCAGCGCGTTCGATGCCCGCGTGCGTCGGGAACTGGGGCTCACCGAGGTAGATCCTCCTGTGCGGTATTCGGCGGAGCTGAAATTCGACGGCCTTGCCGTGAGTCTCCGATACGAATCGGGCGTGCTGGTGCGGGCGGCCACACGCGGTGACGGCGAGACGGGCGAGGACGTCACGCAGAACATCCGGACGATCGGCGGGATTCCGCTGCGCCTCGCGAGCCTCACCGTGCCGGTGCTGGAGGTGCGCGGGGAGGTGTACATGCGTCGGGATCGTTTCGAGGCGCTGAACGCCCGCCAGCGCGACGCTGGCGAGAAGACCTTCGTGAACCCCCGGAACGCGGCCGCAGGTGCCGTGCGTCAGCTCGACCCCGCGATCGCTGCCCGCCGTCCGCTCTCGTTCTTCGCGTATGGCCTCGGTGAGGTGGTCGGCTGGGAATTGCCACCGACGCATTCGACGGTGCTCGACGCACTTGCCGCACAGGGCCTGCCGGTGTCGACGGATCGGGACGTGGTGCTTGGAGGGGAGGGGCTTGCCGCGTTCCATCGCGCCGTGGGCGCGCGGCGCGACGCGCTGCCCTTCGACATCGACGGGGTCGTCTACAAGGTCGACGACATCGCCCTGCAGCAGCGCCTCGGGTTCGTGACACGCGAGCCACGCTGGGCCGTCGCGCACAAGTACCCGGCACAGGAACAACTCACGATCGTCCGCGACATCGAGATCCAGGTGGGGCGCACCGGCAAGCTCACACCCGTGGCCAAGCTGGAGCCCGTGTTCGTGGGGGGAACGACCGTGAGCAACGCGACGCTCCACAACGAGGACGAGACACGCCGCAAGGACGTCCGCGTCGGCGATACGGTGATCGTGCGCCGCGCGGGAGACGTCATTCCGGAGGTGGTCAGCGTCGTGCTCGAGCGACGTCCCGCGGATGCCGGGCCGAGGTTCGATCTGCACGCCGCCCTCGGTGGCTGCTGTCCGGTGTGCCAGAGCGCCATCGTGCGGGAGGAGGGCGAGGTCGACTGGCGCTGCTCCGGCGGGCTGTACTGCCCGGCCCAGCGCAAGCAGGCGCTGTTGCATTTCGCGTCCCGGCGCGCAATGGACATCGAGGGGCTCGGCGACAAGGTGGTCGAACAACTCGTGGATCAGGCACTGGTCCGGACGCCGGCGGACCTCTACGGACTCACCGCGGCGACCCTCGCTGCACTGGACCGCATGGGTGACAAGAGCGCCGGCAACCTCGTGGACGCCATCGCGAAAAGCCGTCACACGACGCTGCCACGCTTCCTCTTCTCGCTGGGGATCCGGCACGTGGGTGAGGCGACCGCGCGCGACCTCGCGAGGCATTTCGGAGACCTCGCCCCCATCCTGGAGGCCACACCCGAGGATCTGCTCCTCGTGCCCGACGTGGGTCCGATCGTCGCGCAGAGCATCGCGCTTTTCTTCGCGCAGCCGCACAACCGCGAAGTGATCGATGGCCTGCGCGCGGCGGGGGTGGAATGGCCGTTGCTCCCGTCGACGCCGCGGGAGGCGCAGCCCTTCGCCGGACTCACGTTCGTTCTCACGGGCACGCTGCCCGATCTGGGGCGGGAAGACGCCAAGGCCCGGATCGAGGCGCTCGGAGGGAAGGTGGCCGGCAGCGTCTCCGCGAAGACGAGCTTCGTGGTGGCCGGAGCGGACCCCGGTTCGAAGCTCGAGAAGGCGCAGACTCTGGGCGTGAAGGTCCTGGATCAGGACGCGCTGCTGGCAATGATTGCCGCCGCCCGGCAAACCCCACTTGGAGTGACAGACGCACCATGAATGGACCGATCAAGACTGCCGTATTCCCCGTCGCCGGCCTGGGCACGCGCTTCCTGCCCGCCACGAAGGCGAGTCCGAAGGAGATGCTGCCGGTGGTCGACAAGCCGCTCATCCAGTACGCGGTCGAGGAGGCCGTCGAGGCCGGGATGACGCAGATGGTGTTCATCACGGGCCGGAACAAACGCGCCATCGAGGATCACTTCGACAAGGCGTTCGAACTCGAGACGGAGCTGGAGTCCCGCGGTCGAGAGGCGCTGCTCGAGAGCATCCGGAACATCGTCCCCAAGCACGTGAGCTGCATCTACGTGCGGCAACCCGAGGCGCTCGGTCTCGGGCACGCCGTGCTCTGCGCGAAGCCCGTGGTCGGCGACGAGCCCTTCGCGGTGGTCCTGGCGGACGACCTGATCGACGGGGCGCCCAGCACGCTGCAGCAGATGGTCGAGGTGTTCAAAGAGCGGAAGTCCTCCGTCCTCGGCGTGCAGAAGATTCCACGCGAGGAATCGAACAAGTACGGCGTGATCCGGGGAAGCGCGCTCGACACCCGCCTGCATCGCCTCGATGGCATCGTCGAGAAGCCGAAGCCCGCCGATGCGCCGTCCAACCTCGCCGTTGTAGGCCGCTACATCCTGACGCCGGCCGTGTTCGGATTCCTCGAGCGGATCGGCAAGGGGACGGGGGGCGAGATTCAGCTGACCGACGGCATCGCGCGCCTCCTGGAGACCGAGGATGTCCTGGCGCTGGAGTTCGAAGGCACCCGGTACGACTGCGGATCCAAGCTGGGCTACATGATGGCGAATCTCGTCTACGGATTGCGCCATCCGGAAGTCGGTCAGGAGTTCTCGGCGTTCGCCGCCGGGCTGGTCCGCGGCAAGGCAGGCTGATGCAGATCACGCGCGAGGAGGCGTGGCGCATCCTCGATCGGGCCCAGCTCGTCTGTGGTCCCGAAGCCGTCGCGGCAGCGGTGGAGAGGGTAGCCGACGACATCGCGCGACGTCTCTCCGATGTCCAGCCCCTGGTGCTTGCCGTGATGGGTGGCGGCATCGTCTTCTGTGGTCAGTTGCTGACCCGTCTGCGGTTTCCGCTCGACCTCGATTACATCCACGCAACCCGCTACCGCGGCGCCACGACCGGTGGCACCATCGACTGGCGCGTGCGTCCGCGCGAGGATGTCCGTGGTCGGGTGGTGCTGGTGGTGGACGACATCCTCGACGAGGGCCATACCCTGGTCGCGATCCGTGATTCGCTGCTGGAAGCAGGGGCTGCGGAAGTGCTGAACGTGGTGTTCTGCGAGAAGGACCTGCCCCGCGAGAAACCCATCCGCGCGGATTTCGTGGGCGTCAACGTCCCGGACCTCTACGTGTTCGGCTATGGCATGGACGTCCACGGCGCCTGGCGCAATCTTCCAGCGATCTACGCCCTCACTCCGGAGAACTGACTTGCAAGGTCCGGTACTCGGCATCATCGGCGGCACCGGGCTCACCCAGCTCGCCAACCTCGAAGTCTCCCGCCGGCAGGTGGTCCGGACACCCTTCGGCGAACCGTCCGGGGCGCTGACGTTCGGCAGCATCCGCGGACGCGAGGTCGTGTTTCTCGCGCGTCACGGCTACGGCCACACGATCGCGCCGCACGAGGTCAACTACCGCGCGAATCTCTGGGCGCTGCATGCCGAGGGCGTCCGGCGGGTCGTCTCCGTGGCGTCCGTCGGCGGCATCGCGCCGGCGCTGGGGCCTGGCGTGATTGCCATCCCGCACCAGATCATCGACTACACGTGGGGGCGGAAGTCCACGTTCTTCGAGGGTCCCGACCGTCCGGTGACCCACATCGATTTCACCCATCCGTACGATGCCGGGCTGCGGCAAGCGATCCTCACGGCGGCCGCGGACGTCGGCGAGACGCCGGTGCCCGAGGGCGTGTACGGCGCCATGCAGGGGCCGCGGCTGGAGACCGCCGCGGAGATCGATCGGCTGGACCGCGACGGCTGCACGATGGTCGGCATGACCGGCATGCCCGAAGCCGCCCTGGCCCGCGAACTGGAGATGGCGTACGCCGCCATCGCCGTCGTGGCGAACCACGCTGCGGGGCGCGGCAGCAGCCGTGAAAGCATCCGGCTGGATGACATCCACGCTGCCCTGCAGGAGGCGATGTCCCGAGTGCGGGGGATCCTCGAACGACTGGTGGAACACCATGCCGATTCGTGAGGTGATCCGCATGGGGGATCCGCGCCTGCTGGAGCGCGCGCGCGAGGTGACGGCGTTCGACACCCCCGAACTGCATGCCCTGATCACCGACCTCGAAGACACCATGAAAGCGAAGCAGGGAGCGGGGATCGCGGCTCCGCAGATCGCCGTGGGGCTCCGTGTCGTGATCTTCGGCGGGTTTCGCAGCGCCCGGTATCCGGACGCCGAGGAGATCCCCTACACCGTCCTCGTCAATCCGGTGCTGGAACCCCTGTCCGATGAAATGGAGGACGGCTGGGAAGGGTGCCTCTCCGTGCCGGGCATGCGGGGCGTGGTGCCGCGATTCATGAAGCTGCGGTACCGCGGTTTCGACGCCTTCGGGCGTCCGATCGACCGCACCGTCTCGGATTTCCACGCCCGCGTCGTGCAGCACGAGTGCGACCACCTGGACGGCATCCTGTACCCCATGCGGATTCGCGACCTCCGCCAGTTCGGCTTCCACGACGTCCTCTTCCCCGACGATTCCGACGTCGACGACTGACCGGCGCTGGTCCGCCGCACTTTCCGATTCCCCTTCCGCCTCGCCGTCGGCGCCGCCTTCGCCGGCGGGACATGGCATGGGTGCGCCGAGTGTCTGCGCTTCGCTGCTCAGGTCTTGGGACTTCCTGTCGTTACTCCCTGCATAGGGCGGACTCTTGAGAATCCTTCTCGGGCCGTCCCGGTGTGCCATCGCCGATCTCAGGAATCCTCACGCAACTCAAGATTTCAGGGTTCGAGCCGTAAACCGGGTTGACAGCGGTTTGGAAGGCCGTTACTGGCGAGGGCAACCAAAGTCGTTTTGCATGTATTGAAAACTTTGACTTTCGTCGAGAGGAATTTCAGATGTCCCAAGTCATCAGCACTAACGTCGCATCGCTGAATGCGCAGCGTAACCTGAGCACGTCTCAGAATCAGCTTTCCACGGCCCTCCAACGCCTGTCCTCCGGCCTGCGCATCAACTCCGCGAAGGATGATGCTGCTGGTCTCGCGATTTCCGAGCGATTCACTGCCCAGATCCGCGGCCTCGAGCAGGCCCGCCGCAACGCCAACGACGGCATCTCTCTGGCGCAGACGGCCGAAGGTGCCCTCAAGTCGTCGGGCGACATCCTGCAGCGGATTCGCGAACTGTCGGTCCAGTCCGCCAACGCCTCGAACTCCGCCGGTGACCGCAAGGCACTGCAGTCGGAAGTCGGTCAGCTCGTGTCCGAACTGGACCGGATCTCCAACACCACCGATTTCAACGGCCTGAAGCTGCTCGACGGTTCCTTCGGCTCTGCTTCCTTCCAGGTGGGCGCAAACGCGAACCAGGTCATCACGGCGCAGACAGGCGACTTCCGTACGGCGGTCTACGGCAACAACAACTACCGTTCCGACTCGATCGATGCCTCCGCGACCGCCGCGTTTACTGCGGGCGACTTCGATATCCAGGGTCTCGAGACCGAGACCATCACGGTGGCTGCGACCGACACCGCCCGCACGCTGGCGAACAAGGTCAACACCGTGGCCGACAAGACGGGTGTGTCTGCCACTGCCCGGACCGAGTCGCTGGTGGAGTTCGCAACGGCCGACACCAACTACACGCTCGCGATCACGTCGAAGAACACCACGGCGGTGAACGTGAGCTTCACGGTCGGCGCGGTCGATACGGCCGAGGGTCTCGCGAACGCTGTCGCGGCCATCAACGATTCCGCTTCGAAGACGGGCGTGACGGCCCGGCTGAACGATGCGCAGGACGGCATCATCATCGCGAACGAAACGGGCGAGAACATCACGATCGCCAACGGCGCGGCTTCCGGTGGTGCCGTCGATGTGTCGAACTTCGATCCGGCCGGTATCGATACGCCGGACGATCAGACCGACGACTTCGGCACGGCAAACACGGTGGCGGCTGGTACCGACAACATTTCCGTGGGCTACCTGCTTTTCGACGCGGAGAAGAGCTTCTCCGTGGTGAACAATGGCTCCGACGCCGTGTCGGACGGCTCCGCGACGCTTCAGGCGGTGGCGGACATCGACATCTCGGACGTCAATGGGGCCAATGACGCCCTGCGTATCGTCGACGCGGCCCTTGCTGCCGTGAACGGCCAGCGCGCCAAGTTCGGCGCCCTGCAGTCCCGCTTCGAGAACACGGTCTCCAACCTCCAGACGACTTCCGAGAACCTGTCGGCGTCACGTTCGCGAATCCGCGATGCGGACTTTGCCGCGGAAACGGCTGCGCTGACCCGCTCGCAGATCCTGCAGCAGGCCGGCACGGCGGTTCTGGCCCAGGCGAATGCAATCCCGAACAACGTTCTGTCGCTGCTTCGGTAAGTAATGCCACCCGCCGGCCGGCGTGCGCCGGCCGGCGGGTGATCTGGATTGAGGAATCACCATCATGCTTGTACAGGCGACGATACTTTCGGCAGTCAAGCCGCGGACCGCGGACGCTGGTACTACTTCGGCCAATGCCGGCGCACCTGCGGCAGTGCAGGCTCTGCCTGCCCAGCCCCGTGCGGACGCACAGGCAGTGCAATCGCAGACCGCACCGCAGGAGCAGGAGAGTCTCGAGCAGACCCTGCAGGGTGCCCAGGAAGCCGCGGAGGCGGCCGGCGCCAATCTGCAGTTCACGATCGACAAGGACAGCGGCAAGACCATCGTCAAGGTGGTCGACTCGCAGACGAGCGAGGTGATCCGTCAGATCCCCTCGGAGGAATTGCTGGCGCTCGCGCGCAGCATGAGCAAGACGGAAGGTCTTCTGATCAGTCAGAAAGCGTAAACGCACCGGTCGAGCACGGAGGATCCGGGACCGGTCCGACCGTCGCCACCAGCTCCCAAGGAAGGGCACACCGATGGCCATTTCATCCCCGGGTTTGGGTTCGAACCTCGACGTCACGTCGATCGTGTCGCAGTTGATGGCGATCGAGCGGCAGCCGGTGAACCGGCTCGACATCAAGGAGGCGAGCTTTCAGGCGCAAGTGTCGGCGTATGGAAACATACGGTCGGCGCTATCCTCATTTCAGGGGACGGTGGATGCGCTGGCGTCGGCTTCACGCTTTCAGGCGCGCACCGCGAGCTCATCCGACACCGCCATTGCGACCGCATCGGCATCTGCCACGGCGCAGTCGGGCACGATCAATCTGGATGTCGTCAGGGTGGCCCAGAACCAGGTGCTGGCCGCCGCGGGACAGGCCAGCACGACGGCGACCATCGGGACAGGGACGTCCACGGAGATCCGGTTCGAGTTCGGCACAATCACCGGGGGGACGCTCGCCAACGGCCAGTACACGGGCGCCACCTTCTCGCCCGATGCGACGACACTCACCGGCAAGGTGACCATCGATGCCACCAACAATTCTCTCGCCGGGATCAAGGACGCCATCAACAGCGCCGGGATCGGCGTGAAGGCGAGCATCGTCGGCGACGGTTCTGCCAACCCCTATCGGCTCGTCCTGCAGTCGTCGACGAGCGGAGCGGGTGGCAGCATGAAGGTCACCGTGACTGGCGATTCGGCGCTACAGGGCCTGCTGGCGAACGATCCTGCCGGCACCCAGGCGCTCACGCAGACGGCCGCCGCCCAGAACGCTGAACTGACGGTGAACGGCCTGTCGGTCACCAGCAAGACGAACTCGCTGACCAACGTGGTACCGGGAGTCACCCTCAACCTCGTGAAGGCGGGGACGGCGTCGATCGCAGTCGGGCGTGACACGAGCGCGGCGCAGAAAGGCGTGCAGGATTTCGTGAAGGCCTACAACGACCTGAACGGTCTGCTCGTCAGCGTCAGTGCCGCCAATCCATCGACGAGCGCGGGCAGGACCGGGAGCAAGAATCCGCTGAACGGCGATGCAGCCGTCAGGACGATCCAGGCACAACTGCGCAGCGTTCTCGGGGAGTCGTTGGGCGAAGGGTTCTCCCTCCGGACGCTGTCGCAGGTCGGGATCACGTTCCAGCGCGACGGGACGCTCGCGCTCGATGCGGGCAAGCTGTCGACGGCAGCCACCACCGATCCGGATGCCCTGGCCGCGCTCTTCGCCACCTCGGGGACCGCCACGGACAGCCTGGTTTCCGTGCGGCGTCAGACCTCGGCGACGCAGGCGGGCAGCTATGCGATCGACATCACGCAGCTCGCCACGCAAGGTCGCCTCACGGGTTCCGCAGCCGCCAATCTGACCATCAGCAGCGGCGTGAACGACCGGATCACATTCACCATCGATGGAACGGCCGCGTCGGTGGACATCCCCGCAGGCACGTACACGGCCGACTCGCTGGCGGCGGTGGTGCAGTCCGCAGTGAATGGCAATTCCACGTTGAGTGCAGCGGGGAAGGGTGTTGTCATCGAGAACAACGGCGGTGTCCTGTCCATCGTGTCGAAGCGCTACGGCAGTGAGTCCACTGTCGCCGTGGCCGGCATCGGTGCAGCGGGCCTGCTCGGTTCATCCCCCACCGCATCGAGCGGTGTCGACGTGGCAGGCAGCATCAATGGCCTGACCGCGACCGGCGCCGGACAGGTGCTCACAGGCGCTGACAGCAGCGCGACGGAGGGACTCGAAGTGGAGATCACTGGAGGCAGTACCGGTTCGCGCGGCAGCGTGACCGTGGGCAAGGGCTTCGCCGCGCGGATCAGTGATGTGGTCGATGGTTTCCTGTCGACGAGTGGGCCGTTGACCAGCCGCGTCGCCGGCATCAACCGGTCGATCGACGACATCGGCAAGCAACGCGACACCCTGGAGCGTCGGCTGAGCGGGGTGCAGCAACGCTACCTGGCGCAGTTCACGGCCCTGGACGTGATGTTGTCCGGGATGAGGCAGACGAGTTCGTTCCTCACCCAGCAGCTCGATGCTCTCAACAGCGCCTGACGAGAGCCGAAGAAACATTCCCGCCGGTGACGGGCGTCGAGCCCGTCCCGGTGAACGACGACCTATAAGATGACCACCGTGATCGATCATGCCCTGAAAACCTACGCACGCATGGATGTCGAAACCGGTATCGCCGGTGCGACGCCCGAGATGCTGATCGTGATGCTCTACGACGGCGCGCTCCGCGCGATTGCCACAGCCAGAGTCAAGATGGAGGCGGGTGACCAGCAGGCGAAGGGACAGGCGATCTCCAAGGCCATCGGCATCATCGAAGAAGGGCTGCGCGGCTCGCTCGACGCGGCGGCCGGCGGCGAGCTGGGCGCGAATCTGAGCGACCTCTACGAGTACATGAGCCACCGCCTGATGCTGGCAAACCTGCGCAACGATTCGTCCATGCTGGACGAGGTGTCCGATCTCATGCGTGCTCTCAAGACGGCGTGGGATGGTCTCGTCAGCCCGCAGGGCGTTGTCGCCACCGAAACCCGGGATGCGCCGCCGGCGCGTCCTTCCACCAGCTACGGCAGGGTCTGATCCGGTGTCATCCGAAGCAGTTGTTGCAGCCTACGCGGACGTCCTGGCGCTCACCGAGCGGATGCTCGAGGCCGCGCGTGGCAGCGACTGGGACACGCTTGTCCGCATCGAGCAGGAACGCGATCGGCAGGTGGCGGTGCTGCGACAGCAGGATGTCGACCCCGGGCGGATCCCCGGACTTCGCGCCCGTAAGCGCGAGCTCATCGAGGCCATCATGGCCAAGGACGCCGAGGTCCGCAGCCTGACCGAGGACTGGATGCACGAGTTGCGCGACATCCTGGAGAGCGCCGGCAACGTCCAGAAGCTGCACAAGACCTACGACCAGGGCTGACGCCCAAGGGTCGATTGACGGTGCCCCCCGGCGCCTGCACACTCACCGGCGTCGAAAATCCCTCATGCGCGGCCCGTGGATCCGATCGTCATCACCTGGCGTGAACTGCTGATCGCCGTCATCGCCGTCCTCGCCGTGTATGCGGCCGAGTTGCTGCTTCTGCTGCGCTTCGGTCGTCAGCCGCGCCTCCCGTTCCGCACCCGCGCCCGCCCCGAACCGTCCTCGCAGCCATACGCCCTGGGCAATCTGCGCGAGGAGGTCACCGAATTGCGGCGCACGGTCGCCACCCTGCGCGCGGAACTCGAATCACTCCAGAAGCGCGCGCCCGGCAGCGCACCGTCGGCCCCGACGCCGTATGCCCAGGCCATCCAGCTCGCCCGCGAAGGTGGGGATGCCGTGGCCCTCGCGCGCGATTGCGGGATCTCCCGGGGCGAGGCGGAACTCATCGTCGCCCTGCACAGCACGAGGCACTGAATGCCTCGCGCCATGTTCTGGTGAATCGGAATGTGGTTCGCCGGACGCGTCAGAAGGTCGACCGTGCAGGACGCGGTGCCTGAGTTGCCCAGGCTCGCTGCCGGAGACGTTACGCCGCTGCGGGCGTGTCCGTGGATGTACCGGAGTTCGTAGGGGGCACCACCTTGGAGAAGATCACACCGCTGCCCGCCACCATTCCTGCGGTGGGGCCTGCCAGACCGGTTCTCGAGGGCAAGGCAGAGATCGCCGGGCAGGTGCTGGCGCTTGCCACCGGGACCTCCGTCGAGGCGAGCGTCGTCGGCCGGCTGACGCGTGACGTGGTCCTACTGGACGTCGCGGGCCAGCTCTTCCAGACGACACTTCCCGAAGACGCCCTGCAGGAGGGAGGCGACAAGCTTCCACTGGTCGTGCTCCGCGGCGGCGACAAGCCGGCTTTCCTGCTGGACCGCCGGACGGCCGAGCCCGCATCGATGCCCTCTGCGCGGGTCGATCTCAGCGATGCCGGAAGCCGGCTCGGTGCCGCCGTGGCAGCCGCGACCAAGGGTCAGGCCAGCGCACCGCCGGTGGTATCGACGACGCCCTTGCTTCCCGCACCACCCGCCGACTCCCATGGACTGGTGCCGCCCCTCAGGCAGGCCGTGGAGGGCAGCGGGCTCTTCTACGAGTCGCACCAGGCCGAGTGGGTCGCCGGCCGTCGGACGCTCGACACGCTCCGCACCGAACCCCAGGCTGTCGCCGGCAGGCTCGCCGCCCTTGCCGACGAGGATTCCGCGAGCCGGAACGCGCCGCGCGCGGACATCACGTCGGCGAGGCCCGTGGACGGCGCTTCGATGGAATCGCGTCTGCCGACAGATGCCACGGCTGCACCTGTGCCGGCCATCGCGCAGCTGGTCGACCGGCAGTTGCAGACGCTCTCCGGGCAGCCGATCGTCTGGACGGGGCAGGTCTGGCCCGGGCAGTCGATGGAATGGCAGATCGAAGAGGACCGCTCCGAGGATGCCGCGGAGGTCGCCTCGCAGGCATGGACATCCAAGCTGCGGCTGACGCTTCCGAATCTCGGGGAGGTCGAACTGAGGGTCGGATTGCGGGACGAGCGGCTGTCCGTCCGCGTGGTGTCACCCGCGGTCTGCGGCGGTCGCCCTCGCCTACGAGGCGTCCGAAGGTGCGCCGCGGGTCGTCGCGCGCGGGCGTGGCGTCCTCGCCCAGGCGATCATCGACAAGGCCCGGGATGCCGGTGTCTTCGTCCATGAGTCGCCTGAGCTCGTGGCGCTCCTGATGCAGGTGGATCTCGACGCCCGCATTCCTCCGCAGCTCTACGTCGCCATCGCTGAACTACTGGCGTGGGTCTACCGACTGGAGCGCGGCGATGTGACCGGCGGGGAAGTCCCCGTGCTCACGCTTCCAGCTGGTGAATGAGGTCGGATTCCAGCCGGATCACCTTCTTCGAGTCGCGCAGGGCCTCGCCCTTCAGGAGGAACACGTCTTCCGCCCTGGCACCGAGGGTGTTGATCTTCGCGTTCTGAACGTGGATGCCGTACTCCGCCAACGTCTGCGCGACGCGTGACAGCAGGCCCGGGCGATCGCCCGCGATCAGCGACAGATAGTGGTACGTCCCGCGCTCATCAGGGCGGATCGTCACCTCGGGCGTGAGAGGGAACGCCTTCAGCTGCCGCGACACGCGGCCGCGCGTCGGCGGTTCGGGTGGCGCCGCGGATCGCAACCGTTCGCTCAATTCGTGCTCGACGTAGCTGATGACATCGCGATAGTGCGAACGCGTCTGGGCGGGATCCATCACCAGGAAGTGGTCCAGGGCGTAGCCGTCCCGCGTCGTGTAGATCCGTGCCTCGACGATGTTGTACGAGAGCCGTTCGAAGAAGCTGCACATGCGCGCGAACATGAGCGGCTGGTCCGGCGCGTAAATCAGCAGTTCCAGACCTTCGCCGATCGGCGACAGGCGGGCCTTCACGACGGGTTCGCGCGTGTCGGCCCGGTAGAACAGGTGGCGTGTGTGCCAGGCGATGTCGCCGGGTTCGTGACGCAGGAAGTAGCTGTCCCCGAGTCGCGCCCAGAGCTTTTCTTCCGCACCTTCCGGCAATGCATAGGCGCGCAGCCGGACCCGCACGCGTTCCTTGCGATCCTGGACCGACCCCTCGATGGGTGCGTCCGAGCCGCCGATGGCGCGCTGAGAGGCGCGAAAGAGATCTTCCAGAAGCTTGCCCTTCCAGGCGTTCCAGACTTTCGGGCTCGTCCCGCGGATGTCCGCCACCGTGAGCAGATAGAGCCCGACGAGCCGGCGCTCGGTCGACACCATGTCGGCGAATCTGCGGATCACGGCGGGATCGGAGAGATCCTGTTTCTGCGCCGTCGAGGACATCGTGAGGTGGTGCTCGACCAGCCACGCGACCAGATCCGCATCTTCGGTCGCGAGGCCGTGGGCACGGCAGAAGCGCAGGGCGTCGACGCGTCCGAGTGCGGAATGATCGCCGCCACGGCCCTTCGCGATGTCGTGGAACAGGCCGGCCAGGTAGAGCACTTCCGGTCGCGCGAAATCGGCCATGAGCCGCGAGCACAGCGGATACTCGTGGGCCATGTCGGGATTCGCGAACCGCCGGAGATTGCGCACCACGAGGAGGATGTGCTCGTCGACCGTGTACACATGAAAGAGGTCGTGCTGCATGCGTCCGACGATGCGACCGAACGCGGGCAGGTACAGACCGAGCATCCCGAACCGGTTGAGGCGGCGCAGCGTGCGCGTGACGCCCGACGGTTCGCGCATCATCTGCATGAAGAGGTCGCGGTGACGGGGCTCCTGGCGGAATGCGGCGTTTACATGGCGCCGTGCATGCCAGAGGGCTCGCTGGGTCGATGCCGCGAGTCCCTTGACTTCCGGATGCTGCTGCCAGACGTGAAACGTTTCCAGGACGGCCGCGGGTTCGCGGTCGAACAGGTCGGGCCGCGCCAGTTCCAGCAGTTCGTTGGTGATCCGGAAACGGTCGTTGATCGCCACCGGCGTGGCGTCAGGAGGTGGGAAGAGGCGGATCCTCAGGTTTGCCAGCACGATGCTGGACAACTGCAGCACGGCCTTCGCCGTCCGGTAGAAGCGCTGCATGAGCTGCTCGCTGGCGCGGCGGGCCTCGGACTCCTGCATGCCCATGCGTCCGGCGATCCGCGTCTGGAGATCGAAGAGCAGGCGGTCTTCCCGACGGGCGACGAGGTGATGCAGTTGGATCCGGAGCGATTGCAGGACGGCTTCGTGTCGCGAGAGGCGGGTGGCCTCTGCCATCGTCAGGATGCCGTGGGCCGTGAGATCCCGCCACGACGCGCCCATCCCGCTGGCCCGAGCCACCCAGAGAATGACCTGCAGATCGCGAAGTCCGCCAGGGTTCTCCTTGAGATTGGGTTCCAGGCTGTACGCGATATCGTTGAATCGTGTGTGACGCTGCTGCTGTTCGAGGAGCTTGGCTTCGCAGAACGCGCGCGGGTCCAGCGACTGCTGATATGCCGCCCTGAATCGGTCGAAGAGGAGCGGGTCACCGGTCAGGAGTCGCGCCTCCAGCAGATTCGTCTGGACCGTGATGTCCTGCTTCGCCTGGGCAACGCACTCGGAGATCGTGCGGGTGCTCTGGCCGATCTCGAGACCGAGATCCCAGAGGGTGCCGACGAACCGCTCGATGGCCGGCTGATGGGCTTCCAACGTGCCGTCGCCGAGCAGGATCAGGAGGTCGACATCCGAATGAGGAAACAACTGCCTTCGTCCGAATCCGCCGACCGCCACGAGTGCAGCGCTGTCGGGCATCAATCCACGCCAGGCTTCCGTCAGGAGACCATCGACGAGGTCTGCCATCCGCGACAGGAGAACCGCCGGCTGACCGGTCTCCTCGAACCGCCGGGCGAGACGTTCCCGACCATCCTTCAACGTGGCCCGACTACGGGCGATGAACTCGCGGGTATCGAACGGGATAGCCGTGACGCGCGGTGCGCCGCTCATGCCGCGTCAGACCGCCGGCGCAGGCGGCGAGCCGTCTGAAAGTGTCAGCACCTCGAAGCCGTCGTCGGTCACCAGGATGGTGTGTTCCCACTGCGCCGAAAGGCTGTGGTCCTTGGTCACGACCGTCCAGCCATCGCCCAACTGTCGGATGCCGGCCTTGCCGGCATTGATCATGGGTTCGATGGTGAAGGTCATGCCAGCCTGAAGCTTGAGTCCGGTGCCGGGTTTCCCGTAGTGCAGCACCTGGGGTTCTTCATGGAAACGGCGTCCGATCCCGTGGCCACAGAACTCGCGCACGATGCTGAAGCCGTTGGCCTCCGCATGCGTCTGGATGATGTGTCCGACGTCCCCGAGGTGGGCGCCGGGGCGCACCAACCGGATGCCCCGCCACATGCACTCGTAGGTGATGTCGCAGAGTCGGCGCGCCTGGATCGACGGCTCGCCGACGTGGAACATCCGGCTGGTGTCTCCGTGAAAACCATCCTTGATGACCGTGATGTCGATATTCACGACATCACCGTTCTTCAAGGCTTTTCCGCCAGGCACGCCGTGGCAGACGACATGGTTCACCGACGTGCAGATACTCTTCGGATAAGGCTTGTAGCCGGGCGGGGCGTAGTTGAGCGGTGCCGGGACACATCCCTGGACATTCACCATGTAGTCGTGACAGAGGCGGTCGAGTTCTTCCGTGGTGACTCCTGCCTTCACGTGGGGGCCGATGAAGTCGAGCACTTCCGAGGCGAGGCGCCCCGCGACACGCATCTTCTGGATATCTTCGGGCGACTTGAGATTGACCGACATGGGCTGGGCGAAATCACCTTGTGCGCCCGGCGCGGACCTTCACCGGTGCTGAGTCGGACGGGAGGCCGGAACCACGGGACGAGGCGCACCCGATGGCGGGTGCTTGATGGGAAGGCCGGAAGGGCCGGGGAGGGCGGATCGAACCGACGACGCCCCGGCACCCCTGTCCAGCCAGCGTGGCTCGGAGCTTTAGGAAACGCCCGAGCAGCGCGATTATAGCGACGAGAAGGCGCGCCGGTAGTCTTGACACCGCAGTCTTCGGCCAGCCTCGCTCTGCTGGCGACTCGACGCCGGCTGGCTCGTCGCGGGTTCGCGGTCGGCCTCCGGGAGGAGATTGCAACGGCGCGCATCGGTCCCGAGGCGCGTCCTTCACTACGTCTGCATTTTCTTCGATGCAACAGTCTGTTAACATGCCGCCCCTGTGCGAATTCGGGGAAATGGGCTGAGGGCCCATTTTTGTTTTTGGGCGGCGTGGACGCGGAATCAATCACAAAACGGGCAATTGAAGTCCACGGGTACGAACTCGTGGACTTCCAGATGGGCAGCGGCCAGCAACGGCTGCTGCGCGTCTTCATTGACAAGCCGACGGGCATCACGGTGGAGGATTGCGCCACGGTGAGTCACCAGCTGACCCGGGTCTATGCGGTGGAAGGGGTCGACTACGATCGACTCGAAGTGTCCTCCCCTGGTCTCGACCGACCGCTCAAGCGAATCGAGGATTTCACGCGTTTCACTGGCGCGCAGGCGTCGGTGTCGATGCGGTTGCCCATCGAGGGCCGCAAACGCTTCACGGGCACGATTCTGGGTGCCGACGAGCAGGGTCGCGTGCGTCTCGATTGTGAGGCCGGCGAACTTGTTTTCGACCTGTCCGAAATGGACAAGGCCCGACTCAAGCCCGATATCTGAATGGAGGTTGTCGTGAGTCGCGAGATTCTGATGCTCGTCGATGCCCTGGCGCGGGAAAAGAACGTCGACAAGGAAACCGTGTTCGGCGCCCTCGAACTCGCCCTGGCCTCGGCCACGAAGCGCCGCTTCAAGGATGAGGCAGACGTACGCGTCAGCGTCGACCGTGTCACGGGCGACTACCGCTCGTTCCGGCGCTGGCAGATCGTTCCCGAAGAGGAATTCGTGGACTCCGCAGTCCACATGCTTCTCGAAGAGTCTCTTGTCGACAACGCCGAAGCGAAGCTCGGTGACTTCGTCGAGGAGGAACTCGAACCGGTCGAGTTCGGACGCATCGGCGCCCAGGCTGCCAAGCAGGTGATCCTCCAGCGCATCCGCGACGCGGAGCGCGAGCAGATCCTGAATGACTTCCTGGAGCGCAAGGAACATCTGGTGACCGGGACCATCAAGCGGATGGAACGCGGTAGCGCCATCATCGAATCGGGTCGGCTGGAGTGCGTCCTGCCCCGCGATCAGATGATCCCCAAGGAGAACCTTCGCGTCGGTGACCGGGTCCGCGCCTTCCTGCTGAAGATCGATCGCAGCAGCCGCGGACCGCAACTGATCCTGTCGCGGATCTCACCCGCGTTCCTGATCAAGCTGTTCGAACTGGAAGTGCCCGAGATCGAGGAAGGACTGCTCGAGATCAAGGCGGCAGCCCGGGATCCGGGTTCCCGTGCCAAGATCGCCGTGAAGTCGAACGACCAGCGGATCGATCCGATCGGGACCTGCGTCGGCATGCGTGGCTCCCGTGTCCAGGCAGTCACCCAGGAACTGGCCGGCGAGCGCGTCGACATCATCCTGTGGTCCCCGGAGCCCGCGCAGTTCGTGATCAATGCGCTGATGCCGGCCGAGGTGGTGAGCATCGTCGTCGACGAGGATTCCCACAGCATGGATGTCGTGGTCGACGAGGACAATCTCGCGCAGGCCATCGGACGCAGCGGCCAGAACGTGCGGCTGGCGACCGAGCTTTCGGGCTGGGAACTCAACCTCATGACCGAGAGCGAGTCCAACCAGAAGCAGGAGGCCGAGACCGTCCAGGTCAAGACCCTGTTCATGGAGAAGCTCGACGTCGACGAGGAGGTCGCCGACATCCTCGTGCAGGAAGGTTTCAACACCCTGGAAGAAGTGGCGTACGTGCCCATCAGCGAGATGCTCGAGATCGAGGCGCTCGATGAAGACACCGTGAATGAACTGCGGAGCCGGGCCCGGAATGCGTTGCTGACGCAGGAGATTGCCAGCGAGGAACAGGTCGAGACCCTCGCGCAGGACCTTCTCGGGCTGGAGGGCATGGACGATCAGACTGCGCGCCTGCTCGCGGGGAAGGGTGTTCACACCCAGGAAGATTTGGCCGATCTCGCGGTCGACGACCTCATCGAGCTGACCGGCATGGATGCCGATCGGGCGAAGCAGCTCATCATGACGGCGCGTGCGCCGTGGTTCGCCTAAGCGTTTCAGGAACTGTTTAATGGCCCAGATGACCGTCGCGCAATTCGCCACCGAGCTCAAGGTTGAGCCCGGCCGGCTTCTCGAGCAGCTCAAGGCCGCCGGAGTGGACAAGTCCACCCTGGACGAGAGCCTGAGCGAGCACGACAAGTCGCAGCTACTCGAGTACCTTCACCGCGTGCACGGAGCGTCCGAACCGCGGAAGAAGATCACGCTGACGCGACGCGAGACGACGGAAATCAAGCAACCCGATGGGAGTGGCCGGTCCAGAACCATCCAGGTCGAGGTTCGCAAGAAGCGCACGTTCGTGAAGATGGAGCCGCAGGCGGCCGGTGAAGAGCCGCTGGTGGCAGTCGAAGCAACACCCCCGGCTGCGGAAGTCGAGCCTGTGATGGTGGCCCCCGAACCCATCGTCGAGCCGGTCGCGATTCCGGAACCTGAGCCGGAACCGATCCCCGAGCCGGAACCCGAACCGGAACCTGAGCCCGAGCCGGAACCCGAACCGGAACCTGAGCCCGAGCCGGAGCAGCCTGCTGCCGTGGAGCCCACGGATGCGGCGACACCTGCCCCAGCGCGCAAGACGGTGCCGTTCTCGGCGGTCAATGCCGAGCAGCGCGCGATTCGTGATGAAGAAGAGCGTCGGCAGCGAGAACTGCGGGCGATCCAGGCCAAGGAACTCCAGGACAAGAAGGACCGCGAGAAGGCCAAGCGCAACGCAGCCGCCGTGAAGGTTGCCACGCCCGTGGTGGCTGCGCCGCCGCCTCCTCCCGTTGCCGCGCCGGTCGTGCCGGAAGTGAAGGCCGAGACACCCAAGGCGCCGACTGCCGCGCCTGGTGCCGGGACCACCTTGCATCGGCCTGCCGCCAAGCCGTCGGACGACAAGAAGCCGGCGGTCCGCAAGCCGACGAAAGACGCCGGTGCCTGGAAGAACGAAAGCGGCAAGCGTCGGCTAAAGACCCGTGGTGACGCGGGTGGCGCCGATGGTTGGCGTACCAAGAAGGGCCACGATCGGGGCCGGAGCGATGGGACCCACCAGTTCTCGGCACCGACCGAGCCCGTGGTGCGCGAGATCCCGGTGCCCGAGACCATCACCGTCGCCAACCTGGCGGCGAAGATGTCCGTCAAGGCCGCCGAGCTGATCAAGGCGCTGATGAAGATGGGCTCGATGGTCACGATCAACCAGGTGCTCGATCAGGAAACCGCGATGATCCTGGTGGAGGAAATGGGCCACCAGCCGATCGCCGCGAAGCTCGACGATCCGGAGTCGTACCTCAGCGAAGCGGCACCTCGTGAGGAAGCGGTCGAGGAACATCGCGCACCGGTCGTGACGGTGATGGGCCACGTCGACCATGGGAAGACGTCGCTGCTCGACTACATTCGCCGAACGCGTGTGGCCAGTGGTGAGGCAGGCGGCATCACGCAGCACATCGGCGCGTACCACGTGGACACGCCACGCGGCATGATCACCTTCCTCGACACGCCCGGCCACGAAGCCTTTACCGCCATGCGGGCCCGCGGTGCGAAGGTCACGGACATCGTCGTGCTGGTGGTGGCGGCCGACGACGGCGTCATGCCGCAGACGGTGGAAGCCGTGGCGCACGCCAAGGCCGCGAAGGTGCCGATCGTCGTGGCAGTCAACAAGATCGACAAGCCCGAAGCCAACCCCGAGCGCGTTCGCCAGGAACTCGTCCAGAGGGAAGTCGTGCCGGAGGACTGGGGCGGCGACACGATGTTCGTGGAAGTCTCCGCGAAGACCGGTCAGGGTGTCGAGACGCTGCTCGAGAGCATCCTGCTACAGGCGGAAGTGCTCGAGCTGACCGCCGCGAAGAATACGCCGGCGAAGGGGATCGTCATCGAGGCGCGTCTCGACAAGGGGCGTGGTCCGGTCGCCACGATCCTGGTGCAGTCCGGCACGCTGCGCCGCGGCGACATGGTGCTCGCGGGGGCCGTCTTCGGTCGGGTCCGCGCGCTCCTCGACGAGGCTGGTCATGCGGTTCAGGAAGCGGGGCCGTCCATCCCCGTCGAGATTCTCGGCCTGTCTGAAGTGCCGGTCGCAGGCGAAGAAGTCATCGTCGTGGCGGACGAGCGGAAGGCCCGCGAGATCGCACTGTTCCGCCAGGGCAAGTACCGCGACGTGAAGCTCTCGCGTCAGCAGTCCACCAAGCTCGACACGATGTTCGAGCAGATGGCGTCGGGCGTGAAGACGCTGTCCCTCATCGTCAAGGCCGACGTCCAGGGTTCCTACGAGGCGTTGCAGAATGCGCTCGAGAAGCTCTCCACCGCCGAGGTGAAGGTCAACATCGTCCACAGCGGGGTAGGTGCGATCACCGAGTCCGACGTGAATCTGGCCCTGGCCTCGAATGCGGTTCTGATCGGCTTCAACACGCGCGCCGATGCGACGGCCCGGAAACTCGTCGCTGCGCACGGCATCGACCTGCGCTATTACCAGGTTATCTACGACGCGGTCGACGAAGTGAAGTCGGCGCTGTCCGGAATGCTGGCGCCCGAGCGGAAGGAAAGCATCACCGGGATGGTCGAGATTCGTCAGGTCTTCAAGATCTCGAAGATCGGCACGGTGGCCGGCTGCTACGTGCTCGAAGGGACGGTCAAGCGCAGCTCGCTCATCCGGCTCCTGCGGGACAACGTGGTGATCTACTCCGGCGAGCTCGATTCGCTCAAGCGCTTCAAGGACGACGTCCGCGAAGTGAAGGGGGGGTTCGAGTGCGGTCTGTCGATCAAGAACTTCGATGACCTTCGCGTGGGCGACCAGGTCGAAGCCTACGAGATCGTGGAAGTGGCCCGGACGCTCTCGTAGCCTCTGGCACGAGCAACGGGTCCAGATTCGTGGCGCAGCGTCCTCCCTCACCCAGAACCTCCCGCCTCGCGGACCAGATCCAGCGCGACCTCGCTGAACTGATCCGCCTGGAAGTGAAGGACCCCCGCGTCGGGCTGGTCACGGTGACCGGGGTGGATCTCAGTTCCGACCACACCCACGCCAAGATCCATTTCACGGTGATGGGCGACGCCGACCGCGTGGCCGAGGCAACGGTCGGGTTGCAGCGCGCGAGCGGATTTCTCCGGTCGGCGCTCGCTCACGGCCTGAAGACGAGGACGGTGCCGGAACTGCATTTCCACTACGACGAGTCCGTGGCGCACGGCAGCCGGTTGTCCCGCCTCATCGACGAAGCCGTTCGTTCGGATCCCGGACACGAGTCGTGACCGACGCTGTGGTTCCGGCGTCGGCGGGTCCCGAGGGCCGTCGACGGCGTCGTGACATCGACGGCGTCCTGCTCGTCGACAAGCCCCGCGGCGGCTCGTCGAACACCATCCTGCAGCGTGTCCGATACCTCCTGAACGCCGTCAAGGCGGGCCATGGCGGAACGCTCGACCCTCTGGCCACCGGCCTGCTGGTCGTGTGCTTCGGTGAGGCCACCAAGTTCTCCGCCCAGCTGCTCGAAGGCGGCAAGACCTACACCGGCGAGATTCAGTTGGGCTCCCGAACCGACACCGGGGACGCCGAGGGCGCCGTGATCGACTCGGCTGCGGTGCCGACATTGCCCGACGATCTGCCATCGGTTGCCCGACAGTTCACCGGCGACATCGTCCAGCAGCCCCCGAACTACAGCGCGCTCAAGCATCAGGGCCGACCGCTCTATGAGTACGCACGTGCCGGGACACCGGTGGCGGCGAAACCGCGGATGATCACCATCCACGCCCTGTCGCTGGAACCGAAGGCCATCGACCGGCTCGCCTTCGAGGTCACCTGCAGCAGCGGCACCTACGTCAGGAGCCTGGCCGAGGATCTGAGTGCTGCGCTCGGCACCGTGGGCCACCTTGCTTCATTGCGACGGACCACTTCAGGTGGATTCCTGGTCGGCGATGCCATCACGCCCGAGGCTCTCGAGGCGTTGCCGATGGAGGCGCGGGAGGCCAGGCTCTTTGCAGCCGATACCCTGGTGCGGGATGTTCCCGCCTGGGAGGTCGATGCAGCGACTGCGGGGGCGATCCGGCAGGGGCGGACTGTTCAGGCGCACAGCGGGGTGCCTGCCGGACGGCTCCGCCTGTATGCCCCTGGCCATGTATTTCTCGGCATGGGCGAGGCGGATGGAGCAGGGCGCGTCCAGCCGGTCCGCCTTCTGGCCACCGGTGGTGTCCAGGGTGGTGGAAATGATGCCTAACTCGCTAAATTGGCTTGGATTCCGGGCGTGACCCCGATACAATCGCGCGCTTCGAAGAAGGAGAGATGACTGACATGGCTGTGACCACTGCCGCCAAGGCCCAACTCGTGAGCGAATACCAGCGAGCGACGGGCGATACGGGCTCCCCCGAAGTGCAGGTTGCGCTTCTGACCGCCCGCATCAACGGACTTACCGATCACTTCAAAGCGCATATGAAGGATCACCATTCCCGCCGCGGCCTGCTCAAGATGGTGAGCCGCCGTCGCAAGCTTCTGGACTACCTCCGGTCGAACGACAGCGAAGGTTATCGCAAGCTGATCGCCCGGCTCGGACTGCGCAAGTAATCGCTCGATGCCAGGATCGTTCGTCTGCACCCGTGGACGTTCGCTCCGCCTCCCGCTGCGCCCGCGCCTGTTTTTCGCCGGTCATTCATCGCGCGTCCGGTGTTTGCCGTACGCCCATAGTGATGTCAGTGTGACCAATGCACGCCGCTGCCCCGACAGGCAGCGGCGTTGTTGCGTTTACGGCGACCGATACAGGGTTTCCGGGCTGCGGATGACCACCTCATTCGTCGAAAGGTAGACACCTTGAACATCTCCAAGAGAACTCTCCCGTACGGGAAACACACGCTGACGATCGAAACGGGCGAGATCGCCCGCCAGGCATCGGGCGCCGTCATGGTCACCATGGACGACACCGTGGTCCTGGTGTCCGCCGTGGGCAAGAAGAACGCGACCCCGGGGCAGGACTTCTTCCCCCTGACGGTCGACTACCAGGAACGCACCTACGCCGCCGGTCGGATCCCCGGTGGTTTCTTCAAGCGTGAAGGTCGCCCGTCCGAGAAGGAGACGCTGACGTCGCGTCTCATCGATCGCCCGATCCGCCCGCTGTTCCCCGAGGGCTTCTACAACGAAGTGCAGATCGTCGCGACCGTGATGTCGTCGAATCCGGAGGTGGATTCGGACATCCCCGCGCTGATCGGTGCCTCTGCGGCGCTGGCGCTCTCAGGCATCCCATTCGACGGCCCCATCGGTGCGGCGCGCGTGGGTTACGCCAACGGTGAATACATCCTCAATCCGACGCTCACGGAGCTGAAGACGACCGAGCTGAACCTCGTCGTCGCCGGTACCCAGGCCGCGGTGTTGATGGTGGAATCGGAAGCGAAGGAACTCTCGGAAGACATCATGCTGGGCGCCGTGGTCTACGGCCACCAGCAGATGCAGGCGGTGATCGACGCGATCAATTCGCTGGTGGAAGAGGCCGGCAAGCCGCTGTGGGACTGGGTGCCGCCCGCCCGCAACGAAGCACTGATCGCCGCGGTCGAGGCGATCGCCGGTGCCGATCTGCGCGAGGCCTATCGCATCAAGCAGAAGCAGGCCCGCTCGCAGCGCGTCGATGAACTCCAGGCGCGCGTCGTGGCCGATCTCGTCAAGAATGCCGCCGAGCCCGCCGACGAGCGCACCGTCAAGAACATCTTCAGCGACATGGAAGCGAAGATCGTCCGCGGCCAGATCCTGGACGGCGAGGCGCGCATCGATGGTCGCGACACCCGCACCGTCCGCCCGATCTCGATCCGCACCGGCATCCTGCCGCGCGCACACGGCTCCGCACTCTTCACCCGTGGCGAGACGCAGGCCCTCGTGGTCGCGACTCTCGGCACCGCCCGCGACGAGCAGATCATCGACGCGCTGCAGGGCGAGTACCACGAGCGCTTCATGCTCCACTACAACATGCCTCCCTACGCCACCGGCGAGACGGGGCGTGTCGGTACGCCGAAGCGTCGCGAGATCGGTCACGGCCGTCTGGCGAAGCGTGCATTGCTCGCCGTGCTGCCGACCCCGGAAGAGTTCGGCTACTCCTTCCGTGTGGTGTCCGAAGTCACGGAATCTAACGGCTCCAGCTCGATGGCGTCGGTGTGCGGCGGCTGTCTCGCCATGATGGATGCCGGTGTCCCGATGAAGGCGCACGTGGCTGGCATCGCCATGGGGCTGATCAAGGAAGGCAACCGCTTCGCCGTGCTGTCCGACATCCTCGGCGACGAGGATCACCTCGGCGACATGGACTTCAAGGTTGCGGGTACCGAAGGCGGCGTGACCGCCCTGCAGATGGACATCAAGATCCAGGGCATCACGAAGGAGATCATGCACGCCGCGCTGCTCCAGGCCCGTGAAGGCCGCCTGCACATCCTCGGCATCATGAAGGGTGCGCTCGATGCGCCGCGGGAGGAGCTGTCTACGTTCGCGCCGCGCATGATGGTCATCAAGATCAAGCCCGAGAAGATTCGCGACGTCATCGGAAAGGGTGGTGCAGTCATCCGCAGCATCACCGAAGAGACGGGCACGACGATCGACATCCAGGACGACGGCACGGTCACGATCGCCTGCGTTTCCACCGAAGGCGGCGAAGCAGCGAAGCGCCGCATCGAGGAGATCACGGCGGAAGTCGAAGTCGGCCGGATCTACGAAGGCACCGTGCTGCGCCTGCTGGACTTCGGCGCGGTCGTGAGCCTGCTGCCCGGCAAGGATGGTCTCGTGCACATCTCGCAGATCGCGAACGAGCGCGTGAACAGCGTTGCCGACTACCTGAAGGAAGGGCAGGCGGTGCGCGTGAAGGTCATCGAAGTGAACGAGAAGGGCCAGGTGCGCCTCTCGATGAAGGCGCTGCTGGACGGTGCCGAGGCTCCGGCGTCCTGATCCGCCAGCCCCATCGCCTCCGGTCTCGCGGCCGGGGGCGGTAATGAAAAAGCCCGCTTTCGCGGGCTTTTTCTTTGATGCTTCGTTCGGCTGTCCTGGTCAGTGTGCCGCTGCCGTCGCTGCCCCATGCACCACCATCTCGGTGAATGGCCAGACGTAAGCCTGAAGCGTCACCACGAGACCCACGAGCGCCGCCAGCACGATGCTGTGCCAGAACACGTAGCGGAGGATGTCGCCTTCATGGCCGTACCACCGCGTCGCGGTGGAGGCGACCACGATCGATTGCGCGTCGATCATCTTGCCCATCACGCCACCGGAACTGTTGGCCGACGCCATGAGTTCAGGCGAGAGCCCGAGTTGCTCGGACGTAATGCGCTGGAGACCGCCAAACAGCACGTTGGACGCCGTATCCGACCCTGTGAGTGCGACCCCCAGCCAGCCGAGCATCGTCCCGAAGAACGGATAGAACGCACCGGTGAAGGCAAAGGCGAGACCCAGCGTGGCGTCGGTCCCCGAGTAGCGCGTCACGAACCCCAGCGCAAGCATCGCGGAGATCGTGACGAGCGAGTACTTCACGAGCTTGACCGTCTCCCAGTACTTCTTGAAGAGACCTGGCACCGAGTAGCCCATGAAGAGGCCTGCGAGAAGCGCCGCGATGAAGATGCTGGTGCCGGTGGCCGAAAGCCAGTTCAACGAGAAGACCGCCTTCTCCTTGATCGGCTTCGCGACGACGGGCGGCACCTTCTCGATCATCTCGTGCAGTCCGGCGATCGGGAAGTCGACCTTGGTCACGCCGTCCCATGCGTAGGGGACCTTCACGTCCTTCTTCGTGCCGTCCGCCTGGATCTCCACGCGTTTCGTGGACCCGTTCAGGACATCCTTCACGGTGGGGAAGCCCCACGCGAACACGAACACCGTGAGGATGAGCCATGGCACCCAGGCCTTCATCACGACCGAAGACTCATGCTTGGTGAAGGTGGTGCGCAGGTTCGGATCGACCTCTCCGCTCTCGCGCCCCTTCAGTGCCGTCGTGTTCCAGATCTCCTTCGGCTTCCAGAACTGCAGGAAGACGTAGAGACTCAGCATGCACACCATCGCCGCGCCGACGTCCACGAGCATCGGACCGTGGTAGTTCGATATGAGGAACTGCGGGACGGCGAAGCTGATGCCTGCGACCAGGATCGCGGGCCAGACGCCCTTCACGCCCTTCCAGCCGGCGAACGCCCAGATCAGCCAGAAGGGGACGAGCACCGAGAAGAACGGCAACTGGCGACCGACCATCGCGGACAGTGCCATCTCGTCGAGACCGGTGACCTTCGCCAGCGTAATGACCGGTGTGCCGAGAGCCCCGTACGCCACCGGTGCCGTGTTGGCGATGAGCGAGAGACCGGAGGCTGCCAGCGGGGAGAAGCCGAGACCGATCAGGATTGCGCCGGTGACGGCCACGGGTGTTCCGAAACCCGCGGCGCCCTCGAAGAACGCCCCGAACGCGAACGCGATGAACAGGAGCTGCAGGCGCCGGTCTTCGGTGATGTTCGCGATGCTGTCCTGGAGGACCTGGAAGTAGCCCTTGTCCTTGGTGAGCTGGTACAGAAAGATGATGTTCAGCACGATCCAGCCGATCGGCAGCAGTCCGAACAGCGCGCCGTAGCCCGCGGTGGAGAGCGCCATGGAGGTCGGCATGTTGAACACGAAGATCGAGATCACCAGCGCGCTGATCAGGCCGTAGATCGCGGCCATGTGTGCCGAAAGGTGCAGGAAGGCGAGACCACCCAGCAGCACGACCACGGGAATCGCGGCGAAGAGGGTGGAGAGGACCGCGTTGTTGAACGGGTCGTAGACTTGCTGCCAGATCATGTTGAAAGGCCCCCCTCGGGTCTCGGTGCGATGTGGATGGCTGACCGGGCGTCTTTCCGACGCCTCGTGCTGGGCGTCTTCCGACGCCTTGTGCCGGGCGTCTTCCGATGCCTTGTGGTGTGATCGACACGGTGCCGGACCGCGATGGTCCGCCGTGCTCTCCGGTGTCCGGACGGAGCAGGGTTCCCCCTCCGTCCGAGGCGCCGAATTATATCGGCAATCCCCTTTGCTCCGATGCTGTCTCGTCTGCAATCATTGGGATCCATGGTGGTGCCCGCACCGCCCGACGATCCCGCAGGTTCATCTCGGAGGAACAGCAACGATGACGCAGGCCCCGGAACTGCCCCACGGCGGAAAGATCCTCGTGGACGCCCTGGTGACCCACGGCGTGGACACCGCCTTCTGCGTGCCCGGGGAAAGCTATCTGGCCGTTCTCGACGCGCTGCACGACGTCCGCGACACGCTCAAGCTGATCGTCTGTCGTCAGGAGGGTGGGGCGTCCTTCATGGCAGAGGCCTACGGAAAATTGACCGGAAGACCCGGCATTTGCTTCGTGACCCGCGGGCCCGGCGCGACGAACGCATCGATCGGGGTGCACACCGCACAGCAGGATTCCACGCCGATGATTCTCTTCGTCGGCCAGATCGGCGGGGATGTCGTCGAGCGTGAGGCCTTCCAGGAGGTCGACTACCGCCGGATGTTCGGCAGCATGGTGAAGTGGGTCGCGCAGATCGATCGCGCCGAGCGGATCCCCGAGCTTGTGAGCCACGCGTTCCACGTCGCGGTCTCCGGTCGACCCGGACCCGTGGTGCTGGCGTTGCCCGAAGACATGCTCACCACCCGCACGACGGCGCCGGAGACGCAGCGCTATCAGCGCGTCGCCGCGAGTCCGAACATGCGCGACATGGCGAAGCTGCGGCACCTGCTGCAGAGCTGCCGCAAGCCCATGATGATCCTGGGCGGTGGCGACTGGACACCCGCGGCGTGCGCCAACATCCGGCGATTCGCGGAGCGCAACCGGTTGCCCGTCGCGTGCACGTTCCGTCGCCAGGATCTCTTTGACAACCTCCACGAGCTATACGCCGGGGACGTCGGTCTCGGGATCTCGCCTCCGCTGCAGAAGCGGCTGAAGGAGTCCGATCTCATCATCTGCGTCGGGGCACGTCTCGGCGAGTCGACGACCGGCGGATACACGCTCTTCGATGTCCCGCGGCTGCAGCAGCGCTTCGTGCACGTGCATCCGGGTGCAGAGGAACTGGGTCGGGTGTACCAGGCCGAGTTGATGATCAACTCGGGCATGCCCGAGTTCGCCGAGGCCGCGGCAGGGCTCGGGCCGGCGGAATGGGAGAACTGGGGCGAGTGGAGCGATGCCGCACACGCGGCCTACCTCGAGACCTTGGCGCCTGTGACGGTACCTGGTCCGGTCAATCCGAGCGAGATCGTGCATTGGCTGTCGAAGCGGCTGCCGCGCGACTCGATCCTGACGAACGGTGCCGGCAACTTCGCGAGCTGGGTCCACCGCTTCTATCCGTACGCGCCGATGCGCACGCAACTCGGCCCCACCAACGGTGCGATGGGCTACGGGGTCCCCGCGGGCATCGCCGCGAAGGCTGTGCACCCGGAGCGTATGGTGGTCACGTTCTCGGGGGACGGCGACTTCCTGATGAACGGGCAGGAGTTCGCGACGGCGGCGCAGTACGGCATCGCCGTGATCATCGTCGTCGTCAACAACGGGATGTACGGGACGATCCGCATGCACCAGGAGCGCGAGTACCCCGCGCGGGTGCACGGCACCGGGCTGTCGAATCCCGATTTCGCCGCACTGGCCCGTGCGTATGGCGGGCATGGCGAGACGGTGACTGCCACCGCGGATTTCCCCGAGGCCTTCGAGCGTGCCGTGGCATCGGGCAAGCCGGCGCTCATCGAAGTGCGGATCGACCCGGACGTCATCACGACGCGTACCACGTTGTCCGCGATCCGCGCGAAGGCGCAGCAGACGGGCGGTCAGAACCCGACGGCCTGACCGTCGCGCCGCGGCTCGGACGCCGCGAGGTAGCCTCGATCGAGGCGGTGGATGAGTTGCGCCGCCCCGAACTCGAGGTTGCCCCGCGGCATCACGCGCACGCGGTGGCCCAGACGTTCGAGCCCCGCCACCGTCTCGGCGGGCATGTGGTGCTCGACCTGCAGCGAGCCGTCCTTCGACACTTTCCATCGCGGCGCATCGGCGGCAGCCTGCGGATTCTGTTTGTGGTCGGCGAGCCGCACCATCATCTGCACGTGACCCTGCGCCTGCATGTCACCGCCCATCACGCCGAAGCTCATGACAGCCTCACCCCGGCGCGTGACGAACGCCGGGATGATCGTGTGGAACGGGCGCTTGCCCGGCGCTGCCTCGTTGGGGTGTCCCGGTTCGAGGCTGAAACAGGCACCGCGGTTCTGCAGGCTGATCCCGGTCCCGGGGACCACGACGCCGGAGCCGAACCCCATGTAGTTCGACTGGATGTACGACACCATCATCCCGCTCGCGTCGGCGGCCGTGAGATAGACGGTCCCGGAGTCGGGCGGCGCTCCCGCACCGAAGTCCTGGGCACGTTGGCGATCAATGCGCTGCGTGCGCTTCGCCAGGTAGTCCGGGTTCAGCAGATCGGACCAGTGCACCAGCATCGACGCGTGATCGGCCACGTGCGCATAGGCGTCGGCGAACGCGAGCTTCATGGCCTCGGCTTGCAGGTGCACGCTCTCGGCCGATTCCGGCGGGAGGGCTACCATGTCGAAATGCTGCAGGATACCGAGCGTGATGAGCGCCGCGATCCCCTGGCCGTTCGGCGGGATCTCGTGCAGTTCGTAGTCGCGATACGCCTGCCGGATGGGCTGCACCCAGTCCGCGCGGTGCGACGCGAGGTCATCGACGGTCATCGCGCCACCGGTCGCCGCCGCGTGATCGGCAATGCGCCGAGCGAGGGCGCCACGATAGAACGATTCACCACCGGTGGCAGCGATGTCGCGCAGTGTGCTCGCCTGTTCCGGAAACGTGAACCATTCGCCGGCCTTCGGCGCGCGACCGTTGCGCAGGAACGCGTCGACGAACCCGGGTTGATCCCGAAGCCCGTCCGCCTGCGCCGCCCACTGGCCGGCAATGGTCGGCGAGACCGCGAAGCCATGCTCCGCGTAGCGGATGGCGGGTTCGAAGAGCTTCGCGAAGGGCAGGCGCCCGTGCGCCTTCGACAGCGTCATCCATGCGGACACGGCGCCCGGGACCGTGACGGTGTCCCAGCCGCGCGTGGGCATCGTCGTTCGTCCTTCGAATCGGCGTCGGTCCCAGGCGGCGGGGGCACGGCCCGACGCGTTCAAGCCCTGCACCCGGCCATCGATCCACAGCAGCGCGAACGCATCCGAGCCGATGCCGTTCATCACGGGCTCCACGACCGTGAGGGTGATCGCCGTCGCAATGATCGCGTCGACCGCATTGCCACCCGCAAGAAGCATCTGAAGACCAGCCTGCGCCGCGAGCGGCTGTGATGTCGCGACGGCGTTCTCCGCCAGTACCGGCATGCGACGCGAGGCGTGCGGAAACTCCCACGTGAAGTCGGTCACGGATGTCATTCCTTGAAGGCCTTGTCGCGCGCGCTTCGGACGTTCGGCGCCACGACAGCGAGCAGAAGCAGGATCGCCGCGATGAGCAGTCCGGCGGAAAGCGGACGCGTGAAGAACACGGACGGATCGCCGCGGGCGATCGTCAGCGCGCGACGGAAGTTGTCTTCCAGAAGCGGGCCCAGCACGAGCCCGAGGAGCAGCGGCGCCGGTTCGCAGCCGAGGCGGATCAGCACGTAGCCCACGAGTCCGAATCCCGCGGCGATGAAGACCTCCACGACGCTGGAGTTGAGGCTGTACACGCCCACCACTGAGAACAGCAGGATGGCGGGGTAGAGCAGGCGATAGCGCACCGAGAGCAGCTTCACCCAGATGCCGATCATCGGGAGATTCAGCAGCACGAGCATCAGATTGCCCACCCACATGCTCGCGATCATTCCCCAGAACAGCTCCGGCTGGCTCGACATGACCTGCGGGCCGGGCTGGATGCCCTGGATCATCATCGCGCCCACCATCAGCGCCATCACCGGGTTCGTCGGAAGACCGAGGGTGAGCATCGGGATGAACGAGGTCTGCGCACCGGCGTTGTTGGCCGACTCCGGACCCGCGACCCCCTCGATCGCGCCCTTGCCGAATCGCGAGGGATCCTTCGCGATGCGCTTCTCGAGCATGTAGGACGCGAACGATCCGAGCATCGCACCCCCGCCCGGCAGCACGCCGAGCAGCGACCCGATGCCCGTGCCCCGGATGATGGCGCCGCTCGCCTGCTTGAGTTCCTTCCACCCCGGCAGAAGTCTGCCGAGCGGGCGGGAGAGGATCTCGCGATCCTCGGGGCGATCGAAGCTCGCGATGATCCCCGCGAAGCCGAAGAGACCCATGGCGACCACGACGAATCCGAGACCGTCGGAGAGTTCCGGGAGGCCGAAGGTGTAGCGCTGATCCCCCGTGGTGGTGTCCATGCCCACCAGACCGAGTAGCACGCCGAGGATCACCATCGCCACGGCCTTGAGCAGCGACCCCTGGGCGAGGACGACGGCGGCCACGAGGCCCAGCACCATGAGCGAGAAGTACTCCGGTGCGCCGAACTTCACCGCGAACTCCGCGAGAGGTGGTGCCGCGGCGGCGAGCAGCAGCGTCGCGACGCAGCCCGCGAAGAACGACCCGAGCGCTGCGATCGCCAGCGCGTGCCCCGCGCGACCATCGCGGGCCATGGCGTACCCGTCGAGACAGGTCACTACGGACGACGCCTCACCGGGAAGGTTCACCAGGATCGCCGACGTGGACCCCCCGTACTGCGCACCGTAGTAGATCCCCGCCAGCATGATGAGCGCGGACGTCGGCGGCAGATGGAACGTGAAGGGCAGCAACATCGAGATCGTCGCGACCGGACCGATCCCGGGCAGCACGCCGATCAGGGTGCCGAGGACGACACCCATGAAGCAGTAGAGAAGATTCGACGGCGTGAGCGCCACCTGCAGGCCGAGGCCCAGATGCTCGAGCAGTTCCATCTAGGAACCCCCGCCTTCGGGCCAGAGGGGCAGCGGCATTCCGAGGCCGGCCACGAAGACGAGCCAGGCGATCACGTTCAGCGAGACGGCAAGCACCAGGGCTTCGACGAGGCCGCGCTGCCGTTCGGCATAGGCGGACACCAGGATCAGTGCTGTGATGGAGGCAATCAGTCCGAACCGTTCGAGGCCGAGGCCGAACAGCGCGATGCCGCCCAGAACGGTGACCATGGCGCGCCAGGACCAGGGTGGCGCCTCCTCGTCGACGGCACGACGATGGCGCAGTCCCACGATGGCGATCACCGCGCCGAGCAGCAGCAGGAGCCCGCTCATCATCCTCGGAAAATAGCCGGGTCCCATGTGGAGGAGGGTGCCCGTCCGGTAGTCCGCTCCGATCGCGAGCGCCCCGGCGCCCACCACCATGAACAGGACTCCGGCGGCCGTGTCCTTCGGCACACCCAGGATGTTCGACACGCCTCCCGCCCCTTGTCTTTCTTCGAATGCCCCTATTCTTTCACACGCCTGCCGGAATCTGCATCGGTCGTGCGAATCGGGGGGTTTGCTATCATCCGGCGCTCGCGCACCTACAAGATTCGTCGATGTGGCGACGACGACGCGATGCTCCCGTACCGCCTGGCGGTGCACTCGGTCATCGACGTCATCGCGATCACTTCGCCACTGGACCCTACCCCCGCGCATGGCGCAACTCTTCTCCATCCACCCCGTGAACCCGCAGCCGAGACTCGTCGAGCGGGCGGCGGCGATGGTGCGCGGCGGCGGTGTGATCGCCTACCCGACCGACTCGTGCTACGCCCTCGGATGCCAACTCGGCAACAAGGATGCGATCGAACGCATCCGGACGATCCGCCAGTTCGACGACCGGCATCACCTCACGCTCGTATGCCGCGACTTGAGCGAGGTCGCCCAGTACGCACAGGTGGACAACCAGCAGTACCGACTCATGAAGAGCGCGACGCCGGGCAGCTTCACGTTCATCCTCCGGGCGTCGCGCGAGGTTCCGCGCCGGCTCCAGCATCCGAAGCGCTCCACCATCGGACTGCGGATTCCCGACCAGCTGGTGGCCCTGGCGCTTCTCGAGGCGCTGGGCGAGCCGCTGGTCTCGGCGACTCTGATGCTGCAGGACGATCCCGTGCCGCCGACAGATCCGGCGGAGATCCGGGCACAACTTGAACACGACATCGATCTGGTGATCGACGGTGGGCCGTGCGGCATCGAGCCCACGACCGTCATCGATCTCACGGGGGACGCGCCGGCACTCATCCGGCGTGGCCGCGGCGACCCGGCTCGCGTCGGGATCGACGAAGCGGCATGAACCCATCACCATTCCACCAGCAATCCACGACATCCATCCAGGGATAGACATCACATGTTCGTCGACCGCGTCCTCTCCGGAATGCGCCCCACCGGCAGCCTGCATCTCGGCCACTACCACGGCGTGCTCAAGAACTGGGTCCGGCTGCAGCACGAGTTCGAGTGCTACTTCTTCGTCGCCGACTGGCACGCGCTGACGACGCACTACGACACGCCCGAGGTCATCGAGCGCAACGTCTGGGACATGGTCATCGACTGGCTTGCGGCCGGCGTCGATCCGTCGCAGGCGACGCTCTTCATCCAGTCGCAGCTGCCCGAGCACGCGGAGCTGCATCTGCTCCTGTCGATGATCACGCCGCTCGGCTGGCTGGAGCGCGTCCCGACCTACAAGGATCAGCAGGAAAAGCTCGCCGAGAAGGATCTCTCGACCTACGGCTTCCTGGGATACCCGCTGCTGCAGAGTGCGGACATCCTCATCTACCGCGCGAACCAGGTGCCGGTCGGAGAGGATCAGGTGCCGCACATCGAATTCACCCGCGAGATCGCCCGCCGCTTCAACCACATCTACGGCCGGGAGCCGGGCTTCGAGGAGAAGGCCGAGGCCGCGATCAAGAAGCTCGGCTCGAAGCGCGCGAAGGTCTACGTGGAAGCCCGCACCCGGTACCAGGAGCAGGGCGACGCCGAGGCCCTCGATGCCGCGAGGACGCTGATCGAAGAGGCGCAGAACCTGTCGATGGGCGATCGCGAACGCCTGTTCGGCTACATCGAAGGCGGCGGGAAGATGATCCTCTCGGAGCCGCGTGCGCTCCTGACCGAGGCGTCACGCATGCCGGGCCTCGATGGGCAGAAGATGTCGAAGTCGTACAACAACACGATCTCGTTGCGCGAGGACGCCGACAGCGTGGCGAAGAAGATCCGGACGATGCCCACCGATCCGGCGCGGGTCCGGCGGACGGATCCCGGCGAGCCGGAGAAGTGTCCCGTCTGGCAACTGCATCAGGTGTATTCGAACGACGCCACCCGCGACTGGGTGCAGCAGGGCTGTCGCAGCGCCGGGATCGGCTGTCTCGAATGCAAGCAGCCGGTGATCGACGCGGTGCTGGAGGAACAGCGCCCGATGCGCGAGCGTGCGCAGGCCTATTTGAACGATCCGACGCTGGTGCGGAACATCATCGCGGACGGCTGCGAGAAGGCCCGCGAACTCGCGCAGGAAACGATGCGCGACGTCCGCGAAGCGATGGGGTTGCGCTACAGCTGAACACCCGCGATCACGACCGGGGCTGGATCAACCCCGGTTGTTGTTCCTGAGGATGCGCTGCTGTTCGACCTTCCACTCCCGTTCCTTCTCGGCCTCGCGCTTGTCGTGCTGCTTCTTGCCCTTGGCGAGTCCGATCGACAGCTTGATGCGGCCGCGCGTGAGATGGAGGTCCAGCGGCACCAGGGTGTACCCCGCCCGCTCCACCTGGCCGATGAGCTTGCTGATCTCCTCCGCGTGGAGCAGCAGCTTGCGTGACCGGATGGGCGCGGGAATGACGTGGGTCGATGCCGTCGGCAGGGCGCTCACGTGGGCGCCCACGAGGTACACCTCGCCGTGGCGGAGGATCACGTAGGCCTCCTGCAACTGGACGCGGCCCGCACGGATCGACTTGACCTCCCAGCCCTCGAGGGCGATGCCGGCCTCGAACCGCTCTTCGATGAAGTAGTCGTGGAAGGCCTTCTTGTTCTGGGCGAGACTCATGGGGCCGTGGCAGACAGGGAATGGAGCGGTATTCTATCGCCCGCGCCCTGATTCACGGCGTTCGTCTGCACCGTTCCGCAACCGCGTCTCATCTTGGCCAACATCGATCGTTCCGTCCTCGTCCCGTTCACCCCGGCGCAGCTCTACGCGCTGGTGGACGCCGTCGAGGACTATCCGCGCTTCCTCCCCTGGTGTGGCGGCACCGTCGTCCAC
>VYME01000120.1_pt1 | contig 35074 bp, 45 predicted proteins | sample 5115281 | NCBI WGS metagenome assembly VYME01 (sample SAMN12291780, study PRJNA351875) | freshwater metagenome | isolation source: freshwater lake | place: USA: Michigan, Wintergreen Lake | collected 2013-08-08
GGCGATCACGGTGGCGCTGATCCAGCCGATCGCGATGGAAGAAGGGCTGCGCTTCGCGATCCGCGAAGGTGGCCGCACGGTGGGCGCCGGCGTGGTGTCCAAGATCATCGAGTAACAGGCCCACCGGCCAGTCACGGGAACCGACATGCAAAGCCAGAAAATCCGCATCCGACTCAAGGCGTTCGACTATCGCCTCATCGACCAGTCGTCGCTCGAAATCGTCGAGACTGCGAAGCGTACGGGCGCCGTGGTCCGGGGGCCTGTGCCCCTGCCCACGCGCATCGAGCGGTTCGACGTCCTGCGTTCGCCGCACGTGAACAAGACGTCGCGTGACCAATTCGAGATTCGCACTCACCTTCGCCTGATGGATATCGTGGACCCGACGGACAAGACCGTCGATGCCCTGATGAAGCTGGACCTTCCGGCGGGCGTGGATGTGGAAATCAAGCTGTAAGTATTGATCGTAGCTGTGCTGTGGCGGGGCAGGAATTCCGTCCACGTTATATAAACCGCGCCGGCCAATCGATGCCGGCCCCCTGTATAGAGGGTAAAAACATGAGCCTGGGTCTTCTCGGGCGGAAGGTGGGCATGACCCGCCTGTTCACTGACGACGGTGATTCCGTCCCGGTGACAGTGCTGGATGTGTCTGACAACCGCGTGGTCCAGATAAAGTCACCGAACACCGACGGCTACACGGCCGTGCAGCTAGCGTTCGGCAAGAGGCGCGCTTCCCGCGTCACGAAAGCGGTCGCCGGGCACTACGCCAAGGCGGGTGTCGAAGCCGGTTCCGTGCTTCGCGAATTCCGTATCAGTGCCGACGAAGCTGCCGGCCTGCAGGTCGGGGGCAAGGTCGCTCTCAGCCTGTTCAAGGTCGGCCAGATGGTGGACGTTCAGGGCACCACTTCCGGCAAGGGCTTCAGTGGTGTCATCAAGCGTCACCACTTCTCGTCCAACCGTGCATCGCACGGTAACTCGAAGTCGCACAACGTCCCTGGCTCCATCGGCATGGCGCAGGATCCCGGTCGCGTCTTCCCGGGCAAGCGCATGGCTGGTCAGCTGGGCAACGTCACTCGGACCGCGCAGAACCTCAAAGTGATTCGCGTCGATGAAGAGCGCCAACTCCTGCTTGTCAGGGGTTCCGTGCCTTCCGCCAAGGGCGGTAACGTGATCATCAGTGCCGCCGCGAAGGGGGGTGTCTGATGGAACTCAATCTGATCGATGCCAAGGGGCAGCCGAGCGGCAGCGTCAGTGCCTCCGACTCGCTGTTCGCGCGTGATTACAACGAAGCGCTGATCCACCAGCTGGTGACCGGCTTCCTGGCGAATGCACGCCAGGGGACGCGTGCCCAGAAGGGTCGCGCCGACATCAACAAGAGCACGAAGAAGCCCTGGAAGCAGAAGGGCACCGGTCGCGCACGCGCAGGTCGTGCCTCGAGCCCGTTGTGGCGTGGAGGCGGCAAGGTATTTCCGAACCTGCCCGACGAGAACTTCACGCACAAGATCAACCGCAAGATGTATCGGGCCGGCATGTGCTCGATCCTCTCGCAGTTGGCGCGCGATGGCCGTATCTCCGTCGTGGACGACATCAGCATCGACTCCCCCAAGACCAAGCTGCTCGCGCAGAAGATCAAGGGCATGGGGTTCGAGCAGGTGCTGATCATCACCGACGAGATCGACGACAACCTGTACCTGTCGGCGCGCAACCTCACCAACGTCCTCGTCCTCGAGCCCCGTCACGCCGATCCGGTGACGCTGCTCAAGTTCGACCGGACGCTGATGACCAAGGCAGCGGTTGCCAAGTTCGAGGAGATGCTGGCATGACGACTACGTTCAAGTCCGAGCGCCTGCTGCAGGTGCTGCTCGCGCCGCAGATTTCGGAAAAGAGCACCTATGTCGCGGACAAGCACGACCAGGTCATCTTCAAGGTGGCGCGCGATGCCACCAAGCCGGAAGTGAAGGCTGCCGTCGAGATGCTCTTCAAGGTCGAAGTGAAGTCCGTCCAGATCTCCAATGTGAAGGGCAAGCAGAAGCGATTCGGTCGCTTCATCGGCCGTCGCGACCACTGGAAGAAGGCGTATGTCTGCCTGAAGGCCGGTCAGGAGATCGATTTCACGGCCGGGGAGGTCAAGTAAATGGCACTCGTCAAAGTCAAGCCTACATCGGCAGGGCGACGTGGCGTCGTCAAGGTCGTCCACAAGGATCTCTGGAAAGGCCGGCCTGTCGCCGCGCTCACCGAGAAGCAGAAGCAGAACGCCGGCCGGAACAGCAAGGGTCACATCACCACGCGGCACAAGGGTGGTGGCCACAAGCATCACTACCGCGTCGTCGACTTCCGTCGGAACAAGGATGGACTGCAGGCGAAGGTCGAGCGTATCGAATACGACCCGAACCGCAGCGCGCACCTGGCACTGCTGTGCTACTCGGACGGCGAGCGTCGCTACATCATCGCGCCGAAGGGCGTGGTGGTCGGCGCCGTGCTGATGAGCGGCATCGACGCCCCCATCAAGGCGGGCAACACCCTTCCGCTGCGCAACATCCCGATCGGATCCACGATCCACTGCATCGAGATGCAGCCGGGCAAGGGCGCGCAGATCGCGCGTGCCGCAGGAACCTCGGCTCAGCTGCAGGCGCGGGAAGGTGCGTACGCGACGCTGCGTCTTCGTTCCGGTGAGATGCGCAAGGTGCACGTCGAATGCCGCGCGACGCTCGGTGAGGTTGGCAACGAAGAGAACAATCTTCGTCGCATCGGCAAGGCAGGTGCGGTGCGTTGGCGCGGTATCCGGCCGACGGTGCGAGGCGTTGCCATGAACCCGGTCGACCACCCGCACGGTGGTGGCGAGGGCAAGACGGCAGCCGGCCGGCATCCTGTCAGCCCATGGGGCATTCAGACCAAGGGCAAGAAGACGCGCAACAACAAGCGCACGCGCGGCATGATCGTGCGCACGCGCCACCAGAAATAAGGGTTAGAACATGGCTCGCTCAATCAAGAAAGGCCCGTTCGTTGACCTGCACCTGATCGACAAGGTGGACACCGCGCGTTCAGGAAACGACAAGCGTCCCATCAAGACGTGGTCCCGTCGGTCCACGATTCTGCCCGACTTTGTCGGGCTCACTATTGCCGTCCATAACGGTCGCCAGCACGTTCCCGTGTTCGTGACCGAGAACATGGTCGGTCACAAGCTCGGCGAATTCGCCCCGACGCGGACCTTCAAGGGCCACGCCGCGGACAAGAAAGCCGCTAGCAAGAGGTGAGGGGATGGGCATGAACGTCAAATCCACACTGTGGGGCGTCCGACTCTCGGCGCAGAAGGGCCGGCTCGTGGCCGATCAGATCCGCGGTCTGCCTGTCGACCGCGCGCTCAACATCCTGAGCTTCAGCCCGAAGAAGGGCGCGGTGATCATTCGCAAGGTGCTCGAGTCGGCGATTGCCAATGCCGAGCACAACGAAGGCGCGGACATCGACGAACTCAGGGTGACGAGCATCACCGTGGAGCAGGGTCCCACGCTGAAGCGTTTCACCGCACGTGCCAAGGGCCGGGGCAACCGGATCTCGAAGCCCACCTGCCACATCTTCCTGACCGTCGGCGACGAGCCGAAGCGCGCCAGGGCGTAAGGGGACCTTCATGGGACAGAAGATTCATCCGACCGGATTCCGCCTTGCGGTACAGCGGAACTGGTCGTCCAAGTGGTACGCGAACAGCAAGAACTTTCCGGTGATGCTGAAGGAGGACATCAAGGTCCGCGCATTCCTGAAGAAGAAGCTGTCGCACGCGGCCGTGAGCCGGGTGGTGATCGAGCGCCCCGCCAAGAATGCGCGCATCACGGTGTACTCGGCCCGTCCGGGCGTCGTGATCGGCAAGAAGGGCGAGGACATCGAATTGCTTCGCGGCCAGCTGCAGAAGCTAATGGGTGTCCCCGTGCACGTGAACATCGAGGAAGTGCGCAAGCCCGAACTCGATGCGCAGCTGGTGGCGGACTCCATCGGTGCCCAGCTCGAGAAGCGGATCATGTTCCGTCGGGCAATGAAGCGCGCCATGCAGAACGCGATGCGCCTCGGCGCACAGGGCATCAAGATCATGAGCGCCGGTCGTCTGAACGGAATCGAGATCGCCCGGACCGAGTGGTACCGCGAAGGTCGCGTGCCGCTCCACACTCTGCGTGCCGACATCGACTATGGCTTCTCTGAAGCCAAGACGACCTACGGCGTGATCGGGATCAAGGTCTGGGTGTTCAAGGGTGAAGTCCTCGGTCGCGGCGAACAGCCCGTGGCACCGGTGTCGACGGAGCCGGAAAAGAAGGGCCGCAAGTCGGGAGCCAAGAATGCTGCAGCCAGCTAGAACCAAGTACCGGAAACAGCAGAAAGGGCGAAACACCGGTATCGCCACGCGGGGCAACAAGGTGAGCTTCGGCGAGTTCGGCCTGAAGGCCGTCGGTCGCGGTCGACTGACTGCTCGTCAGATCGAAGCGGCCCGACGCGCCATGACCCGTCACATCAAGCGGGGTGGTCGTATCTGGATCCGGATCTTCCCGGACAAGCCGATCTCCTCGAAGCCCGCCGAAGTCCGGATGGGTAACGGCAAGGGCAATCCCGAGTACTTTGTGGCCGAGATCCAGCCTGGCAAGGTGCTCTATGAAATGGACGGTGTGGACGAAGTGCTGGCACGCGAGGCGTTCCGCCTGGCGGCAGCCAAGCTTCCGATTGCCACGACGTTCGTCACCAGACAGGTGGGCTCATGAAGGCGAAAGATCTCCGGGCGAAGAGCCCGCAGGAACTGGGACAGGAACTGGAATCCCTGCTGCGCGCGCAGTTCAGTCTGCGCATGCAGCATGCGACGCAGCAACTGTCGAACAACAGCGAAATCCCGAAGGTGCGCAAGGACATCGCGCGCGTCCGGACGCTGATGACTGAGGCGGCGAGGAAGGCATGAGCGAAACCAGCAGCGTGTCCCGGAAGCTCACCGGCAAGGTGGTGAGCGACAAGATGCAGAAGACGGTCACCGTGCTCGTCGAGCGGCGCGTGAAGCACCCGCTCTACGGCAAGGTGATGATCCGGTCCAGGAAGTACCACGCCCACGACGAGAACAACGAGTTTCGTCCGGGCGACCTGGTGACGATCGAGGAATGTCGGCCTCTCTCGAGAACCAAGGCGTGGACGGTCGTGCGCCTGGTCGAGAAGGCCAAGGACGGCGCCTGATATCGGTTGCGTACGGGCCCACCGGCCCGTACAATGCTGGGCTTTTCTACCGGCGGTTAACTTCGACGCCGGATTCACCCGAACGGGATCCAAGACTGCCCGCACTACCCATCCAGGGTTGCGGGGTAAGTTGGAGCGAGGACAACCATGATTCAGATGCAGTCCATTCTGGACGTCGCCGACAATACCGGGGCGCGTTCTGTTATGTGCATCAAGGTGCTCGGCGGCTCCAAGCGGCGCTATGCCGGCATCGGTGATGTGATCAAGGTCAGCATCAAGGACGCCGCGCCGCGTGGTCGCGTCAAGAAGGGCGAGATCTACAACGCGGTCGTCGTGCGGACGGCAAAGGGCGTGCGACGTCAGGACGGTTCGCTCGTGCGCTTCGACGCCAACGCGGCCGTGTTGCTGAACAACAAGCTCGAACCCATCGGTACCCGTATTTTCGGACCGGTGACCCGTGAGCTGCGGACGGAGCGATTCATGAAGATCGTGTCGCTCGCGCCTGAAGTGCTCTGAGGAGACGGCGGAAATGCGCAAGATTCGAAAGGGCGACAACGTGGTCGTGATCGCCGGAAAGGACAAGGGCAAGCGGGGTTCCGTGCTCGTGACTGTCGATGCCGAGCGCGTCGTGGTCGAGGGCGTGAACCGCGTGAAGAAGCATCAGCGTCCGAACCCGATGAAGAACGCCCCTGGCGGCATCGTCGAGATGGAAAAGTCGATCCACGTGTCGAACGTGGCCATCCTGAACCCGGCAACGCAGCAGGCCGATCGGGTTGGCTTCCGGATTCTTGATGACGGCCGCAAGGTGCGCGTCTTCAAGTCGAACGGCGAAATGGTCGACGCCTAAGGAGGGGTCATGGTCCGTTTGCAACAGATCTACCGCGAAACCATTGTCCCCAAGCTCGTCGAGCAGTTCGGGTACAAGTCGGTGATGCAGGTACCGAGGATCGAGAAGATCGTCCTCAACATGGGTGTCGGCGAGGCAGTGGCCGACAAGAAGGTCATGGACAACGCCGTGGGCGACATGACCAAGATTGCCGGTCAAAAGCCGATCGTCACGAAGGCTCGCAAGGCCATCGCGGGTTTCAAGATCCGCGAAGGCTATCCGGTCGGTTGCACCGTGACGCTCCGCCGCGGCCAGATGTACGAATTTCTGGATCGGTTCGTTTCGATCGCCCTGCCCCGGGTGCGCGACTTCCGCGGGATCTCCCCGCGTGGTTTCGATGGCCGTGGCAACTTCAACATGGGCATCAAGGAACAGATCATTTTCCCCGAGATCGACTACGACAAGGTCGATGCGCTTCGGGGCATGAACATCACGTTCACCACCACGGCCAAGACCGACGACGAAGCCAAGGCGCTGCTGATGGCTTTCCGTTTCCCCTTCAGGAGCTAGCATGGCCAAGACTTCGCTGATCAATCGTGAGGCCAAGCGCCGCGCGCTCGTTGCGAAATACGCAGGCAAGCGCGCAGCACTGACCGCCATCATCCAGGACGGGAAGGCATCGGAAGAGGACAAGGCGGCGGCACGGGATGCCATCCAGAAGATGCCGCGAGACGCCAGTCCTGTGCGTCTTCGCAACCGGTGCGCCCTGACGGGTCGCCCGCGCGGTTTCTACCGCAAATTCGGTCTCGCACGGAACAAGGTGCGAGAGATCGCGATGCGAGGCGAGATTCCCGGCCTCACCAAGGCCAGCTGGTAAAAGGAGGATCGAGATGAGCATGAGCGATCCCATCGCGGACATGCTGACCCGAATTCGCAATGCGCAGAGTTCGGAGAAGCCGTCCGTGGCGATGCCCGCTTCCAAGCTGAAGTCGGCAATCGCGAGCGTCCTGAAGGACGAGGGTTACATCGAGGAGTTCGCGACCCATGCGAACGACGGGAAACCGACCCTCGAGATCGCATTGAAGTACTACGCCGGAAGCCCGGTGATCGAGCGCATCGAGCGCGTCAGCCGCCCTGGCCTTCGCATCTACAAGGGTGCCAAGGACATTCCGCAGGTGATGAATGGTCTCGGTATCGCCATCGTGTCCACCTCGCAAGGTGTGATGACGGATCGTAAGGCTCGTGCCAGCGGTATCGGCGGCGAAGTTCTCTGTATCGTCGCCTGAGGAAACCACCATGTCTCGCATTGCCAAATATCCGGTGGCGATCCCTGGCGGAGTGCAGGTCGCGATCGACGCGAACCAGATCTCCGTGAAGGGGCCGCTCGGGACGCTGGTCCAGGCGCTGACCGGCGACGTCGAAGTTCGGGAAGAAGCCGGCCAGCTCACATTCAAGGCTGCCAACGACAGCAAGCACGCCGGTGCGATGTCTGGCACGCTGCGCGCCCTCGTGTCGAACATGGTGACTGGTGTCACCAAGGGGTTCGAGCGCAAGCTCACGTTGGTGGGCGTTGGTTACCGCGCTCAAGCGCAGGGTGAGGTGCTGAATCTGACGTTGGGATTCTCGCACCCCGTAGCGCACAAGATGCCCGTTGGGGTGAAGGCCGAAACGCCCACGCAGACCGAGATCCTGTTGAAGGGATCGGACAAGCAGAAGGTCGGTCAGGTGGCAGCCCAGATCCGCGCTTACCGTCCGCCGGAGCCCTACAAGGGCAAGGGTGTGCGCTACGCCAACGAGGTCGTGGCGCTTAAGGAAACCAAGAAGAAGTAATCGAGGGCGCGGACATGTTTACCAAGAAAGAAGCGCGGATGCGTCGCGCAAAACAGACCCGGGCAAAGATCTCCGAACTGCGAGCTCTGCGTCTCTGTGTGCATCGCTCCAACCTCCACATCTACGCGCAGGTGATCGATGCGACGGGTGGGCAGGTGCTGGCTTCCGCGTCGACGAACGAAGCGGACGTCAAGAGCCAGGTGAAGCGTGGTTCCACCGTGGAAGCAGCGCGCATCGTCGGTCAGCGCATTGCGGAGAAGGCGAAGGCCAAGGGCGTGAGCCAGGTGGCGTTCGATCGCTCCGGTTTCCGGTACCACGGTCGTGTGAAGGCTTTGGCTGACGCGGCCCGCGAAGCCGGTCTGCAGTTCTGAGGAGTCGGACGCAATGGCGAGAAATCCGAAGAATATCCAGCAGGAAGATCGCGGCGATGGCCTCCGCGAGAAGATGGTCGCTGTCAACCGTGTCACGAAGGTCGTGAAGGGTGGCCGGATTCTCGGCTTCGCTGCTCTGACGGTCGTCGGCGATGGCGACGGTGGCATCGGCATGGGCAAGGGCAAGGCGCGGGAAGTGCCGGTTGCCGTTCAGAAGGCCATGGACGAAGCGCGTCGCCGTCTCGTGAAGGTCAGCCTGAAAAACGGGACGCTGCAGCACGCGGTGATCGGTGAGCATGGCGCAGCGAAAGTGCTGATCCAGCCGGCCTCCGAAGGTACGGGGATCATCGCGGGCGGTCCGATGCGCGCCATCTTCGAAGTGATGGGCGTGACGAACGTCCTCGCGAAGTGCATCGGTTCGACGAACCCCTACAACGTGGTGCGCGCGACCATCAACGGTCTGCTCGCGATGAACACGCCGTCCGAAATTGCAGCCAAGCGCGGCAAGTCGGTCGAAGAGATCCTGGGATAAAGACCATGGCAGGTAACGACTCCAAGAAGACTGTGAAGGTCACGCTGGTTCGCAGCGTGATCGGTACGCGGGAGTCCCATCGGGCGACTGTCCGTGGTCTCGGCCTCCGCAAGATCCGTCAGACCGTCGAGCTGGAAGACACGCCGGCGGTCCGTGGAATGATTCACAAGGTCGACTATCTGGTGAAGGCCGAGGGATAACATGAAGCTCAACGGAATCAAGCCTGCCGAAGGTGCGAAGCGCGGTCGGCGTCGCGTCGGCCGCGGTATCGGTAGCGGTCTCGGCAAGACCTCGGGTCGCGGGCACAACGGTCAGAAGTCGCGCTCCGGCGGTTTCCACAAGGTCGGCTTCGAAGGCGGTCAGATGCCGCTGCAACGTCGCCTGCCGAAGCGTGGTTTCACGTCGCTGACGCACGATGACACCGTGGAAGTCCGGCTCGGCGCCCTGCAGGCGCTCGAAGTGGAGACGATCGACATGGCGGTGCTGAAGGCAGCCGGGATCATTCCGCGGACTGCGATTGCCGCCAAGGTCATCCTCGCCGGCACCATCGAAAAGGCAGTGAAGCTCGCCGGAATCAAGGTGACCAAGGGTGCGAAGACTGCGATCGAGGCTGCCGGCGGCAGCGTCGTCGAGGCCTGACGGGAACCATCGCATTGGCCAACGAAAAGGCACTGCCGGGGTCTGGCGCTAAGTTCGGCGACCTGAAGCGTCGCCTGACTTTCCTGCTGGGTGCCCTGATCGTCTACCGGATCGGCGCGCACGTGCCGGTTCCGGGGATCGATCCGGTTCAACTGGCGGAGCTCTTCAAATCGCAGCAGGGCGGCATCCTGGACATGTTCAACATGTTTTCGGGTGGTGCCCTCTCGAGGTTCACGATTTTTGCGCTCGGGATCATGCCGTACATCTCGGCATCGATCATCATCCAGCTGATGACGGTGGTGTATCCGCCGCTCGAGGCGATGAAGAAGGAAGGCGAAGCCGGGCGCCGCAAGATCACGCAGTACACGCGTTACTTCACCTTGCTGCTGGCGAGCTTCCAGGGTTTCGGTATTGCAGTGGCGCTGGAAGCCCAGCGAGGGCTGGTGATCGACCCGGGCATGGTGTTCCGCCTGACCACGGCGATCACGCTGGTGACCGGCACGATGTTCCTGATGTGGCTCGGCGAACAGATCACCGAGCGCGGCATCGGAAACGGCATCTCGCTCATCATCTTCGCGGGCATTGCGGCTGGTCTTCCGCGGGCGATCGGCGGGACGCTCGAACTGACGAGAACCGGATCGTTCTCGATCCCGGTCGTGTTGTTCCTGTTCGCTCTCGCGATCCTGGTGACGGCGCTGGTCGTGTTCGTCGAGCGTGGGCAACGAAAGATTCTGGTGAATTACGCGAAGCGACAGGTCGGCAAGCGTGTGTACGGCGGGCAGAGCTCGCATCTTCCGCTGAAGCTGAATATGGCCGGTGTGATTCCGCCAATCTTCGCGTCGAGCATCATTCTGTTTCCGGCGACGCTTGCGGGTTGGTTCGGTTCCGGTGAGAACATGGCGTGGCTGCGGAACATCGGCGCAACGCTGCATCCCGGTCAGCCGATCTACGTGTTGTTGTATGCAGGGGCGATCGTCTTCTTCTGTTTCTTCTATACGGCCCTCGTGTTCAATCCGAAGGAGACGGCGGACAACCTCAAGAAGGGCGGAGCCTTCGTTCCCGGCATCCGCCCCGGCGAGCAGACGGCACGCTACATCGAACGGATCATCACGAGGCTGACGCTGGCCGGTGCGATTTACATCACGGTGGTGTGTCTGCTTCCGGAATTCCTCATCGTGAAGTGGAACGTCCCGTTCTACTTCGGCGGTACCAGTCTGCTGATCATCGTCGTGGTGACGATGGATTTCATGGCGCAGGTACAGGCCTACATGATGTCGCATCAGTACGAAAGCCTTCTGAAGAAGGCGAATTTCAAGGGCGGCGCGTTCCCGACGCGATAGAGGACGACGCGCATGAGCAAGGAAGAAACGATTCAGATGCAGGGAGAGGTCCTCGAGACCCTCCCGAATGCGACCTTCCGGGTAAAGCTGGAGAACGGGCATGTGGTGCTCGGGCATATCTCCGGAAAGATGCGGATGCATTACATCCGGATCCTGCCTGGCGACAAGGTCACCGTTGAGTTGACGCCCTACGATCTGTCGCGCGCGCGCATCGTGTTCCGGGCCAAGTAGCGGCGCGCCGCGGTACGAGGAGAAGAAGCATGAGAGTTCAGGCATCGGTCAAGAAGATCTGCCGCAAGTGCAAGATCATCCGGCGCAACCGGGTGGTCCGTGTGATCTGTGAAGATCCGCGCCACAAGCAGCGTCAGGGCTGATTCACAGCACATCCGGTCCCACAAGACCCAACCAGCGAACAGGTTCAAGCATGGCACGCATCGCAGGGGTGAACATCCCGAACCACCAGCACGCCGAAATCGCGTTGACCGCGATCTATGGCATCGGTCGGACGCGGGCGAAGAAGATTTGCGCAGACGCCTCCGTCGCGCCGACAGCGAAGATGAAGGATCTGTCGGACGCGGACATGGATCGACTGCGCGAGCAGGTCGGTCGCTACACCGTCGAGGGCGATCTTCGTCGTGAAGTGTCGATGAGCATCAAGCGATTGATGGATCTCGGCTGCTATCGCGGCGTCCGTCACCGTCGCGGTCTCCCGGTGCGCGGTCAGCGCACGCGGACGAATGCACGTACCCGCAAGGGTCCGCGCAAGGCCGTCCGGGCGACCAAGTAAGCGCGTGACGACGAACGCGACCAGACTCACAGCTTAAGGACAGGCGCAAATGGCAAAGGCACAGACACGGGTGCGGAAGAAGGTGAAGAAGAATGTGGCGGAAGGCATCGCTCACATTCACGCTTCCTTCAACAACACCATCGTGACGATCACGGACCGGCAGGGGAACGCCCTTTCCTGGGCCACCTCCGGCGGGGCGGGCTTCAAGGGTTCCCGGAAGTCCACACCGTTCGCGGCACAGGTCGCTGCGGAAGCGGCCGGCAAGGCTGCTCAGGAGTGCGGGGTCAAGAACCTCGAAGTCCGGATCAAGGGTCCCGGACCCGGGCGCGAGTCTGCCGTTCGCGCACTGAACTCGGTGGGATTCAAGATCACCAGCATCGCGGATGTCACGCCGGTTCCCCATAACGGGTGCCGCCCGCCCAAGAAGCGCCGTATCTGATGGCGAGGAGTTGATCGATGGCCAGAAATCTCGACGCGAAGTGCCGCCAGTGCCGGCGTGAGGGAGAGAAGCTCTTCCTCAAGGGCGAGAAGTGCTTCACAGACAAGTGTTCGATCGAGCGCAGGAGCTATGCGCCCGGGCAGCACGGTCAGAAGAACAATCGCCCCTCGGACTACGGTGTGCAACTGCGCGAAAAACAAAAAGTGCGTCGTATCTACGGCGTGCTCGAGCGTCAGTTCCGCAAGACATACAAGGAAGCGGATCGCCTGAAGGGCATCACGGGCGAGAACCTGCTTCAGCTTCTCGAAAGCCGTCTTGACACGGTGGCGTACCGGATGGGGTTTGGTGCCTCGCGCACGGAAGCTCGTCAGGTGGTCCGTCATAACGGCATCACGGTGAACGGGCGTCGGGTGAACATCCCGTCGTTCCAGGTCCGGCCGGGTGATGTCGTTGCGGTCGCCGACAAGGCAAAGGGTCACCTTCGAATCAAGGCTGCCGCCGAGGCTGCCGAGGGTCGCGGGTTCCCCGAGTGGATGGAGGTGGACGCGAAAGCCCTCAAGGGGACTTTCAAGGCGAAACCCCAGCGCTCCGAGTTGCCGTCGACGATCAACGAGTCTCTCGTCGTCGAACTGTATTCCAAGTAATTGTTACCGGTGGTTGCCTGGGGCAATCACCGGTCTCATCCTCCGACACCAAGGGAACAGCACATGGCAAGCAGCGCTCTCTTGAAGCCGCGCATTGTGGACGTCCAGCAGGTCGGTGCCTTCCACGCGAAGGTCACCATGGAGCCGTTCGAGCGGGGCTATGGCTACACGCTGGGGAACGCCCTGCGGCGTGTCCTGCTCTCCTCCATGCCGGGCTTCGCGCCGACGGAAGTGAAGATCGCCGGCGTGCTCCACGAGTACTCGACCATCGACGGCGTGCGGGAAGACGTGGTGGATGTTCTTCTCAACCTGAAGGGCATCGTGCTGAAGCTTCACGCTCGTGAGCACGCCATCCTGACGTTGAAGAAGGAAGGTGAAGGGCTGGTGACGGCCGGTGACATCGAGACGTCCCACGACGTCGAGATCATCAATCCGGATCACGTCATCGCGCACCTAGCCGCCGGCGGCAAGATCGACATGCAGATCACGGTGGAGCAGGGTCGCGGCTACGAGCCCGCCAGCCAGCGCCCGCTCAATCGGGAAACACGCAGCATCGGGTCCGTCCTGATGGATGCGTCGTTCAGCCCGGTCAAGCGCGTCAGCTATGCGGTGGAAAGTGCGCGCGTCGAACAGCGTACCGACCTCGACAAGCTGATCATGGACATCGAGACCAACGGCGTCGTAGAGCCCGAGGAAGCGATCCGTTACGCGGCCCGCATCCTGATGGATCAGTTCCAGGAGTTTGCCGATCTGAAGGGCACGCCCGCAAAGACGGAAAGCCCCAAGACGCCGGCGGTGGATCCGATCCTGCTGCGGCCGGTGGACGATCTCGAACTCACGGTGCGGTCGGCCAATTGCCTGAAGGCCGAGAACATCTATTACATCGGTGATCTCATCCAGCGCACGGAGACGGAGCTGCTGAAGACGCCGAATCTCGGTCGGAAGTCGCTGAACGAGATCAAGGAAGTGCTCGCCTCCCGCGGCCTCACGCTGGGGATGAAGCTCGAGAACTGGCCGCCTGCCGGCCTCGAGAAGGTCTGATAGACCTTCCCGCACAAGGATAGAGGTGCCATATGCGTCACCGTTTGGGACTCAGAAAACTTAACCGCACGAGCAGCCACCGGCTCGCCATGCTCCGCAACCTCACCGTTGCTCTTCTGCGCCACGAGGTCATCAAGACCACGCTGCCGAAGGCGAAGGAACTGCGTCGCGTCGCCGAACCGATGATCACGCTCGGGAAAACCGCCACGGTGGCCAATCGCCGCCTTGCGTTCGACCGTCTTCGTGATCGCGACATCGTCGTGAAGCTGTTCGATGTCCTTGGTCCCCGGTATGCCACCCGTCCGGGCGGTTACCTTCGGATCCTGAAGTACGGCTTCCGGAAGGGCGACAACGCTCCGATGGCGCTGGTCGAGCTGCTGGATCGCCCCGAAGGTGGTGAAGCGGTCGACACGGAGCAGGACGCTGCCTGACGCGGCGCCGGGTTCGTCGAGCCCGGCACTCTGAAGGTAGTGCAGTTTGGATGACGGGCCGGTTCACCGGCCCGTTGTCACGTCTGGCGCACGGATCGACATCCTCGAAGGGCGAGTGAGTTCCACCGCCGACGGTCGTCGCTCAGGACGTACACGCCTTCGCTGCGATCCGGTCCCTCACGAACTTCGAAAGCACCTGCGCCTGCACCGGTCGGCTGATCAGATAGCCCTGCGCGTAGTCGCAGTGGCGCATGTTGAGATAGTTGAGCTGTTCCTTCGTCTCGACGCCCTCGGCGATGACCTCCAGTCGAAGGCTGTGCGCCATCGCGATGATGGCCGACGTGATCGCCGAGTCATCCTCGGCATGCGGCATGTCCTTCACGAAGGAGCGGTCCACCTTCAGCGCATGCACCGGAAAGCGCTTGAGGTAGGCGAGAGACGAGTAACCCGTGCCGAAGTCGTCGATCGACAGGCGCAGCCCCATCGTCTTCAACGTGCTCATGGTGGCGAACGTCGTGGTGCGATCGTCCATCAGCATGCTCTCGGTCACTTCGAGCTCGAGGAGCGATGGCGACACACCGGCGAGGTCGAGTGTCCTGTGCACGAACTCCGTGAATCCCGGTTGCTGGAAATGCGGACCGGCAATGTTCACGGCCACATGCAGTTCCGGAAGCCCTTCGCGCTGCCATTCGCGGATCTGGCGGACGGCCTCCTGCAGCACCCATTCACCGATCGTGATGATGAGACCCGACTCCTCGGCGATGGGGATGAACTCGAGCGGCGGGATCAGTCCGAGCTCGGGGTGTCGCCAGCGGATCAGGGCCTCGACCCCGGTGATGACGTCGGTCCGGAGGTCGAGCTTGGGTTGGTAGTGCAGCTCGAACTCGTTGCGCTCGATGGCCCGGCGGAGCTTCGATTCCATGGCCAGGCGCTCGAGTGCCCGGGAGTTCATTTCCTTGCTGTAGAACTGGTAGTTGTTCCTGCCCTGGCTCTTCGCGAAATGCATCGCGGCGTCGGCATTGCGGATCAGCGTATCGGCGTCTTCCGCGTCCAGCGGATACAGCGCGACGCCGATCGATGCCGTGATGAACAGCTCCTGCCCGTTCACGTCCAGCGGCCGTTGCAGGACGTCCACGATGCGGCGGGCGACCTTCGCGGAATCCTGGAAGTGGCTGATGTCGGTGACGAGCAGGCAGAACTCGTCGCCGCCCAGACGCGCCAGATTGCCGTCTTCACCCATCGCGAGTCGCGAGATCGAGTCACGGCTGCGTACGGTTTCCCGCAGGCGCTGCGAGACGGCGAGCAACAACTGGTCACCTACGGCGTGACCGAGCGTGTCGTTGATGCGCTTGAACTGGTCGAGGTCGAGCGACAGGATGGCCGCCATGCGGCCACCGGCCCGCGATTGCTCGAGGGCGAGTGCCACCTTCTCCGCGAACCGCTGCCGATTGGGCAATTGCGTGAGACGGTCGAATGCAGCGAGCTGGTGGATGCGCTGTTCCGCCGTCTTGCTGTCCGTGATGTCCTGCAAGGCACCGAATGCCTGAGCAGGCTCGCCGGCTTCATTGCGGACCACCTCCGAGGTGACCTGCAAGTATCTCGTGGTGCCGTCGGGCAGCTTCAGTCGCGCCATGAGATTCATGGGAGTGCCACGCTTCCTGAGCGCCTCGAGACTGGACTGAACGAGATCGACGTCCTCGGGATTCAGCCGCCCCAGGAAGGCGTCCCGTCCGGCCTGGCACTCGCCCGGGCTGTAACCGAAGATGCGGTACGTTTCGTCGGACCAGCGCGTCTCGCCGCTCGCGAAATCCCAGCTCCAGGACCCGAGGTGCGCGACCTGCTGGGCGGCCGCCAGGAGCGCCTGGTTCTCGGCAAGGCCCTGCAGCGCTTCGGCTGCCCGCAGGATGTAGCGCACGCGGTGGCCGAGCACACCCCAGTTGATCGGCTTGCTCACGAAGTCCGTCGCGCCCGCCTCATAGGCGCGGTTGATCGAATCGAGATCATCCAGACCCGTCAGCATCAGGACCGGTACATGTTGACCGGCAGGGGTGGAGCGGAGGCGCTCGGTCGCGGCGTAGCCATCGATGCCCGGCATCATCACGTCCATCAGGACAATGGCCGGAGACACCTGGTGAAAAAGATCCAGACCTTTTTCGGCGTCGCCCGCCACGACCGCACGAAGTCCGGCACTCTCGAGCGTCCGGCTCGCGATCAACCGCATGGTCGGATCGTCGTCGATCACCAGTGCGACCGGCCGTGGGTCGGTCGTGTCAGAGTTCTGCATGGTGTCCCCGATGGTGTGATGCATCCAGTGTATTCGTTGGGAGTTCTGCCGCGGCAGGCGCGGCCAACCTTGGGCCGGTCGATGCCATGTCGCCGGCATGCCGGCGAACCGTGAGGTGCCTGGCGATCATGGCCTTCAGTTGATCGCGCTTGAACGGCTTGGGCAGATAGTCGTCCATGCCGGCGGCAATGCATTGTTCCCGGTCGCCTTCGACCGCATTGGCCGTCAGTGCCACGATGCGCTCCCCAGCCAGTTCCGGGTTCGCGTCGGCACGGATCGCACGCGCCACGTCGAGGCCGCGCATGCCGGGCATGTGGTCGTCGAGGATGACGAGATCCGGAGGGACATCCGTCGACCGGAGGAGGGACAGCGACGACGGGCCGTCCTCGGCGCTCTGCACCGTGAGGCCCGCCGAGGTGCACTGGTGTTCGAGGATCTGGCGATTCGTGCGGTTGTCATCGACCGCGAGCACGCGACGCAGGGCGCGGTGGGCGGTGACCGGCGGTGCCATGTCTCCGTCGATCTCCGCGAGGATCGTGAAGCGGAAGGTGGAGCCGGTGCCCGGGACGCTCTCGACCCCGACGCCACCGCCCATCAGCTGGGCGAGCTGGCGCACGATGCTGAGGTCGATCACGGGCTCCGAGATCAGCCGCTGCAGTCGGCGCGAGAGGGGCAGTGCCACCAGCAGCAGGACCAGACCCACCTCGATGGCGGACAGCGCCAGCTTCGTGACCAGCCATCGCCAGACCGCGGACAGGTCGGCGTTGATGACGACCGTCCCGACCGGCTCCCCGCTCACCTCCACCGGCTCCGTGGCAGAGACGCGCAACCTCGCGAGCACGCCGTCGAGCGGCCATGGGTTGGCGATGGTCGCGATGTCCGATGCTTCCCGGTCGTAGCGCGCCAGGGCATCGCCCGAGGGCAGCATGACACTCGCCGTGACGATCTAGGGATTGTCGCGGATGGCGGCCAGCGCGTCCCTCGCACCGTCTTCGTCCCGGAACGCCAGGGCTGCGCCGGCGCCGACGGCGATCATGCGGGCCACGCTCGTGACCTGGGTGCGGGAATCGTTCAGCGTGACCTGCAGTTCGATGATCGCGAATGTCACGTAGCAAAGCAGCACGCCCACGAGGGTCGTGAACATCGCGATGCCGGACCGCTTGCTGGCCAGGGACCACAGGCGGAAGGGCAGGAACCAGGGTCGGGCCTGACTCATGGCCGCCCCTTCACGGCACGGGCCAGTTTCAACATCTGGGAACTGAGCTTCAGCCCCGCGCGCTGGCCGGCCTCGACGTTGATCTCGAAGAGGATCCGGCTGTCGCGCGTGAGCATGCCGATCGTGCCGCCGCGTTCCACGAATCCCTCGCGGTCGCTGACGGTCAGGGCGGACGCGGCCTCTGCCGACCGCAACACCGCCTGCTCGATGCGCTCGTCAGGCTCGGTGACGAACACCACGTGGCACCCGCGCAGGGATTCGGTGCGCACGTCCCGGCGGATGTGGATCGGATGGTTCTGGACGACACGCGTCTCCAGCGTCCCGAGGCTCTCGCCGAAGGGATCGCGCCCGGCGACACAGATCAGGATGGGCGCGCCGGGCGGAAGCACGGCGACGGGCCATTCCGTGAACTTCGTGAAATTGAAGAGGTAGGCGGCCTTGACCTGGTATTCGGGCGCCGTGCCCTGGGCCTGGCCATGGGCGACCGGCACGAGTGCCTGCACCCAGAGCGCCAACCCGCAGGCGACGGCGAACGGTTTCATCGACCCGGGCACCTGGCAGTCGTACCACGACGACGCGCCACGATGCAGGCAGTCGGACTCGCCGTCGTGCCGTGGCAAGGCCGGTCTCCTGCTGGTGTGGCGCCCGGAGGAGCGTCGAGGTGTGTGGGCAATGCCATCGGGAGGGGATTCGGAATGAGGCCTGTCCGGTCCACAACGACCATCCGAGGCTCTCCTTGAGCGCAACGAATGGCCCTCCCTGCACGCCCGCCGAGGTCAGGTGCGACGGTCCCTCGTCAGCCATTCCGAGAGGTAGTGCCCCGTATGGCTGGCCGGCGCCGCAGCCACGGCCTCGGGCGTGCCGGCCACCACCACCCGTCCGCCACCGTCACCGCCTTCCGGGCCGAGGTCGATCAGCCAGTCGGCCGTCTTGATCACGTCGAGGTTGTGTTCGATGACGACGACGGTGTTCCCGCGGTCCCGCAGCCGCTGCAGCACGGTGAGGAGCAGTTCGACATCCTGGAAGTGCAGCCCCGTCGTGGGCTCGTCGAGGATGTAGAGGGTCCGGCCGGTGTCGCGCTTGGAGAGTTCCAGGGCGAGCTTCACGCGCTGCGCTTCACCGCCCGAGAGCGTCGTGGCGCTCTGGCCCAGCGTCACGTAGCCCAGCCCGACCTCGGCGAGCGTCGCGAGCTTCCGGGCGAGGGGGGGTACTGCGGAGAACAGTTCGCGCGCCTCGTCGACGGTGAGCCCGAGCACCTGATGCACGTCGAGCCCCTTGTAGCGGACCTCCAGCGTCTCGCGTCCGTAACGTCGTCCGCGGCACACGTCGCAGGGGACGTACACGTCCGGGAGGAAGTGCATCTCGACCTTCACCACGCCGTCGCCCTGGCAGGCCTCGCATCGGCCGCCCTTCACGTTGAACGAGAAGCGCCCGGGACCGTAGCCGCGTTCGCGGGCGAGGGGGACTGCGGCAAAGAGTTCCCGGATCGGGCCGAAGAGTCCCGTGTAGGTGGCGGGATTCGACCGCGGCGTCCGGCCGATCGGGCTCTGGTCGACGTTGACGACCTTGTCGATGGCCTCCAGCCCCTCGATGCTGTCGTGCGGTGCGGGCTCCTCGCGGCTGCCGTGCAGGTGCCGTGCGGCGGCGCGATGCAGCGTGTCGTTCACGAGCGTCGACTTGCCCGATCCCGAGACCCCGGTGACGCACACGAACCGGCCGAGCGGGATGTCGACGTCGACGCCCTTGAGGTTGTGACCGCGTGCGCCTCGGATGGCGATCCGCTTGTCCCAGTCCGGCGCGATGCGCTGGTCCGGGACTTCGATCCGTCGAATGCCCGAGAGGTACTGCCCGGTCGCGGATTCCGGGTTAGCGGCCACCTCCGCCGGCGTGCCTTCGGCCACCACGCGGCCGCCATGCACGCCTGCCCCGGGACCCATGTCGACGAGGTGATCGGCGCGGAGGATGGCGTCGCGATCGTGTTCCACCACGATGACCGTGTTGCCGAGGTCGCGCAGATGGACGAGCGTCTCGAGCAGTCGGTCGTTGTCGCGCTGGTGCAGGCCGATCGACGGCTCGTCCAGCACGTACAGCACGCCGGTGAGTCCGGTGCCGATCTGGCTGGCGAGGCGGATGCGCTGCGACTCCCCGCCCGACAGCGTGTCGGCGGAGCGGTCGAGCGACAGGTACGCGAGTCCGACGCTCACCAGGAAGCCGAGGCGTGCACGGATCTCACGGAGGATGCGTTCGGCGATGGTCTCGCGAGCGCCGTCCAGCGCAAGCGCGTCGAACCAGGCAGCCGTGGTGGCGAGCGCCATGCCGGCGACGTCGTGGATCGCCTTGCCGCCGACGAACACGTGCCTCGCCTCGCGCTTCAGCCGCGCGCCGTTGCACTCGGGGCACGTGGCGGACGTCTGGTACTGCGACAGCTCCTCGCGTACGAGCTGCGAGTCCGTCTCCTTGTAGCGTCGCGCGATGTTCGTGACGATGCCCTCGAAGGCGTGCTCGCGGACCACCTTCCGCCCCTTCTCCCCCTCGTAGACGAAGCTGATCTTCTCCTTGCCGGAGCCGTGCATGACGAGCTGCTTCACGGCTTCGGGGAGATCCTCGAACGGCGTGTCGACGTCGAACCCGGCGTGGGTGCCGAGGTTCTGCAGCAGCTGGAAGTAGAAGGCGTTGCGTCGGTCCCAGCCCTTCACGGCCCCCGCGGCGAGCGACAGCTCCGGGAAGGCGACGATGCGCTTCGGGTCGAAGAAGCTCACCACGCCGAGTCCGTCGCAATGCGGGCACGCGCCGGCCGGGTTGTTGAACGAGAAGAGACGCGGCTCGAGTTCCGTGAGCGCGTAGTCGCAGTGGGGGCACGCGAAGCGCGACGAGTACGCGTGTTCCTGCTCGGCATCGAGATCGGCGACGACGACCCGCCCGTCGGCGAGCCGCATGGCCGTCTCGACGGACTCCGCGAGGCGCTGGGCAACGTCGGGGCGCGCGCGAACGCGGTCCACGACGACATCGATGTCGTGATGCCGACTCTTGACGAGCTTGGGCGGCGGATCCAGTTCGACCACCTCGCCGTCGACGCGGACGCGCACGAAGCCGCGGGCCCGGAGATCCTCGAAGAGGTCGAGATGCTCGCCCTTGCGATGTGTCAGCACCGGCGCGAGCACCATGATCCGGTGCTCCGTCGGGAGTGCGAGGACGGCGTCGACGACCTGCGAGACGGTCTTCGCCGCGAGCGGCACACCGTGCTCCGGGCAGAAGGGCTCCCCCACACGCGCGAACAGCAGGCGCAGGTAGTCGTGGATCTCGGTGATCGTGCCCACCGTCGATCGTGGGTTGTGGCCGCCCGCCTTCTGTTCGATGGCGATGGCGGGCGACAGGCCCTCGATGAGATCGACGTCCGGCTTCTCCATGAGCTGGAGAAACTGGCGGGCGTACGCGGAGAGCGATTCGACGTAGCGCCGCTGTCCTTCGGCGTACAGGGTGTCGAAAGCGAGGGACGACTTGCCCGATCCGGACAACCCGGTGATCACGGTGAGCCGACCCCTCGGCAGGTCGAGGCTCACGTTCTTGAGGTTGTGGGTACGTGCGCCGCGGATGCGGATGAGATCCATGGGCGGGAGCGGCTGCCGTGCAGGACAATCGGCTACTATACCCCGCTCGATTTCCTCACCGCACCCTCGCAGTGTCCTCGCCTTCCGACGCCCCGCGCACCGACCGCATGACGCCGATCGAACGGCGCACCAGCTTCACCCTCGCGGGCGTTTTCGGGCTCCGCATGCTCGGCATGTTCATCATCCTCCCGGTCTTCGCGCTGTACGCGGAGACGCTCCCGGGCGGCCACGATCATCGTCTCGTCGGCATGGCGCTCGGCGCCTACGGTCTCACCCAGGCCCTGCTGCAGATCCCGTTCGGATGGCTGTCCGATCGATGGGGGCGCAAGCCGACGATCTTCATGGGTCTCACCATCTTCGCCATCGGCAGTTTCGTCGCCGCCTCCGCCGGCAGCATCGGCATGGTCGTGCTCGGGCGCGTGCTGCAGGGCGCCGGCGCCATCTCTGCCGCGGTCATCGCGCTCACGGCCGACCTGACGCGGGAGGAGGTGCGCACCAAGGCCATGGCGATCATCGGCATCACGATCGGCCTCACGTTCGCACTCTCGATGGTGCTGGGGCCGGTGCTCTCGCGCCTGATCGGTGTCCCCGGCATCTTCGCGATGACCGGTGTGCTCGCCCTTGGCGCCATCGCGCTCGTCTACGCACGCATTCCGGACCCGCCGCCGCTCGTGGTGCCCGCGAGCCCGGTCCGCTTCGGTCCGGTGCTGCGTGACCGCGAACTGATGCGGCTGAACCTGGGCATCTTCGTGCTGCACGCCGTCCTGATGGCGCTCTTCGTGGTGATCCCGTTCTCGCTGCGTTCCAGCGGCCTAGAAGGCGCAGCGCACTGGCAGGTGTACCTGCCGGTGATGATCGGTGCGGTGGCGCTGATGACCTACCCGGTGAGCGCATCCGAGCGGGGCGGATGGCAGAAGCTCGCGTTCGTGGGATCGGTCGCAGGCCTCGGCCTCTCCGAGGCGATCATGGCGCTTGGAGGCACATCGCTTCCCTGGCTCGTCTTCGGTCTGCTCGTCTTCTTCACGGTGTTCAATCTCCTGGAAGCCCTGCTGCCCGCGCTCATCTCGCGCAACGCGCCGCCGGAAGCCAAGGGCATCGCGTCGGGCGTGTACGCGACCCTGCAGTTCCTCGGCGCGTTCGTGGGTGCCGTCACGGGTGGCTGGCTGTCGCAGGCGTACGGTGCGACCGCCGTGTACCTGTTCTGCGGCGTACTCACGGGGCTCTGGCTGCTGGCAGCGATCGGCATGAGGGTCCCGGTCACGCGGACCCTGCGTCTGCCGCCGATGGACGATTCGCGCGCCCGCGGTCTGCAGTCGCGTCTGCGTGCACTGCCGGGCGTACGGAATGCGCGGCTCGTTCCCGGCGAGGGTGTGGCGCGGCTCGATGTGGACAGGGCCGGATTCGATGAGGACAATGCGATGAAACTCATTCACGGGGAGACCTGACGTGGCATCCGTCAACAAAGTGATCCTGGTCGGCAATCTCGGACGGGATCCCGAGACGCGTTACCTTCCCAGCGGCGATGCCGTCACCAACGTGACGATCGCCACGACGGAACAATGGAAGGACAAGGGTGGCGAGAAGCAGGAAGCCACCGAATGGCACCGGGTGGCGTTCTTCGGCCGCCTCGCGGAAGTGGCGGGCGAATACCTGAAGAAGGGCAGCCAGGTCTACGTCGAAGGCCGCCTGCAGACCCGCAAGTGGACCGACAAGGAAGGCCAGGAGCGCTTCACCACCGAGATCCGCGCCGACCGCATGCAGATGCTCGGCGGCCGCAGCGGCATGGGTGGTGGTGGCGGTGACTACTCCGAAGGCGGCGAGGAATCGCGCCCGCAGCGTTCGTCCCCACCCGCCCAGCGCGCACCCGCCAGCAGCGGTGCGGCGAAGGCACCGTCGAAGTTCGACGATCTGGAAGACGACATCCCGTTTTGAATCACGGCAAGCAAGCGTCGCGTCCGAGCGACCCTTGCTTGTGGTCCTACGTTTCGCATACGCCGCCGCCTACGTGGGCAGGTGTTTCACGGGGACGTCCCTGACCGCACGAGCCGTATGGGTCGGACAGTGTGGCGCCAAGGCAGGAATCCCCCGCATGGCCGATTCCAGTTCGTCGATGAAATGCCGGACCTTCAGGGGCAGGTAGGCGCTGGGAACATGCATCGCATGGATGTCCAGGGGCACCGGCTCGAAAGGCTGCAGGACCATCACGACGCGCCCCTCTAGAAGATCCTCGAAGTAGAGCCATTCCGGCCCGATGGCGATGCCGCCGTTGGCGAGAACCACCTGACGGATCGCGCGCAGGTTGTTCGTCCGGAAGCTGCTGCGCACAGGCACCGTGGTCTCGCCCTGTGCCCCACGGAAGCGCCATTCGTTAGTCGGCGAGACGAAACCGTTGACGACGCACCGATGTTCCACCAGATCGGATAACTCGACGGGCATCCCGGCACGTGCCAGGTACTCCGGGGTGGCGATGCAGACCTGTGGACTTGCTCCGATGCGCCTCGCCACCAGGCGTACGTCCGGCAGCGTTCCGAATCGGACCGATACGTCGATCCGTTCTTCCACGAGGTCCAACCATCGATCGTTCAGCACGAGATCGATGGACAAATCTGGATGGGCCTGTCCGAGGCGGACAAGGATAGGCGTCAGATACGCTTCTCCGAACGTCGCCGGTGCGTGCACGCGCAGCGTTCCATGGAGTCCGTGAGAGATTCTGCCAAGCCCCGTTCGCACCGCATCGAATTCCTCCAGCAGATGCTTCGCCCGAAGGTAGAGCATCTCTCCAGCTTCCGTGGGCTGGATCTTCACAGTGGTGCGCGTAAGAAGCTGGGTCCCGAGTTCGCGCTCCAGACTCGTGATCTGACGGCTGACCGTCGGTTGAGTCGAGCCCGCCTCGCGTGCGGCGGCCGAGAGGCTGCCGGCCTCCAGCACACGCGTGAACATTCGCATGCGGTCCAGCAGTTCCATCGCGAGTCATGTCTCCATTGGTATGGGCGCCATGCCGCACGGCGGGCTTCTCGCCCCTGGGGCACTTTTCTACGATGACAGCAATGTTCGACGCCTGCCAGACGCCGACCGGAACAACTGTCTTTCTCGAAAGGAGCCCCACCGTGAAATCCCGGATTCTTGCAGGCACTCTTTTGCTCATTCCCCTGGCAGCCGCGCAGGCCTCCAACTGGCACCTCGTGAGAGTTGCCCCTTCGGAGCTGATCTTCCTCGGGGAACTGCCGCCGGACAGACCTTCGGCGCCAGTGATCGTCCGCATGCTGAAAAGCTACGAGGCGCCGATCTCCCTGGGCGGTTGGTACCCACACCGGTCCGCCACGCTCGACTACGAGATCGATTGCCGATCCGGTCGGTACGCGCTGGCCCGCTGGCAGTTTCATGAGGGTTCTCTCGGACAGGGGCGTGTCGTCTGGGCCGACGACATGGAGTACCCGGTGTTCGACTCGCCCGTTCGTGGCAGCGCCGAGCAGAAGATCGTGGAGGTCACATGCGCGCGCTGACATCCGCGGTGCTGTCGATCGCCGCCATGCTATCCCTGCCAGCGGTGGCGGCCGAGGAGGACGCGCTCCATGTGCGTCAGGCAGAGGCAATCGACTGGAAACCCTACCCGGGCGTCGCGGGTGTCGAGATGGCCGTGCTCGCGGGCGATCCCCTTGCAGTGGGTCTGTATGTGATCCGGGCGCGCTTCCAGCCGGGCACGTTCACCCGGCCCCATCATCACGGGGAGGCGCGCTACATCACCGTGTTGTCGGGGACCTGGTGGGGTGGTCACGGCGCGACGTTTGCGCCGGAGAGTACGATGCCGATCCGCGCGGGGGGCTTCGTAACGCATCCAGCCGGGATGATCCACTACGACGGTGCCCGCGACGAAGAGGTGATCGTGGAGATCACCGGCATTGACCCGACCAGCACCCACTTCATCACACCACCCGCGGACCGCTGACTTCGCAAGTTCCCTGGACCACGAAAGGAAACGCAACTGAAATGAAAGCCTACGAACTGAAAGCCGTCACCGGCCTCGACAGCCTCTCCCGCACGGAGCGCGACACCCCGCGGCCCGGACCTGGTCAGGTGCTCATCCGCATGAAGGCGTGGTCGCTCAACTTCCGCGACACGCTGGTCGCCCGCGGCAGCTACGGCGGGCCGCCCAAGGCCGGACTCATTCCGCTGTCCGATGGCGCCGGCGAGATCGCCGAGATCGGTGCCGGCGTGACGCGCGTGGCCGTCGGGGATCGCGTGGCGGGGATCTTCATGCAGAACTGGCTGGCCGGCGACATCACGGCCGACGCCGGCAACTCGGCGCTCGGTGGCGCGATCGACGGGATGCTCGCCGAGTACGTCGTGCTGTCGCAGGACGGCGTGGTGAAGGTGCCCGCCCACCTCACGTGGGAAGAGGCTGCAAGCCTGCCGTGCGCTGCCGTCACTGCATGGAATGCCCTGGTGCGCGAGGCGCGGGTCAAGGCCGGTGACACGGTGGTGCTGCTCGGCACGGGCGGCGTGTCGATGATCGGCCTGCAGTTCGCGAAGATGCACGGCGCGCGCTGCATCGTCACCTCGAGCAGCGACGAGAAGCTCGCGCAGGCGAAGGCGCTCGGCGCCGATGCGTTGATCAACTACCGCTCGCAACCCGACTGGGAGAAGGCGGTGCTGCAGCAGACCGACGGGCGCGGCGCCGACATCGTCATCGAAGTGGGCGGCGTCGGCACCTTCGACAAGTCGCTCGCCTCGCTGAAGCCGGGTGGTCGCCTGTGTCTCATCGGCGTACTGACGGGCGTCTCGGGCCAGGTGAACACGGCGGCGATCCTGCGACGCCATCTGCGCGTGCACGGCATCTACGTGGGTTCCCGCGAGATGTTCGAGGAGATGAACCGCGCGATCACCGTGTCCGGCATCCATCCGCCGGTGGGCTCGCGCTTCGGCTTCGAGGAGGCTCGCGCCGCCTACGACCACATGGTCGCCGGCGCGCACTTCGGGAAGGTCGTGATCTCGGTGTGAGGCCCGTCGGGGCGCGAGTCACGCGTCCCAGTACGGCTGCGGACCGAAGCGGGCGACGCAGTAGTCGAGGAAGCGCGTGAGCTTCGCCGGAAGCGGGCGCCCCGGCAGGTAGATCGCTTCGAGGGCGCTCTCGTGGAACGGGCGGCAGTCCGGCAGCAGCAGTTCCAGCCGCCCGTCCCGCAGATCCGCGCCGACGATGAAGGTGGGCAGCACGGCGAGCCCGAGCCCCGCGACCGCCGCGCCGCGGACAGCGAGGCTGGAATTCGCGCGGAAGTTGCCCTGCACCTCCGGGACTTCCTCTGCGTTGCCGCACCGGAATCGCCACGCGCCCGCCGACAGCAGTTCGGGATACACGAGGCAGTTGTGCGAGGCGATGTCGGCGACGCTTGTCGGGCGTCCGTGCCGGTCGAGATAGGCGGGCGCCGCGCACAGCACCCAGCGGATCGGGGCGAGGCGGCGGGCCACGACGTTCTGCGACGGACCATGCGCGATGACGAACGCGCAGTCGAGGCCGTCGTCCGCGAGGTCCACCGCGATGCGGTCCTTCAGCGTCAGCTCCACGCTGATCTCCGGATGTTCCCCGAGGAACTCCGCCACCAGCGGCGCGAGGTGCAGCATCCCGAAGTTCGCCGGGGCCGCCACCTTGATCCGACCGCGCGGTGTGGCATGCAGCTGGGCCACCGCGAGATCGATCTCCTCGGCCTCGCGTGCGATGCGTGCGCAATGCTCGTAGACGGCGGCGCCCACTTCCGTCACCGACAGATTGCGGGTGGTCCGGTTGAGGAGCCGCGCACCCAGCGAGCGTTCGAGCCGTGCGACCTGCTTGCTGACGACCGAGGGCGACATCCCGAGGCGCCGCCCGGCCTCGGAGAAGCTCTGGGCCTCCACGACGCGGGCGAAGACGACGAGCCCTGCGAGGTTTTCCATGGTTCGTGACGCTGCGGAAAGAGTGCTGTGCCCGAGACGGACTCCCCGTGACGGTCGGCTGAGACTAACATGGCAGTCTTCGGTGCCTTGTCCCACGGCGCTTGGTGCAGCCGATCCTGTCGCGCCGGCTGCGCAGAGCTCCCCCGGACAGACCGGTGCCGCGGTCGTCAATCACATCTGCCGAGGTTCCGTACATGGCTTTGCTCGACGTCTCCCTCTCCGACAAGTACCTCGTCGACAAGGGGCGCATCTTCCTCACCGGCACCCAGGCGCTCGTGCGGCTGCCGCTCATGCAGCAGCGTCGCGACGCCGCGATGGGCAAGTCCACCGCCTGCTACATCTCCGGCTACCGGGGTTCGCCTCTCGGTGGCTACGACCAGCAGCTGGGCGCCGCCTCGAAGTTCCTGAAGCAGCACAACGTCCACTTCCAGCCGGGCGTGAACGAGGACCTCGCCGCCACGGCGTGCTGGGGCACGCAACAGGCGCATCTGGGCGGCGATCAGAAGTTCGATGGCGTGTTCGCGGTCTGGTACGGCAAGGGTCCGGGTGTCGATCGCACCGGCGATGCCTTCCGGCACGCGAACCTCGCCGGGACCGCGCCGCTCGGCGGCGTGATCGCGCTGATGGGCGATGACCACACCTGCGAATCGTCCACCACCGCCCACCAGAGCGAGTTCGCGATGGTGGACGCGATGATCCCGATCCTGAACCCGGCCGGCGTGCAGGAGCTGCTCGACTACGGGATCATCGGCTGGGCGCTTTCCCGCTACTCCGGTTGCTGGGTCGGCCTGAAGTCGATGAAGGACACCATCGACGCCACCGCGTCGGTCGATGTCGATCCGACGCGCGTGCAGATCGCGATCCCCACGGACTTCGTGATTCCCGCCGAGGGCGTCCACATCCGGTTCCCCGATCCGGCCCTAGATCAGGAAGCACGCCTCCACAACATCAAGCTCGACGCCGTCCGCGCGTTCTCGCGTGCCAACAAGCTGAACCGCGTGGTGATCGATTCGCCCGCCGCCAAGTTCGGCATCGCGACCTGCGGCAAGTCGTACATGGACGTCCGCCAGGCCCTGCAGTACCTGGGCATCGACGAGACCGAGGCGAAGCGTCTGGGCCTGCGCGTGTTCAAGGCCGGCATGACGTGGCCCATGGAACCCGAGAGCGTCCGCGAATTCGGCCAGGGGCTCACGAAGATCCTGGTGGTCGAGGAAAAGCGCGCGCTGATGGAGCCGCAGATCAAGGAGGCGCTGTACGGCATCGCCGGCGCACCGATGGTCGTCGGCAAGCAGGACGAGCAGGGTGCGCGTCTCCTGCAGAGCAACGGCGCGCTAGATCCGAACCACATCGCGATCGCCATCGGCCGCCGCCTGCTCGAATTCGTCGACGATGCGCAGCTGCGTGCCCGCCTTGAGGAGCAGATCGCGCTCGAATCCCGGGAATCCGAGAAGCCGGCGATGGAGCGCACGCCGTACTTCTGTTCCGGTTGCCCGCACAGCTCCGGCACCCGCGTCCCCGAAGGCAGCCGTGCGATGGCCGGCATCGGCTGCCACTACATGGCGCAGTGGATGGACCGCAACACCGCCGGTTACACGCAGATGGGCGGTGAGGGCGCGAGCTGGATGGGCATGGCGCCCTTCGTGAAGACCGGGCACATCTTCCAGAACATCGGGGACGGCACGTACTTCCACTCGGGTTCGCTGGCGGTCCGGGCCGCGATGGCCTCCGGCGCCACGATGACCTACAAGATCCTCTACAACGACGCCGTGGCCATGACCGGCGGGCAGAAGCACGACGGCCAGATCACCGTCCCGCAGATCACGCAGCAGATGGCGGCCGAGGGCGCGACGCGCATCGCCGTCGTCACAGACGAGCCCGAGAAGTACGGCCCGACCCCCGGCTTCGCGCCTGGTGTCACCGTCCATCACCGCGACGACTATGACGCCGTCCAGCGGCAGTTCCGCGAAGTGAAGGGCGTCTCCGTCATCGTCTACGACCAGACGTGTGCGTCGGAGAAGCGGCGTCGGCGGAAGCGCGGCGAGTATCCCGATCCGCCCAAGCGTGCCTTCATCAACGATCTCGTGTGCGAGGGCTGCGGTGACTGCGGCGTGAAGTCGAACTGCGTGTCGGTCACGCCCCTCGAGACGGAGTTCGGCCGCAAGCGCCTCATCGACCAGTCCGCCTGCAACAAGGACTACTCGTGCGTGAAGGGCTTCTGCCCGAGCTTCGTGACCGTCCATGGCGGTGGCGTGCGGAAGTCGGTCGGCAAGCCGGCCGGGGAGAACATCGACACGCTGTTCCCGGCTGTGCCTGAGCCGGCTTTGCCCTCGCTGGAGCGCCCCTACGGGATCCTGGTGACCGGCGTCGGCGGCACAGGTGTCGTGACGATCGGAGCGATCGTCGGTATGGCGGCGCACCTGGAAGGCAAGGGCTTCGCCGGTCTCGACATGGCGGGCCTCGCGCAGAAGGGGGGCTCGGTCTGGACCCACCTCCAGATCGCCGCGAATCCGGAAGACATCAAGACCGTGCGGCTGGGGTCCGGTGGGGCGAGCGTCCTGCTCGGCTGCGACCTCGTCGTCTCGGCGAGCCAGAAGACGATGGACATCGTCCGGCAGGGGACTCGCGTGGTGGTCAACACCCACCAGCAGATGACCGGCGACTTCACCCGCAACGCCAACTTCAAGTTCCCGGGGGCGTCGCTCCAGGACACCATCGCCCGCGGTGTCGGGGCGGAGAACGCCGAATTCGTCGGCGCGTCACGGCTGGCCACGGCGCTGATGGGGGACTCCATCGCCACCAACATGTTCATGCTGGGCTATGCCTTCCAGCGCGGGCTGCTGCCGGTGTCGTCCGAGGCGATCAACAAGGCCATCGAGATGAACGGCGCCGCGGTCAAGATGAACACGGCGGCGTTCCTGTGGGGTCGCCGCGCCGCGGTGGACTTGAAGGCCGTCGAACGCCTGGTGGCGCCGAAGGTCGAGAAGGCCGCGAGTACCGCCGTCTCCGAGACCCTTGACGAGATGGTGACCCGCCGGGTCGCGTTCCTCACGGACTACCAGGATGCCGCCTATGCCGCCCGGTACAAGGCACTGGTCGACACCGTCCGCGAGGCCGAGCAGCAGAAGGTAAAGGGATCGACGGCGCTGTCCGAAGCCGTGGCGCGCTACTACTTCAAGCTGATGGCCTACAAGGATGAGTACGAGGTTGCCCGGCTGTACTCGAGCCCGGAATTCCGGGCCAAGCTGGAGGCCCAGTTCGAAGGCAGCTACAGCCTCCGGTTCCATCTGGCGCCGCCGCTCCTCGCCAAGCGGGATCCCGTGACCGGCGAACTGCGCAAGAAGGAGTACGGCCCCTGGATGCTGAAGGCGTTCGGGGTCCTGGCGAAGCTGCGGTTCCTTCGCGGTGGAGCCTTCGACATCTTCGGGCGGACCGAGGAACGTCGCACGGAACGGGCGCTGATCGGCGAGTACGAAACCCTGGTGCGCGACCTCCTGGCCAAGCTCGACCGGAGCAACGTCGCGCTGGCGGTCGAACTGGCTTCCATCCCCGAGGAGATCCGGGGCTATGGGCACGTGAAGGAGCGCCATCTGGCGGCCGCCCGGCAGAAGCAGGCGCGTCTGCTCGAGGCTTGGCGCAACCCGGGGCAGGACGCGCGGGCCGCAGCGTGATTTGGTGGGGGCGCGGAGTACGCTTCGTTGCGCCGCCGCGCCCCATTTGATGGCATCATAAAGAGGCAGGTTACTGGTGGATACGGTGGCCTGCCATTTTTTCGTCTGCGGTCGTGAGGGGTGCCCGGTCATTGGATGACCGCTCTCGGAACACGCCGCGGCGGCCGTCCTTCCGCTACCCGCCGTCCGCTCACAAGAACGAGAAACGCCCGTGTTGAAACGCTATCGAGAGCCCCCGGAAAAGAGCGCCGAGCTGCTACGCCTCGCGCTAGGCCTCATGTCCAAGCAGGAGGCCGGCGTCCATCCGATCTCCTATGCCGTGTGGTACGACTACGTGGGGGGCTTCAGTGCCGCCCTCCGCGAAGAAGTCGACCATCTCACCAAGGACGGCCGCAAGCTCGACGACGAGACGACGCGCCGCTTGTACGCCACGTACATTGCCGAACTGGACGAGCACACGGTGGCGCGGCTGGGCGACAACCTGAAGCGCGTGGTCCACGAGGTGTCGGAGTCGACCACCCGCGCCGGCAACGAGGCCGGTGCGTATGGCGAGAAGCTCTCGGAACTGGGTACCCGGCTGGAGAACAAGCCCGCACCGGCCGAACTGCCGGAACTGGTCCGCGCCGCACTGGAAGACACCGTCCAGATGCGTAGCGCCATGTCAGGTGTCCACGAACGGCTCAACTCCAGTCGCCAGGAGATCGACGAACTCCGGCGCGAACTGAGCCGGGTCCGCGAGGAGGCGATGGTCGACGCCCTGACCGGCCTCCTGAATCGCCGTGCCTTCGACGACCGCATCGGTTCGCTCGTCTCGGCGTCTGCCGGCAAGGCAGAGACGTTCAGCGTGGTCATCGCCGACATCGACCACTTCAAGAAGATCAACGACGGCTACGGACACCTCTTCGGCGACCGCGTCATCCGGGCCGTGGGCGAAGCACTCAAGGCGGGTGTGAAGGGGCGCGATGCCGTTGCTCGCTATGGCGGCGAGGAATTCGCGATCCTGTTGCCGGCCACCGCGCTGAAGGGCGCCTGGGCCGTGGCCGAGGGGGTGCGACGCCTCGTCGCAGCCAGCCGGATCCGGCGCCTCAACAACGATGAGGTCGTGGGGAACATCACGCTGTCTGCCGGCGTGGCCATGCACAAGGCCGGCGAGACGGTGTCGTCGCTGCTGGAGCGCGCCGATGCGGCGCTCTATCGGGCGAAGGGTGGCGGCCGCAACCGGGTCGAGACGGCAGAATAGAACACCGGGCGGTCGAGGGCGCCGTACCTCGGTCGGACGTGAGGCTGCCCGGGTTCGAAGACGGAATGCTGCGCTGCAGGCGTGGCACGAATCGCAGGCCCGGCGATGGCCTGCAAGCGAGGGAAGCGATGGCGGGCAAGGCATTGGTCCTGTTCGCGCGCTCGGCGTTCTCCGAAGGCTTGGTGGAGCGGCTGAGGGCGCTCGATGGCCGGCTGGACGTGATCTGGCAGGATGCCCCGTCCTTGGTGACTCCTGCGACCGCGCGCGGCGTCAGGATCGTCCTGGTGGACGCGGATCGCGAGAGCCTCGATATCGTGGCCGCCGTGAAGCGGCTTGCCCACGCCTGTCCTGACGCGCCCATCGTGGTTTTCGGCACGGCCGACCCGGCCCTGGTGGAGCGCGGTCTGCGCGGCGCCGGTGCCCGCGCCTACGTGCCCAAGAACTACAACGATCCCACGACCGTCGCCGCCTTGAGGCTTGCGCTGGACGGCGCCTCGCCGCCGATGGGCATGCCGGTTTCCGATGCCGGCGGCGGTGAGGGCAGCATCCCGTCCCTCAAGGATCTCGGGCTGAGCGACGCCGAATCGGCCGTGCTGGCCCTCGCGGCGCGCGGGAAGACGAACCTCGAGATCGCCCGGTCGCTCGGCAAGCAGGAAGGCACCGTGCGGATCCAGATGAGCGCGATCCTCCGCAAGCTGAACGTGCGCAATCGCAGCGAGGCCATCATCGTCGCGATGCGCGTCATCAAGGTGGTCCAGTCCCAGATCGACCAGGTCGAGCACCGCGATCTCGATCTCGGCTGGCTGCTGCCGCACATGGAGTTCCAGCGATTCGAGGCCGGCCACTGCGTGTTCCGCAAGGGTGACATCTCGGATGCGCTGTACCTGATCCAGCGCGGGCGCGTGCACCTGCCGGAGATCGACGTCGAACTGAAGGACCACGACATGTTCGGCGAGATCGGGATCTTCGCCCCGGACCATCGCCGCACGTGCAGCGCCATGTGCGTCACCGAGGTCGACGCCTTCCGGCTCACCGAGGAGAAGGTGAAGCAGGCCTACTTCCTCAATCCGGGGTTCGCCCTGTTCGTCCTTCAGGCGATCACGCGCCGGCTGCTCTCGCACGGCCGCGCGAACTGAGCGCCCGGCCCCGGCGGGAGTCGCCTGCCTGATCCGCCGTGCCGCCCCCGCGCTTTGCGACGAGGTCGGAGCGACCGGAAAGTCTCCCGTCGGAATGTCCGCCGCAGCCTGCAACGCCCAGTGACCACATTCGGTCCCCTGTGCACCCGTGCCGCGAACCTCCGGCAATCCAAGCGCATACGCATCCCGGCATATTCGTCGCGGCGCCCGCGGACGGCATCATGCGTCCACGGATCGACGTGATGGGGCTTCACCCGCGATCCCCTGTTTCAACCATCTCCTCTTCCCTCTTCGGCACCCTCCGGGTGCCATTTTTTTTGCCCGTCGTTCCCCTTGTGCAGTGCCGAGGATGAAGCGCGACCCGATGCTAAGCTCCCGCCGAACCACGAGACACAGGGGGAGGAGAGATGAGCCGCATCACCCGGGTGGAAGTGCACGCTTTCCAGTTCGATGCCAGGAACCTCGTGCCGAAGGGCGGCGGTGCGGTGGGCGCTCTGCACTACGGTGCCGGCGGCAGCACCCGCCTCTCGAAGTACGCCGTCCGGATCCTCACCGACAATGGTCTCGAAGGTGCCTACGTCACCCACTGGGTCGGGTCCGTCGCCGCGCTGGGTTCCACCCTCATGCTGGCGCCGTATCTCATCGGCCGCGAGGCCGAGGCCCGCGAAGGCATCTACGACGACCTGAAGCGTGAGGGCCGCCAGTTCGATCACATGGGCCACGGTCCGCTCGACATCGCGCTATGGGACCTCGCGGGACGCAAGCTCGGGGTGTCCGTCTCGGAACTCCTCGGGGGATATCGCAAGCGGCTGCCGGCCTACGCATCGACCTATCACGCCCAGCGCGGAGAGGGGGGGCTCAGCAGCAAGGAGGCCTTCGGCGACTTCGCGGTGGCGTGCCATGAGTTGGGATATCGCGCCTTCAAGATCCACGGCTGGAACGAGGGGGACAAGCGCGAGGAGGCCGAGAACCTCCTGCACGTCCGCAGTCGCGTGGGCGATCGCATGGAGCTGATGCTCGACCCCGCGTGCGAGCTTCGCACCTTTGCCGAAGCGCTCTATGTCGGACGGGCGTGCGACGAAGCCGGCTACTTCTGGTACGAGGATCCCTTCCGCGATTCCGGGGTGTCGGCCTTCGCCCACCGCAAGCTGCGCCAGTTCCTGAAGACGCCGATCCTGCAGACCGAGCACGTCCGCGGCGTGGAACCCAAGGCCGACTTCCTGATGGCCGAGGGGACGGACTTCCTCCGCGTGGATCCCGAGTACGACATGGGGATCACCGGCTGCATGAAGATCGCCCATATCGCCGAGGGCTTCGGCGTCGACTGCGAGATCCACGCGTGCGGGCCCGCGCATCGGCACTGCATGTCGGCCATGCGCAACAGCAACTATTACGAGGTCGCGCTGGTGGGCCCCGACATGCCGAACGCCGTGCCGCCCGTCTATCGATGCGGCTACAGCGACCAGTTGGAGACTATCGGTCGCGACGGGTGTGTCGATGTGCCCACGGGTCCGGGACTGGGCGTGGACTACGACTGGGATTTCATCGCGGCGAATCGCACCGCGCTGCATGTATTCGAGTAGGGCGGCGTCCCGCGACACTCACTCGCAGAGGCCCATCCCAAAAAGCAGCTTCCCGTACTTGACCTCGGTGATGCGGCCGCCGCTCACGTGGTGGACGTACGCCACGTCCGTCTCGCCGGTGCTCCACCGCACGTGGATCGGGGCGCCGGGGGTGGCGGCCGTGACCTGGTAGCTGCCCCCCGGACCGTCGCCGTTGCTGTAGGCCGAGGCGGAACCGACCTCGTAGCCTCCGCTATCCCGTGACGTCACGCTCGTGCTCGATTCCGATCCGGTGGTGAAGCGCCCCCGGCCATCGAAGAAGGCCCGCTGGGTGGTGGACCGGCTGTTCCCGCCGGAGGACG
>VYME01000121.1_pt1 | contig 34667 bp, 31 predicted proteins | sample 5115281 | NCBI WGS metagenome assembly VYME01 (sample SAMN12291780, study PRJNA351875) | freshwater metagenome | isolation source: freshwater lake | place: USA: Michigan, Wintergreen Lake | collected 2013-08-08
CTCGCCGCCGGGGCGGCGGCGACGGCCGCACTCGCCGCGGCGCTCGACACGGCGCTGTTCGAGCGGTTGCGCCGCCACGGCAACGCCATCGTGCTGACCATCGCGAGTTTCGGGGCGGCGCTCGCGTTGCGCAATCTGCTGCAATTCGTCTACGGCACGCTGCCCGCCTACTACACGCGCGAATTGCAGATCGCGATCCCGCTGGTGCCGCGCGATATCGCCGGCGGGTTGCGCGTCACGCCGGACCAGATTTTCGTCCTCGGCCTGACGCTGGCGCTGGTCGTCGCGATGCATCTGTTCTTGCAACGCACGACGGCCGGCCGGGCGATGCGCGCCGTCGCGCACAACCCGGCGCTGGCGCGCGTCACCGGCATCGACGTGGCGGCGGTGGTGCGCTGGACCTGGGTGCTCGGCGGCGTGCTTGCCGCGGTCGCGGGCACGTTCGCGGGGCTGGTCGGGCAGCTGCGTCCGCAACTCGGCTTCGATCTGCTGTTGCCGCTTTTCGCCGCGGCGATCCTGGGCGGCATCGGCAGCGTGCCGGGCGCGGTGATCGGCGGGCTCGTCGTGGGCCTTGCCGAGAGCGCCGCCGTGCCGCTGGTCGGCGCGGAGTACCGGGCCGCCGCCGCGTTCGCCGTGCTGATCGCGATTCTGCTCGCGCGCCCGCAAGGCCTGTTCGGGGAGCGCGGGCGATGAGCGAGTTTCTGCCCGTGCTGTCCTACGCGACGTTCTTCCTCGTTTTCGCCGCGGTCTTCGCGACGATGGCGCTCGGGCTCAATCTGCAATGGGGCTATACGGGGCTTTTCAACGTCGGCGTGGCCGGCTTCGTGGCGGTGGGCGCCTATACCTCGGCGCTGCTGACCGCCCCGCCCGAGGCCGGGCGGCTCGCCGGATTCGGCTTGCCGATCGCGGTCGGCTGGGCGGGGGCGGTCGTCGCCTCGGGCGCGGTGGCGCTGCTCGTCGGTCTCGCCGCCCTGCGCTTGCGGCACGACTATCTGGCGATCGCCACGTTCGGCGTGGCGGTCGTGATCCAGCTCGTGGCGCTCAACGCGCAGGCTTTGACCGGCGGGCCCTTCGGCATCCAATTCATTCCCAAGCCCTTCGACGATACCTTCGAGGATCCGCTCGCCTTCAACGCGGCGTATCTGGCGCTGACGCTCGCCGTGCTGGGAAGCGTCTATGTCGCGCTCGAAAAACTCGTCGCGAGTCCGTGGGGCCGCGTGCTGCGCGCGATCCGCGAGGACGAGGCCGCCGCCGAGGCGAGCGGCAAGCGCGCTTTCGTCTTCCGGCTGCAAGCCTTCACGATCGGCAGCGCCGTGATGGGGCTGGGCGGCGCGCTCTACGCCCATTTCGTGGGCTATATCGCGCCCGAAGACTTCCTGCCGATCCTGACGTTCCAGCTGTGGACGATGCTGGTGGTCGGCGGCGCCGGCAACAATCGCGGCGCGATCCTGGGCGCCGCCGTCGTCTGGGCGATCTGGACGATCTCGGGCAATGCGCTGCGCTGGATCATTCCGGCGGCCGAACAGGCCCGCGGCTCGGCGCTGCAGATCGTCCTGGTCGGCGTGCTGCTGGCCGCGATGCTGATCTGGCGCCCGCGCGGATTGCTCGGCGAACGCCTGCCGTCCGTCGCGCGCGACTGATCCGCGCCGGGCCGCATCCTCCGCGGGCGTTCCGCGGCCCGCCATCCGGCGGGTGAAGTCCCGATCAGATGCTTTCGCCGCTTCCCGCGATCATGGTCGTCGCGCGCCGAAAGCCGAACAGATGCCGCAGCGGGCCGAGATCGCGCACCGCGACGGCCCGGAAGCCCTCGCGTTCGTAGAGTTGCTGCGCCCTCGGATTCGTGTCGATGACATCGAGGCGCACCAGCGAACACCCGCTCGTCTCGGCTTTCCGTTTGATGGCGCGCAAAAGCAATGTCCCCACGCCTTGGCCTCGGGCGCGCTCCGCGACGAAAATCCCGTCCATCAGCAGCGTTCCGGCTTCGGGCCGCCGCACGAGCGGCGACAGCATAGCGCCGCGCCACAACGCGCCCGCGACCCCGAAATGCCGGACCAGGCGGCCGAAACCGATGGCCATGAACGAGCCCGCCGGTGTCTTGAATCCCGCCACGCCGAGCAAGTGCCCGTCGGCGGCGCGTGCGACGATCGCGAAATCCGGATCGAGCGCTTCGGTCAGCAAGCCGATCGCTTTCTCCGGCGGGCTCAGCGCGATACGCAGCTTGGCGCCGAAAGCCCCCCAGTACATGCGCGCGATCTCGCTTCGATCGCGCGCCGGGAAGCCATCGGCCAAGATCGCCGATGGCGGGGATTCGTTGCCGGGACGGTCCATACCGATTCGCTTTCGCGCGCTGGGGCCGGCGGAAAATATGCGCACGCCGCTTTTCGCGCGATCGCGCGGCATGAGCAGCGCGCGCGCCGCCTCCGGTTCGCGGCCCTCGCTGCCGGGCCCTATTCGTAATAGCTGCGTCCGTCGCGGTTCAGGCGTTCGGCCACGTCGGGCCACGGGAGCGGCGCTTGCGCGCGCGCCACGCGCACGCGCGCGAAACGCGCGTCGGCAAGGGCGGGCAATCCCTCGACGGCGGCGCGGGCATGAACGCGCCCGGCGACGAACGCTGCGAGGCTCTGGTCGTCGCGCCACACCGTCATGGTACGCACGCGGCCTTCCCAGATTTCGAACCGCACGGCGTAGCCGACCAAACCGGGATGATCGCGTAGCGACCGCAAGACCGCCGAACTGCGCGACCAGAACACGCCATGCGCGTCGAGATCGGGGGAAAGCTTCGCCTCGGTCAGCGCCACGACGACCGGCGCATCGGCGGGCAGATCGGCCGCTTGGCCGTCGCGAAAGCCGGTCGAAAACGCGCAGCCCGACGACAGCAGCGCGCAGAACGCGGCCGCGAAAACACGAAAGCGCGACATGGCGGGCCTCTCCGGTTGGGGGATCGTGCGTTGTATACGGACGATCCCTGCTGGCGGATCATGCGGACGTAGCCGGGACGTTAACAGCGGCCTTCTTCACAAAACCGGCGATGGATTTCGAGGCAGGCCCTGATTGCGTGTAATATCGAAGTCTTTTTGGAGATGAAATAGAGGTCAACTCTGGACGCGAACAATCTAGAGTGTATAATTCTCTATATGGCAGACGAAATTCTTTTTTATAAATTTGACCTTCGCCAAATTATCGAAGAACGCCGCGCGAATCTTCGAAGTGAATTGGATGGGAAATCTGACAGTGTTTTGCTTAATATGGATCTCGGTGCACTTAAGGATTACGCGATAAAAAAGTATGAGCTTTCACTTCCTGTGCTCGGAACTCCGATTGTTGATGAAGGCAGAACGAAAATTGCGGTTGGTCGATATGGGGGAGATCCCGAATACGGAGAGCCAACTGTTCAAGTAGATGCTCATCGTTACACATTAGAAGTGCCGTTTGATGGCGACGACACGCTGTTTTATGCGCGTGGATCTACATATAATTTAAACCCGCCGCGTGGGGCCGTGCGTGCTGGAATTCTCGCCACAACAATCGTGCAGCGGACCCCAGATGCGGCGGCGCTAAATCAGACATTTGACAAATTTCTGTTAGAAGTTAACGAGCATCTCAAGTGGCTCAAAGGCGACATTGATGATTGGAATTCTTCAATTCCAAAAGAGGTTGGCGAAATTGTTTTTGCTCGTCGGCAGCGCGCTGAGCAAGCGGGGATAGTTGCTAGCGGGCTGAAATTTCAAATCAAAAAAAGGGAAGGCGCTGCATCGACCTACGCAGTGCCGGTGTCTCAACGTAAAAAAATTACTTATCAACTTCCCGCAGTAAAGACTGGCGGTCCCCCAGAGCCGTCTTTGAGCGATGACATTTATCAAGACATACTGGAAACGCTCAAGCAAATGTCTCAAGTGATGGAGCGTAGTCCACATGCCTATGCAACTATGGACGAGGAGACGCTTCGCTTTCAATTTTTAATACCGCTCAATGCAAAATTCGAAGGCGAAGCGCGAGCCGAGGTTTTTAACTACGGCGGCAAAACCGATATTCTCATTACAGTTCAAGGTAAAAATGTATTTGTTGGAGAATGTAAATTTTGGAGCGGCGCCAAGGTATTGTCGGAGACTGTTGACCAAGTTCTTGGTTACATAGCTTGGCGTGACACAAAATGCGCAATTCTTCTATTCAATCGGAATCGTAACTTTTCAAATGTACTCGCTCAGATCAAACCTGTTCTCGAGCGACATGCTCAGTTTGTAAGCTTTGACGGTCTTAAGGGTGAGACTGAATTCTCTTTTACCTTTAAGCGAATTGATGATCCTGCTCGGTTACTCAAGCTAACGGTCTTAGCTTTCGATATACCAGCGCAAAACGCCTGAGGCGTTTACCGCCTCGCGCATCAAGAAGCGTTCGCGGGCGGCGGGGCGCCGCCGCCGCTCACTTCGCGAACAATTGTCCCCGGTCCTTGAACGCCTTGAACTCCAGCGCGTTACCGCACGGGTCGAGCAGGAACATCGTCGCCTGCTCGCCGACCTGGCCCTTGAAGCGCACATAGGGCGCGATCACGAATTTCACGCCGAAGCCCTTCAGGCGTTCGGCCAGCTTCTCCCACTGGCCCCATTCCAGCACGATGCCGAAATGCGGCACGGGCACGTCGTGGCCGTCGACCGGGTTGGTGTGCGCGTTCGCCTGCGCCGCCGTCTTCGGATGTTCGTGGATCACGAGCTGATGGCCGTAGAAATCGAAATCGACCCATTGGTCGCTCGACCGGCCCTCCGAAAGCCCGAACGTTTCGCCGTAGAAACGGCGCGCCTGGGGCAGGTCGTGGACGGGAATCGCGAGATGGAAGGGGGACAAAGCCATGGGATGCGCCGCTCCGGGGATGGGAAAGGCGGCGATCCTAAGCACGGCGACATACAATAAAAATCAATATATATTTGCCGAACGCATAACGGAAATCGATCAATGATCCGCGAATTGAAAACCCTGGTCGCGGTGGCGCGCGAAGGCACCTTCGCCGCCGCCGGCGCCAGACTGGGCCTGACGCAAGCGGCAATCAGCGCGCAGATGCGCCGCCTCGCCGACGAATTCGGCTTCGCGCTGTTCGACCGCGCGGGGCGGGCGGCCAAGCTCAACGCGCGCGGCGCGCAAATCCTGCTGCGCGCGCAGGAGCTGATTCGGCTTTACGAAAATCTCGGCGCCGCGTCGCCGGGCGAAGCGGCCCCCGTACCCGTCACGATCGGCGCCATCGCCACGACGCAGCGCGGCCTGCTGCCCGATGCGCTGGCGAAATTCCATCGCGCGCATCCGGCCGTGCGGGTGCGCGTGGTGCCCGGCGTGTCGATGGATCTGCTCGATCAGGTCGATCGCGGCGATCTCGATTTCGCGGTGATGATCCGCCCGCCCTTCGCGCTGCAAAGCGATCTGCGCTGGGCGGAAATGCTGCGCGAGCCTTTCCGCCTGATCGTGCCGCGCCATGTGAAGGGCAACGACTGGGCGGCGATCCTGGCGACGCAGAATTTCGTCCGCTACGACCGCAACGCCTTCGGCGGGCGGCAGGCGGATCGTTTTCTGCGCGCCGCGCATATCGTGCCGAAGGAATGCGTCGAACTCGACGAGATCGAATCGCTGGTCGAATTGGTCGCGAAGGGCGTGGGCGTGGCGCTCGTCCCGCAAACCGCGCTGCATCGCCATTGGCCCAAGGGCGTGCGCGCGATCGATTTGGGCCCGCGCACCTTCCATCGCGAAACCGGCATCGTCCATCGCGCGGGCGCCGCGATGCGCGAGCCCGTCGCCAAGCTGATGGAAATACTGCTGCGCGGCTGATGGCATGGGGCTTGCCAGCCTTTACGATGTGAGCCGACCGCCGGGAGCCGCTTTATGACCGATCTTCTCGTCACCGCCCGCTTGCTCGTCACGATGGATGCGGGCCATCGCACGATCGAAGACGGCGCGCTCGCGGTCGCGAATGGCGCCATCGTCGCTGTGGGCCCGCGTGCGGAGATCGAGGCGCGTTATCCCAACCCGACGCGGCGCATCGGCGGCGCGCGTTTCGTGTTGATGCCGGGTTTCGTCGATGGGCATTCGCATGCCGGGCACGGCTTGGTGCGCACGCTGGGCGGCGACGATTTCCCGGTCTGGCGCCAGGCGTGCCGCGACATCTATATGCTCGGCGCCACGCCCGAGTTCTGGGCGGCCGAGGCGCGACTCTCCGCGATCGAACGCTTGAAGGCGGGTGTCACGACGGCCGTCGCGTATCTCGGCGGCGGGGACGAGAATAACCGCTCCGACGGCGTCGATGTGGCGACGGCGTATTCGGCCGCCTATGGCGAGGCGGGCGGGCGGTTGATCCTGGGCATCGGGCCCACGCGCCCGCCTTATCCCAAAACCTATGCGCGTTACGTGAACGGCGTGCGCGACGAATTCCAAGTCGATTTCGAAACCCAGCACGAAACCTGCCGGCGCTTGCTGCGCGATTTGCCGTCGTCGCGCTTGGGGGTCGCGCTGACCACCCCGACGGTCAATCCCGAAATCCATCGCGGCCCGGACTTCGAGCAGCTTTGCGACGTGGCGCGGCGCATGAAGCGCTTGGCGAAGGATCATGGCGCCGTGTTGATGATGGACGGCCAGCGCGCCGGCACGGTCGAATTCGCCGTGCGCGAGCTTGGCATCGTCGATGCGCAGACGCTGCTGTCGCATGCACTCGACATCACGCCGGCGGAAGTGCGGCTTGTGGCCCAAACGGGGGCGACGGTCGCCAATAATCCGCTGTCGGGCAGTGCGGTGTGGGGCCGTTGCCCGGTGCCGGACATTCTGGAAGCGGGCGGGCGCGTCATCATGTGCTCGGATGGGTTGGCGCCCGATTGCGGGGCCGACATGTTCCGCGTGATGCGCATGGGCGGGCAATATCATCGCGCGATGGCGCGCGATCCGCATTTGCTACCGCCCGGCCGCCTGCTGCATATGACGACCAGCGATCCCGCCGCCTTCTTCGGCCTTGCCGATCGCGGCACGCTGGAAATCGGCAAGCGCGCCGATTTCATTCTGGTCGATATGGACAAGCCGCATCTCGCCCCCGCGACGATGCCGCTGTTCCAGCTGCATTACGCGGCGACCGGGCAGGATGTCGATACGGTCGTCGTCGACGGCGAAGTCGTGATGGAAGGCCGCAAGCTTTCGCGCGTGGACGAAGCGGCGATCGTCGCGGCGGCGCAACGCGAAGCGCAAGCGATGCTCGACCGCACGGGGCTTCGCGCGCTGACCGCCACGCCCGCCAGTTTTTGGGAAGATCGCTACGACCGCGCGGCCTATCGGGGCCCGCATCAAGCGCCGGTCGCGGCGGTGGAGAAAGCGTGATTCTCTCCTTCGCCCACGGGTCCAACCTGGACCCCGTGCGGTTGTTCCACGCCCGCATGGCGGCGAAGGGGATTCGCTAGGGGCGGCGCAAGGTCCGGTCGCAGCAATAACTTACGCGGCGCTCGCGCCGCCCGTCATCGGACTGAAACCGCATTCCAGCTATCTTGCGCATCGGCTCGCCGGGCGCGACCTTTTGCCACCGTCGTATTTCGCCGCGCTCGCGGCTATATCCGTCGCGGATACACAACGTTAAGATGGCGCTATGGCGAATCTGGAAGCCCTGATCGATGACGCGTCGATCAGAACGCTGGTCGAGAATTTTTACGGCAAGGCCCGCCGGGACGAATTGCTCGGCCCGGTGTTCGACGCGGCGGTCGAGGATTGGCCGGCGCATTTCGACAAGCTGGGCGAGTTCTGGCGCGGCGTCATGTTCGGCAACAGCCGCTACAAGGGCGGCATGATGTTCGCGCATTTCCAATTGCGCGACAAACTCACGCCCGCGCATCTCGAACGCTGGCTGAAATTGTGGTGGGAGGCGACCGAAGCGACGATGGCGCCGCAAGCGGCGGCCGCGTTCCGCTTCAAGGCTGCGCGCATCGCGGAGAGCATGAGCCTCGCGCTGTTCCGCGATCCCGTCACCGGCTTGCGCCCCCATACCCCCGCCGCCACCCCCATAGGAGAACCCCGATGACCGCCGCCATTCCCGCCGTCGATCCCGCGCGCCATCATCGCGCCGACGGGTTTTCGGATCGTTTCGCGCTCGCCGTGACCAAGCTTCTGCGCTTTTGCGCCGATACGTTCTTCGCCAAACGCTATGGCCATCGCGCCATCGTGCTGGAAACGGTTGCCGCCGTGCCCGGCATGGTCGGTGCCACCTTGACCCATCTGCGCTGCTTGCGCCGGATGGAGGACGACAAAGGCTGGATCCGCATCCTGATGGAGGAGGCGGAGAACGAGCGCATGCATCTGATGACTTTCATCGAGATCGCCAAGCCGACCTTCTTCGAGCGGATCGTCGTCCTGTTCGTACAATGGGTGTTCTATCTCGGCTTCTTCGGCCTTTACCTCGTCCACGCCAAGACCGCGCATCGCCTGGTCGGCTATTTCGAGGAGGAGGCGGTGACCTCCTACACCCATTACCTTCGGGAAATCGACGAAGGCCGCGCGGCCAACGTGCCCGCCCCGGCGATCGCCAAGCGCTACTGGAAAATGCCCGACGACGCGACGTTACGCGACGTGGTGCTGATCGTGCGCGCGGACGAAGCGCATCACCGCGACGTCAATCACGGCTTCGCGGCCGAGCTCGCCGGGCAAAGCGTCGATCCGCGCGATCACGCGCCCTATCCCGAGCGCGCGTAGCGCGACCGCCGCTCAGCCGAAGCCGCCGATCCGGGGCGCGCGCAAAACCTCGTGCCCCGGTTCCAGCGTCTGCGCTGTCGCGCGGGCGTGGATCGCGTCGATATAGGGCCGCAAGACCGCCGCGCCCGCGGCCATTTTCGGCAAGGCTTCTATGCGGAAGCGTTCGGCTTCCGCGGCGATCTCGGCGCGGATCGCCATTTCGTCGATTTTGGTCATGCGCCGGTCGCGCATGACGAATTCGCCGCCGACCAGCACGTCGCGCACCGCTTCGGAATTGACCGAGAAGCACAGCTGGCGGATCGGATCGTGCAGCGGCAAAAAGCCGAGATGGTCCGCGTCGAGCAGCGCGATGTCCGCGCGCAGCCCCGGCGCCAAGCGCCCGACATCGCCGATGCGGCAGGATTTTGCCCCGCTCTCGGTCGACATCTCGAAGGCTTCCTTGGCGCCAAGCCATGTCGACGTATCGAAGCTCTCGATCTTGTGCAGCATGGCGGCCAGGCGCAAAGCCTCCACCTGATCGGCGGTGTCGCTGGTCGCCATGCCGTCGGTCGCGACGGCGACGTTGACGCCCGCCAAGCGCAGCGCGCGCACCGGGCACACGCCGCTGCCGAGTTTGAGATTGCTGAGCGGATTATGCGTGACCGAGCAGCCGGCGGCCCCCATGCGCGCGATGTCGTCTTCCGTCAGCCAAATCGCATGGTTCATCGTCAGGCGTTCGGTCAACAGGCCGAGATCGGCCAGGTGCCGGACCAGCGTCTTGCCGAACAGCACTTGGCCGGTGATCGCCTGGGTCTTCGTTTCCAACACATGCATATGCATCGCGAGGTCGCGTTCCTGCGCGACGCGCGCCAGCGTGCGCAAGAGTTCGGGACTGCAACGCTGCGGCGCGCAAGGCCCCAAGGCGATGCCCAGCCGCCCGTCGTCGCGCCCGTGCCATTTCGCGTAATGGCGCTCGAACAGCGCCAGCAGGGCGCCGTCGGTCTGCAGCGGCGACGCGGCGATGCGCGCGCGCAATTCCGCCGGGACGATTTCTTCGTAGAACGGGATGCCGTATTCCATCGGCGCGTTCCACATGCTGACCGTGACGCGCGCGCGAAGGCCGATATCCCGATAGGCGGAAATCGTGCCGTCGAGCCCTTCGGGCGTGGCCGACGGATGGATCAGATCGTCCTGCAGCGTGGTGACGCCCGAACGGATCGATTCCAGCGCGCAGAGCATGCCGCGAAGGTAGTGCGCGCGTTCGGACAGTTCGGGAAAGCCGAAGGGCGGATACGACATGGTCAGCCACGGCTCCAGCGGCAGATTGTCGTAGGCACCCTGTTCGAAAGCTTCGTTGGAATGCATATGCGCGTTGACGAAGCCGGGGATCGCGATCCGGCGCGACGCGTCGATCGTCTCGGCGTCCTCGGATACGGTAAGGCGCTCGCCGATCGCGGCGATTTTGCCGTCGCGCAGCAGGATGTCGCCGCCGCGCAACGGCGCGGTACGCGCATCGGCGACGATCACGGCGTTACGGATCAGGAGCGGACGGGACATGCGGGCGGCACCTTTCGCGTAGCCAAGTACGCCGCATGTTGAGGCAAATTGCATGCCGGGCTGAGTTTTGCGCCCTTGAACCCGGAACGCCGCGCGGGCTAGAACCGCCCGCATCATGAACCCGATCTTCGCCGGACTGCCGACCACGATTTTCGAGGAGATGTCGGCCCTCGCGCGCGCGCACGACGCGGTCAATCTCGGCCAGGGATTCCCCGACGATCCAGGCCCCGAAGACGTGCGCCGCAAAGCCGCCGAAGCGGTGATCGACGGCTGGAACCAGTATCCGCCGATGCCGGGCCTGCCCGAGCTGCGCCAGGCCGTCGCCGCGCATTACAAGGCGCACCAAGGCATCGGCATCGACCCGATGGCCGAGGTGATGGTGACGTCGGGCGCCACCGAGGCGATCGCGGGCGCGTTGATGGCGCTGATCGCGCCGGGCGACGAGGTCGTGCTGTTCGAGCCCTATTACGACGCCTATCTGCCGCTGGTCTTGCGCGCGGGCGGTGTAGCGAAATTCGTCAAGCTCGCCCCGCCCGATTGGCGCTTCACCGCCGAACAGCTCGCGGCCGCGATCGGGCCGAAGACGCGCATCGTGCTGATCAACAATCCGCTGAATCCGTCGGCGACGGTCTACGGCCCCGCCGAACTCGGCCTTCTCGCCAAGGCGATCGAGGGCACGAACGCGATCGTCGTGGCCGACGAGGTGTGGGAGCATGTCGTATTCGACGGCCGCAAGCACACTTCCGTGCTCGCGGTCCCGGGCTTGCGCCACCGCAGCGTCAAGATCGGTTCGGCGGGGAAGATTTTCTCGCTGACCGGCTGGAAGGTCGGGTTCAGCGTCGCATCGCCCGATATTCTGAAGGTGCTGATGAAGGCGCATCAGTTCCTGACCTTCACGACGCCGCCCAACCTGCAATCCGCCGTCGCCTACGGTCTGGGGAAGGACGCCGCGCATTTCGACGCGATGCGCGCCGATCTGCAGGCGCGCCGCGACCATCTGGCGAAGGGCTTGGCGGGGGCGGGGTTCAAGACGCTCGCCTGCGAAGGCACCTATTTCATCAATGTCGATTTGGCGCCGCTCGGTTTGACCGACGATCAGGAATTCTGCCGTCGCTTGGTGAAGGAAGCGCGCGTCGCGGCGATTCCCGTCTCGGCCTTCTACGCCGATGGCGGCATGCGTTCGGCGATCCGCTTCTGCTTCGCCAAGAAATACGAAACGCTCGACGCCGCCGTCGAACGCCTCGCCGCCTGGGCGCCCAAGCTCGCGGCGTGAAACGCTTGCCAGCGCGCGCCGGTTGCGGGACAAAGCTTCCTCAAACCAGATAAACGAGCGAGGAAACCTCCATGGCCGTGAAAGTCGCGATCGTCACCGGCGCTTCCAGCGGAATCGGCAAAGCCAGCGCCATTGCGCTTGCGAAGGCTGGCTACAAGGTCGGGTTGCTCGCGCGCCGCGCCGACAAGCTCGAAGCCGCGGTCGCGGAAATCCAGGCCGCGGGCGGCGAGGCGATCGCGCTGGCCGCCGATGTCGGCAACCCGGCCCAGGTCGACGCCGCGTTCGGCGCGGTGAAGGCCAAATGGGGCCGTCTCGATTTCCTGTTCAACAATGCCGGCATGGGTGCCCCCGCCATTCCGATGGAGGACCTCACCTTCGAGCAATGGAAGGCCGTGGTCGACGCGAATCTGACCGGCTCGTTCCTGTGCGCGCAATCGGCGATCCGCATCATGAAGGCGCAGGACCCGCGCGGCGGGCGCATCGTCAATAACGGCTCGATCTCGGCCTACGCGCCGCGCCCGCATTCGGCCCCGTATACGGCGACGAAACACGCGATCTCGGGCCTCACGCGGTCGATCGCCCTCGACGGGCGGCGCTACGACATCGCCTGCGGCCAGATCGATATCGGCAACGCGGCGACGGAAATGACCGCGCGCATGGTCGAAGGGCCGGGCGTGCCGCAGGCCAACGGCACGATGATGCACGAGCCGCGCATGGATGTGAGCAACGTCGCCAATTCGATCGTGCATATGGCCTCGCTGCCGCTCGACGCGAATATCCTGTTCATGAACGTTATGGCCACGAAGATGCCCTTCGTGGGCCGCGGCTGACGGCGATGGACCGGGCGGCGTTGCGGATCGTCGTGCCGCTCGCCGCTCTTTTTCTGTCCGCCTGCGCGAGCGCGCCGCCCTGCCCGCCGGGGCTCGTGGCGGGAACGGCGATCGATCTCTATTTCGGGCGCGGCGTCGCGGGCGGGCGCGAAGTGACCGACGCGCAATGGCGCGACTTCGCCGGTTCCGTCCTGATCCGCGAATTCCCGGCAGGTTCGACGACTTTCGACGCCAACGGCACTTGGTTCTCGACGCGCCAGAACCGCACGATTTCCGAACGCAGCGCCATGGTCAGCGTCATCGTGCCGGATGCGCGCGCCGCCGCGCCGAACGTCGAACGCCTCATCGCCGAATACAAGCGGCGTTTCGCGCAAGACTCGGTCTTGCACGCCGAACGGGCGGTCTGTTTCGCGTTTTAACCGCGCTGCGCCGCGCAACCTTGCGCGGCTTCCTGGGCGTTGCGCGACTGCGGGAACAATTCCGTCGGCTTGCCGATCCCGGCGACGAACAGCTCGTTCACGCGCGAAGTGTCGCGCGGGATCTGGACATGTTCGACTTTGCCGACGATGCGGCTATTCGCGTCGATCCGCGCTTGCAAGCCCCACCAGCCGTTGATCGTCTCGCCGGGTACGCCGTAGCGGCGATCGGTGATCCTTACGCTCTTGCCGCCGTCGGCCTGCGGTTCGACGACCGGCCAGATCATGCCGTCGGCGAACCAGGCGAGAATTCTGCCTTCGCGCGTTGCCAGCACGGGCGCGAGCGCGGGATCGTCGATCCGCTTGAAACAGAACCAGGCGATGGCGCCCTTCTGCAAGGACGAAGCGAAGCCAACCCGCGCGCCTTCGGGATCGTCCACCACGATGCGCCGCAGCCAGGGCTGGAAGATCGTGGTGTAGACGCGCAGATCGGCGGCGGCGACGCCTTCCGCGCGCAATTGGTTGCGCGCCATCGTCTCAACCGCCTTGTTCTGCGCGAGGCCGTAGAACAGGTAGACGGTGCTGATCGCCAAACTTGCAAGGACCAGCACGCGCGCGGCCGTCGCGCGGGGCGCGATCAATGCGGCGATCATGCCGATCAGCAGCGGCACGGTATAGCCGGGATCGATGATACCGAGCCCCGGCACGGCGAAACGCATGTCGCTGAACGGCGCAAGGAGCTGCGTGCCGTAGATCGTGAACCAATCGAGCAGCGGATGCGTGCCGATACCCAGCGTGAACAAGCCGATCCAGGCCCAGATCGCGTCTTCATCGCCCGCCGGGGTGAAGGGCTTGTTCTGACGGCACCAGCGCCATGCGGCCCAACCCAAAGCCGGTCCGGCGACGGCGGCGAACAGAAAGGAATGGCTGACGCCGCGATGGCGCTCCCAGGATTCGAATTGATCCGCGGCGGGCAGGAAGTTGTCGAGATCGGGGATCGTGCCGGCGACGGCGCCGGCGGCGATGGCGATGCGGCCCAAGCGCTTGCCCGCGACCGCGTAACCGACCGAGGCGCCGAGAACGAGCTGTGAAAGGGAATCCAATGGGGGAACTTTCGTGACCGTGTAGCTTCCGTTAGATAGGATTCAACGCCGCCGGATCAAGCGGAACCCGACACGATGTTGCCCGCCACCGCGATCCTACCCCCGACGGCAACACTGATGGTCATCGACATGCAGCGGGCGGTCGATCTGGCCTATTGGGGCAAGCGTTGCAATCCGGACGCCGCGCCGGTCGTGTTCGTGGGCGCGGCGACCAGCAATTCCGTCGAAGCGACGGTGCGCATGGCGGGCAATTTGGGCTTCGAAGCATGGATCGTCGCCGATGGGTGCTTCACCTTCGATAAGACGCTGCGCGACGGGCGCGTGATACCGGCCGCCGCCGTCCACGCGCTGTCGCTCGCCAATTTGTCGGGCGAGTACGCGCGCGTGGTGACGTCGGCAGAATTGCTTCAGGCCGTCAGCGCCGGATAGTCGGTGTAGCCCTTCTCGGTCCCGCCGTAGAACGTGGCGCGATCGTAGCGGTTGAGTTCGGCCCCCGCCGCCAGACGTCGCGGCAAATCGGGATTGGCGATGAACAAGCGGCCGAAAGCGACGGCGTCGGCCGTGTTGTCGACCAGCGCCTTAAGCGCGTTGTCGCGCGTGTAGCCGCCCGCCGAGATCAGCGTGCCCTTGAATTTGGCGCGCAGCAGCTTGGCGGTTTCGGGTGCGCCCTCGACCACGGCGTCGCCGCCGCCGGCCAGCGAGGCGCGCGGCTCGATCACATGCACATAGGCGATGCCGCGCGCCGATAGCTGCTCGGCGACATAGCCGAACAGCGCGGGCGGATCGTCGTCGCGCATGTCGTTGAACGTCCCGTAGGGCGACAGGCGGACGCCCACGCGGCCTTTGCCCCACACGCCGATCGCGGCGTCGACGACTTCCAGCAACAGCCGCGCGCGATTCTCGATCGATCCGCCATACTGGTCGGTGCGCGTGTTGCTGCCCGACTGCAGGAATTGGTCGAGCAGATAGCCGTTGGCGCCGTGGACCTCGACGCCGTCGAACCCGGCCGCTTTGGCGTTGACCGCCCCTTTGCGGAAATCCTCGATCAGCGCCGGGACCTCGGCCGTTTCCAAGGCGCGCGGCGTCTCGAACGCGACCGGCTTCCAATCGGGGCCGAACGTGCCGCCTTCGGGCTTGATCGCCGAAGGGGCGATCGGCTGGGCGCCACCGGGCAGCAGCGAACGATGCGAAATTCGCCCGACATGCCAGAGCTGCAGCACGATCTTCCCGCCTTTGGCGTGAACGGCGTCGGTCACTTGCCGCCAGCCGGCGACTTGCTCGGGCGAATGGATGCCGGGCGTGGCGGGATAGCCCACGCCGTAGGGCGTGACTTGCGTGGCTTCGGAAACGATCAGGCCGGCCCCGGCGCGCTGCGCGTAGTAAGTCGCCATCAAGGGCGTCGGCACGTTGTCCTTGACCGTTCGCATGCGCGTCAGCGGCGCCATCACGACGCGGTTGGCAAGGGCGATATCGCCCGCGAGCAAAGGTTTCGAAAAGGGCGAATCTGGCGTCGTCATTGGGCATCCGTTCGTTGGAAAGCGTCGCCACTGAAATGGTGTCGCGCCGACGCGCGTCAACCCGGCTCGCTTTGGCGGCAATGCCCCGGCGGGGCGCAGTTGCCAAGCCGGGCGCGGGCGGGCAATCTCTGGCCTGCGGGTTGCATCGCCTACCCCCGGTTTTGGGAGAAGTAGGGCATGTCCCTGCCGGGTTTGGGAGATTTCGCGTGAACGCAGCATCCTCTGGCGCGCCGCCGGTAGCCTTCGACGAAATGCGCGCGCCCGACGGCAACGTGCGCGCGGCCTATGCGCGCCTTGCGCAATGGCTCGACAACACGCCGCCCGAATTGCTCGCGCGCAAGCGTCACGAGGCGGACGTGCTGTTCCGCCGCCTGGGCATCACGTTCGCGGTTTATGGCGAGGGCGGCGATACGGAACGGCTGATCCCGTTCGACGTGATCCCGCGCGTTCTGACCGCCCCCGAATGGGACGCGCTGTCCGAAGGCCTTGTCCAGCGCGTGAAGGCGCTGAACGCTTTCCTTTACGACGTCTATCACGGGCGCGAAATCGTCCGTGCGGGCAAAATCCCGGCCGAATTGATCGACGGCAACGAACAATATCGGCCGGAGATGATCGGCGTCGAAGTGCCGGGACGTATCTATACCCACATCGCCGGCATCGACGTCGTGCGCGTCTCGGCCGACCAGTTCTACGTGCTGGAGGACAATGTGCGCACGCCGTCGGGCGTGTCGTACATGCTGGAGAACCGGGAGGCGATGATGCGCCTCTTCCCCGAGCTGTTCGCGCGCAACCGCGTGCAGCCGGTGGGGCACTACCCGGACGAACTACTCAAATCGCTGCGCTCCTTGCCGCCGCAAAGGGCGGCCGACAAGGACGAGCCGACCGTCGTGGTGATGACGCCCGGCGCCTATAATTCGGCCTATTTCGAGCATGTCTTTCTTGCCGAGCAGATGGGCGTCGAACTCGTCGAAGGCCAGGACATGTTCGTCGAGGACGATAAGGTCTATATGCGAACGGTCGCGGGCCCGCGCCGCGTGGACGTGATCTATCGCCGCCTGGACGACGCGTTCCTCGATCCCGCCGCCTTCCGCCCGGATTCGGCGCTGGGCGTGAAGGGGCTGTTCGAAGCCTATCGCAAAGGCAACGTCACGCTCGCCAACGCGGTGGGCACGGGTGTGGCCGACGACAAATCGGTCTATCCCTTCGTGCCGGACATGGTGCGTTTCTATCTGGGCGAGGAACCCAAGCTCGCCAACGTGCCGACCTATTCGCTGCGCAAGGCGGACGATCTCAGATACACGCTCGAACATTTGCCCGAACTGGTGGTGAAGGAAGTGCACGGCTCGGGCGGCTACGGCATGCTGGTCGGCCCGAAATCGACGAAGGCGGAAATCGAAGCCTTCCGCGAGCGCATTATCGCCAAGCCAGAGCATTACATCGCCCAGCCCACGCTGGCGCTGTCGACCTGCCCGACTTTCGTCGAGGAAGGGGTGGCGCCGCGCCATCTCGATCTGAGGCCCTACCTGCTGGTCGGCAAGGACGTGAAGCTCGTGCCCGGCGGATTGACGCGCGTCGCCTTGCGCAAAGGCTCGCTGGTCGTCAATTCCAGCCAGGGCGGTGGCACCAAAGACACTTGGGTTCTGGAGCGCTGACATGGCTATGCTCTCTCGCGCCGCCGATCAGCTCTATTGGATGGCACGTTATATGGAGCGCGCCGAAAACATGGCGCGCATCCTGGACGTGTCCTACCGCATGTCGCTGTCTTCGACCGACGGCGATTCCGAACATCTGCAATGGGGTCCGGCTTTGGTCGTCGCGGGCTGCGAAGGCCCGTTCAAGGAAACCGGCCGGCCGACCGACGCGCGCAACGTGGTCGAGTATCTCGCCCTCGATCCCGCCAATCCGTCGTCGATCCGCAATTCGCTGGGGGCCGCGCGCGAAAACGCCCGCGCGATGCGCACCCAGATCACGACCGAGATGTGGGAATCGCTGAACGCGACGTGGCTGGAGATCCGCAATCTCGACTACGACAAGCTCGAAGCGATGGGCACGCGCGCCTTCTTCGATTGGGTGAAGGAACGCAGCCATCTGTTCCGCGGCGTCACCTACGGCACGATGCCGCGCGACGCGGCCTATCGTTTCGCGCGAATCGGCACGTTCCTCGAGCGCGGGGATTCGACCGCGCGTCTGCTCGACGTGAAGTACCACGTGCTGCTGCCCACGGCGCGCGACGTCGGCGGCGCGGTCGATTACTACCAATGGGGGGCGTTGCTGCGCTCGGTCTCGGCTTTCCAGGCCTATCGGCGCGTCTATCGCGACGTGATCAAGCCGCGCCGGGTAGCCGAATTGCTGATCCTGCGCGCCGACATGCCGCGCTCGGTCGCGGCATCCTTGGGCGAATTGACGAGCCTGCTCGACGAGGTGCGCGAGCAATTCGGACGCAACTACCGCTCGGCGGGCTTGGCCCACGCGATCCACGATCGTTTGCGGTTCGCCAAGATCGACGAGGTTTTCGCCTTCGGCCTGCACGAGTTTCTGACCGATATCGTCGATTCCAACATCGCCATCGGAAAGGCGATTGCCGAGGACTTCGGTTTGCCGTATTGACCGCGCGAACCGGAGTACGATGATATGACCTACGGCGTCGGCTTGCTGCTCGAAGACGGACTCGTCCTATGCGCGGATTCGCGCACCAACGCGGGCGTCGATCACGTCGCCACCTTCCGCAAGATGCATGTCTGGGAAGCGCCCGGCGAGCGCTGCATGGTGCTGCTGACGGCGGGCAATCTCGCCATCGCGCAATCGATCGTGACGCTGCTGACCGAAGGCATGGGGCCGGACAGGACCGAGACGATCCTGAACGTGCCCTCTATGTTCGAGGCGGCGCGCCTGGCCGGCCGCGCCGTCCGCGAGGTCTACGACCTCGACGCCGCGCGGCTGAAGGAGCAAGGGGCGGAGTTCAACATATCGATGATCCTGGGCGGGCAGATAAAAGGGCGGCGCTTGCGCCTGTTCCACATCTACTCCGCCGGCAATTTCATCGAAGCGACGGTCGAAACCCCGTATTTCCAGATCGGCGAAACCAAGTACGGCAAGCCGATTCTCGACCGCGTCGTGTCGGGTCGCACGTCGTTGAACGAAGCGGCGAAATGCGCGCTGATCTCGATGGATTCGACGCTGCGCTCCAACGTCTCGGTCGGCCTGCCGATCGACGTCGCCATTCTGCGCCGCGATGAGTGCAAGCTCGCGGTCAAGAAGCGCCTCGACGAGACCGATCTGTATTTCTCCGATATACGCCGGCGCTGGTCCGAAGGCCTGCGCTCGGTCTTCCAGACCGTGCCGGATCCCGACTGGAAAGTGTGAACCGCGGTGCCGATCTTCGATCCGCTTTTCCTCGCCTTGGCGATTCCGGCCTTTCTGCTGGTCGGCATTTCGAAGGGCGGGTTCGGCGGCGGGCTGGGCGCGCTCGGCGTGCCGATGATGGCGCTGGCCATCCCGGTGCCGCAGGCGGCGGCGATCATGCTGCCGCTGTTGATGGTGATGGACGTATTCGGAGTCTGGCGCTACCGGAACGATTGGGCGCGGGACCACATGTGGTTCCTGCTGATCGGGGCGGTGATCGGCACCGGGCTCGGATACTACGCCTTCCGGCATCTCGACGAGCTGTGGGTCCGGCTGTTGATCGGCCTGATCGCCGTGGCTTTCGCCGGCCGCGACATCGCGCGCGAGAAACTGGGCCACTCGGTGGCGCCGGTGACGCGGCCCGCCCCGATTCGCGGAACGATCTGGGCGGCGATTTCGGGACTCACCAGCTTCATCGCCAATGCCGGCGGCCCGCCGATGCAGGTCTATGTCCAGCCCTACAAGATGGACAAGACGCGCTTCGTGGCGACCCTGCAGGTCTTCTTCTTCGTCGTGAATTGGCTGAAATTCTTCCCCTTCGTCCATTTGGGTCTATTCAGCTTCGACAATATCGGCACGAGCCTCGCTTTGCTGCCGCTCGCCCCGATCGGCATGTGGGCGGGGTTTTGGCTGCATGATCGCGTCGACCAGAAGCGCTTCTATTTCTGGTGCAATCTGTTCCTGGTCGCGACCGGCCTGAAGCTGATCTACGACGCCATCGAAGGCCTTTTCTTCGTCTGAGCGGCGGCCGAATGCCCGGAAAAGGGGCTTGTCCGGAATTGCTTTAAGTCTAAAGTATCTTCCCGAAGCATCTGCAGCACGGGGAACGGGCCATGAAGATCGTCAGCATCGGCGGCGGACCGGCGGGATTGTATCTCGCCATTCTGATGAAGAAGGCGGATCCGTCGCACGACATCACGATCGTCGAGCGCAACAGGCCGGGCGATACGTTCGGCTTCGGCGTCGTGTTCTCCGACGAAACGCTGGGCAATTTCGCCGACGCCGATCGCGAAAGCTACGACGCGATCACCGCCGCCTTCGCGCATTGGACGGATATCGACGTCCATTATCGCGGTCAGATCGTCACGTCCAAGGGCCACGGTTTCTCGGGCATGGCGCGGGTCAAGCTGCTCGACATCCTCGCCAAGCGCGCGGCCGGTCTGGGCGTCAAAATCGTCCACGAGCGCGACGTGAAGGACGTCGCCGAGTTTCCGGACGCCGATCTGATCCTCGCGGCCGACGGCGTCAACTCCGCCATCCGCGCGAAATACGAAGCGAAGTTCAAGCCTTCGCTCGACTGGCGGCGCAACAAGTTCGTGTGGCTGGGCACCACGCGCCCGCATCCCGCCTTCACGTTCCACTTCAAAGAACACGACAGCGGGCTCTATCGCGTCCACGCCTATCAATACGACAAGTCGCACTCGACCTTCATCGTCGAGACGAGCGAGACGGCGTGGAAAAAAGCGGGGCTCGACCAAGCCACGGAGGAACAGACGCTCGCCTTCTGCGAGAAGCTGTTCGCCGACGAATTGGCGGGCCACAAGCTGATCGCAAATCGTTCGATCTGGCGCACCTTCCCGACGGTCCGCAACGCGCATTGGTACTTCGACAACGTGGTGCTGATGGGCGACGCCTGCCACACGGCGCATTTCTCCATCGGCTCGGGCACCAAGCTTGCGATGGAGGACGCGATCGAACTCGCCGCCGCGCTGAAATCGACCAAGAGCGTCAAGGAAGCGCTCGACGCCTACGAAACCAAGCGCAAGCCGCAGACCGAATCGATCCAGCGCGCCGCGCAAACCTCGCTCGAATGGTTCGAGGAAACCGAGCGCTATGTCGGCAAACTCGACGCGCTCGAATTCGCCTTCGCGATGCTCACGCGTTCGATGCGCATCACGCACACCAATCTGAAACTTCGCGACCCGGCTCTGGTCGCTAAGATCGACCGCGATTTCGCGGCGAAAGCGGGCGTCAAAGCCGAACCGCCGCCGCCGCCGATGTTCACGCCGTACAAAATCGGCCAAATGACCGTGCCCAACCGCATCGTCGTATCGCCGATGTGCCAATACTCGGCCGAAGACGGCCTGCCGAACGATTGGCATCTCGTGCATCTCGGCAGCCGCGCATTGGGCGGGGCGGGGCTGATCCTCACCGAAATGACCGATGTGAGCGCCGAAGGCCGTATCACGCCGGGCTGTGCGGGGCTCTACAAGGACGAACACGTGGCCGCGTGGAAACGCGTGACCGACTTCGTCCACGCCAATTCGCCCGCCAAGATCGGCGTGCAGCTCGCCCATGCCGGCCGCAAGGGTTCGACCAAGCGCGCCTGGGAAGGGATCGACCAGCCATTGTCCGCCGGCAATTGGGAGCTGATCGCGCCATCGCCGCTGCCCTATAAGAAGGGCAGCCAAACGCCGCGCGCGATAACCCGCGCCGACATGGACAAGGTGAAGGCGGATTTCGTCGCCGCGACCAAGCGCGCCGATGCGGCCGGGTTCGACATCGTCGAAGTGCATATGGCGCACGGTTATTTGCTGGCGAGCTTCGTGTCGCCCCTGACCAATCAGCGCGACGACGACTACGGCGGCACGTTGGAGAAGCGCATGCGCTTCCCGCTCGAAGTGCTCGACGCCGTACGCACGACGTGGCCCAAGGCGAAGCCGATCGCGGTGCGCATCTCGGCGACCGATTGGAAGGAAGGCGGGACGACGCCCGACGAGGCCGTCGCCATCGCCAAAATGCTGAAGGCGCGCGGGGCGGATATCGTCGACGTTTCGGCGGGGCAGACGGTCGACGACGACCATCCGGTCTATGGCCGCCTGTTCCAAACGCCCTTCGCCGACCGTATCCGCCAGGAGGCGGACGTGCCGGTGATGACGGTCGGGGCGATTTCGACCTGGGCGGACGCGAACACGATTCTCGCCGCGCGCCGTGCCGATCTTTGCGTGCTGGCGCGCGCGCATTTGTACGATCCGTACTGGACGCGCCACGCGGCGCAGGAACAGGGCTACGATCTGCCCTGGCCGCCGCAATACGGCTCGGCGCGCAGCTTCACGCCGCGGCCGAGCCGTTAGCGGGAGGCTTCAGCGCGCCTGAAGCAGTTCGGGCACGCGCAGCAGGATCACTTCGTTGTCGTCGGCGCGGGTCAGGTGACGGCCCGCCGAGAAGGGCAGGTTGTTGTCGTTGCCGACGACGATATGCTCGCCGTCCGCCACGTCGACGTTCTCGATCGTGAAAAACGGGAAGGTGAACTTACCGTTGGCGCCGCCCTGACGCGCCAGATTCCGCGGATCGGCGATGTCCATCAGATCGATATGGCCGAGCTTGCGCAACTGCCCGCCCGCGGCGACGCCGTCGAAGCTGACGACGTAGACGCGCTTGAAGCGCGCCGGCGTGGCGAAGCAGGTGGGTGCCGGCGCGCCGGCCGGGCAGGCTTGGGCCGGATCGCCCTCGCCGTTGTCGCGCTCGATCACCAAAGCGCGGTTCGCGTCGATCATGTTGAAATCGCCGATCGCGAGACCGTTGGCTTCGAGCTGGTATTTGAAGCTGCGCCCCGTCCAGCGCGTGTTCGCGACGTCGAATTCGATCACGCGCAGATACTCGCGGCCGTTTTCCGTTTCCGGTTTGCCGTCGACATAGGCCGGGCCTTCCGCCATCGCGTAGAGGAAGCGGCCGTCGGGCGACGCGGCCATCCCTTCGTAGCCCTTCGATCGCGCGAGGTTGAACTCGACGGCGCCGCCCGGCGCGCCCGGCGTGCGCACGGCCGGATGGTCGGGCGAGCGCAGCGGCTTGCCGTCCAGCTCGCTCGCCCACACGCCCGTCACCTTGCCCTGACGGTCGGTGCGGATCAGGAACGGGCCGAATTCCTCGCCGAACCAGAACGTATCGCCGATCGGCTGCATCGATTCGAGATCGAAATCGGCGCCGGTCAAATAGCGCTTGGCCGTGCCCTCGTTGACGATGGGAAACGGCACCAGGCGATCGGGATCGTGCAGGAACACGGTCTCCATCCGCTCGACGCTGCCGGCGGCGAAATCGGGGCGGATGCGGTGGAACATCAGCATCGCGTCAGCGGAATTGTTCTTGGCGCCGAAGCCGTTGTCGGTCAGCGTCCAATACGTGCCGTCGCCGATGCGCTTGATGCCCGAGAAGCCTTGGACCGGCTGGCCCTGGAACGGGAAGGACAGGCCGGTCGGGCGCGCGCCCGCGCCGGAGCCGGTCATCCCGGGCACGCTGGCGAGGCGCTCGTTGCGCGCGGCGCCGGGGCCGGCGAATTTGCCCGAAACGCGCAGCGATTCCGGCGCGTCGGACGGGGCGGCGACCATCGTGTTGGCCGGCAAAATCGCGTGTCCGGCGAGGGTCGCCGGGAATTTCTGATCGGCGAGGACGGGGGCGGCCGCGATCAGCGCGGCGAACGAAACGGCGAGGGCGATGTTACGCATGGGCGGACTCCTTCTGGCGGGTAACCCGCGCGAAGCCTTGCCGCGTCCAGGTTTCATCCGGATGATCGCCGCGTGACGTTTCCGCGTTCGGCGGCGAGGCGCGCGATGATTCCGTCGCGGGTCGCGTCGTCGTAGCTCGCCCACAGGCGGATCTCGCGCGATGTGCGCCCGCAGCCCGCGCAGCGCATATCGGCGTCCAAACGGCAAATTTTAACGCAGGGCGAATTCATCTCTTGCGGCCTGGACTTGGCATTCGTCGCCGTCGCAGCACGGCGCGATGTTGATCTTGCAATGCTCGCATTGCATGTGCCCGTGCACCCAAATCGGGCGCGTCGGGCGGTGGCACCAGGTGCAAACGGGCAGGGCGGCGCGTTCCATGGGGCGGCAGAGTGGCCGCGATTCGCGAAGCTAGTAAACCCCCGCGACGCGCGCACGCTGGCGCACGAGGGCCAGCACCATTTTGCAGGCCGGCATGTCGTGCCCCGTGAGCGCGCCCATTTCGACGACGGCGCCCAGCAGCGCGTCGATCTCCATCGGCTTCTTGGCTTCGAGATCTTGGAGCATCGAGGTTTTATGCGCGCCGACTTCCGCCGCGCCGTCGATGCGCTTTTCGACATCGATGCCGAATTTGACGCCCAGCGCCTCGCCGACCGCTTGCGCCTCCAGCATCATCGCGCGCGCGACGGCGCGGGTGCCCGGATCGCCGGTGATGACGTCGAGCGTGGCGCCGGTCAGCGCCGAGAGCGGGTTGAAGCACAGATTGCCCCATAGCTTGACCCACATATCGTCGCGGATGCGCGGGCGCACCGGCGCCTTCAAGCCGCCCTTGATCATCAGTTCGGAAAGCGCGGCGATGCGCTCGCTTTTGGAGCCGTCGGGCTCGCCCAGCGTGAAGCGGTTCGAGTAAGTGTGCTCGATCACGCCGGGGGCCAGGATATTCGCCGCCGGGTAGACGACGCAGCCGATGGCGCGCTCGGGGCCGAACTTCGACCACAGCGCCCCGCCCGGATCGACCGATTCGAGCCGCTTGCCGTCGTAAGGACCGCCGTGTTTGTGGAAATACCAGTAGGGCACGCCGTTCATCGCCGTGACCAAGGCGGTCTTGGGCCCCAGCAGCGACGCGACCTGATCGACGGCGGCGACGAGGCCGTGCGCCTTCAAGCTGACGATGACGAAATCCTGCTCGCCCGCGTCGCGCGGATCGCCCGCGAAATTCGCGTCCTTGATGACGATCTCAGCTCCTTCGGAGATCAGCTTGATCCCGTCGCGCTTCATCGCTTCCAAATGCGCGCCGCGCGCGAAAAACGTGACGCGGGCCCCCGCTTGCGCGAGTTTCACCCCCATATAGCCGCCGATCGCCCCGGCGCCGAAAATCAGAACGCGGTTCACTTCGCGGCTCCCAAGCCCAATTTGTCGGCAAGGCCGATGCGCTGCAATTTGCCGGTCGCCCCCTTCGGAATCTCGGCGAGAATGACGACCTTGCGCGGCACTTTGAAGTCCGCGAGGCGCTTGGCGGCGAAATCCCGGATCTCGCGTTCGTTGGCGCTTTGGCCTTCGCGCAGCACGATCGCGGCGGCGACCTCTTCGCCCAATTTGTCGTGCGGCATGGCGAAGGTCACGACCTGCGCGACCGCGGGGTGGTCCATGATCACCTCGTCGACCTCCAGCGGCGAGACCTTCTCGCCGCCGCGATTGATCAGCTCCTTCAAACGCCCGGTGATACGCAAATAGCCTTCGTCGTCGAGCGTTCCTTGGTCGCCGGTGCGGAACCAGCCGCCCGCGAAAGCTTTGAGATTGGCATCGGGATTGGCTTCGTAGCCTTTGGTCACGTTCGGCCCGCGAATGACGATCTCGCCCAAGGCGCCCTTGGGCAGAAGATTGCCTTCCTCGTCCATGATCGCGACTTCCGGCCCTGCGGCGATGCCCACGGAGCCGGGTTTGCGCGCGGCGGGCGGCAGCGGGTTCGACGCCATTTGGTGGGCCGCTTCCGTCATGCCGTAGCTTTCGATCACCGGGCAGCCGAAGGCGGCTTCGAGTTCGAGCATCACCTGCGGCGGCAGCGACGCCGAGGACGAGCGGATGAAGCGCAAACCGGCGCGCGCCAAGCTTTCCTTGTTGCGCTCGGTGCGCGCGAGAATGGCTTGATGCATCGTGGGCACGGCCGTGTACCAGCTGGGCTTGGCTTCATCGAGCCAGCCGAAGAATTTAAGCGCGTTGAAGCCCGGCGTGCAGACCGTGCCGCCGCCCGCCGCCAGCGACGACAGCACCGCCGCGATCAGGCCGTGGATGTGGAATAGCGGCATGATGTTGAGGCACTTGTCTGCGGGTGTGAGAGCCAGCGTTTTGCCGATATGCCGCGCGGAAGCGCTGATATTCGCCTGCGCCAGCGGCACGATCTTGGGCCGCGACGTGGTGCCCGAGGTGTGCAGGATCAGCGCGATGTCGTCGCCTTGCGCGGGCCCGGGCTTCGCCGCAAGGCCTTTCATCGACGACGACAGCGTGTAGGAACCCGCCCCGGCGTCGCGCGCCGGCGTCAATTCGATCAACGGCACGCCGAGCTTCGCGGCGGCGGCGCGCGCGGGCGTCTCGTCGCCCTTTTGGACGAGCACTGCCTTGGCTTTGAGATCGGCGATATAGAATTCGAACTCCTCCTGCCGATAGGCGGGGTTCAGCGGGGCGGTCGTCGCGGCGCTGGCGACGCAAAGGAAGGCGGCGGCCATTTCCGGCCCGTTGGGGAGCACGATCGCGACGCGGTCGTCGCGGCCGATCCCCATCGCGTTCAAATCGGCGATCGTCTGGAGCGCAAGTTTGCGCAAACCCGCGAAGGAAAGGGGCGGCGTCTCGGGGTGCCCAAGCGCCATATCGCCGTCTTTGCCGATACGAAGTAGCTCCGAAACCGTCGTGAACGCCATTGCCGTCCTCCCGAGGTGGAAGACGATTCCGTATCAGAGAGCGGAACGGCTGCCCAGCCGCTTAAGCGGCGACGCCGCCACCGCGAAGATTGTCGGTGATGTTTTGCGCGGCGAGATAGGCCGTGGTGCCCTGGCGCCAATCCTCGTGATGGGCGGCCATATGCAGGGTTTCCTGGGCGAAGCGCTGGGCGGCGAAGCCCAGATCGGCCGGGGCGCGGCCGGTCTCGCCGACCAATTCGTCGGCGAAGCTGCGTTTGCGCTGGGGGCCCTGGCCCCGTCGGGCCAGGGCGTCCGCCAGCCCCGCCATCTGTTCGGCGGAGAACCCGAGCCCCTGCGAAACGTTATCGGCGGCTTCGGGCTGGACGCGGCGCGGCGACGTATTCCCCTCCGTCCCGGCGCGCTTGGCGGCGGGCGGTGGCAGCAGGAAGACATTCGCGGCCGCGTTCATGGAATTAATGTAAAATTTTATGAAAATAGGAGTCAACTGGAATCTGGCATTCGTTTCAAATTGTAGCTAATATCCAATTCGCCGAAGTCGCTCGAAAGCCTCAATGTTTCAAATATTTGTGGTTTCGAGGGGCCGGGCTACACTGCATGCCGGCCAGCGACCAGCGAGACCGCCCGCCTATGGACGATACCGGTTCCACCGACCGCGCCTTGCGCGCCCTGGAAGGCGCGGGCGATGCCGCGTATGTCTGGGATCTCGCGACCGACGCGATCCAATGGGCAGGCAAAGCCGAGGATACGTTCGGGCCGCGCGGCGATTTTCCACCCACGGGGCAAGTGCTGCAAAGCCGGATCTACGCCGAGGATTTGCCCGGCCGCGTCAAGGCGTTGTCGGCCCACTTCGTCGATCGGCTCGCCTACGATCTCGATTATCGCATTCGCGGCGACGGCGGCGTGCTGATCTGGGTGCATGATCGCGGCCGCGCCGAATTCGCGCCCGACGGGCGGCCGATCCGCGTCGCGGGCACGCTGCGCGCGATCACCGCGCGCAAAGAGCGCGAGGCGCGGCTCGAATATCTCGCCAACTACGACGCGCTGACCGGTCATTTCAACGCCGTGCGCCTTCGCGAAGCGCTCGACCACCAACTCGCCTACGCCGCGCGCTACGAAGCGCCCGGCGCCTATCTGCTGATCGGCATCGACAATCTCGGCGCCATCAACGACGCGTTCGGCTGGTCGACCGCCGACGCGATCCTTGTCGGCGTCGGCCAGCGGCTCGAACGCGCGCTGCGCGAATCCGACGTCATCGGCCGTGCGGGCGGCGATCGCTTCGGCCTGGTACTTGCCCATTGCCCGGAAAGCGAGATCGGCCTCGCCGCCGAGCGTCTGCTCGGGACCGTGCGTTCGGCGCCGATCGAAACGCCGGACGGACCGATCCATATCACCGCGTCGGCGGGCGCCGTGCTGTTCATGGGCCAAGGCCCGTCGGGCGTGGAGATGCAAGCGCGCGCCGAATCCGCGCTGGCGGAGGCCAAGCGCGCCGGCCGCAATCGCTACGCCATTTTCTCCGCGAGTCCCGCCCAGCGCGAATTGCATCAGCGCTTGGTCGCGATCTCCTCCGACGTGCAGGCGGCGCTCAAGGAGGAGCGTCTCGTCTTCGCATTCCAGCCCGTCGTCGGCGCGCAAGACCATAAGGTCCATCACTACGAAGCGCTGCTGCGTTTGCAGCGGATGGACGGCACGATCGCGCCCGCGGGCTCGTTCATTCCCATCGTCGAACAGACCGGCTTGATGCGTCTGCTCGACCGGCGCGTGCTGGAAATGTCGATCGGCGAGCTCAATCGCTGGCCCGACGTTTCGCTTGCGATCAATATTTCCGGCCTGACCGCGGGCGATCCCACATGGCTGCGCGCGTTATCGGGCTTCGTCAAGGGACGGCCCGAGATCGCGCAGCGGCTGATCGTCGAAATCACCGAGACGGTGGCGATCCAGGATATCGACGAGACCGCGAAATTCGTCGCCGCCGTGCGCGAGTTGGGCTGCCGCGTGGCGCTCGACGATTTCGGCGCGGGCTATACCAGCTTCCGGAACCTCAAAGCGCTCGCGGTCGACAGCGTGAAGATCGACGGGTCCTTCGTGCGCGGCCTTGCCGACAACGTCGACAATCAGCTGTTCATCCGCACGCTGCTGGGACTCGCCGAAGGCTTCGGGCTCGAAACCGTCGCCGAATGCGTCGAGAACAATCTCGAAGCGCAGCACCTCGCCAAGCGCGGCGTCAATCTGCTGCAAGGCAATCTGTTCGGGCAGCCCAGCACCGAACGGCCCTGGCTCGTGCCTTTGGGCCTCGACGAGCTGTCCGCCAAGCCCGCACGGCCGAACTTCGCGGTCATCCCCGGCAAGAGTTAAGGCCGCTTCGCCGACAGCGCAAATCGCTTGGGTGCGAGCAACCGCAACTGATCGCCGAGCGCCGCCCCGCGCATTCCCCAAAGATAGACCGCGAGCGTCGAATGGCGGGTCACGCCGGCGAAACCGACGGCTTCGAGATCGGCGCGCAGACGTTCGGGCGTCAATCCGTTCGCATAGGGCACTTGCGACAGGATGCGCTGGTGGCGCTCCAGGTCGGTGTCCGCTTGGCCCACTTTGCCGTCGATCAGCCTTGCGAGGCCGCGCAAGATGCGCGTGCGCGGCGTCTCGCTGACCCAATCGCCGTCGATGATGAGCAGCCGCGCGCCCGGCTTCAGCACGCGCAAGATGGCGGCATAGGCCGCGAGCGGATCGGTCAGAGTCCAGGCGAGGTGGCGCGTGATCGCGCCGTCGAAGCTTTCCGGCCGCAATTCGTCGAGCCTCTCGGCGTCGCCCAGGATGCCGGTCCAATCGCGGCTGCGCAGCTTGGCCTTGGCGCGCGCCAGCATCGGCTCGGCGAAGTCCACGCCGGTAACGCGCGCGCCGAGGTCGAGCAGCATGCGGCTGATCTCGCCCGTGCCGCAGGCGAGGTCGAGAACTTTCTTGCCCGCGATATCGCCCAGACCCTCGGTCATCACGCGGCGCCAGGAGCCCGCTTCCGCGCCGTCATGGATGCGATGGCCGCGCGACTGATCGAAGGTTTCGGCGCGGCTCGACCAGTATTCGCGGATCTCTTCCTTCAAACTCCAGTTCGCGGCGTTCATGGCAGTCTCGCTTCGATCAACAAGGCGCCCGAAACCGACCGCGTCGCGGCGAGTTCCACGCCGTAAGCCGCCCCGCATTCGGGGGCTGCGAAAACGTCGTCGGGCGCGCCGTCGGCGACGATGGCGCCTTGCGACAGCAGGATCACCCGATCCGCATGGCGCGCCGCCAGCGCAAGATCGTGCATGGCCACGGCAACCGCGATCCTGTCGCGCTGGCCTGCGTCGCGCAGCAGGCGCAACGCTTCGAGCTGGTTGCGCAGGTCGAGCGCGCTGGTCGGCTCGTCGAGCAGAAGCACCGGGGCCGGACGGACAAGGCCTTGCGCGAGCGCCACAAGCTGCTGCTGGCCGCCGGAAAGGTCGCAGACCATCCGGTCCGCGAGGGGCGCCGTGCCCGTGCGTTCCAGCGTCGCGGCGACCGCCGAGCGGATATCGCGGGGGGCTTCGTCCGGGGCGGCGGCGCGGGCGGCGACATGCACGGCGTCGTAGACCGACAGCCGCGCGGAGGTCGCGTAGGTCTGCGGCACATAGCGCACGTATCTGGCGCGCGGGCGCAGACGCAGTTTCTCGATCCGCGTGCCGTCGACGGCGATGGCGCCGCGCTTGATCGGCAACAACCCGGCGATGGCGCGCATCAATGTGGACTTACCCGCGGCGTTGGGGCCGATCAGCGCCGTGATCGTGCCGGGGAGCAGCGCTTCGGCGCCGATCCCGCGCAAGACCGTGCGCGCGCCGTAGCCGACCTCGATATCCTCGAAATGCAAACCCTTCATCGCGCGACGCTCCGCCGTCCCGCGACGATCGACAGGAACACCGGCACGCCGACCAAGGCGGTGACGATCCCGATGGGATAGATGACGCCGGGCGAAATGGATTTGGCCGCGATCGACGCCGCCGAAAGAAGGGCGGCCCCGCACAAGGCCGACAAGGGCGCGAACCAGCGCTGATCCTCGCCGACCGCCAGGCGCGCGATATGCGGGCCGACCAAGCCGATGAAGCCGATCACGCCCGCATAGGATACGGCGGTGGCGGACAGCAGCGCGATCAGCAGCAGGGTCTCCAGGCGCAGGCGGCGCGGATCGACGCCCAGGCTCGCCGCGCGGTCGTCGCCGAAGCGCATTGCGGTCAATGCCCAGCGGCGGCGCCACATCAAGCCGCCGACGGCGGCGAGAATCGCCGCGCCCGCCAGCAACCGTTCGGGTGTCGCACGCTGCAACGAGCCCATCATCCAGAACACGATCTGGACGAGCTGCGTTTCCGACGCGCGATATTGCAGCATCGCCAGCAACGCGTTGAACGCGAACATCAGCGCGATGCCGAACAGGATCATCGTTTCGGACGTCGCCCCGCGGACGACGGAAAAGAAAAAGACGAGCAGCGCCGCGCCGAAGGCGAAGACGAAGGCGTTGGCCGACACGAGGAACGGCCCCGCGCCCGGAATCAAGGAAAGCCCGGTGACGATCGCGACCGAAGCGCCCACGCCGGCGGCCGAAGAAACGCCCAGCGTGAACGGATCGGCGAGCGGATTGTCGAGGATCGTCTGCATCTGGGCGCCAGCGATGCCGAGCATCGCGCCGAGCAACGCCGCTTGCAGCGCCACCGGCAGTCGGATGTCCCAGACGATCACGCCCAGGCGGACTTCCACGGCCTTGCGATCCGTCAACGCGCGGATCACGTCGGCGAGGGGGATATTGCCGGGCCCCGTGCCCAGATCGACGAGCACGAGCGCCGCGACGGCGAGTGCCGCGCCGGCGAGGACAAGTCCCCGCCGGCGTTCGGCCGCCGCGATGCGCGCCTGCGCGGGCGACGCGAGGGCGGCGTCGCTCACGCGAGTTGCGCCCAGAAGACGCCCGACAGCGGGATCGGCGAGAAACGTTCGTGATATTCGCGCCAGACCGCGTCGGGATCCAGGCTCGCGAATTGTTCCGGGTACAGCCATTTCGCGAAGACCTGCATCGCGACCAGATGCGCCGGGCTCGTGTAGAACTGGTGATAGATCGAATAGAAGCGCTTGGACTTGACCGCCTTCAGCGCCGACCAGCCGGGCCGTTCGGCCAGCGCCTTCAACGCCGCCTGCACTTGCGCCGGCGTCGTCTCGTAGCCGAACGGCACGCCGCGCGAGCCGGGCGTGCTTTCCGCCCAATCCGCACCCGTGCCGATGATCACTTCGGGGTCGAGCGTCAGAATCGCTTCCGGGCTGGCCGTGCCGCCGATGCCCGGGAAACGGCCCGCGCCCCAATTGATTCCGCCCGCATCCTGCAGCGTGACGCCGAGATTGGCGTTGCCGAAGGTCATGCAGCAATTGTTCGGATCGAATCCCGCCGCGCGTTCCATGAATACCGTCGTGCGCTTGTTGGCGGGCATGTTCCACACGGCCGACGACACGCGCCGCGTTTCGCGCAAGTAGAAGCGATTGAACTCGGCCGCTTCCTTGTCGAGGCCGAGCAGCGATCCCATGATCTCGATGCTCGGCTGCGTGTTCTGCGCCAAGGCTTCGCGCAGATCGACGACGGCGGCGGGAATGCCCGCGCGTTGCAGCTTGTCGAACGTGCCCGCCTGAATCTGGCGCTGGTAGGCCGACAGCGGGAAGATGACGAGATCGGGATTCGAGGCGATCGCCCGCTCGACGCTGAAATCCGAATTCACCGCCGAGCCGAAGCGCGGTACGGCGTCGCCCGACGGGTGCTTGGCGCGATAATGACGATAGGTGCCGGGATCGTAGAGCACCATGTCGTCGCCCCAGCCGACCAGACGCTCGAACGGCGTCTTGGGCTGCAGTACCGAGTACCCGTACATCAGCCGGCCTTCGCCCAGGATCACGCGCTTTGCCGGGGCCTTCAGGCTGATATTGCGGCCCGCGATATCGACGATTTCTATTCCGCTCGCGGCGATCGCCGGGGCCGCCAGCAGGGCCGCGCCCGCCGTCATGCCGCCCAAAAAGCCACGGCGGCCAAACTCCGCCGTCTTCCGTACCGTCGCCATTTTTCGTCTCCGTTCAAAGGCTTGGATGTGATCGAGCCTTTCCGATAATGCGAGTCATTCTCATATTAGACGCAAATGAAAGTCAATAGCAGTTCGTGCTTTCAATCCGCGACGTTCGCGGGGATATCAGCGCCGTCCGAACAGCTTTTCGATATCGGCGAGCTTGAGTTCGATGTAGGTCGGGCGGCCGTGATTGCACTGGCCCGAATGCGGTGTCGCTTCCATCTGGCGCAGCAGCGCGTCCATTTCGGGGCCCGACAGGCGCCGGCCCGCGCGCACCGAGCCGTGGCAGGCCATCGTGCCGCAGACTTCGCCCAAGCGTTCTTTGAGCGACAGCGCCGCGCCATGCTCGGCGATTTCGTCGGCGAGATCGCGCAGCAAGCCGCGCACGTCGACCTCGCCCAACAAGGCGGGCGTCTCGCGCACGGCCAAAGCGCCGGGCCCGAAAGGCTCGATGGCCAAGCCCAGCTCGCCCAGCTCCTCGGCGCGCGCTAGCAGCGCCGCGCAATCCTTGTCGCCGAGCTCGACGATTTCGGGAATGAGCAGCGCTTGGCGTTTGACGCCGCCCGCAGCCAGCGCGGCTTTCATACGCTCGTAGACAAGACGCTCGTGCGCGGCGTGCTGATCGACGATGACGATGCCGTCGGCGGTCTGCGCCACGATATAGGTCTCGTGAACCTGCGCGCGCGCGACCCCCAACGGCAGATTGCCGGCTGCGATGGCCGACTCTTCCGGCATCGGGGCGGATGGCGGGGCGCTGGGCGCCAAAGGCGCATGATACTCGTAGCTGCGCTCCGCCAAATCCTGCGGGAGGGTACGCGGGGCCGGGGCCGCGAAGGCGTACTGCGGCGGCGGCAGGGTTTGCGGCCGGACGAGATCGATCGCTTCGACCGCGACCGAGGTGGCCGCGCGGAAACCCGCGCGATCCAGCGCCTCGCGCAGACTCCCGACGATCAGCCCGCGGATGCGCGCGGGATCGCGGAAGCGCACTTCGGTTTTGGCCGGGTGCACGTTGGCGTCGACCAGATCGGTCGGCAGCGTCAGGAATAGCGCGAGCACCGGGTGCCGGTCGCGCGCCAGGAAATCGGCGTAGGCGCCCCGCACCGCGCCCGCCAGCAGCTTGTCGCGCACCGGCCGTCCGTTGACAAAAAGATACTGATGCTGCGACGTGGCGCGGTTGTAGGTGGGCAAGCCGGCATGGCCGTCCAGCTTGATCGGGCCTTCGTCCGCCTCGCGCTGGGCCAGCACGTCGACGGCGCTGCCGAGGAATTCCTTGCCGACGACGGCGGCGATGCGGTCGAGGCGCGGTGCGGGCGGCAGTTTAAGGATCGTGCGCCCGTCGGAAGTCAGCTCGAACCCGATCCCGGGATGCGCCATCGCAAGCCGCGCGATCGCGTCTTCGCAGGCGTCGCGCTCGGCGCGTTCGCCTTTCAGGAATTTGAGTCGCGCGGGCGTGGCGTAGAAGAGATCTCGCACTTCGACGCGCGTGCCCGGCGGATGCGCGGACGGCACGGGCTTGTTCTTGCGCCCGCCTTCGATGGAAATCGACCACGCCTCGGCCGCGTCGTGCGCGCGACTTGCGATGGTCAATCGCGCGACCGCGCCGATCGACGGCAAAGCTTCGCCCCGGAAGCCGAGCGTGTTGATCGCCAGCAGATCGTCGCCGGGCAGCTTGGATGTCGCGTGCCGCTCGACCGCAAGATCGAGTTCGTCGGACGACATGCCCTTGCCGTCGTCGGTGACGACGATGGCGGCGCGCCCTGCTTCGGACAGATTGACCGCGATGCGCCCGGCGCCGGCATCGATCGCGTTTTCGACGAGCTCCTTCACGGCCGCCGCCGGCCGTTCGATCACCTCGCCCGCCGCGATGCGGTTGACGAGGGTTTCCGGCAGGCGGCGTATCGTCACGCCATTCCTTTCAGATAGGCGCGCGCCAGACGCTTGCCATCTTCCACGGCCGGCTGATCGAAGGGCTCGACGTCGAACAATGCGGCGGCGATGACGGTTTCGAGCATGAAGTGCATCATCAACGCGCCCAGCGTCGTCTCGTCGAGCGTGGGCAGCGTGAATACGCGCACCGGCCGGCCGCGTCGCGCAAGCGTTTCGGCCGTCGCGCGCCACGACACGTCGAGCAAGTCGCCCATCGTGCGGTTCTCGAGCCAATCGAGCGACGAATCGCCCAGCGCCGCCTTGGAATAGCGCGGGCCCGCGCCCTTGGTTTCGCGCGCGACGACGGTGATCAGCTTGTCGGCCGGGCCGTCGAGCCACAATTGCAACTGACTGTGCTGATCGACGGTGCCCAAAGCGCGAATCGGTGTGGTGCCGTGGCCGCCTTTGCCCAGGCTCTCGGCCCACAACTGCGCGTACCATTGCGCGAAGGGGGCGAGCGCGTCGACATAGGGGCACAGCACGCTCGTGCGCACGCCGCGCGCGTTGAACGCGGCGGC
>VYME01000130.1_pt1 | contig 34615 bp, 25 predicted proteins | sample 5115281 | NCBI WGS metagenome assembly VYME01 (sample SAMN12291780, study PRJNA351875) | freshwater metagenome | isolation source: freshwater lake | place: USA: Michigan, Wintergreen Lake | collected 2013-08-08
CGCAGCGCGCGACGCGCGCGCAGTTGGAATCGCGCGTTGCGGAACTGGAAGCTGGTCGTAATGGCGCGGGCCGCGGCGCCGCCGCGGCAGAACTCAACGCGACGAAAAATCGGCTCGTCCTCGGTGATTTTCGCGTTGGCGATCGCTTTGTGCTCACGCTCCGTCAGGATAGCGTCCGCTCCGACACTGTATCCGTACGCGACAGTCTCCGCGTGGCCGTACTCAATCTCCCCGACTTCGATGCCACTGGCGTCCTCCGTTCGGAGCTCGAGCAAAAGGTGAGTGCGCACGTGGCCAAGTATCTTCGGAACTCGACCGTCCGCGTGTCCGTTCTCACGCGAATTGCCATCGTTGGCGCGGTACAGGGGCCAGGGTTCTACTATCTGGCCCCCGATCGACCCATTTCGGATGTGGTGGCGACCGCCGGTGGCGCGGGAGTGGATGCCAACCTCGATCAGGTCGAAATCAGCCGCGGAAGCGCCAAGCTGCTTACCGCCAAGAACTCGAAGCGCGCCGTCAAGGAAGGGCGTACCCTCGAGCAGCTCGACGTGCAAAGCGGCGACGAGGTGCGCATCCCGAAGAAGCGCAAAGTGAACTGGCAGGCAATCATCCAACTGGCCTTCGTCTTCACGTCGCTGCTCTTCGCCTTCCTCCAGTTTGTCCAGTGGTATTACGCCCGGCAGGAAAGCTGACCGAAGAATGGCGAGCTTCGAGTCTGTCATTCCATTCGCTAGCGGAGAGCGTGTCGCCGTGCGTCGCGAAGAGTCGGTAGAGCGCCGTGGCGAACGGGACGCTCTCGTATCTGGTGCCGGGCCGCAGCAAGACGACTTCGAGCCGCGCGAGCGCTCGGAGACCGTCAGTCGCGTGTTCAATTTCGTGGTGGCTGGGCTCATGTTGGTTGCCGCCGCACCCGTCATGATCATCGCTGCCGCGCTGGTGCGACTCACGTCCCGTGGCCCGGTGTTGTATACGCAGGTGCGGGTAGGGATTGACCGTCGCTGGAACAGGACGCGGGCCCTGCACGAGCGCCGGCGGGAAGATCTGGGGGGAGCGCCGTTCGTGATCTACAAGTTCCGCTCCATGAAGGTGGATGCAGAAAAAAATGGCCAGGCGGTGTGGGCCAGCAAGGACGACGATCGCGTGACCACCATAGGCAAGATCATGCGCAAGTCGCGCATTGACGAGCTGCCGCAACTGTTGAATGTGCTGCGGGGAGAAATGAACATCGTGGGGCCGCGGCCAGAACGGCCGTCCATTTTCGTACGGCTACGCGAACAAATCGAACTGTACCCGGTGAGACAACGTGTCAAGCCGGGCATCACTGGATTGGCGCAGGTGTCCAACCCGTACGACGAAACATTGGACGATGTGCGCCGAAAGGTGGGCTTTGACATTGAGTACATGAAGCGACAGTCGTTGATGGAGGATGCACGGATCATGCTCCGCACGGTGCCCGTGATGTTGTTTCGCATTGGCGGGCGCTAGCGTCTCTCCTGCAGCGCACTTCGTTCGGCTCCGATTTGGCGGGCCGGCATGCACACACACTTTCCTGTCGTCGATGTTGAAATCGATTGCCCGTTCACTGGCTGCTCAGCCTTTTATTGGAGGTCTCGCATGGCGCATGGTTCGCCGGCGGCAGCTCGTGATCATGATGCACCGATTTGCCGCGGCGGGCGCTCCGTATTACGGGCACGAGGCAGCTGGCCTGCGCAATCTGCTTGCCTATTTGCGCAGATGTGGTGTCGCACTGGAAAGCGTGGATACACTGGTGGCGCGTGCCGGGCTGGAGGATGGGGCCCCATTGCCAGTTGGTCCTTCGGTGGCGTTTACCGTTGACGATGGGTATGCCGATGTAGCAGAGCTGGCGCAGCCGATATTCGCCGAATTTGAATGCCCATTCACGGTGTTTGTCGTGCCCAATGCCGTGGAGGGAAAGCAGGTCTTCTGGTGGGATCAGCTGGCCTGGATGATGCGGCATGGCCGCACGTCCAGTTGGCAGGTTTCTTTGCCAAGTGGTGAAGCGGCCTACGCGTGGCACGATGACAGCACCGCATTTCGCGCGCGCAAAGCGCTGGAAGAGCAGCTGAAGGGCTTGGCGCCCAATGTGCTGGCCAGCGTACTGGCCGACATTTCGCGGCAGGCGGATGTGCCGTTGCTGTCTCATGTGCCCAATGAGTACAGAGTGCTTGGCTGGGAAGAGCTGCGCACCCTCGAACGAAAAGGCGGTCGGGTAGGCGCCCACAGTATGAGCCACCCCATCCTCAGCCGGTGTACAGATGCCGAGGCACGCTGGGAAATCATGGAGTCGTTGGCTCGGGTGCGTTCGGAGTTGCTCACCCCTTCGGCCGTTTTCTGTTACCCAAACGGTCGGCAGTCGGATTTTTCGGATCGCGAAGGGGCGCTGCTCGCCGAGGCAGGTATGCTGGGGGCTCTCAGCTCCGAGCCTGGAATTGCCGTACTGCCAAACAACCTGCAACGCCCGAATAGCTGGCGCTGGCAGGTCCCCCGCATGGCGTACGATAGCCGGCCCGGAACGGTGTTGCGCGCCTTTTTCGGCTGAGTGGCAACAGTGCCACGCGTTCAAACACGACTGCTGCCGTGGGAGACGCATGCTGCGGAACGTGAACGCACCGTGCTTTGGGAAAACGGGCTGAGGGAGCTCGTGGAGGCTCCACCCACGCCTGGCGTACGTCATTGGTTCGGCGTCCGGTACGACGGTACGCTGCGTGGTGGCTTTCCCGTAGCCCTGTCACGCAGCCGAACCGTTCCCGGCAGTACGCTGGTACGCGTAGAGCACCTTGGAGGGGCCGCCCTTGATGCGCTGGGCGAGTGCGCTGCACCTGCGCTGGTCGCGCTGGGGACCTGTACCCGCTTCGTTCTTCGGGTGAATGTTGCCCTGTACGAGTCACGGCCTGAGCACCGCACGGCACTTGCCCAGGTGCTCACGGCCGCCGGGTATGCACCGGTGCCGCCGCGGATGTACGTGGAGACCATCATGGTGCCCATTGTACCTGATGATGAGCAGCAGATGAGCGCCTGCTCCAGCAGTACTCGGCGAAACATCAGGGAATCCATCCGCGCCGGTATTGTGGTACGCCCCTTGGCCAGTCTAGCCTACGCACCCACGCTCGATCGGCTTTCTGCCGACGCGTTCCTCCGCCACGGTGGGGAACGCCCCAGGCCCAATGGCGCGACGCTGCTGGCCAATCAGGGGAGCCATTCGGTGGTATTGGGGGCGTTCCACGGTTCCGCTGCGACGCCGGAAAACCTGGTCGGCTTTGCCGTGTTTACCCGTACGGGGCACACGGCCCTGTATGATGTCGCGGGAACGGCGCGGCGCCTGGAATTGGGGCGCACCCCCATTTCACATCCGCTGCTCTGGGAAGGGTTCCGCTGGGCGCGCAGCCAAGGGTGCACCAGCATGGACCTTGGAGGTGTTCCACCAGTCGATGCTGTGAACGATCCTCGGGCCAGCATTGCGGCGTTCAAGGCGGGGTTTGGAGGGCATCGCCTGACGGTAGGCGGCGAGTGGCAATGCTCACCGTCACGAGTACTGTCGGTGGTTGAGGGCACGGTAAAGCGGGTGCTCCGTCGGCGCTGACGCTCCGCCCCTATCGGCGACTAGCCCAACGATAAAGAGGCCGCGATTCTTTAGAATCGCGGCCTCTTTATCGTGTCGGTCAGCCCGAATTAGGCAGAACGGCGGCGCATGGCGACGAACAGCATGCCCGTCATGCCGAGCAGCAACAGCACCGAAGTGGCGGGTTCCAAGACCTGAATGAGGAAGGTCTGATTGGAGCCATTGTGCAGTACGTACCAGCCGGCCGTCTCGAAGTACGGGTCGCCGGCGATGATCGGGTTAGCCGAATTCGGGTAGGTGGTCTGCCCGCGGAAAGACTGCCAGATGGAGCCCTGATAGTCGTTGCGCTGCTCCGAAGTGAGCATGGTCCAGTTGGTCTGCAGCGTGTTCGTGAGCGACGTGACGTTGCCCATGTCGGCGTCGGTCACATCGTACTCGCCAGCCGGATTCCACGTGGGAGCGCCGAAGCCAGTGGCAGCAAACGACTGCACCGTGTACAGCGAATAGGTCGCCGAGCCCGGCACGTTCACCGGGCGGAACGCGTCGATGCACCACAACAGGTAGTTGTCGAACGTCATCGTTTGCGTCGGGAAGTCGATGGCGAACGAACCGAAGTAGCCACCGCCCTCACCGCCAAAACCCGTGGCGCCGGTGCGGCGCGAGGTGTTGTTGTTGAAGTTGACCGTGACCGACGGGTCGAGCGGCAACTGGGCCGAGGCCGAAGGCGCCGCCAGGGTGAGCGCCAGAAGCGCTGCAGCAATTTTCTTCATGGAATCCTCTAGTGGGGACAAGGGAGCTGTCACTGATCGCTTGTCCGGACCTTTCCGGTACCAGCGTCGACACACTTGCATGGAGCAATCTGCATGCCGCACACAGCTGAGCGGATTTCGAGGGGAGGTGCTACGTGCGCGAAGCGTTGCTGAATACACATAAAGTATTTAATGGCAATGCTTTATAGTGTTTCCATGGGGCGCCGGCCGCCTCCGTAATTCGCTGCGGGCGGCTGAGGCATCGCTTCCGGATCACGATGATCTGTAGGATACGTGCTGCACCGGTGTGGTACCTGTTCATCGCTAATCGGTCACTAGATTATCCCGGCATATGATGTTGAGAATGCTCCCACCCGCCCTTGGCGACCTCCCGTCTGGGGCACTCCTCGACGCGGCACGTTGTATCGCGAGCGGTCGCGATCCGTTTCCGCGGGCAATGCGCACCCTCGAGGCACACTTCCCGGGGCGCCAGGTGCAACTGTTCGCCAGTGGCACGGCCGCGTTGGCCCAGGCAATCTCCCGGGCGCTCCCCAATGCCGAGAAATCGTCGCCAGTTCGTGTGGCCCTGCCGGCATGGTGCTGCCCCGATGTCGGCGCTGCGGCAGTTTCCAATTATGCGAAAATCTTCCTCTACGATCTCGATCCCAACACGCTGCTCCCCGACCAGGATTCGCTCAAGGCGTGCCTCCAGCAGGGGGCCCAGTTGGTGGTGCTGGTGCACTTCTTCGGTCGCATATGCGATCCCCGTCTGCTGCACCCGCTTGTTGAGGAGCACGGGGCCGTCCTGCTCGAAGACGCCGCCCAGGGCGCGGGTGCCTCGTTGCGTGGTGTACCCGCTGGTGCCTTGACCTCATGGGGAGTCCTTAGCTTTGGCCGCGGAAAGGGGTGTAACGCCGGTGGCGGAGGGGCGCTGGTCAGTCTCACGACACCGCTTACCACCCCAAGCTTCGAGCATTCGCCGTATCGGGTGGTTCCGAACTTCGTGAAGCTGGCGGCGTCTGCACTCCTGGCGCACCCAAACGTTTACTGGCTGCCTGCCGCGATCCCCGGACTCGGCATTGGCGAAACCGCCTATCACGAGCTCAATGCCAATGACCGGCCATCGGTGCTTTCCATGGCCATGTTACCACTGGTCCACACACCCTCCTTGGCGGCCGCTGCGGGAAGACGCGAACAGCTCGCAGAGTGGCGCGCCGCACTGCAGGGCGCTGGCGTGCCGGTGCTACAGGCGGGTGCGGCCGACTCCATCGATGGCGCACTCCGATTCCCCGTTGCGATAGACCCCGCGCGCGGGGCCGCACTCAAACGCTTCGGCGTCGTGCGCAGCTACCCGCGGACACTGGATGCATACGGACCAATCGCCCAGTGCCTTGCTCATCGCTCCGCACGCTACCCCGGGGCCGAGCAGCTGGCTGCTCGACTGCATACGCTGCCGACTCACCGACACGTCATGCCGTCTGACCGTGTCGCGGTTGTACGCCGACTCAGCGCCGCGAATTGATAGTCTGATGGTACAGCGTTTCGTACGCTGAGATCATCGCGTCCAGGCTGAATCGGTGCAGGGCTTCCGTGTGTGCGCGCGCGATCATCTGGCGTGTGTGAGCGGGATCTGCCCCAATTCTCAAAATGCCATCGGCCAGTGCGGCGGCACTGCCCGCCTCTACCAATACGCCTGTCACTCCGTCGGTCAGAATTTCTTCCGGGCCTCCGCTGCGAGTGGCGACAACAGGTGTCCCAAGAGCCATGGCCTCGATGGTCACCAACGAAAACCCTTCTTGTGTTGACGCGAGGGTAAAGACATCACAGGCGGCAATCAAGGAGGCCGGGTTGGAGACGAAGCCATGAAACGTGACGTCCGCCGAAATGCCCAGCGTGTGCGCCAGTGCTTGTAAAGATTCGAACAGTCCATCGGTATCGGCTTCGCCAGCCACATCCAGTCGCACCGCTACGCCGCGGCGCTTCAAAAGCGCAACCGCTTCCAGAAGTATGGGATACCCTTTGGGGCGCCTGATGTTGCCCACCGCCAGTACACGGAGCGGCGAAGACACCTCGTGGGGAACGACGTCCCACGCAAACGCCCGATTGATATCGAACGTGGAGGGTGCTGCCACGCCATTATGAATCACCGTAAAGTCGCGGGCAACCGTGCCAAACGCTGTCGAAAGATCCCGCTGCAGCGCGTGAGATACGGTGACAATGCGGCGGCCGCTGTGCACGAGAAGCCGACGCTTGAGTGCCGCGCGCCATCCACCAGTGGCCACGTCCACCTGACCGTGCAATGTGACAACGCAGGGAACGCCAAGCAGTCGCGACGCGAGTCCCGCGTAGACGCCGCCGTCGAACAGGTGCGCATGGACAACGTCGGCCCGGTGCGCCTTGATCAGTGCGTGGATCTGGCGCAATAAGGGGCGGTCAAAAGACCCTTGGAATTGCAGCACATCACTGGCGAGCAACCGTCTCTTCAGTTCACCAGGCAACCAACTCCCCGCTCCCGTCGCACACTGGACAGCATGTCCGCGTGAGGCCAGCCCTGACGATAACGACGCAAAAACCGTCTCGGCGCCGCCCGGTCCTCCTGTTTCGATGAGCTGCAGTATTCGCAGGCTCATGCCTTGCCTCGTTGCCGAATGAGCGCCCGCAAGCGTCGCACGGGCGGCTTTACCGCTCGCTCCAGCAGGGCATGCCACTGCTCCCGCGCATGAAGCGCTGGGAACAGGGTGTAAGAGGAATACGTCGGTGTTTCTGTCGCGAGCGGCCGCTTCCAGTCCGTCGCATCGCCAAGGAAATCGATGCGTCTTGCGCCCTGCTCGACCGCCGCGCGCATCGCGCGCCACACGAGGACCGATCCCGGCGACTGGCTGCGGTACGATTCGTCAAACGAATTCTTGAGCAGAAAGAAGCACTGACGGTCAACTACACCGAGCGCATGTGCCACTGGGACATCGCCTTGGAAAAGAATCCAGAGCCGCAATGCCGAGCGAACAGCAAACGCTCGCGCCACGGCTTCGTATAACGGTGCTGTACCTGGTTCGTTGGCGATGGACGTGCCATTAGCGTGCTTCCAACTGTTGCGCTCAATGGTCAGGAGATTTTGCCAGCCGGTGACAAGCGCTTCCGTGTCGTCGTATTGATGAATGCGCCACCCATCACCGGCGTCCAACCGACGGTCGTGGCGACGTAGCGCCCGGAGGAATTTCCCGTCGCGCGTTTCCACGTACGCCTCCCATCCATGCGGTACGCTGGCGATAGCGCTCGGCGTTTCGCCCACGCGGTGCATCTGCAAGCCAGCGGCGGTCGACGCGGCGACCAGTGGTTGTGTCCACGATGGGTCATCGGGGATCTGCGGCATGGCCAGTGCACTCCACCTGGCCTCGCGCCGGCAATGGCGCAACACGGCAGTGAGCATCTCAGCCGGATCGATGGAGCTGAGCCACCCAATCCTTCGCACGTGTGCGTTACGCGGGAACGTCCAACGCGGGGCTCCCCACGAAGTTCGGGTTGAGCGGAGCAGCGGCACGGCCCCACACAGGGTACCCCGGGAGTACACGAAGTAGACTGCCGGCGTATATGGAGCCCCAAACGCACCGAGCCACGAAAGAATCCAGTCGGGGCCAGCCCACCACTCCCCGTGAGGGGCAGCCGCCGCAAGCGTTGCCCACGGTGACTGATGCGCAGCCAGGGACGCTGCTGTGGTGGCGCATACGACAGAAAGAGAGTCCGATTCCTTCATTATCGACGTGGCCGTTCTTCCGCTGATGGAGACGGCAACGCTTGGCCAGTCACGATGGAATACAGGGCGGCGATGGCGGTGCTGCAATCGGAAGCGGCGCACCGCGTCGAGAGCAGTACAGCCTCGGCATCGGTGCGACGACGTAACGTCCCACTGAACTGCAGCAGCTTGGCCTTGATCGCCGATGGGGTTTCCACGCCGGCAACCCGGTACCAACTCCAGACCAGTATCATGCGTCCGTTCCCACGGACCGCCGTTTCGCGAACCATGCGAAAGGACGCGTCCAATGGCCCTACCATCCGACTCCCCGCAATGGAGGAGTCCGGGGCAATGCGATTGTCACCGCTGACCAGCTCAGCTTCTTCCGACTGAACGGCGTATTTGAACCGATCCATCCGAATGAGCGTGCTGCCGTCAGAAAAAGCACGGGTTTCCACGCGAGCGCCACGGAACGATGCGGGGAGCTGCGAAAGGGAATCGGCCGGCGCCGCTGCCCAGCGACCCGCCATGTAGATCTGCGGAACGTCGGCAGGAGACGGCGGGATCGTTGGAGAAACAGCAAGGATCGCCATGGCCGCCGGGCCGAGGACGGCCACCAACGCGCTGCCAACCAACCGGGCGCGCCCTATCGGCAACGCCGCCGTTCCGTTTGAGTCTGTTAGCACTGACTCTACATCGGCCGCGAACTGCACTTCGCGGAGCTCAATCCTTCTGGCGATGACAAAGAGTACAACCAAGCCAACAACAAAGATCGACCAGCCATAGACTTCGTGATCCTTCATGAGCGACGACTGCATGTTTGTCGCGTCGGCAACAAGGACCAGTCCAAGCACCCGCAGCCAGTTGGCGACCAACGAAATGGCTACGGCCACTGCCACGACCTGCATTCGACTCGTCCGTTTCCTGAGAAACAACCAGGCAAACGCCGCGCCAATGGCGGTTCCGACTAGCAGGAAATTGAGCCCGGAACAGCTGTCCGCGACCTCGAGAACACCCGACCGCAGAATGATGTACGTATCCCGGATCTGGGCATTGATCCCCAAGATCTTGAGGATGGACTGATTGACCAGCACCGTGACGAGCTGGAGCAGAGGAACCAGTACTTCCCAGAGCGGCACCGCCAGCAGAAAGGTCGCCGCCACTGGAGCGGCCGCGCGTGCCGCCTTGTCGCCAACCGCCGCAGTCAGCCATAACAGCAGAATGAGAGGCGCGAGCAATAAGTGGGCGGCTTGCAGCCCGGACTCCACGGATACCCACCACAGCACCGACGCGACGGCCAGTGCCCCAAATGCTACCGGGTTGGGAGCCGTCGGTTCGCGGAGGGCGCGGCGGCGCTGCCAAAGCAGCCAGAGGCACAATGCCCCGATGGCAAACCCATGCTCACGGCTGGCCGCCCAGACCGACGGGAAGCGAATCCACGACGGGCTGAGCGCCAGGAAAACCAGAGCTGCAGTGTAGGATAACGGCATTCCACAAAGGACGCGGCGTAGAGGTTGGCGCAACGGCTGCACCACCAGAGTAAACTAAGCAAAGCGCGCAACGGAGCGGGCGCTGAATCGTCCTTCTTCTTGACGCGGGTGTCCGTACAGGTTCCCGCAACTCCTGAGACCGCTCCCGCTGCTCCTGCGTCATTCGCTGATGTCTGCGCCATGCCGTGTGCTTGTTACTGATCCGCTGCAGCGCGCGGCCCTGTCTGCTGTGCGGGCGCTGGGACGTGCGGGCCACCATGTCGTAACCTGCGGGGAGTCCAAGGGGCTGGCCGGGGTATCCCGGTACGCGGCGGAGCACGTGGTTATTTCTGGCCAGGTTGCTTTGGCGGCTGATCGTTTTGCCGAATCCGTTGCCGCGGTGGTCAAAGCGAAGGCCATCGACGTCGTGCTGCCGGTCACCGATGCGGCATCCCGCATGCTGCTCCCACGTGCCGATATGCTGGCGTGTCGCGTGGCGGGACCGTCTGCGGCTGCCTACGACCGGGCAAGCAACAAGGAACTGCTCATGCGTCTCGCGCCTGACTGTGGTTTGCGGGTGCCGTTGCAACGTGTCATGCTGAGGCCGGGTGACCCGTTGCCCATCAGTGACTTTGGTCCAGCGTCCTTTGTGGTGAAGCCCGCTCGGTCGGTCGTTGAAGTGAACGGCACCACCATTCGGGTGGGGGTTCGTTATGCCGATTCGCCAGCACACTTGACCGATACGGTGCGGCAATATCCCGTGGAAGCCTTTCCCCTGCTTATTCAGGAGCGATGCGCTGGAGAGGGGATTGGGGTGTTTCTGCTGCGGGATCGAGGACGAACGCTGCTTGCGGCCGGGCATCGGCGACTTCGTGAGAAACCGCCCTCTGGTGGCGTGAGTACGTATCGTGAGGCCGTTCTTGTGGACCCCGACCTTCTGGTGCGCTGCGAAGCCTTGTTGGATGCGCTCGAGTACAGTGGCCCTGCCATGGTGGAATTCAAGCGCGATCCCGACACGGGAATTGCCTCCCTGATGGAAATCAACGCCCGGCTTTGGGGGTCGGTGCAGTTGGCTGTCCTGGCGGGGGTCAACTTTCCATTGGCATTGGTGCAATGGGCCATGGGAGAAAGCCCTGTGCCGGCTGTGCTGCGCCCGGGGGTCCGATGCGTCTGGGAGTGGGGTGAGCTGGATCACGCCCTCTCTATTTGGCGTCGGAGTCGTGAATCGCTGCATCTTCCTCCCGGGACGCCTGTTGGGGCGCGTGCCGCCCTGCGCGCACTCACTGACCGGCGAGCGGCGGACAAGTGCGAAGTTTTTGAAGCCAGCGATCCGATGCCGATGGTCGCGGAATCCTGGCGTTGGTTTGCAACTCTTGTTTCGGGTTCGGCATGACAACACTTGGTTGGATACTCCTTGCAGCACCATTAGCCCTTGGAGGGTTCGCCTTCGTTGGCTACCCCCTCATTCTTTGGCTCTGGTCACGTATCCGCCCACCTGTTGCGCTCCCAGCGGAGCCTGCAGAATGGCCGGAGATTACCGTGTTGATCGTTGCCTACAACGAAGAACGACGTTTACGCCGAACCATCGAGCACGCACTTGCCGCCGACTATCCGGCGGAGCGTTTGCACGTGCTGGTCGTTTCCGATGCGTCGACCGATGGTACGGATCGTCTGGTGACCGACTACGGCGACCCGCGTGTACGGCTGTTGCGTATGCCCGAGCGGGGAGGGAAGCCAGCCGGGGAAAATGCGGCGGGTCCCATGCTCACCGGTGAACTCGTGGTCTCCATCGATGCCTCCATTCTCATTCCGCGAGACTCGCTGAAACCTCTCATCAGGGCGTTGCTTGATCCCACGGTCGGCCTTGCCTCTGGTCGAGACATCAGCATCGGTGACGAAACGCGTGAGGGGAATCGAACCGAGTCGTCCTATGTTGGACTCGAAATGCAACTGCGCGCGCTTGAAACACGTGTACATAGCATTGTAGGCGCCAGCGGCTGCTTTTACGCCAACCGGCGCCACTTGCAGCAAGTGCAGTTACCAACCGGCCTCGCCCGCGACTTTGCCGCCGCCAGTGTCGCCCGCGCCCACGGGTATCGTGCGGTGTCGGTCGATGCCGCTACCTGCCTGGTCCCACGTACGCCGACGCTCAAGGCAGAGCTCCGGCGCAAGAGCCGTACAATGGCCCGTGGGTTGGCGACCCTGCTGCACTTGCGAGCCATGTTGAATCCGTTCCGCTATGGCAGTTATGCCTTCATGATGGCGTCGCATAAACTGGTGCGCTGGCTGCTGTTCCCCAGCTTTCTGGGTTGGCTCATTGGTCCGCTGCTGCTCGTGCGCGTGGCGCCGTGGACCCTGATGTTTACCGTCGGGATGCTGATTGGGCTGCTGCTGGCGCGACTGGTCATGGTATGGCCGGAGGAGAAGCGCCTGCCGCGAATCGTCGCGGCACCGGGGTATGTGTTCATCTCGATTGTTGCCGGCTGGTTGGCCTGGTGGCAACTCCTGCGGAACCAACAGCAGTCCATGTGGGAGCCCACTCAGCGTCCAACTGTAGAGCCGTCCCCGTCTGCATGAGTGACGGGACAGCGCTCCGGGTGTTGCATGTGTGCGCCCCGGCCCGTGCCGGTGGATTGGAGTCTGTGGTGCACCAGCTCACCGTCGGGTTGCATCAGAAAGGACACGAGGTCGCCGTGGCCGCGGTACTTTCGCCAGCCGAGGCTGAATCGCACCCCTTTGTGAGCGCGCTGCGTGCGGCCGGCGTTGCGGTCCATGTGATTGTCGCTGGCGCACGAGACTACCAGGATGAACGTCGGGAAATTCGGACGCTCATGCGGCAACAGCGGACGCAGGTCCTGCATACGCACGGCTATCGGTCAGATGTCATCAATGGGTCGTTGGGCCACGGTGAACTTTGCGCCCACGTGACGACACTGCATGGCTTCACAGCCCGGACGTGGCGGGGCCAATTGTACGAATGGCTGCAGGTACGCGTGGCGCGGCGTGCGGACGCCGCTGTGGCCGTGTCGCAGCCGATTGCCACACGCCTCCGGACTCGGCGCAACGAGAGTCGTGTGCATCTGATTCGCAATGCCGTGGCGCCCGCCATTGACCCATTCAGCCGCCAGCATGCCCGTGAACTCCTCGGCTTGCCCCAGGATGCCTTTCTGGTCGGATGGATTGGGCGCATGTCATACGAAAAGGGGCCGGATCTGTTTGTGGAGGCCATGCAGCACCAGCTGGTGGTCGATCGCCTGGAACGCGAAATGCCAATGCACGGCGTGATGGTCGGCGACGGTCCAATGCGGCAACAGGTGCAGCGAGCTAGCGAAGAATCCGGCCATTCCCCGCATGTGTACTTCACCGGAATGATCGAAGGCGCAAGCCGCTATCTGGCCGCCTTTGATGCTTTGGCGCTGACATCACGGACAGAAGGGACGCCCATGATTATTCTGGAGGCAATGCTTGCCGGAGTCCCGATCGTCGCCACCGCGGTGGGCGGAATTCCGGATGTCCTAGATGTTCAGAGCGCCTATCTCGCCACGCCAACATCAGCAGCCATTGCCACGGCGATGATGGAACTCGTGACGCACCAGGATGAGCGCGCGGCCAAGTCGCGGACGGCCTACCAACTGGTCCGGCAATCGCATGACTACGACGATTGGATCCGTGCCTACGAACAGGCGTATAGGCATGCGCGCAAGGAGCGACCGCCTGTTGAAGGTGAGGCATGATGGCATCACACCATTCGAGGACGCGTGGGCGATTATTGGTTTTGTGTTCACTGCCACCGCTTCCCGCGCGCGCTAATGGCTTCTCAATTCGTTATGCACCAATTCTCGCCGGGCTGACGTCATCATACTTGGTCGATCTGGCGTTAGTGATGGATTGGCCACTCGATCCTGCCGAACAGGCGTTTCTGGAAAGCAAGTTCCACTCGGTCCGAGTCTTTGCCCGACGGCATTTGCGGCAAGGGATCATGAAGCGTGTCGTGACCCGGGTGATTTCTCTCTTGCCCGGCGGCATCCCTTATCCCTTGGTCGCCTATGATGGAAGCGATATTGAAGCGTTCCTTCGTGAGGAGTTCGGCAACACCACCTACGACCTTCTCATCATTACGTCGCCGGAATTTGCCGTGGAGACGAAGCGCGCTATCCCAGCGCATCGCGTAGTCATTGACGCGGTGGACTCTCTGACGCTGCTAGCGCAGCGCGCCGCGGGTCGATCGCTCCTGCGGCAATTCGATACGTATCGCGTGCGGCAATGGGAGCGCGCGCTGTGCGAAAAGGCGGACTACATCGCGTATATATCCGCCAACGATCGCGCCGCAGCGTACGGTGCGCATGTGCCGTCGCATGTGGGGGTCATTCCCAACGGGCTCTATCTCGACGATTACCTGGAGCCGGCCGGCATTCGCCGGAGCGGTGCTCAGGTGGCGTTCCTCGGGAACATGGGATATGGCCCGAATGTAAGCGCAGCGCTCCGACTGGCTGGCCTGTGGCCGCGTGTGCAGGAGCAACACCCGGAGGCCATGCTGTCGATCATTGGGCGCAATCCCACGCCGGCAATCAGCGCATTGCAGTCACAACCCGGCGTGGAGGTTACGGGGACCGTCGATTCCATCTGGCCGTACCTGCATCGGTCGCGCGTGGCCTGCTTTCCAATGACGCACGGGGCTGGAATGCAGAACAAGGTACTGGAAGCGATGTGGAGTGAATGCCCTGTTGTCACCAGTCGCGTCGGGAACAACGGGATCGGCGGAACGGATGGGGTGGATCTTCTGCTGGCCGAGACGGACGACGAGTTCATCGAGGCGCTGTCGTGGGTGTTCGCACACCCAGAGGAGGCGAGGCGACTTGGGGAGAACGGAAAGCGCTTTGTCGCCGCCAATTACAGCTGGGAGCGGAGCCGCGCGCTTTTTCGTACCCACATGCTCGGTTGGCCGGAGTCCCCGTAGGGCAAGGCATGAGGGTATCCGCCCAGAAAGATCATCATTAGGCGTGTTGCTTGAGTGCAACACTTTAGGTGGTTGTGTTGTAGGCATGAAGCAGTTGTCGAGTTGGTGATGCACATTGGTCGTACCCAAATGCAATGACGCTGGAGGGCGGTGGCCGCCGGTCTTGAGGCAATGGCCGACCCTCTTCCCGCGTTGCTGGTACAGTCGAATTCGCTTGGTCCGAGAGTTGCTCGGTCGGGGAGCACCCTCGCCTGTTGTGAAAGGATCGCTTCACACAATCGGTGGACACTGTGACTTTTCGATCGTCAGCCCCGGTATGGTCGCTGATCGCCTTGCTCAGTGGTTCAGCGCTTGGGTGGGCTGGTCAGCGTTTCGAGATTGGGATGGTGGACCTTCTGGCCACCGTCTTGTCGCCGCTTTGGACGGACGTGCAATGTCAGAGAGAACGATGGAGCCCATTACCGTTCGGTGTCTTCCACTCCCTTCAACCACGCGTGTGGAAGCCGACGTCAGCGGCGAACCACTCTGGTTTGAGTCCGATGTTCCCTTGGCGAACCATGTGGAGGCGTACGCCGCGGCATTCCTGTTGGTCAGTGCGCACCACGGAAGACCATTGGTGTTGGATTCGCCGCTCTCCGATCGTTTTCGTCGGAATCTGGGTGTCATCCGGCCCATTATCCGGGAGTTTTGGAAGTACAACGACGTCACGGTTGTTGAGCCCGAGTCGAGTCCCGCCAAACCGCTTGGGCTGCAAGCGCCACGTTACCGCGCGTCCGCGCTCATGTTTTCCGGGGGAGTTGATTCCTTCTATTCAATGCTGCGTGGGCCGTTAGCACCGGACGCGTTGGTGTTGGTTGAGGGCTTTGATATTCCTCTGGCCAACACTGGTCGTAGTCTGCGGGCATGGGCAAGCCTGCAGCAGGTGGCAACCGAAATGGGCATGCGCAGCGTGCGAGTTACCACCAACCTGCGTGAACACGCGCTTTTTCGCAGCGTCAACTGGGAAACGACACACGGTGGCGCACTTGCCAGCGTGGGACATGTGCTGAGGGAGCAATTCAGTCACATTCTCATTTCATCTTCGAACCACTACGCGGACGCAGACAAACCGTGGGGGTCTCATTTTCGCCTGGACCCTCTGTGGTCCTCAGAAAGCGTAGCGTTTCTGCATGTGGGAGCGACACATAAGCGCTCGGCAAAATTGTTGGAGATTGCCGATGAACCCATCGTCCAGCAGCATCTGAGGGTCTGTTGGGAGGGTACCTCGGAATCAATGAATTGCGGAACCTGTGAAAAGTGCGTTCGCACGCAGTTGGTGCTGCTGTCTGCCGGAAAGCTGGAGCCATTTGCCACCTTCAATGGAAACACGGCCTCCCTCACTGAGGCGGTCCGTCACATTAACGTCGTAGCAAACCACGTCACGCTGAAGGAATCGTACAGTACACTCGGAAAGTCAGGCCTGCCGAGTCCCCTCCGTGAGGAGGTGGCCCTGTTGGTGAAGCGCAGTGCTCGGTACCACGCCAAACGAGCAGCTCGACAGAGCTGGTTGGGCAGGACCGTACAGCAGTTACGCGAGGTCTCGCGCCTCTAGGAATGCGTACCGCCCCCGGGCTTCCATGTCCCCGGGGGCATCAATGACCAGCACATACGATACGGTCAAGCAGTTGTTGCCACTGTTGCGGCGCGCTGAATCGGGCATGTACCGCGCGATACTGGGCCTTCCAGCTGCTGGTTCGATCGTCCGTTGATTGTCCAATGGCCCTGAGCATGGCCTGCTCCCAATGGACAGACGAGGTGGCGGGGAGGACGTTCTCTGGAGTTGCCTCGCCAAAGACCTCAGGCATTCCCCCAACGTTGCTGCACAGTGCCAGACTCCCGCACCCGATAGCCTCCACGAGCGCCAGCCCAAGTCCTTCGTCAAGTGAAGGGAACGGGAACACATCGATAGCGTTCCACACCGTCTCCGCCTCCGACTGCCAGCCAACAAAGCGCGTCCTGTCGGACACGCCCAGCGCCCCGGCTTGGGCAACGAGCGCGGCTTCTTCTGGCCCCGTTCCTGAAATCAGGCACCAGAGCGGGAGCTGCGGATACGCGTCGCGTACCGTCCGGAACAGCTCCAGTACCATCGAGGTCTGTTTGTGCCGGACAAGGCGGCCGAGTGTACCCACCACGATTGCCTCGTGTGGTAGGGAGAACTGAGAGCGGGCTCTTTCTCTGCGATCCGGCTGTCTGCTGAATTGATCGAAATCAATTGCAGGATAGACCACCTCGATCGTATGTGAAGCACCTCCAAGAAATTGCGCCGCCATAACTGCAACGTATTGGCTCACGGCAATGTGCTTCGTCACGGCACCGAGGTGGGACAGTCGGGCCGAGCGTAACGCCAACGTTTCGCGCGGATGGCGCACCGCACGCCATGTTCGCTGAACAACACCGGCGCGCACCGGCGCAGGATGCTGCTCCCACGCGACGTAGCGTATTCCCTGCGTCTTGATGAGCTGATCAAGGGCTGTACTGAACCGACCAACCCATCCTTTGGCCAACACGACCGTGTCTGGCCCAAAATTCAACAGAATGCGGCGCCATGACTCTTGGGCAATCTTTTCCAATGGCGCATCGTCGACAGCAGCGTAGAAGTCCAAAGGCGCGTTGAACATCGCTCGCAGGACCGGCTTACCCACCTCCACCAACCCCACGGTATGGTGACAAGAACGCAGGTATTCGGCAAAACCCAATACGTTTCGCTCTGTACCGCCGAACGCTCCCGTTCTGGTGTCGTGGATGAGCAGGAACTTCATCCCGGCAGCCTGTCCTTACCTGGACTGGATCGCCCTGAACGTTGCTCGTAGTCATGTTGCTGATCCGGCAACACTGGCCCAACGCCAAAGTATTTCGCCTCCGGCCGCCAGAAGTACCAGCCGCTCACGCTCGCTGCCGGATACATCGCAAAGCTCTCCGTGAGCGAAATGCCAGCACGCTGTGGCACCTCCAGCAGCGTAAAGAGCGTCCCCTTTTCCTCGTGATCCGGACACGCCGGATATCCCGGCGCGGGACGGATCCCCTGATACGTCTCCTTGATCAACTCCTCGTTGCTTAACGACTCGCTCGCTGCATAGCCCCAGAACTCCGAGCGCACCCTCTGGTGCAGCCGCTCGGCGAACGCCTCCGCCAACCGGTCGGCCAGCGCCTGCACCAGAATGGCCGAGTAATCATCGTGGGCCGCGCGGAACTCGGCTGCCAACTGCTCCACACCGTGGCCCGTCGTCACCGCGAACGCGCCCACGTAGTCCACCACGCCGCTGTCGGCGGGGGCCACGTAGTCGGCAAGGCAGTTGTTGGGGCGCCCGTCGCCCTTTTTGTCGAGCTGCTGCCGCAACATGTGCAGCGTGGTAACCCGCTCGGAGCGCGTTTCGTCGCGCCAGAGCACGATGTCGTCGCCCTCGGCGTTGGCGGGCCAGAAGCCGAACGCGGCACGTGCCTCGATGCGCCCCTCGGTCACCAGGCGATGCAGCATGCTCTGCGCATCGGCAAAGAGCGTGCGGGCCGTCTCACCAACCACCGGGTCCTGCAGAATGGCCGGGTAATGCCCCGCCAACTCCCACGTCTGGAAGAACGGCGTCCAATCAATGAACGGCACCAGGTCGTCCAGCGGATACGGCGCCAGCGTGCGCGCACCGGTAAACGTGGGCACGGGCACCGGCACCGACAAGTCGATTTTGGCCTTGTTCGCACGGGCCGCCTCGAGCGACACCAGCCGCTCGGCTCCACCACGCGCGGCACGGGACACGCGAATGTTCTCGTACTCGGCGCGCACCTCGGCGACGTACGCATCGCGGCGGTCGTCGTTGAGCAAGTTGCTTGTCACACCGACCGCGCGTGATGCATCGAGCACATGCACGACCGGGCCCTTGTATACCGGCTCGATCTTGAGCGCCGTGTGCGCCTTGCTGGTCGTGGCGCCACCAATGAGCAGCGGAATGGTGAAGCCCTGCCGCTCCATCTCGCTTGCCACGAAGCTCATCTCTTCGAGGCTGGGCGTAATGAGACCGCTCAGGCCAATCACGTCGGCGTTCACTTCGCGCGCCTTGTCCAGAATGGCGGCACACGACTGCATCACGCCCATGTCGACCACTTCGTAGCCGTTACACTGCAGCACCACGCCCACGATGTTCTTGCCAATGTCGTGCACGTCGCCCTTTACGGTGGCCATGAGCACACGACCCACCGGCTTGGTGTCGGCAGTCTTGAGCGCTTCGATGAACGGAATGAGATGCGCCACGGCCTTCTTCATCACGCGCGCGCTCTTCACCACCTGCGGCAAAAACAGCTTGCCCGCGCCAAACAGGTCACCCACCACGTTCATGCCGCGCATGAGCGGCCCTTCGATGACCTCGATGGGGTGGTTCACCGTACCGCGCGCTTCTTCGGTGTCTTCCACCACGAAGGCGTCGATGCCGTGCACCAGGGCGTGCGTAATGCGCTCGTCCACCGGGAGGCGCCGCCACGCCACATCTTCCACTTCCTTGGCGCGCCCCTTCACCTGGTCGGCGACGTCCATGAGCCGCTCGGTGGCGTCGGGTCGGCGGTTGAGCACCAGATCTTCCACGCGCTCCCGCAGGTCGGCGGGGATGTCTTCGTAAGGGACAAGCTGGCCGGCATTCACGATGCCCATATCCATGCCGGCCTTGATACCGTGGTACAGGAACACCGCATGAATAGCTTCGCGCAGCGGGTTGTTGCCGCGGAACGAGAAGCTCACGTTGCTCACGCCGCCGCTGATCTTGGCGTGCGGCAGTGCGGCCTTGATTTGTCTGGTGGCGTCGAAGTAGGCCAGCGCGTAGTCGGCGTGCTCTTCGATGCCCGTGCCAATGGCAAAGATGTTCGGATCGAAAATGATGTCTTGCGGCGGAAAGCCGACACGCTCGACCAGCAGGTGGTAGGCGCGCGTACAGATCTCCACCTTGCGCTGCACCGTGTCCGCCTGTCCCTGCTCGTCGAAGGCCATCACGATGACTGCTGCGCCATACTGCCGCACGAGCCGGGCCTGCCGCAGGAACTCCGCTTCGCCTTCCTTGAGCGAAATGGAGTTCACGATGCCCTTGCCCTGCAGGCACTTGAGCCCGGCCTCGATGACGCTCCACTTGCTGGAGTCGACCATGATGGGCACGCGCGAAATGTCCGGCTCGCTGGCCACGAGGTTGAGGAACGTGACCATGGCGTGCTGGGCGTCGAGCAGCCCTTCGTCCATGTTCACGTCGATCACCTGGGCGCCGCTCTCCACCTGCTGGCGCGCGACCGCGAGGGCCTCGTTGTAGTTGCCCTCGAGAATGAGCTTGGCGAAGCGCGCCGACCCGGTCACGTTGGTGCGCTCGCCCACGTTCACGAAATTCGTGGTGGGGGTCACGGTGAACGGCTCGAGACCGCTGAGGCGCAGGTACGGCTCCACCACGGGAATGGCGCGCGGAGCAACCCCTTCCACGGCCTTGGCGATGGCCGCGATGTGCTCGGGAGTGCTGCCGCAGCAGCCGCCCACGATGTTCAGCAGCCCACTGCGCGCCCACTCCGCGATGTGCTCCGCCATCATCTCGGCAGTCTCGTCGTAGCCGCCGAAGGCGTTGGGGAGGCCGGCGTTGGGGTGCGCGCTGATGTGGCAGTCGGCAATACGGCTGAGTTCCTGCACGTAGCCGCGGAGCTGGGCCGCGCCGAGGGCGCAGTTAAGGCCAATGGAGAGCGGGCGGACGTGGGCCATGGAGGCCCAGAAGGCTTCGGCGGTTTGGCCGGAGAGGGTGCGTCCCGAGGCGTCGGTAATGGTTCCCGAGATCATGACCGGGAACGTCGTCCCCGTCTGCTCGAAGTACGTCTCGAGCGCGAACAGCGCCGCCTTGGCGTTCAGCGTATCGAAGATCGTTTCGACCATGAGGATGTCGGCGCCGCCGTCGACGAGGCCGCGAATGGCCTCGAGGTAGGCGCTGACGAGCTCATCGAAGCTGACATTGCGGGCGCCCGGATTCTCTACCTCTGGGGAGATGGAGGCGGTCCGATTGGTGGGGCCAAGCACGCCGGCCACCCAGCGGGGGCGGGCAGGGTTTTGGGCCTCGAACTCGTCGCAGACGCGGCGGGCGAGCGCGGCGCCGGCCACGTTGAGCTCGTAGGAGAGCGCTTCCATGCCGTAGTCCGCCATGGAGATGGCGTTGGCATTGAAGGTGTTGGTCTCGAGGATGTCGGCCCCGGCCGCCAAGTACTCCCGGTGCACGCCGGCTACGAGCTCCGGTTGCGTCAGGACCAGCAGATCGTTGTTGCCTTTGAGATCTCGGTGCCAATCGGCGAAGCGGGTGCCGCGGTAGTCGGCCTCGGTGAGCCGGTGCCGCTGGAGCATGGTGCCCATGGCGCCGTCGAGGACGAGGATGCGGGTAGCAAGGGCGCCCAGTAGCTGCTCGGCGCGGGCGTGATTTGCACGTACGTCAGCGGCGGTATTCGACATATCTTAAAGCTATCTATGACTACCGCCGCCGAGCACCCGATTGTCGTGAATTCGTTGGACGATGTTTCACCTCGAGCCGCCTTGGTTGCCCGCCTGCTCGACCCAGACCAGGTGGTGATGTTTGATGGCGCCATGGGCACTATGCTCTACGCTAAGGGGGTGTTCATCAATCAGTGCTACGACGAATTGGTGCTGCGCAGTGCGGACCTCGTACGCGAGGTCCATGCGGCCTATGTGAAGGCCGGCGCTGAGGTGGTGGAGACCAACACCTTTGGCGCCAACCGTACCAAGCTGGCCCAGTACGGGTTGGAGGGGCAGGTGACCGCCATCAACCAGCGCGCCGCGCAGGTCGCACGGGAAGCAGCGGGTGAAGCGCGTTTGGTAGCGGGTGCGGTGGGGCCGCTTGGCGTGCGCCTTGAGCCGTATGGCCCAACCAGTCGCGAGGAGGCGCGGGGGCTGTTCCGCGAGCAGATGCAGGCGCTGGCCGAGGGTGGCGCTGATTGTTTTGTGCTGGAGACCTTTGCCGACCTCGATGAATTGGAGCAGGCGGTGCTGGCGGCGCGCGAGGTGAACGCCGCCATGCCGGTGATTGCGCAGGCTACTGTGGGTCCGGAGTTGCGCACGGCCTTTGGCGCCACGCCGGAAGATGTGGCGCGTGTGCTGGACAAGTGGGGCGTGGACGTGATTGGGCTGAACTGCTCGGTGGGTCCGCAAACCATTTTGGAGGCCATTGAGCGCATGGCTGCCGTGACTCACAAGAAGCTCAGTGCACAGCCCAACGCCGGCATGCCACGTGATGTGGGTGGGCGCACCATGTACATGGCCAGCCCTGAGTACATGGCCTCGTACGCACGCCACCTTATTCAGGCAGGTGCCAAAATTATTGGTGGCTGTTGCGGTACCACGCCTGAGCACGTGAAGGCCATGGTGGAAGGCGTACGCCCGCTGTCGCCACGCACCCGTGTGCAGGTTGGAGCGACGCGCGAAACGATGGCTAGCGACGCGCCCGACAAGAGTCGCGAACCGGTTCCGCTCGCGCAGCGCTCGCGTTTTGGCGCGAAGCTGGCGGCGGGAACGTTTGTAACCAGCGTGGAAATAGTGCCGCCGCGTGGAGTGGACACCGCAAAGCTGGAGCACGATGCGGCTGCGTTGGCCAAGGCCGGGGTTGATGCCATTAATGTGCCTGATGGGCCGCGGGCGCAGAGCCGCATGGGGGCCATTGCTACCAGCCTCATTATTGAGCGCCATGGGATCGAGGCGGTTACGCACTATGCCTGTCGGGACCGCAACCTTCTTGGCATGCTGAGCGACCTACTGGGCGCCTCGGCGCTAGGGCTGCGAAACCTGCTGTTGGTAACCGGTGATCCGCCCAAAATGGGGCCGTACCCCGATGCCACGGCGGTGTTTGACATTGACGCCATTGGCCTTACGAACCTCGTGCGTAATCTCAACAGAGGTATGGACCCGGGGAACAACCCTATTGGCGACCCTACGCGCTTTGTGATTGGCGTAGGGGTCAACCCGGTGGCAATTGACCCCGCCCACGAACTCAAGCGGTTCCACTGGAAGGTGGAGGCAGGGGCGGAGTACGCCATTACGCAACCTGTGTTTGACCCGGCGCAACTGGAGTCATTCCTAGAGAGCATTCACGATGTACGTATTCCGGTCGTGGCGGGTATCTGGCCGCTGGTGAGCGCACGTAACGCGGAGTTCCTGGCCAACGAAGTGCCTGGCGTCACGGTCCCGCAGGAGATCCTCGATCGCATGCGTCGGGCCAATGAGAAGAGCAAAGAACATGCACTTGCCGAGGGTATTGCCATTGCCCGCGAGGCGTTGAGTCGTGTGCGCGGATCGGTGCAGGGGGTGCAGGTGAGTGCACCATTCGGGAAGATTGAGTTGGCCCTGGACGTTTTTTCGGCCAATGCATAGCGCACCTGTTGACGGTGGACCTGACCGCGGCGCCCCCGTCATCACACTGGTTGCGTGCACGAGAAATCGAGCGGTACGGCTTGAGCCATTCTTCGAATCGGTCAGAGCACTCCGTTGTGCCAAGACGTGGGAGATAATCCTGGTCGACAGCGCGTCAGACGATACGACGCGCGAAGTCCTCGACCGCAGTGTCTCGACTTTCGACGTCTCGTGCTGTGTCGTGCGCGCACCACAAAAAGGTGTGGGCCGCGCCCGCAATGTTGGATGGCGCATGGCGCGCGCGCCCATTGTGGCATTCATCGATGACGACTGTTACCCGGCTGCCGACTTTCTCAACCAGGTCCTGACGTGTTTCGCCGAAGACCATCGGCTTGGAGTACTTGGTGGACGGGTTGAACTATTCGATGTCACCGATCTTCCGGTCACCATCAAAACGTCGATGGTAAGGGAGGACTATGCGCCACGGCAGGTCATCCGGGCTGGCGCCGTCCACGGTGCCAACATGGCGTTCCGCACTGACGCCCTCAAGTCTATTAATGGGTTTGACGATGGGTTTGGTGCTGGCACGCCGTTCCCGTGCGAAGATGTCGACGCCGTGGCGCGCGTTTTATTGAGCGGATGGAGCGGTGCCTATGATCCACGTCCAGTGGTTGCCCATCATCACGGTCGAAAAACACCCGAGGAGTTTGACCGCCTCATGGAGGGCTACGACGCAGGGCGCGGGGCCTTTCTCTGCAAGATGACTACCCGTGGAGCCATGCAATACGCATGGCATTGGATGCGCCGCGTGCGATACGAGCCCATTGCCGTTACCGGCCGTGAGCTGCGGGCAGCCGTTCGGTATCTGACGCGCTCGCCAGCATAACGACGCCAGAACGACGCGATCCACCCGTTTATCGCGCCAGAGATTGCGCGCGTTGAATTGCCGACTCCAGTGTGTCGGCCGATTCCACCGGACAGACTAACGGAGAAGGGGCCGTCCACTGCTGGTAGAAGTTGGCAATCTTACCGTAGAAGTTGTCGAGAATGACGTGCGGGATGCCCAGGAGCAGGCACAGCACATGTGCATGGAGGCGGTCTGTAACCACCACGTCACCGCGCGAAAGTATGCGTCGGCCGTCAGCGAGGCGGGCCGCGGCTAGCAACGCATAGATGTTCCGATGAAACGGCTCGATAAATGGATACAGGCGTCGAGTTGGCGTCAGGTAGGTGAGATCGTACAACCATGAGTGGAAACCGTGCGGCGCAATTCGGAGCCAATCCACGGCATCGGCTCGTAAGTCGCCGAGGAGCGTGTTAAACGAGGAATCGCCTTCGGAGTCCGTCCTGAGGAGTGCAACGACAGGTGCCGTTGGGGCATGACGCCGAAGTGGCCCGAGACAAAACGCCGCATCGGGGCAGATCAACGCTGCAACACCGTGTGCACTGGCCAAGGCGCGACTCGGTTGATCGCGGACCATCAGCGTCGCGCGGCCATGTGATCGCAAGGCAGAGAAGAAAGCCTCGGCCTCCGGAGCTTGAGAAAAATGAATGCTCTGGGGCAGTTGAACGAACGGATGCTGTGGAAATTCTTGCAGCACGCGCAAACGAAACTGCTGAATACGCGGGTACAAATCCCCTAGGTTACCGCCACCGCTGAAGAGGATTGGGGCATCGGCCGGCAGCATCTGCTCCAGGCGTGACTGTGAAAACGTCTCCGCCGTACACATGTATCCAACACGAACGCCGAGACTGCGAAGCGCGGCCAGCTGGCCAAGCCATATCAGACTGTCGCCAACATTGGGATAATTCGGGAAATCCACCAATGCAACGGTCTTTGCTCCCTGCAAAACCCCGCGAAGACACTCCCGGTATTGCTCTCCCAGCGCCTCGATGAGGGCAGTGTTTGCTGCTACCGGCAAGACTGGCATTGGGCCTTGTGAAAGTCGTGGGGTGACGGTGCTGCGGTGACAAATCAATGTACTGTCGAGAGGCACCCGTTGTGAGAAGGTTGGCAGCCTGAGCGTCTTGAACATGCGGATCTCGCAGTACGGCCCTCCGGGGGGCACATTTATCGCTCCAGCATTTCGACGGTCCCCAGCACATCGCAAACGTGTCTCTCTATTTCGGCATTGCGGGCGAAAACCAGGAGCGCATCCAGAGGGCATTCGATATGCTCGCGTTGCAGCATCCCGCGCTCGCTCCAGGCACCGGGCTGCAATGGGCATCACGGAATGTTGTGGTCGTTGCGGCGGTCAGCCCACACCTGCCATTTCGGTCGCGGACCTACGCCGATGGCGCGGTTGCTTTTCTGGGAATTCCTGGGCACGATTGCGCCGATGTTTCGAATCAAATGAACAGTGCGCTGACGGCGAGTGAGCTGGCAGGCACATTGATTGGCGCCGACGGGCGCCACCTCGTAATTCACACCACGGGGGATAGCGAGGTACGTGTAGGGGTGGACATGCTCGGATTTACCCCGCTCTATGTCTGGAAGGACCACGAGCTCCTGGTGTTTGCTTCGGCCCCAGGGCTCATTCTGGATAGTGGGCTCGTCCCGGCGCAGCTCGACCTGCACGGCCTCGCGTGTGCCTTGATGCTCGGGCACATGGCACTGTCGCGGACCATCTGGCAGGGGATACAGCGGCCAAACGTTGGTCGCGCAGTTTCGTGGTCGGCGCATCGTGGCGCGGGGGAATACGATGTCAAGGTCGTACTGCCCACGGACCACGCGTTCGCGCGTCCTTATCAATCGATCTTCGATGAGTTCGTGGATCGGCTTGACGCCGTGGTACTGCCCCCGGCGGCTGAGGCAAACGAGCAGCTCAGCCTTTCCCTATCGGGAGGGCTTGATTCGCGGATTCTCATTGGTACGCTGAAGGGAAAGACCCCACGGCCTCTGGATTGCTTCGTGTACGGACTGCCTCACGAAGACGAAGTCCGCTGTGCAAGCATCGTGGCACGGGCGATGAAATCTCCGCTGACGCTCGTGCCCCCAAGGGAGAATGATCACCCTGCGTTGTTCAAGACAATTGCCGGGCGCGAAACGCTGACCAGTTCACTCTGGTCCATGTCCTTCGGCGCCAGCATGGAGGCGTTTGAGCCAAAGCCGACATGGTTCCTGAGTGGAACGTTCGGTGATCACCTACCAGGTGGATGTGCACCTCAAGACGGATACGACGCGATCACCGGGCGATATACCGCTGAGGCGCATCTGTCGAGGATCATGCGGTGGGGGGTTCCTTCTGCAGACATCGGCCCGCTGTTTTCCTCCGCGTTGCTTCATCGAGTCGTTGCGGAAGCACTGGACGCCTTGCGAGCGGAATGGAACGGATATCCCGGTGAAGAATTCCAGCGTGCGTGGCTTTGGACGACCCGCCACCGCATGCGGTTTCACCTTGCACCGAGTGCCTGGCGTCAGTCGGATATTTATCGGAGTTACGAGCCATTCGCCGCGCGATCCATGGTGGAGTTTTGTGCTGGGTTACCGCTCTTCGCCATGCAGGATCGACGTCTGGAAACAGATCTGCTACGCAAGCGACTACCATTGCTCGCATCGCTTCCCCTCGATCGAAACTCTGGAAAGCTGACGCCCTTGGTCCCATCCATTCCATATCGCGTGAGTCGCGGTTTGCTTGCCGCTGCCCAATCGCTAGTCCCACGTGGGCTCGTGAAGCAACACGACCGACGCACGTATCATCGGACGTTCGATTTCGATGGGCCGGGTTGGATGCCGGTGCGCGAAGCGCTGGAGCCCCTTCGGTCAGAATCTTCCAAATACTTCAATCAACAGCAACTGGCAGACATCATTCCACCGCCAAACGTCCGACGGACATTGGCGGATTCCATTGTGGACGGCGGAAAATCCAAGGTGTTGCTCGCACTGCTTTATGTCGCGAAAGAATACTCCCTCGATTTCTCCTCTAGTGCGCTTGGTCGCGGATACTGAGCAGCGCGGGCCGTCAGAGAGCGGGAACACGGTGGCCCCCGCGGCGGGGCATGCCCGTCCGCATTCGGACGTTTCGTCGTCTACAAAAGGATCGTCTGTATAGGTGAGCAGCGGCCTGCACTTTGCATTTGCCCAATCCCACATTCTCTCCGACCGCTACATCCATGACAATCTTTATCCCCCGACGTATCCTCGTCACCGGCGGCGCTGGATTTCTTGGCTCGCATCTTTGCGAACAGTTGCTGACACAGGGGCACGAGGTACTCTGTGTCGACAATTTTTTCACCAGCACGCGGCGGGGTATCGAGCACTTGCTGGACCATCCTCGTTTCGAGTTGATGCGCCACGACGTGACGTTTCCGCTCTTTGTTGAAGTGGATGAGATTTTCAATCTGGCGTGTCCAGCGTCGCCGGTGCATTACCAGCATGACCCCGTGCAGACCACCAAGACGAGCGTCCATGGAGCCATCAACATGCTGGGGCTCGCGAAGCGCACCCGCGCCAGAATCCTTCAAGCGTCGACGTCTGAGGTGTACGGCGACCCCGTCGTGCATCCGCAAACGGAGGCGTATTGGGGGAATGTCAATCCCATTGGCCCCCGTTCGTGTTACGACGAAGGAAAGCGCTGTGCGGAGACCTTGTTTTTTGACTACTACCAGCAGCATCGCGTGCGCATCAAGGTCGTGCGCATCTTCAACACGTACGGACCGCGCATGCATCCCAACGATGGGCGCGTCGTCTCCAATTTCATCGTACAGGCGTTGCAGGGTCAGGATATCACGATCTTTGGTGATGGGGCGCAGACTCGATCTTTCTGCTACGTCAGCGACCTCGTAGACGGACTGCAGCGGATGATGCAGACCGCCGATGACATCACGGGCCCGATCAATCTGGGCAATCCCCACGAATCAACAATTCGCGAGTTGGCGGAGGCCGTCATCGAGTTGACCGGGTCTCGCTCACGCCTCGTCAGCCGGGCGCTCCCTGCCGATGACCCGCGCCAACGATGCCCTGACATTACAAAGGCCCGCGCCATCCTCAATTGGGAACCCAAAGTGCCGTTGCGCGATGGGCTTCGGCAGACGATCGAATACTTTGACGCGCTGCTGTCCAGTGGGGCCGTACCGTCGAGTATCGGACGCTGATGTCCGCTCTGGGGCCCACTGCGCGGTTGGCGATCGTGGTCGGGCTATTGGTGGCCTGCAAGGAATCACCGCCGGAGCTAGCGAACCCTGGCCGTCCGTTGTCGTCGTGGACGCACTACGCGGGCGATGCCGGGGCGCTACGCTATTCAACCGTCGCGTCCATCGATTCGGCAACCGTTTCGCGATTACGTCCGGCGTGGATATGGGAGACCGGGGAGCAGTTGAAGGCGGCCGACAGCACGGGCGAAATGCTCATGCCGGGCAAGTTTGAAGCAACCCCTATCGCCTTGGGCGACACGTTGGTCCTGACTACCCCCTTCAACCACGTGGTCGCACTGGATGGGCGAACGGGTCGTCAGTTATGGCGCTTTGACCCCGGGGCTACACGATGGGGATTGATCGCGGATGACCGCGCGGGATTTGTCCATCGCGGGGTGGCCGTGTGGACGCATGCCGATGAACGACGGATCCTCGTCGCGTCCCGCTGGCATCTACTCGCCCTCGATGCCCGTTCCGGACGTCTGATCGAGTCATTCGGGGAGAGGGGACGTGTCGATCTCTCCGCTCACTCACGGTGGCCTGTCAACCGCCTACACATCGGGAACACCTCTCCGCCAATCGTGGTCGGTGACCTGGTCATCGTAGGCAGCGCCATCGGTGATCGTGCGGTCTATGAACGAGATCCTCCGGGAGACGTTCAAGCATTCGACGTGCGCACCGGGATGTTGCGTTGGCAATGGCATGGTGTGCCGGCCATTGGCGATTCTGCGCGTCACACGTGGGAAGGGCGTTCGGCCGACAGGACCGGTCACACCAATGTGTGGGCGCCATTCACTGCGGACACGAGCCGCGGGCTCGTGTACCTCCCGGTGAGTGCGGCCAGTAACGACTATTACGGAGGTAATCGTCTCGGCGATAATCTGTATAGCCAGTCGCTGGTGTGTCTGGATGCACGCACAGGGGCGCTCCGTTGGGCGCGACAGCTTGTCCATCATGATCTCTGGGACTATGACCTGGCGTCTCCGCCGGCATTGGTCACGCTCGATCGCGATGGGCAGTCGGTGGACGCCGTTTTGGTGGCGACCAAAACGGGGGAGCTGTTCGGTTTTGACCGGGTGTCAGGAAAACCGCTGTGGGACGTCCGGGAGCTTTCGGCCCCCTCAAGCGACGTGCCCGGAGAGCGAACGGCGCCGACGCAGCCACATGTCGTAGGCATTGCTCCGTTTGCGAGACAAGGGTTAACGGACAGTGACCTTGTCGACTTTACCCCTCAGTTAGAGAAGCAGGCGAGGCAGGTTTTCGCGCGGTATCGCAGCGGCGGAATGTACGCCCCTCCCTCGCTGCAAGGGACGGTGCAGAGCCCAGGCTGGATCGGTGGCGCTGGATGGGGAAGCATGGCCATCGATCCCGTGCGGCAGGTTGCGTATGTAAAGGCAACCAACCTTCCCGTATTGGCCAAACTCATCGCCACGGGCGATGTCCGCCGCTTCATGACCGACTCCGCCATCGATCCGGCAGTCCCACTCTCCATTCCCCTTCAGGATCCGAGGGCTTGGTTGCCGTGCCGGTTTCGTGCGCAGACGGTGCGACTGCCCATTGCCAAGCCACCATACGGAACCTTGACAGCCATTGATCTGCGGACCGGCGTGCACCGGTGGCAGGTGCCCCTTGGCGATACGCCTGAACTTCGCACCCATCCCGCGTTGCGTGGGTTGTCGCTCTCTCCACTCGGAGTGGCTGGTGCGCCTGGTGGAGTGGCCACCGCCAGTGGACTAGTCTTCCTGACGGGCGGAGGCGAGGTGCTGTATGCCATCGAAGGGGCGACCGGTCGGACCCTCTGGTCGGCTCCGCTCGGGCAAATGGGGTATGCCAACCCGATGATTTTTGAGAGTCGCGACGGCATTCCCTATGTCGTAATCGCCACAGGCAATGGCCTGGGCGCACGGCTCCGCGCGTTCTCGCTGCATCCACGATTCCTCCACGGGAAATGATTCCATGACGCTGTCCAATCGGAAGTCCCGTCGGCTCGGGGCACTCGCTGTGGTGTGTGGCGGCGCGGCGATCGCCGCGGGGGCGGGTTTTGTTTTGGGCCGGCGATGGCCAATCGAAACCGTTCAGCAGTGGTTCACGGGCAACGAGATACCTGATCCCACAGGATGGCGTGTGGTATCAAGCTCCGGACTGCCGCGGTACGAAATGCTGCGGGTCATCCGGGGGGACACGCTCTATGTGTTTGGCGGCTTCCACACCAACAAGACCGAGGCTACGAATCGAGTTGATGCGTTGGTGCTGACGACGGGGCAATGGAGTGAGCGTACGCCCATGCCAATTCCCGTCACCCATACGGCTGCCGTTCTCGTACGGGATACGGTATGGATAGCCGGAGGCTTCGTCGGCAATCATCCTGGCCCCGCAACTGAAAAGGTCTGGCGCTATGCTCTTGCTTCCGACCGCTGGTCGCCGGGGCCATCGCTCCCGGCAGCGCGCGGAGGAGGCGCGGTGACTGCACGTGGCGACACGTTGCACTTTCTCGGCGGGTGGTATCCCGATCGGAACACCGATAGCGGCGATCATTGGACGCTGAGCCCAGGCGACAGCGTATGGAGGGTCCGCGCTCCGCTTCCACTGCCCCGGGGGCATCTGACGGCGGCTGTCGTCGCTGGCCATGTCTACGCTATGGGCGGCGCGTTCGGACATGATCCGGTGCCGGTTGATGTCGCGGTGGTCCACCGCTATGACGCGAACGCCGATTCCTGGGAGCGCCTTTCCGACATGCCCAAGGCGCTGTCCCACGTTGAGCCTGCCACATTCACCTTCGACGACAAGATTATCGTAGGGGGAGGCCGGTCGCGGCCAAGTGGAGTGGAAAACGTGCAGGATGTATTTCTGTACACCCCGAATGCCGATACCTGGAGGCATCTCGGACGTACCCCGGTACCGCAGCTGGGTGGGCTCTTGGTGCAGTGGCAGGACCAGATTGTTAGTGGATTAGGTGCTCCGCGCGCGAACTATCCGGAGACCCCCTCCATTTGGCGCGCCTCCATATACAACAATTGGTGGGGGTCCACGTCGCTCCCGGTCGCCTTGGGGGAGGTGGCTGCGGGAGTCATCAGTGGTGGGCTTTTTGTCGTCGGTGAGGGATCAACAGGGACGCTGCGCTTCGACTTGGCGCGTGGCGACTGGCGTGTTGAGTCTCAATCGGTTCGACCGGCCGTTGGGCATCACCACGCCGCAGAGGTTGTTGGCCAGGATTGGTACCTCCTGGGCGGCATCGGGGGCAGTAGCGAAGGCCAGGTGCAGATTTTCAACGCGAATACCCGACAATGGCGGGTGGGACCCACGATGCCGTTTGCCGCAGGATCCAGCGCGTCAGCGGTCATCGATAGTGTCATTTATGTGGCCGGCGGCATAGAGAACGACCGTACGATCCGTCGTATGGCGGCGCTGGATCTCCGAACCATGACATGGCGTGAACGAGCGCCCATGGCTCATGCGCGAAACCACGCCGCGTCCGGAACAGATGGCAAACACTTTTATGTGTTTGGGGGGCGGGGGCCAGGCAGTGGAGATCGCAACGAGGTCGCTAATGGCTTTGCCGACGTGCAGCGATATGACCCTCTCACCGACCAGTGGACGAGCAGCGACGGTCAACCGGGATCGCCGATGCCATTGCCGCAAGCGCGCGGAGGGATGGGGAAAGCCGCATGGCTTGGCGGAAATTTCTGGATCGTCGGTGGTGAAACCATCGATGGTGCGGGGGCCTCGCCGAATGGCACTTACTCTCGGGTGGATCTGTACGATCCCGTACACAACCGTTGGAGCACGGGACCGGCTCTGCCCACGGCCCGTCATGGCATTTTCCCCGTGGCGTTCGAAGGCAGACTCTTTGTCGCAGGCGGCGGGGTCAGTGCGGGTTACGGAGCGTCCACCGTACTGGAGGTACTATGGCCGCGGTGAGCGAGCTCTCTCGACAATCCGTCTGCGGGGGCCTGCCACTTTCCATCGGCGAGTAACGAAAGCTTGGCGCGAACACTGGCGGTAATGAAGAGCCAGTAGAGCAAGCAGACTGTTCGCATGGCCGCCATCGCGTCACTCCACTTACCAACGTGGATGGCGTCATGACGCACTTTGTGGAGTCGGGGGAGGTACCAGCGCACAACCTTGATTGCCGCGAGGCGAACGGAAAGTGGGTACATGTCGCCCAAGTGCTGGACATGTCGCCGAAAGATTCGCACGTGCTGCCGCGCCATGGCCGCTGGGTTTCCAGAGACCGCGGCGTCATGTACGCGGTACCGAAGCATAGGCACATGGACGCCTATCACAGGTTGGATGAGTGTCAGCCGCAACCAGAACTCAAGATCTTCTGAGGGGGCGTAGTCTTGTGAAAAGCCCCCTGTTGCCGCGACGAACTCTCGGCGCAGCAAGACGGCGCCAGGTGAGGTGATGCACTGCCCGATCAGCCAAAGATCACTGATGGGCGCGAGGGGGCCCGGATATCGCTCCGGTGCCCCCTGAGATGTCATCCCGAATCGAGTAACTTCGCCGACCACTCCGCTCCATGTCGGGTTGGTCGCCAGCAGTGTACGAAGCTGTTCGAGCCCTCCCTCTTCTAGCACGTCGTCGTCATCCAGAAAAATGACCGCGTCGCCGGTGGCCGTGGCAAAGCCGGCGTTGCGTGCCTTCGCAACGCCCCCGCCGGCGAGCTCCACGAATGTGCACCGCTGCGAAAAGTCGCGCCGGAGTCGCGCGACGTAATCCGTAGTTGAGCCATTCGGCACGACGATGATCTCGTCGTCGTCCCGGATGCTCCGGACAACCGACAACACGGTCTCGTCGATGAAGCCGCGTTCCCGGTGTGTTGGGATGACGACAGAAATGCGGAGCGGGATGGTTGAGAGTTCGGATGGCAGCGTCATTTTGGTTGTTCAGACCTCGACATCGAGAGTCAGGCATTCGACCGCTCGAGGTTTGTTATCGGCAATCAGGACACCGGTTCAGGACGATTGGAACTGACGATCGGCACTCTGCGGTCGGTCCGGAAACGAACCCGAACGGAGATGAGGTCACGGATGTCGCTGGTGCTGCCCTTCGAATCGAGCACCAATGAGTATCCTCGCCCATCGGGTTCGGAGGTGGCGAGATCATTCCGTTTCGGAATAGCGCCCGCGTCCCCGTCGTGCAGTACCGCCACGATCTGTGCCTCCGTAAACCGACTCTTTTTCATGCGTCCCCCTCATGGTCCTTCCTGCTTCTCGGTAAACAGGGTCAAGTCAGGAGTGTTTGCGTCGTTAGCACAATCAAGACCGCGTATGGGATAGCTCCGCGTCGACGCACTGTGAGGTACAATCAAAAAGTGTGGAAATGAACGGCAGACGGTGGCACCTTTTCAGGTAACCCAGTCACCCCCGGGAGAATCCCGGCAACAAAAAGGAGGTTTATTCGTGAGCAAGTGCAAACCTGCCTGCAGCGCGTGTTGGACGACGAGGTCGACGCGCTGCTGGGTCGCGGCCGTCATGAGCGCCGAGCGGCGGATGCCGTCGTCGGCTATCGCAATGGCCACGGGCAGCCCCGACAGGTGGCGTTGATGAACGGCACGATCTCGATTCGTCGTCCCCGCGTGCGTGGGCTCGACGCGCGCTTTGAGAGTCGGATCCTGCCGTTGTTTCAGCGCCGCACGCCGGAGATCGCGAAGCTGTTGCCGGAGCTGTATTTGCACGGCCTGTCCAGCGGCGACTTCACGCTGGCGCTGCGCGGGCTGCTGGGCGATGGCGCGCCGCTGAGTGCGAGCAGTGTGCAACGCCTGACCGAAGACTGGCAGCGCGACTACGCGCAGTGGCGCACGCAGGACTTGTCCGCGCTCGAGCCCGTGTACGTCTGGGCCGACGGGATCTACGTGAAGGCCGGCCTGGAGTCGACGAAGGCCGCGCTGTTGGTGCTGATCGCCGCGCTCGCGGACGGGACCAAGGTGGTCCTCGCCGTCGAGAGCGGTCACCGCGAGTCGAGTGAGAGCTGGGCGGAGATCTTGCGCGATCTCACGGCGCGCGGCCTGCCGGCCCCCGCCTGCGTGATTGGCGATGGCGCGTTGGGCCTGTGGAACGCGGTGGGCCAGGTATGGCCAGACGCGGCGGAGCAACGCTGCTGGAATCACAAGCTCCGCAACGTGGTCGACGCGGCCCCGCTCAAACACCAGCCGGACGTGCAGGGCGCGGTACAGCGCATCGCCGCCGCCGAATCCGTTGCCGACGCGGAGCAGGAGCGGCAGCGCTTCCACCGCGCCTATCGGCTCCGCTTCCCGAAAGCGTGCGAGCGTCTGGATCGCGACTGGGCGCGGATGCTCACGTACTACCAGTTTCCGAAAGAGCATTGGCGCCATCTGCGCACGACGAACGTCGTCGAGTCCCCCTTCGCGGCGGTGCGGCTCCGCACGAGCGCGGCCAAGCGTTTCAAGAAAGTGGAGCGCGCCACGGCGATCATCTGGCGGCTGCTGCGCGTCGCCGAGAAGCGCTTTCGCAAGCTGAACGCGCCGGAGCAGTGCCGCGATGTGTATCGTGGCGTCCGCTACGCCGATGGCATCGAAATCCCCGCTATGTCACCCACCCAGAAAGCCGCCGCCTGACGCGCATTTACACACTTCTTGACGAGACCTC
>VYME01000258.1_pt1 | contig 33732 bp, 31 predicted proteins | sample 5115281 | NCBI WGS metagenome assembly VYME01 (sample SAMN12291780, study PRJNA351875) | freshwater metagenome | isolation source: freshwater lake | place: USA: Michigan, Wintergreen Lake | collected 2013-08-08
AGGACGCGCAGTTCAGACACCTCAAGCCCCTTCGCCCGAAGTGCTGTGAGGATGCTCGGCCCCATCAGCCGCAGGCGGTGCGCAGCGGGGCCCGAGAGTGCGGACACGAAGGCGATGCCCTCGCGGACGTTCGCGAGGTCGGTGGTTCCGGCCAATCCCGGGGGAAGGCAGCGCTTGTACACGGCCTGCAAGCGCAGAAGCTCCTCCGCGTGAACGGCGATCGCATTCGAGCGGGCGAGGTTGTCCACCCAATCGGCCACGGGTTTCCCGCCAATCGGACGTCCGGGCAATCGGTTCATCGGTAGCTCATGGAGAGAGGCGGACGGAGGGGGTGGAACCGCCCCGGCCAGAGCGGCGGGTTCGCTAGGTCGGTATGGTATATTCGGTCGCTTCGATCGTGGTCCCCGCTGGACGTCACTGGTGTGAACTTGACTGGTGTGGAACGGGGCGAGTCTCAGGGGCGCCAAGGCACCGTGGCAGGCACTCGAAAGCGAGTGTGGAGGGAGGGTTCACGGGCTTATGGTTCCATGGTTCTATGGTTAGGGTAACAACCCCGGAGGCCAGGTCGAGGTCGGGTGTGCGGGTGGGGCAGGAGTTGCCGATGGCCTCCACCACCCGATCGATCCGCCGCGGGATCAGCCGGCCCCACCTCGTTGGGGTCCAGGGTACCGAAGGCGGCCGAATTTCAGCATCGAGGGGTGAGACGGGAGTGCTCACCCCTCGATGCTTTTTCAAGGCGTCCAACGCTCGTCATTGCTCATGATCGCCAATCTGCTCAAGAAGGTGTTCGGCAGTCGCAACGATCGTCTGATCAAGAAGTACATGCAGACCGTGCGCGTCATCAACGCGCTGGAGTCGTCGCTCGAGAAGCTGAGCGACGATGCGCTGCGGGGTCGGACGGAAGAATTCAAGGCACGCCTCGCGAAGGGGGAGGCGCTCGACCAGATCCTCCCCGAGGCCTTTGCCACGGTGCGCGAGGCCAGCCGTCGCGTGCTCGGCATGCGGCACTTCGATGTCCAGCTCGTCGGTGGCATGGTGCTCCACGAGGGGAAGATCGCCGAGATGCGGACCGGCGAAGGCAAGACGCTCGTCGCGACGCTGCCCGCTTATCTGAATGCCCTCGCCGGGACCGGCGTCCATGTGGTCACCGTCAACGACTACCTTGCCAGCCGCGACGCGGCGTGGATGGGCAAGGTCTACGGTTTCCTCGGCATGAAGGTCGGGGTGAACCTCTCGCAGATGGAGCACGGCCTCAAGCAGGAGGCCTACGCCGCTGACATCACCTACGGCACGAACAACGAGTTCGGCTTCGACTACCTGCGCGACAACATGGTGTACCACACGTCCGAGCGTGTGCAGCGCACCCTCGTGTTCGCCATCGTCGACGAGGTTGACTCGATCCTCATCGACGAAGCGCGCACGCCGCTCATCATCTCCGGCCAGGCGGAAGACACCGGTGATCTGTACATCCGTGTGAACCGCATCGTCCCGTCGCTCACCCGCGTGAAGGAAGAGGACGGCCCCGGCGACTTCACGGTCGACGAGAAGGCGCACCAGGTGTTGCTGACCGAGGTCGGCCACGAGAACGCCGAGCGCCTGCTGACCGAAGCCGGGCTCCTGCCCGAGGGCAGCAGCCTGTACGACGCCGTGAACATCGGCCTCATGCATCACGTCTACGCCGCGCTGCGGGCCCACGCCCTCTTCCATCGTGATCAGCACTATGTCGTGCAGGATGGCGAAGTGACGATCGTCGACGAGTTCACCGGCCGACTGATGTCCGGGCGCCGCTGGTCCGATGGTCTGCATCAAGCCGTCGAAGCGAAGGAAGGCGTCGCCATCCAGCGCGAGAGCCAGACCCTCGCGTCGATCACGTTCCAGAACTACTTCCGCATGTACCGGAAGCTGTCCGGGATGACCGGGACGGCCGATACGGAGGCCTTCGAGTTCCAGCACATCTATGGTCTCGAGACGGTGATCGTCCCGACGCACCGGCCCATGGTCCGCCAGGACCGCATGGACCAGGTGTTCCAGACCAACAAGGAGAAGAACGACGCGATCGTCAAGGACATCCGGGAGTGCTACGACCGCGGCCAGCCCGTGCTCGTCGGCACCACGTCCATCGAGGCGTCGGAAGTCCTGTCCGAACTGCTCACCCGCGAGAAGCTGCCGCACCAGGTCCTGAACGCGAAGCAGCACGCGCGCGAAGCGGAGATCGTGGTGCAGGCCGGTCGTCCGAAAATGATCACCATCGCGACGAACATGGCCGGCCGCGGCACTGACATCGTGCTGGGTGGCAATCCGGAGCCGGACATCCAGAAGGTGATGGCCGATCCGAACCTGGACGACGCCGCGAAGCAGGCGCAGGTCGCGAAGATCCGCGCCGACTGGCAGGTGGTGCACGATCAGGTGCTGTCGCTGGGTGGCCTGCACATCGTGGGTACCGAGCGTCACGAATCGCGCCGCGTCGACAACCAGTTGCGCGGCCGGTCGGGTCGTCAGGGCGACCCGGGCTCCAGCCGGTTCTTCCTGTCGCTCCAGGATCCGCTCCTGCGCATCTTCGCGTCCGATCGCGTCGCATGGATCATGCAGAAGCTGAAGATGCCCGAGGGCGAGGCGATCGAGTCGCCGCTCGTCACGCGGGCCATCGAGAACGCGCAGCGCAAGGTCGAGGCGCGCAACTTCGACATCCGCAAGCAGCTGCTTGAGTACGACGACGTCTCGAACGATCAGCGCAAGGTCATTTACCAGCAGCGCAACGAGCTGCTGGAAAGCGCCGACGTCACCGAGACGATCGTGGCACTCCGCGAAGGCGCCGTCGCCGACATCGTGGCCACCCACGTGCCGCCCGAGAGCGTCGAGGAGCAATGGGATGTCCCCGGGCTCGAGATGGCGCTGGAGGCCGAGCTCGGCGTGAAGCTTCCGATCGCTCAGTGGATCTCGACCGACGACAAGCTCGACGAGCAGGACATCAAGAACCGCGTCCTGCAGGAAATCGGGACCACCTACTCGGCCAAGATCGCCGCTGTGGACCAGGCGAGCTGGCACCAGTACGAGCGTGGCGTGATGCTGCAGAGTCTCGACACCCACTGGCGCGAGCACCTCTCGGCACTCGACCATCTCCGGCAGGGCATCCATCTCCGCGGGTATGCGCAGAAGAACCCGAAGCAGGAGTACAAGCGGGAGGCTTTCGAGCTGTTCTCGCTGCTCCTGGAGAACGTCCGGAACGAAGTGACGCGGCTGTTGATGATGGTCCAGATCCGCAGCGAGGCCGACGTCGCCCAGGCGCAGGCCGTGGCCGAGGAACCCGTGCATCTCGAGAACGTGCGCTATCAGCACGCCGACTACGACGAGGCCCTGGCGAACGCCGCGGACGACGACAAGCAGGAGCCCGCGCGCGCACCGCTGAAGGTGGGGCGCAACGATCCGTGCCCCTGCGGCTCGGGCAAGAAGTACAAGCAATGCCACGGGAAGCTCAGCTGACCCGTTGACCCTGCCGGACGGCCGCCACGCGGGTGGCCGTTCCGGTGGCCGGCGCCGGCCGCCGCCGATCATCGCTGCGTGCCGTGCACCGGATCTCCATCCCTCGTTCACGGACCTTCACGCGCATGGCTGTCAATCTCGAGCCTCCCCGCAACCTGCACCCCGTGGCCGGCGTCGAGCTGGGGTTCGCCGAAGCCGGTATCCGCAAGGCCAATCGCCGCGACTTGATGCTCATGCGCTTTGCGCCGGGCACGCGCATCGCCGGCGTCTTCACGCAGAACAGCTTTGCCGCAGCGCCGGTACAGACGTGCCGCAGCCATCTCGCGGCCCGCGGAGCATTCCGCGGCCTGGTGGTGAATGCCGGCAACGCGAACTGCGGGACGGGCGAGGCCGGACTACGCGCCTCGCGCGTCACCTGTGAGGCCGCGGCCCGGCTGCTCGGCTGCACGCCCGAAGAGATCCTGCCGTTCTCGACGGGTGTCATCCTGGAGCCGCTGCCCGTGGATCGCATCGAGGCGGCTCTCCCCACGTGCGTGGCGTCGCTCGCAGCCGAGAACTGGGTGGATGCGGCGTCCGCGATCATGACGACGGATACCGTGCCCAAGGGCGCCTCAGTGCAGGCTGCCATCGGTGGCCGCACGGTGACGGTGACCGGGATCGCGAAGGGCGTCGGCATGCTGCAGCCGAACATGGCGACGATGCTCGCCTTCGTCGCGACCGACGCCGCGGTGAGCCGCCTGATGCTCGACCGTCTGGTGCGCGAGGTGGCGGATGCCTCCTTCAATCGCGTCACCGTGGACGGCGACACCTCCACCAACGATTCCTTCGTGCTCGTCGCGACCGGTCATGCCGGTGGCAGCGAGATCACATCCGCGGACTCCACCGAGTACGCCGCCCTGCGCGATGCGCTCCTGAAAGTGGCGGCACCGCTTGCACAGGCCATCGCCCGCGACGGGGAAGGCGCCACCAAGTTCATCACGGTCACCGTGGAGGGCGGACGTGACGAAGCGGAAGCTCTGCGCGTGGCGCGCTCGATCGCCAATTCGCCGCTCGTGAAGACGGCGTTCTTCGCCTCCGACCCGAATCTTGGGCGGCTGCTGATGGCGATCGGCAACGCCGGCGTGAACGACCTCGACACCGCCGGCGTGGATCTCTGGTTGGGTGACGTGCGCGTCATCGACCGCGGCGGGCGCGCGGCATCCTATCGCGAAGAGGACGGTGCCCGCGTGATGCAACCCGCGGAGATCACCGTCCGGGTCGCGCTGGGCCGGGGCGAGGCGTCCACGACGGTGTGGACCTGCGACTATTCCTACGACTACGTGAAGATCAATGCCGAGTACCGCACCTGAGAGCGCCGGCTTCGCCGCGCTCATCGCCCGCGCCGAGAGTCTGCTCGGCCGGCTAGAAGCCTTCCTGCCGCGTGAGGCGCCGCTGCCTGATCTGGACCGGTCCATCGCGTTCCGGTGGCGTCGGCGCGGCAACAACGGCGCGTTGGTGCCGGTCTCGCATCCGCACCACATCACGCTCGACGACCTGCAGGGCGTCGAGGCGCAGGCGGCGCTGATCGATGCGAACACGCGGCAGTTCGTGGCGGGTCTCACCGCGAACAACGTCCTGCTGACGGGCGCGCGCGGCACCGGGAAGTCCTCGCTCGTGAAGGCCGTGCTGAACCGGTATGCCGCGCAGGGCCTGCGTCTCATCGAGGTGGAGAAATCCGACCTCGTGGATCTTCCCGAGATCGTCGAGATGGTCGGCGAGAAGCCGCAGCGCTTCATCGTGTTCTGCGACGACCTCTCGTTCGAGTCCGACGAGCCCGGCTACAAGGCGCTGAAGGCGATCCTCGACGGATCGATCGCGGCGACGTCCGAGAACGTGCTGATCTACGCCACGTCGAACCGCCGCCACCTGATGCCCGAGTACATGCACGAGAACCTCGAGACCAAGTACATCGGCGAGGAAGTGCATCCCGGCGAGACGGTGGAGGAGAAGATCTCGCTCTCCGAGCGCTTCGGTCTGTGGGTGTCGTTCTATCCGTTCGACCAGGACCACTATCTCTCGATCGCGCGGTACTGGGTCGAGCGTCTCGGTGTCACGCCGACGAGCGAGGAGGAACTGCGTCGAGAAGCCCTGCAGTGGGCGCTGTCGCGCGGCTCCCGCAGCGGCCGTGTAGCCTGGCACTTCGCCCGGGACTACGCCGGCCGGCAGCAACTCGCCAAACTCGGCGCCGCACCCGCGCCGTGACAGCGGGCGAGTCCGGCGAGCGCTGGATCGAGGTCGCAGCGGCCGTCATCGAGCGCGCTGACGGGAGCTTCCTCCTCGCGCAACGCCCCGCCGGCAAGGTCTACGAGGGCTGGTGGGAGTTCCCCGGCGGCAAGGTGGAATCCGGCGAGGCCGTGGCCCATGCCCTCGGCCGGGAACTGGTCGAGGAGCTGGGCGTCGAGGTCCTCTCGGCCTATCCGTGGATCTGTCGCGAGTTCCGCTATCCGCATGGCAACGTGCGCCTGCACTTCTTCCGGGTGACCGAATGGCGCGGCGAGCCACGGTCCCGCGAGGGCCAGGCGTTCGCATGGCAGACGCTGCCCGATCTCTCGGTGACGCCGATCCTGCCGGCGAACGGCCCGATCCTCGCCTCTCTCTCGCTGCCGCTCGTCATGGGCATCTCGCCGGAGGGAGCGCACGATCCCGTCGCAAGTTTCCTCGCCGAAGTCGACGCTGCGCTGGCGGGGGGGCTCCGGCTCGTCCAGGTGCGGGCGCACGGGCTGACCTCGGAGGCGCGTGTCGAATTTGCCCGGACGGTGCTGGCGAGAGCGCGGGCGGCCGGTGCCCGGGTGGTCCTGAATGGCACCCCGGACGAGGCCATGGCCGCTGCAGTCGATGGTCTTCATCTCACGTCGAGGGCGCTGAGGACCATCGATGCGAGACCCGAGCTGCCGCTGGTCGGCGCGTCGTGCCATGACGCCACCGAACTCGACCGTGCGGAGGCCCTCGGGCTCGACTACGCGGTGCTGGGCGCCGTGCATCCGACCGCGAGCCACCCGGGAGGCGAGGGCATGGGATGGAGGCGGTTCGCTGCGCTCGTCGCAGGCCGGACCCTTCCCGTCTATGCGATCGGTGGTCTTGGGCCGGCGGATCTCCACGACGCCCGCAGCGCCGGCGCCCACGGCGTCGCCTGCATTCGCGGCGCCTGGACCACCGTCACCTGAGGTCGTTCCTCGGCCGCGTCGGCCGACGGGAATCAGTCGCCCGAGCGGTCGAACGCGTCGGTCATGCCCGCGTCGGGCTCCTCCACCGGAATGCTGTAGGCGTCCGAGGCCCATTGCCCGAGGTCGATGAGCTTGCAGCGGTCCGAGCAGAAGGGGCGCCAGGGGTTGTCCGGCGAGTAGAGCGAGAGGCCGCCGCATTGCGGACAGCGAACCTGACGGGGACGGGGAGCAGGGGATGTCATGGGTTCCGGGCGGATACCAGGCGATGGATGCGCAGGGGGCGCAACGGGCCGATCAGGCGACTACAGGTTGCAGTACGTCAGCTCGAAGTCCACGTCGCCTTCATAGGTGCGCCCGCGTTCGGTGCCCTGGGCTTGCGTGAACCGGATGTTGAGTGCGTACTTGTTGGCGCTGACCTCGGGGACGCACGGATACTCGGCATCGACATTCACCCGCAGCATCTGGGCGAGCTTCCCGCCCATCATCTGCTGGAACAAGCCCTGGGTGGCGCTCGCCGGCCCCGTCTTCCCGCTCTCGCGCAGCAGCCGCAGCACGATCCGGACGCCTTCCTTGAGCGGGCCGAAGGGCGCTGCCCATTTCGCGATGTCGGCGCGCCGCGCGTCGGGGCCCAGATTGAGCCAGTAGTGATACGACGGCAGGTCGAATTCGCACACGCCGCCCGGGATGCCGATCCGCTGGCGGATGCCCATCAGCCATTCGTTTTCGCGGAGCTCCTGGCCTGTCTTGCCCGACGACTGGAAGAGCCCGGCATTGGCGTGATCGATCTCGCCCAGCACCTGGTCGAGCGCCTGGGCGGAGATGGCCGGGTTGCTGCGGAGGGATTCGAGATGCTGCCGCTGGCGCTCGAGCTCCTGCATCATCTCGGACTTGAGATCTGCACGACCCGACACTTCCAGGATTTCGAAGAGGGTGACGATCGCTGCATGGTGTTCGCGACCGTCGTCGCACGCCACGAAGTACTCGAGTTTCTCGTGCAGGTCTTCGAGGCGGAGCAAGGTCCTGACGCGTTCGTTGAGTGGAAACTCGTAGCTGATCACAGCGCGTCCGGCAGGAAATTATTCCTGCGAGTATCGACCAAAGGGGGCACGGAAGTAAACATGCGCACGTCAACTTTGATGTGACGCGCGTTCGAGGTAGCCGGCGTGCAACTGACCCACCCGCGAGTCCAGCGCCGCACGATCGCCGGCGTTGTCGATGACGTCGTCGGCCGCAGCCAGTCTGGCTTCCCGCGAAGCCTGCGCGGCGAGGATGCGCAGGACCTGTTCTCGATCGAGGCCGCTGCGCGCCATCGTCCTTTCGATCTGGACGGCTTCCGGGACATCGACCACCACGACCCGGTTCACCCGCTCTCGATAGTCCCTGCCCTCGACGAGCAACGGCACGACCAGGACGACGTACGGCGCCCGTGCGCTTGCCACGCGCGCTGCCGAGACCTGCCGGATCATCGGGTGGAGGATCGCCTCCAGACGCTTTCGCGCGGTGCCGTCGCGAAAGGCGAGATCCCGCATGCGTGCCCGGTCGAGTCGACCATCGGCAGTCACCACGCCAGGACCGAACGCGTCGCGGATCGCGGGCATCGCATCGCCATCGGGACCCGTGAGTTCGTGGGCGATCGCATCGGTGTCGACCACGGCGGCGCCGCGAGCGGCAAAGGCATCGGCTGCGGCGGACTTTCCCGAGCCGATGCCCCCGGTCAGGCCCACCACGAAAGGCATCAGATCGACGACAGCCAGTAGTGCACGAGGTCGGTCCCCCAGACCATCGCCAGCAAACCGGCCGCCGCGAGGTACGGGCCGAAGGGGATCGGCACGCTGCGGCCGTGGCGTGCGAAGACGATCATCGAGATGCCCACCGCGGCCCCGACGACCGACGACAGCAGGATGACGACTGGAAGCAGCTTCCACCCGAGGAATGCCCCGATGGCGCCGAGGAGCTTGAAGTCCCCGAACCCCATGCCGTCCTTGCCGGTGAGCAGCTTGAAGCCCCAGTAGATCGACCAGAGGATGAGATATCCCGCGGCAGCGCCGATCACGGCATCCGAGAGAGGAACGTACGTGCCCCCCACGTTGAGCAGCAGCCCGAGCCACAGGAGCGGCAACGTGATGTCGTCCGGCAGAAGGGTCGTGTCGAGATCGATGAAGGCGGCGGCCACGAGCGCCCAGGTGAAGACGAGGGCGCCTGCCAGCGCCAGCCCGTAGCCGAAGTGCAGGGCGAGTCCCGCGGACAGCGCGCCGGTCAGCGCTTCCACGAGTGGGTAGCGGATCGAGATCGGGGTACGACAGGCGCTGCACTTGCCGCGCAGCGCGATCCAGCTGACCACCGGGATGTTCTGCAATGCCCCGATGCGGTGACCGCAGGACGGGCAGGCCGAGCGGGGTACGACGAGGTTGTAGGTCTCGGGGGCCGGGACGGTTTCGCCACGCAGTTCGGCGCACTGTGCGGCCCAGTCGCGCTCCATCATCTTCGGGAGGCGATGGATGACCACGTTGAGAAAGCTCCCGACGAGCATGCCGAGCAGCCCCGCCACGATGGAGAGGAACGCCGGGGAGGACTGGAGAAGTTCGATCATGCGAGCGCGGTGCCCGAAGTGGCGCGGGCTCCCGGGGGAGCCCGCCTGCCGGATACGGATCGGAGGGAGATCAGATGGCCTGACCCATCTTGAAGATGGGCAGGTACATGGCGATCACCATCCCGCCGATCAGCGTGCCGAGCACCACCATGATCATGGGCTCCATCAGGCTGGACAGGGCGTCGACCGCATCGTCCACCTCTCGCTCGAAGAAGTCCGCGACCTTCGAGAGCATGGCGTCGAGCGAGCCGGACTCCTCGCCGATCGCAACCATCTGCACGACCATGTTCGGGAACACGTCCGAATTCTGCATCGCGACGGTGAGGCTGGTACCCGTCGAGACCTCGCCCTGGATACGCTTGGTGGCTTCGAAGTAGACGTAGTTGCCGGCGGCGCCAGCCACGGAATCGAGCGCTTCCACCAGCGGGACGCCGGCGGCGAACATCGTCGCCAGGGTGCGGCTCCAGCGGGCGATGGTGGCTTTCCGGATGACCTCGCCGAAGATGGGCAGCTTGAGGAACAGGCGGTCCAGGGTCCACTGCATCTTGACCGACCGTTTCCAGGTGTAGAAGAAGAACCAGATCGCGCCGCCGATGCTGCCGAAGATGAGGTACCAGTAGGCGACGAAGAAGTCCGAGACATTCATCACGAAGATCGTGGGTCCGGGCAGATCCGCGCCGAAGCTCTGGAAGAGGTCCTTGAACGCCGGGATCACGAAAATCATGATCACGGCGGTGATGATGAAGGCGACGACGAGAATCGAGATCGGGTAGAAGAGGGCAGACTTGATCTTGCCCTTGATCGCCATGATCTTTTCTTTGTACGTCGCCAGCCGGTCCAGGAGGCTGTCGAGAATACCGGCCTGCTCGCCGGCCTGGACGAGGTTGCAGAACAGCGCGTCGAAATAGAGCGGGTACTTGCGGAACGCGGTGGTCAGGCTGTTGCCGGTCTCGACCTCGCCCTTGATGTCCATGAGCAGCTTGCTCACGGCAGGGTTGGAGTGTCCCTTCCCGACGATGTCGAAGGACTGGAGCAGCGGAACCCCAGCCTTCATCATGGTGGCGAGCTGGCGGGTGAAGAGCGCGATGTCCTTCTCGGTGATCTTGCCGCCCATCCCGGTCCGTTGGCGCTTCACCTTCGTGACCTGGATCCCCTGGCGGCGGAGCGTGGAACGCACGACGGTTTCACTGCCGGCGCGCAACTCGCCCTTGACGGTCTTGCCGGTCTTGTCGCGGCCTTCCCAGCTGTAGTTGATTTCCTTGACTTCGGGCTTTCGGGCGCTGGCTGCTGCGGTGGCCATGGAGGTCCTCGGGCGGTCTCGGTGCGATCGGGGGCCGGGGCTAGGCGTTCGTCACGGCCTCGACCTCTTCCAGCGAGGTGAGGCCCTGCTTGACCTTTAGCAGGCCGGATTGTCGGAGGTCCCGGACGCCTTCGCGTCGGGCCTGTTGCGCAATGTCGATCGCATCGCCCCCCTTCATGATGATGCGATTGATCTCTTCGCTGATGGGCATGACCTGGTAGATGCCGACACGTCCCTTGTAGCCCGTATTCTTGCATACCTCGCATCCCACGGCATGGTATGGCTTCCAGGTTCCGTCGAGCTCCTCCTCCTGGAATCCGGCGCGCAGAAGGGCCTCGCGCGGAATGTCGATCGGCTGCTTGCACTCCTTGCAGAGGCGGCGCGCGAGGCGCTGGGCGGTGATCAGCATCACGCTGGAGGCGATGTTGAACGGCGCGATGCCCATGTTCAGCATCCGCGTCAGGGTCGTGGGAGCGTCGTTCGTGTGCAGCGTGGACAGCACGAGGTGGCCCGTCTGGGCGGCCTTGATCGAGATCTCGGCCGTCTCGGTGTCCCGGATCTCACCCACCATGATGATGTCGGGATCCTGGCGCAGGAATGACTTCAGTGCCGCTGCGAACGTGAGTCCGGCCTTGTCGTTCACGTTCACCTGGTTGATCCCGGGGAGGTTGATTTCCGCGGGGTCCTCGGCGGTGGAGATGTTGATGCCGGGCTTGTTCAGCAGGTTGAGGCAGGTGTAGAGCGACACCGTCTTGCCGGAGCCGGTGGGGCCCGTGACCAGGACCATGCCGTAGGGGCGGCCGATCGCATGCAGCAGAGCCTCCTTCTGCTCGGGCTCGTAGCCCAGGGCTTCGATGCCCAGCGTGGCGCTCGACGGATCCAGGATCCGCATCACGATCTTCTCGCCGAACAGCGTCGGCAGCGTCGACACCCGGAAGTCGATCGCGCGGGACTTCGACAGCACCAGCTTCATCCGGCCGTCCTGAGGGACGCGCTTCTCCGAGATGTCGAGCTTCGAGATGACCTTGATCCGCGAGGCGATCTTCTCCTTGATCGCCAGCGGCGGCTGGGCGACTTCGTAGAGGATCCCGTCCGTGCGGTACCGGATCCGGTAGTACTTCTCGTAGGGCTCGAAGTGGATGTCGGAGGCGCCACCGTGGATGGCGTCGATCAGGATCTTCTGGATGTACTTGACGACGGGAGCGTCGTCGATCTCCATCGTCGCGGCCGAGTCCTGCTCGGGCTCGATCGATGCCTCCAGCAGGTCCGCGCCGAGATCGTCCGACACCAGCGTGGACATCGTGGTGTCGCTCGCCTGCAACAGCTTCGCGATCGTCTGGGCGAGCTTACTGTCTTCGACGACCACCGGATCCACCATCAGTCCGGTCTGGAACTTGATCTCGTCGTAGGTCGTGCGATTGGTGGGGTCGGAGAAGGCGACGAAGAGCCGGTTGCCCCGCTGCATCAGCGGGAGGACGCGGCGGGTCGCCATCACCTTGTCGTCGATCAGCTTCTTCGGAAAGAACTCGGGGTCGACCGCCGCGAGGTCCAGCAGGGGAAAACCGAAGGTCTGCGAGGCGAACTCGGCCACGTCGAGTTCACGCAGCTTGCGGCTCGCGATGATCTGTTCCACGAAGCCGACGCCGGCCGCCGTCGCGTCGGCCTGGATGGCTTCGGCGTCCTTCTCGGTCAGCCGACCTTTCTGGATGAGGGCTCTCGCGAGACCCGACAGGCTGCTCTGGGGATTTGCTGCCACGCTCGTGCCGACTGGTTCCCACCGGGGTCAAGGGTGCGGCACGGTGGCCGGTCGACCCCCTCCCGGTCTTCAGGGGGTCAGCTCTCGTCTTTCGGCAGCAATCGCACGGACTTGACGCTTCGATCCTGGATTTGAACGATTTCCATCGGCTGGCCCGCAAGTTTCGTGCTGGTACCCGGCTCGGGAATGTCTTCGAAGTGCTCGAGGATGAGGCCGTTCAGGGTCTTGGGGCCCCCCAGGGAGAACTGGGTGCCGAACCTTCGGTTGAGGTCGCGGAGCAGGACGCTTCCCTCCACGATGATGCTGCCGTCCGCCTGCAGGGCACCTCCGCCGCCGGCCGAGGGCGGGGACTGGGTCGTGAACTCGCCGATGATCTCCTCGATGATGTCCTCGATGGTGACGAGACCCATCAATTCGCCGTACTCGTCCACGACAAGCGCCATCCGGTCGTGCTGTTCCTGGAACTGCTGGAGCTGGGTGAGCAGCGGAGTGCCCAGGGGGATGAAGTACGGCGGGCGCAGTACGGTCGAGAGGCGCTCCCGGTCGAGGAGGTCCGGCTCGAACACGTTCAGGATCTTCCGGACATGGAGCACGCCGACGATGTTCTCGATGCTCCCTTCGTAGACCGGCATGCGGGTGTGACCGGAGGTCGCCAGCCTACGGCGCAGATCTTCCGCCGGGGCGTCGAGGTCAAGCGCATCGATGTGGCTGCGCGGCACCATGATGTCGTCGACGGTGGCGGACTCGAGGTCCACGAGGTTGAGCAGCATCTTCTGGTGCTGCTTCGGCAGGAAGTTGCCCCCTTCCAGCACCAGTGTCCGCAGTTCCTCCAGCGTCAGCTTCTGGGTGGCAGCGTTCTGGCCGGTGTCGAGACGCGCCATGCGGAGGATGGCGCTGACGAACAGGTTCACGAACCAGACGATCGGGTACACGAGCCGCAGCATCGGCGTCAGCACGAAGGCGGCCGGGAAGGCGATCTTCTCGGGGTAGGTCGCGCCGATGACCTTCGGCGTGATCTCGCTGAACACCAGGATCGCGAACGTGACCACGATCGTCGCGGCGGTCAGCGCGAGTTCCGATTCCCCGAAGAAACGGAAGGTGAGGTACGTCACCAGCGCGGCCGACGCTGCATTGATCAGGTTGTTGCCGAGAAGCACCACGCCGAGGAGCCGGTCCGGACGTGCCAGCAGTTGCGAGGCCAGGCGGGCGCCACGATGGCCGATCTTGACCAGATGCTTCAGGCGATAGCGGTTGAGCGCCATCATGCTGGTCTCCGCCACCGAGAAGAAGGCGGACAGGATCAGGAAGACGAACAGCGCGATCAGCAGGGTGTGGGTGGAAATGTCGTCCACGGTGCGGGCGTTGGATGGAGGGCCGGGGGTGGATGGCGCCGCCGGGGACTCAGCGTCCCAGGAGGATCTCGACCACGAACTTGCTGCCGATGTAGGCGAGGACCAGCGTGAGGAATCCGGCGACGGTCCAGCGGAGGGCGAGCCGGCCCCGCCAGCCACGGAGCGCGCGTCCCGCCAGGAGGCCTCCGAAGATCAGCCATGACAGGATGCCGAACACCGTCTTGTGGGTGAGCATCAGCGGCTTCCCGAAGAGTCCGACCGAAAAGAGCATGCCCGTGATCAGCGAGGCGGTCAGGAGGAGGAAGCCCAGGAAGATGATCCGGAAGAGGAGCTTCTCGAGGGTCAGGAGCGGGGGGAGGTTCCGCAGTGGCGGCGGCAACGTGCCGCGGTGCAGGCTGCGCTCCAGGACAGCCATCAGCAGCCCGTGGAGGGACGCAATGGTGAACAGGCTGTAGGCCAGGATCGAAAGGGTGAGATGGACGCGGAAGTAGGGGGCATCCACGTTCGTCAGGGGCTTGATCGCCGGGAACATCGCGGGCATGAGTGCCGCCACGGCAGCCACCGGCATCACGAGCGCCTGCAACCCGTCGAGCCGATAGAAGAAGCTCGCACCCCAGTAGATGAGGAGAGAGAGCCAGACGATGCTGGCAAGCGCGCTTCCCACCCCGAGGTACATCGCTCCCTGGCCGTGGACGTCCTGGTAGAGGATCCAGGCTTGCATGGCCAAAGGAACGAAGAGTGCGAAGCGCACCCAGGCGGGGGATTGCTCGAGGCTCCCGTCTCGTCGCCAGAGGTGCCGGGCGAGCGTCGCGCCGAGCGCCGCATAGATGGATGCGTTGATACCGTAGGTTAGAATCGAGGCCATGTCGCTTTCGGTCGGCCAGGATGGGCCACCGCAGAGCGCCGGATTATACGTCCCGCCGTCCCAACTTCCTGGTCCTCTCGAGCATGCTAGACGGATTGACCCAGCGCCTCTCGGGCGTCATCAAGACCCTGCGTGGCCATTCGCGCCTCACCGAAGACAACGTCCAGGAGGCGATGCGCGAGGTCCGTGTGGCGCTGCTGGAGGCCGACGTCGCTCTCCCCGTCGTCCGCGATTTCATCGGGCGTGTGAAGGAGAAGGCGCTCGGTCAGGAGGTTGTCGGCAGTCTCACACCGGGTCAGGCCCTCGTGGGTGTCGTCTACGACGAACTCACCAGGCTGATGGGTGGATCCAATGCCCAGCTGAACCTCGCGACGGTGCCCCCGGCCACGATCCTGATGGCCGGCCTGCAGGGCGCCGGCAAGACGACCACGGTCGGCAAGCTCGCGAAGCTGCTGTCCGAGCAGCACAAGAAGAAGGTCCTGGTGGTGTCGTGCGACGTGTACCGTCCTGCGGCCATCGCGCAACTCCAGACCCTGGCGCAGCAGGTCGGCGTGGACTTCTTCGCGTCCGACGTCTCCCAGAAGCCCGTCGACATCGCACTGGCAGCACAGGACTGGGGGCGACGTCACTATCACGACGTGCTCCTTGTCGATACGGCCGGTCGTCTCGCCATCGACGAGGAGATGATGGCCGAGATCAAGGCGCTCCACGCCGCGACATCGCCCATCGAGACCTTGTTCGTCGTCGATGCGATGCAGGGCCAGGATGCCGTGAACACCGCGAAGGCCTTCGCCGAGACGCTCCCGTTGACTGGCGTGGTGCTGACGAAGCTGGACGGTGACTCCCGCGGCGGCGCGGCGCTGTCGGTCCGGCACGTCACCGGTGCGCCGATCAAGTTCGCCGGCGTCGGCGAAAAGCTGACCGGCCTGGAGCCCTTCCACCCCGACCGGATGGCTTCCCGGATCCTCGGCATGGGGGATGTGCTGTCCCTCATCGAGGATGCCCGTCGCGAAGTCGACATGGTCGAGGCCGAGAAGCTCGCGAAGAAGGTGAAGTCCGGCAAGGGGTTCGACCTCGAGGACTTCCGCGGCCAGCTGATGCAGATGCGGAAGATGGGCGGGCTGTCGGCCCTGATGGACAAGCTACCCGCGCAGCTGTCGCAGGCGGCGTCGGCAGCCGGTCAGCAGATGGACGACAAGGTGATCAACCGGACCGTCGGCATCATCGACTCGATGACCCGGCAGGAGCGGCAGAAGCCCGAGATCATCAAGGCGTCCCGAAAGCGCCGCATCGCGACGGGGGCAGGCGTCACCGTGCAGGAGGTCAACCGCCTCCTGAACCAGTTCGAGCAGATGCAGAAGATGATGAAGATGGTGTCCAAGGGAGGCATGGCGAAGATGATGCGTGGCATGAAGGGCATGCTCCCGGGCATGCGCTGAGCACTCCGACCCTTCTCCCACCGGGGCACCGCGAACTTCCGGGGAACCACCCGACATCCGAACAGTCAGGCTCTTGCCAGCGACCGCCGGCGTCGGCTGACAGGGCCCCGTTGTGTTTCCCCTGAATTGACCTGAGGCGTTCCCACATGCGTTACCTGCTGCTCCTGACGTTGCTGTTCGTATCCCTCTCTGCGGGGGCGCAGGACTACTACCGGGAGAAGCGCTGGTCCGACCAGGTGGTGCCCGGGCTCGTCGTCGGAGAGGCGGTCTGGATCAAGCAGGCCAACGGCCATGACTTCCTTGCCCTGTGGACCGAGGCCGAGAACGCCCGGGGCGCCATCGTCCTCGGCCACGGCCGCGGCTGGAACCCGGATTTCGAGTTGTACGGGGTCATGCGGGTCAAGCTGGCGGAACTGGGTTACTCGACGCTCTCGATCCAGCTGCCGGTCCTGGGCGGTGGTGCCAAGATCGGCGACTACATCTTTACCTATCCGGAGGCTGCCGAGCGCTACGACCTGGCGGCCGAATGGCTGAGGTCGAAGGGATTCCAGAACGTGGCCATCGTCTCGCACAGCCTCGGGGCGACGATGGCGAACCAGTACCTCATGAACACCAAGAAGACGCATGTGAAGGCCTGGGTGTTCGTCGGGATCATCAATGGTCTGGAGGAGATGTTCCGGATCAAGATCCCGGTGCTCGACATCTTCGGCAGCAAGGACTGGGAGATCACGCAAGTCGGGGCTTCGGAACGACTCAAGCAGATCTCGAAGAACCGTGGGTCCCGGCAGATCGTCGTGCCGCAGGCGCTGCACTTCTTCGAAGGCCAGGAGGACGTCCTCGCCAAGGAGATCATCAGCTTCCTGGACGAGGTCTATCGCACCCAGGCGACACCTGCGCCGCGGTAAAGCACGAGCCACGCGGAATTTGCCTTGCCAAGGCGCGACGCGCGTGGCTAGAATTCGCCCCTTTTTTGGAAACCGCTAGGAAATTCCAATGGTTGTGATCCGACTTGCCCGAGGCGGCGCCAAGAAGCGCCCCTTCTACAATCTGGTGGTTGCCGACTCCCGCGATCCGCGCGATGGTCGGTTCATCGAACGCGTGGGCTTCTACAACCCGGTGGCGTCCTCCGGCGACGTGAAGCTGCGTATCGATCTCGCTCGCCTCTCCCACTGGGAAAGCAAGGGTGCCCAGCCGTCCGACACGGTGAAGCGCCTGGTGAAGCAGTTCAGCAAGACCGCGGTCGCGGCGGCCTGATCGAAGCTCCAGAGACTCGCCGTGGTGGGTAGCCCGGAATCGAAGGTGGCCGGCCTACCCGATGCTAAGCGCGACGATCTGGTGGTGATGGGGCGTGTGATCGCCCCGTTCGGGATCAAGGGCTGGCTCAAGATCCGCCCGTTCACCGAGAGGCCCGATGGTCTGCTTGGGCATGCGACGTGGTGGCTGGGGCGCGACGGTGGTGAATGGGGGGCGATGACTCTCCAGGAAGCATCGGTGAATGGTGAAGTGGTGGTGGCGAAGCTGGAGGGGATCGACAATCCCGAGTCGGCGGCGAAATGGCGCCACTGGGACGTGGCGGTGGGGCGCTCCGAGTTGCCGCCTCACGATGCCAACGAGTATTACTGGGTCGATCTGATCGGCCTCGAGGTCACGAACCTCCAGGGTGAGTCGCTGGGTCATGTGGACCACCTGATGGACAACGGCGCCCAGAGTGTTCTGGTGGTGGCCGGGGACAGGGAGCGCCTCATCCCGTTCGTCGACCAGTACGTGCACGAGGTCGATGTGGTCGGCGGCAAGATCCGCGTCGACTGGGGCCTGGATTACTGAGTGAAGCATTTCGACGTCGTCACGCTGTTTCCCGCGATGTTCGACGCGGTGACGCGTTGGGGTGTCACGGGCAGGGCGCGGGATCTCGGCCTCTACAGCATGGTCGCGTGGAATCCCCGGGAATTCGCGGCGAACGCTTACCGGACGGTGGACGACAGGCCGTACGGCGGCGGTCCCGGCATGGTGATGATGGCGGACCCGCTCGCGAAAGCGGTGAAGGCGGCCCGCCAGCGGCAGGCAAGTTGTGGTGTCGGCAGCACGCGGGTGGTGTGTCTCTCGCCACAAGGTCGCGTGCTCGACCACGAGACCGTCATCGAGCTGGCGGCACTGGAAGGCATGGTGTTGCTGTGCGGGCGCTACGAAGGGATCGATGATCGCCTCATGCGCAGCGCAGTGGACATGGAAATCTCCGTGGGAGACTACGTGTTGTCCGGTGGGGAATTGCCGGCGATGGTGTTGTTGGATGCGGTCATCCGACAGTTGCCGGGTGTCCTCGGCGATGCGTCGTCGGCAGTAGAAGATTCGTTTGTGTCGGGGTTGCTGGATTGCCCGCACTACACGCGCCCGGAGGTCTACGAGGGTGAACGTGTACCGGCGGTGCTGATGTCCGGTCACCACGCGGATATCGAAACATGGCGTCTGAAGCAGGCGCTGGGACGTACGTGGCTGCGGCGGCCGGATCTGCTGGCGCAGCGGGAATTGACCCCCCGGGAACGGGGACTGCTGGATGAATTCCAGCGGGAATACGAGTCGAGCAAGGCCTGAGGGCCTATGGGCTTAATCAAGGGCTTGGGGCTTAAGGGCTAAAAGGAGCGCTACATGGACGTGATCGCACAAATCGAAGCCGAAGAGATGAAGCGGCTTGGCAAGACCATCCCCGCCTTCGGACCTGGCGATACCGTCGTGGTCGGGGTGAACGTGGTCGAAGGTACCCGCAAGCGTGTCCAGGCCTACGAAGGCGTGGTGATCGCGAAGCGCAATCGCGGACTCAACTCGTCGTTCATCGTGCGCAAGATCTCCTCCGGCGAGGGTGTCGAGCGGACGTTCCAGACGTACTCCCCGCTCATCGCCTCCATCGAGGTGAAGCGTCGCGGTGCAGTGCGCCGTGCCAAGCTCTACTACCTGCGCGATCGTTCGGGCAAGTCCGCACGGATCCGCGAAAAGCTCGGCCCCTCCGCTGCAGACCGTGCTGCTGCCGCGGCCACGGCAGCGGCGAAGACCCAGGCCTGATCCCGGCGCCCTGCGAAGGCAGGGCGATGGCAACGAGACCAAGACAGAGGCGACCTCCGGGTCGCCTCTGTTTTTTCGCGTGCCGGGTGGAAGCTTCTCCGTGTTCGAGGGGGGGCATTGCTACAATCCGGCCGCCCTCGCTCCCTTCGGGATTCCGCATGAAATTTCTCCGCACCGTTGTATTGGCCCTTGCGTACCTCGTCTGCGGCCACGTCGGCGCCGAGACCCGCATGCTTTCCATCGGCTCGGGCAACACGGGCGGCGTCTACTACCCGCTTGCGGGCGGCCTCGCCCAGGTGCTCTCCAGGCATGTGCCCGGGTGGCAGGTCACGGCGGAGGTCACCGGTGGATCCATCGACAACCTCAAGCTCGTGGGGTCGGGCCGCGCCGACATCGGCTTCTCGATGGCCGATGCCGCCTGGGATGCCTACTCCGGAAACGACCGGTTCGCGGGCAAGAAGCTTCCGCTGCGCGCCCTGGTCGTCCTGTATCCGAACCGGATGCACGTCGTCACGGTGGACGGCTCCGGCATCACCTCGCTGAAGGATCTCGACGGGAAGCGCGTGTCCCTCGGTTCTCCCGGTGGCGCCACGGAAGTGTGGGCGATGCGGATCCTCGAGACGCAGGGGCTGCACGACCGTATCAAGCGCGAGCGGCTGTCCGTGAACGAATCCGTGAACGCGATCAAGGACCGCAAGATCGACGCGTTCTTCTGGGGTGGTGGTGTGCCCACTGCTGCGGTCACGGACCTCGCGGCGACGCCGGGCGTGAAGATCCAGCTCCTCGATCACGGCGACGTCGTGGATGCCCTCAACAAGCGTTACGGCCCGCTCTACAGCCGTAACGTGATCCCGAAGTCGGCCTATCCCGGCATGGCGAAGGATTCGAGCAACGTGAATGTCTGGAACGTCCTGTTCGTCAACGCCAACATGCCCGACGATGTCGCCTACGCGATCGTGAAGACGGTGTTCGATCGGCGCAGCGACATGATCGCGGTCCACAAGGAATTCGCCACGCTGTCTCTCGAATACCAGACGGCGGGTGCCGCAGCGATCCCCTTTCATCCCGGTGCGGTCCGCTTCTTCGCCGAGAAGGGGTTGAAGCTGCAGTGAGCCCCGCGTGAACTCCCCGGGGACCGGGCAGGGCGCGGACGCCATCGAGGCGGATCGCCTCGCGGAGGCCGAGCGTTTCGTCGAGCAGGAGGATGGCGCGGCCAATCGCCTGCGAGGTCCGCTGTCGATCGCCTTGACCGTCGCGCTTGCAGGCACGTCCGTGTTCCATCTCTATGCGGCCGTCGACATCGTCAGTGCGCCGTGGCTGCGCGGTTTGCACGTCGCGCTGATGCTCGGGCTTCTGTTCCTCACGCTGCCGATGGCGGCTCGTTTCCGCGACCGCGTGATGCCCTGGGACTGGCTGCTCGCCGGCCTCACTGTCGCCTGCATCGCGTGGTTCCTCCGTGACTGGGATGCCGCGGCGGACCGCGCCGTGGAGCCCGAAACCTGGGATGTCGTCGCCGGTGGCCTGCTGATGCTGTTGGTGCTCGAGGCCGTGCGTCGGACCTCCGGATGGGTGCTGCCGATCGTGGTGGCGGCGTTCGTCGCGTATGCCTTCGTCGGGCCTTGGCTGCCCCCGCCCTGGACGCATCGAGGCTATCCGCTCGATCGCCTGGTGGGGCACATGGCGATGACGATGGAAGGCATCTTCGGCGCACCGATCGACGTGTGCGCGACCCTCATCGTCCTCTTCACCGTGTACGGCGCGATCCTTCAGGCATCCGGCGCGGGCAAGTTCTTCATCGACTTCGCGCTCGCCGTGATGGGGAAGAGCCGTGCGGCGCCCGGTCGGGCGGTCGTGCTGGGATCCTTCCTGCTCGGCGGGCCGTCGGGCAGCGGTGTCGCCACGACGGTCACGCTGGGCTCCGTCGCCTATCCGTTGCTCGCGCGGGCCGGGTACACGAAGGAATCGGCAGGCGGGTTGCTGGCGGCCGGTGGGCTCGGTGCGATCCTGTCGCCGCCGGTGCTCGGCGCGGCTGCGTTCCTCATCGCCGAGTTCCTGAAGATCTCGTACCTCGACGTGATCCGCATGGCGGCGATCCCCACGGTCCTCTTCTACGCATCGCTCTTCGTGATGGTGGAACTGGATTCGCGGCGCTTCCAGGGTGCCAGCGTGGCCATCGACTCGCCCGGGGCGTGGGCGCTCACGAAGCGCTATGGCTACCACTTCCTGTCGCTCGTCACGGTCGTCGTCTTCATGATCGCCGGCTTCTCGCCCATGATGTCCGTGTTCTGGGCGACGGTCCTCGCGGTTGCCACGAGCTGGATCCGTCGGGACACGGCCATCGCGCCGGCGCGGCTGGTCACAGCGCTTGCGGAAGGCTCCAAGCTCCAAGGGCGTCCTCGGCGTGGCGGCGACGTGCGCGGCGGCGGGGATCATCGTGGGCGTTGTCACGCTCACCGGCCTTGGCCTGAAGTTCAGCGGCATCGTCATCGACTACGCGGGCGGAAATCTCGCGCTGACGGCGCTCTACACGGCCCTGCTCGTCTGGATCGTGGGTCTCGCGGTGCCGGTCACGGCGTCGTACATCATCTGCGCCGTCGTGGCCGCCCCTGCCCTTACGCAGGTCGGCGTTCCGGACTTCGCAGCGCACATGTTCATCTTCTACTACGCGGTGCTGTCCGAGGTTTCCCCGCCGACGGCGCTGTCACCGTTCGCGGCGGCCGCGATCACCGGCGGCGATCCGTATCGCACGACGCTGTCGTCCTGGAAGTACACGTTGCCTGCCTTCGTCACGCCCTTCATGTTCGTCCTGGCACCGGACGGCGTCGGCCTGCTGCTCGCGGGCAGCATCGGCAACATGGTGCTCGCGACGGTCACTGCGCTGGTGGGCATCGTGGCGCTGGCGATCGGCGCCCAGGGATGGTTGGTGGTGCGTCTCGCATTGCTGGAACGCGTCGCCTTCGTCATCGCTGGGCTTCTGCTCGCGTGGTCGGCGGCGTGGAGCGACGTTGCGGGGTTTTCTCTCGCGTTGGTGGCCACCGGAGTCCACGTGGCCCGCGCACGGGGCCTGGCGCGCCACTGACATGCACGACGCCTGCATCCCCGCACCGTTCGGTCGTATCGGGGTCAGCGTGAAGGGTGGGAGCGTCACGCGCATCGAGTACCTGCCGCACGATGTCGTCCTGGTGGCGCCACGGGATCCGCTCGCCATCGAAGCGTGTGGCCAACTCGAACGGTATCTCGACGATCCCCGGTTCCGTTTCGACCTGCCGCTCGCGTTGGACGGGACTGCGTTCCGCCGGCGTGTCTGGGACGCGCTGCTCCGGATCCCCGTCGGCGCGGTGCTGACCTACGGGGAACTCGCTGGTCGTCTGGGCACCGTCGCACGCCCTCTCGGCGGCGCCTGCGGCAGCAATCCAGTACCTCCCGTGGTGCCCTGCCATCGCGTGGTCGCGCGGGATGGCCTGGGCGGCTTCATGGGCCATACCGACGGGTTTCCGATGGAGGTGAAGCGATGGCTGCTGCGACACGAGGGCGTCCTCGCACCGTAGCGCCCGGCGCCGATCCCGCGATCGACGCCTTCTGCGATGCGCTCTGGCTGGAGGACGGGCTGTCGCAGAACACGCTCGCCGCGTACCGGCGGGACCTCTCGCTGTTCGCTGCGTGGCTGGGCAGGACGCATGGTCGGGGCCTCATCGAGGCGCAGCACGCCGACCTCCTCGGCTATCTCGCACATCGCTACGCCCTTCGCACCAAGGCGTCGTCGGCAGGCCGGCTCCTGTCCACTTTGAAGCGCTTCTACCGGTTGCAGCTGCGTGACGGGCGACTTGCCGTCGACCCGACGCTGCAGATCGACACCCCGAAGCTGCCCCGGTCCCTGCCCAAGAGTCTGTCCGAGGACGAGGTCGAGCGTCTGCTGGCTGCGCCGGATGTGGCGACGCCTCTGGGACTGCGCGACCGCGCGATGCTGGAACTGCTCTACGCCACCGGATTGCGGGTGACCGAACTCGTGACGCTGGAACTCGGGCAGGTGAATCTGGAGGCTGGCGTCCTGCGCGTGATGGGCAAGGGGTCCAAGGAGCGCCTCGTGCCGATCGGTGAGGTGGCCGTCGCGTGGGTGCAGGAGTTCGTCGGCGCCGCGCGGGCGGTCGTCCTGGGTGGGCAGATCACGGCGGACCTCTTTCCGACGGCGCGCGGGCAGGCGATGACGCGTCAGATGTTCTGGATACTGGTGAAGCGGTACGCGCGGCAGGCAGGCATCGTGAAGCCCATCTCACCGCACGTTCTGCGACATGCGTTCGCGACGCATCTGCTGAACCACGGGGCGGACCTTCGCGTCGTCCAGATGCTGCTGGGCCATTCGGATGTGTCGACGACGCAGATCTACACGCACGTCGCCCGCGAGCGCCTCAAGCAACTGCATGCGAAACATCATCCGCGCGGGTAGCGACCGCCCGACCGCGCGTCAGAGATCCCGGGCGATGCGGAAGCCCACCTGATAGTTCCGGAACCCCTGGTCTTCCGGATGCCGGTACGCGGATCTCGACGTCGATGCGCCGTCGATCCAGGCGCCGCCCCGCACGATGCGCTTCTCGCACGATGTCTCGTTCCAGGCGGAGCCGTCCGTCGGCGCGTTCCGATAGCCGGCGTGATGACAGTCCTGCACCCACTCGCGCAGATTGCCCAGGATGTCGTGCAGCCCGAACGGATTCGGCTGGAATCGACCCACCGGGGCGACTTCCGGGAAGCCGTCGGTGCACTTGTGATGCGACCACACGTACATCGGGTGCGCATCCTTGCTCGTCTCGTCGTGGGTGTTCGCGAACCGGCAGGCCTGGGTCGACCCGGCGCTGTCCTCCGCTGCACCCCAGAACCACGCCGTGGTCGTGCCGCCGCGGGCGGCGTATTCCCACTCGGCTTCCGCCGGCAGTCGGTACGACTTGCCCGTTTTCGAGGACAGCCACGCCGCGTACTTCTGCGCGTCGTTCCAGTTCACGTTGTAGACCGGGCGGTCGCCGCGGCCGTCGCCGTCGTCGGATGCCTGCGGGCACTGACCGTCCCCGACGCAGACGTCCCACTGCGCAAACGTGATCTCGAATCGGGAGAGGGCAAACGGCCGGGCGATCGACACCGCGTGCCGCGGCTTCTCGTCCTGGTGGCCGCTTTCCTCCAGGTCGGAGCCCATCAAGAACTGGCCGGACGGTATGACCACCATTTCGGGACACGCGGGACAGTCCTGGAACTTGCTCCCCGCGGACGGTTCCGCCAGGGCGGGCGCTGCAGTGAACGCCACCGATGCCGAGTACGCCATGGTCAGGAGCAAGGGCAGGGAACGGGGTACGAACCGAACGACGGAATCGCGCATCTGGACTGCCTCCCGTGACGGCGTCTCGGATCACCCGATCGGGGCGAGCGCCTTGTTGCTGTTGTGTTGGATCGTACCCGCGGCACACTAGCCAGGGCGATAGTCCCAGCCGTTGACCTGCGTCAAGCCGTCGAGGTACCCGCGTCGGGCACGTACACCATGCCGCTCATGATGCGTCGCGCACTGCGACTCATGAGCGCGCGCGTCACCGCCCAGTCTCCGCCGTCGCGCCGGACTTCGGCACCGACCGTGAGCGTCCCCGACACGTGGCCGATCCTGATGCGGTCGGTGGCACCGCCTCGCGCGGCTTGCGCGACCACCGAGTCCGGCAAAGCGGCGGCGACTGCGAGCGCCACGGCGCCGGTGCCTGTGTAGGCGTGATGAAGCGCGCCCATCGACAGGATCCGCGCGACTAGTCCGATGTCCTCGCCACGGACCTCGCGGCCCGACGATGTCGTGTAGGTGACCGGAGGGGCAACGAAGGAGAGCTTCGGCGTGGCGGGACGATCTCGCGTCGCAGCCTCTGCCGAGATGGCCAGTCCCATGGCGACGGTCGCATGCGACCGGATGGCTTCGCAACGGGCCAGCAGCGCGGCATCACCATTCACGGCGGGCGGCAGTTCGATTCCGGTGAGACCGAGAGCCGATGCGTGCACGAACACGGTCGGATTGCCGGCATTGACCAGCGTCGCGTCGATCCGGCCGACGCCGGGAACCGTCAGCGTGTCCACGACGTTCCCCGTGGGCAGCATCGCGCTCTCGCCGCCTCCGGGATCAAGAAACTCGAGCAGGATCTCTGGGCCCGGAAACGCAACCCCGTCCATGAGGAAGTCTCCTTCCTCGACGGGTTGACCATCGACGACGGGAACGTGCGCGAGGATGCGCTTGCCGATGTTGTCCTGCCAGAGACGTACGACGGTCGAGCCCTCGCCGGCAGCCATCAATCCGAGTGCCAGCGCGAGCGGTCCGACGGCGGTGGTGAGGTTCCCGCAGTTGCCAGTCCAGTCGATGATCGGCCGGTGGATGTCGACGGCACCGAACCGGTACTCGACGTCGCAGTCATCGCGCGAGGACGGACGGATGAGGACGATCTTGCTGGTGCTGGAGGTGGCGCCCCCCATGCCGTCGATCTGCTTCCCGTAGGGGTCAGGACTGCCGATCATCCGGAGGAGAAGGCGATCCCTGTGGGCTGCATCCGAGGGGAGGTCACGTTCGAGGAGGAAGAGCCCCTTGCTGGTACCGCCACGCCAGAATTCCGCGGGAATGCGCCGAATGGTCATGGGCAACGTCAAGGTCGTTAGGGGGCTGTTCCGGAGGGGGATGGGCATGAACCGGAAACGCTGCGGTTCCGTGGCCGGTGGTGCCACGCCTTGCCGACTTGCTGGACCATCGCCACTCACGCGATCGACGGCGTCGATCCCTGCCGGACGGACGTCCGGAAACACGTATGGCGATGGTCGGGGTGAGAGGATTCGAACCTCCGACTCCTGCGTCCCGAACGCAGTACTCTACCAGGCTGAGCTACACCCCGAGGATGACGGGCCGACACACGCAACGCTGACCTGAAACGCTTACTTCGAAGGCCCTGCCACAACGCAACATCGAGCAATATCGCGTCTGAGCACGGCGCCATCGGTTTCCAACTTCCGGAGATCGATGCACCGCTTGATCGAAGCAGCAATGAACAAACTGCTACTGCGTCCGCGACACTGCAAAGGAGGCCAAGTGTAGCAGGCTCTCTCGGTGACGGGAATGCTCCAGCGGGCCGAGCGCGTCGGTGGCGAGCTTCGCCTCCGCTTCCGCCGCCGCATGCGCATAGGCGATGGCGCCCGTGTCGCGGATGGCCTGCATGACGGGTTCGAAGTCGCCGAGCCCCCCTTCCTCGATCGCGTGGCGGACCACCTCGGCCTGCGCCGGTGTACCCCGCTGCAACACGTGGATCAGCGGAAGTGTGGCCTTGCCTTCGGCCAGATCGTCGCCCAGGTTCTTGCCCGTCTGCGCTAGATCGCCGGAGTAGTCCAGCACGTCGTCGATCAGCTGGAAGGCTGTGCCGAGGTGCGTTCCGTACGCGGCCAGCGCTTCCTCGATTTCGGGAGGTGCGCCAGCCAGCACCGCGCCGAGGCGACCGGCTGCTTCGAACAGCTTGGCCGTCTTGAAGCGGATCACGTCGAGATAGGCGGCCTCGGTCACGTCGGGATCGCCCACGTTCATGAGCTGGAGGACTTCGCCCTCCGCGATCACGTTGGTGGCCTCCGCGAGGACTTCCATCACCCGCATGTTGCCGACCGCGACCATCATCTGGAAAGCGCGCGAGTACAGGAAGTCGCCCACCAGGACCGAGGCCGGGTTTCCGAAATGGGCGTTCGCCGTCGACCGGCCGCGGCGCATGTCGGACCCATCGACCACGTCGTCGTGCAGGAGCGTGGCCGTGTGGATGAACTCCACCACGGCAGCCAGTTCGTGGAGCGCGGGCGTCACGTGACCGCAGGCGCCCCCCGAGATAAGCACGAGAAGAGGACGCAGGCGTTTGCCCCCAGCGGATATGATGTACTCCGCCACTTGGCGGACCAGGACGACTTCCGAATGGAGACGTGCGCGGATGACCGCATCCACGGCCTTCAGGTCTGAGGCCACGGGGCTGCGGATGGATTCGATGGACAAGGCGCCGTCCGGGGAAGTAAAGGCGGGATGGTAGGAACCGCCCGATCAGGGTGTCAAGGCACGCGCGAGTACGGCAAAGCCGTCGCGTCCGAACATCGATTTCATTGACGTGGCGCGCTGCATCTCGTAGCATGCGCGCCTTTTTTCCGGTTCTCGGATTGGAGCAGCCCATGTACGCGGTCATCAAAACCGGCGGTAAGCAATATCGTGTGACCGCCGGGTCGAAGCTCAAGGTTGAGCAGCTCACGGCCGAGGTCGGTGCCGACGTGGTGATCGATCAGGTGCTCATGGTCGCTGACGGCGCCGCCGTCAAGGTCGGAACGCCTCTCGTGCAGGGCGCGACGGTCAAGGCCACGGTCCTGTCCCACGGCCGTGCCGACAAGGTCCTCATCTTCAAGCATCGTCGTCGGAAGCACTTCAAGAAGCAGGGCGGTCACCGTCAGTGGTTCTCGGAGATCTTCATCGCCGGGATCGAAGACGGCGCTGGCGGCAGCGCCTCCGCCAAGGCCCCAGAGATCGTCACCGCTGACGACCTCACCAAGGTCGAAGGGATCGGCCCCAAGATCGCGGCGGTCCTGGTCAAGAACGGCATCACCACTTTCGCGGCGCTCGCAGCCCTGCAGCCGGAAGCCATCACCGAGATGCTGAAGGCGTCCGGCGGTCGGTTCGGCATGGCGAAGCCGGCCACCTGGCCCCAGCAGGCAGCGCTCGCCGCGGCCGGCAAGTGGGACGAGTTCGAGCAGCTGACCAAGGAACTGGTCGGCGGCGTCAAGAAGTAAGGAGAGCAAGCCATGGCACACAAGAAAGCAGGCGGAAGTTCACGCAACGGCCGCGATTCAGAATCGAAGCGCCTGGGCGTGAAGCGCTTCGGCGGTCAGTACGTCCTCGCGGGCAACATCATCGTTCGTCAGCGTGGCACGCAGGTGCACCCGGGCGTGAATGTCGGCCTCGGCAAGGATCACACGCTGTTCGCCAAGATCGACGGACTCGTCGAATTCGCCGTGAAAGGCCCGCTCAAGCGCAAGACGGTCAGCATCACGCCGGTCGCCGCTGCCTGACGCGAAGCGCCCCTCCAGGCACGAAAGCCCTATCGATCCCGGTAGGGCTTTCTTGCTTCCGGGCGGCCCGCCCGACACATGAAGTTCGTAGACGAAGTCAGCATCGAGGTCCACGCCGGCAAGGGCGGGGACGGCATCGCCTCGTTCCGCCGGGAGAAGTTCATCCCGCGTGGCGGCCCCGACGGCGGTGACGGCGGACGCGGCGGCAGCATCTGGGCCGTGGCCGACCGCAACATCAACACCCTCATCGATTTCCGGTTCGCCCGCATCCACCGCGCCCGCAATGGCGAGAAGGGACGCGGTTCCGATTGCTATGGCGCCGCCGCCGAGGACATCACCCTGCGGATGCCTGTCGGCACGGTCATCAGCGACATCGAGACCGGCGAAGTCATCGCCGACCTCGCCAGGCACGGCGCCCGCGCGATCATCGCGAAGGGTGGCGACGGCGGGCTTGGCAACATCCACTTCAAGACCAGCACCAACCGCGCGCCCCGGCAATGCACGCCCGGCGGTCTGGGACAGGTGCGCCGGCTGCAGCTGGAGTTGAAGGTGCTGGCGGACGTCGGCCTGCTCGGCCTGCCGAACGCCGGGAAGTCCACGTTCATCCGGTCGGTGTCTGCAGCCCGTCCGAAGGTGGCCGACTATCCGTTCACCACGCTCCATCCGAACCTCGGCGTCGTGCGGGTCGACCACTCGCGCAGCTTCGTGATCGCCGACATCCCCGGGCTCATCGAAGGCGCGGCAGAAGGCGCCGGGCTGGGCCACCAGTTCCTGCGGCACCTCGCGCGGACCCGGCTGCTCCTGCACCTCGTGGACCTCGTCCCGCCCGATCCCGAGGCGGACCCGGTGCGGGATGCCCGGTCCATCGTCGAGGAACTGCGCAAGTACGACGAAGCCCTGTATCTCAAGACCCGCTGGCTGGTCCTGAACAAGGTCGATCTGATCCCCGAGGACGAGCGGGCCGAGCGCATCCAGGCCTTCCTCGACGCCTATCTGGGCGAGGGCGCCTCCCGGGAAGGTGTGTTCACCATCTCCGCGCTGACGGGCGACGGCTGCCGTGACCTCACGATGCAGATCATGAATCACATCGCCCTCATCGCGCCGCCGGACGACGAGGACGCGGAGGAGGCGGCCGCCGCCGATGCCGCCCCGACCGCCGTCGCGGAAGTGCAGGACGCTGCCGGAGACGACTGATGGACCCGGTCTCCGTGGTGCGCGAGGCCTCGCGCCTCGTGGTGAAGGTGGGTTCCAGCCTCGTCACCAACGGGGGGCAAGGGCTCGACCAGGCGGCGCTCGCCCAGTGGGCCGAACAGATCTCGGCGCTTGCACGCAGCGGCAAGCAGGTGCTGCTGGTCTCCAGCGGGGCGGTCGCCGAGGGCATGCAGCGCCTCGGATGGAAACGTCGCCCGAAGGCCCTGCACGACCTCCAGGCGGCCGCAGCCGTCGGGCAGATGGGTCTGGTGCAGGCGTACGAGACCTGCTTCCGCAAGCATGAGCTGCAGACCGCCCAGATCCTGCTGACCCACGAAGACCTCGCCGACCGCAGCCGCTACCTGAACGCCCGGTCGACGCTGCGCACGCTCCTGTCGCTGTCGATCATCCCGATCATCAACGAGAACGACACCGTCGCCACGGAGGAGATCCGCTTCGGCGACAACGACACGCTCGGATCGCTCGTCACGAATCTCGTCGAAGCCGAAGTCCTGATCATCCTGACCGACCAGCCCGGCCTCTACACCGCGGATCCTCGGAAGGATCCCTCGGCCACGCTCGTGCAGGACGCCCGTGCCGGCGATCCGGCCCTCGAGGCCATGGCCGGCGGTGCCGGGTCTGCGATCGGCTCCGGCGGCATGCTGACCAAGATCCTCGCTGCCAAGCGGGCCGCGCGCAGCGGCGCGCACACGGTCATCGCCTCGGGGCGCGAGCCCCAGGTGCTCGTGCGACTCGCGGCGGGCGAGCGGATCGGCTCCCAGCTCGTCGCCGAGACGCCCACGCTCGCGGCCCGCAAGCAGTGGCTGGCCGACCATCTCCAGCTGCGCGGCAAGCTCTTCCTCGACGCCGGCGCCGTGCGGGCGCTGACGGCCGACGGCAAGAGCCTGCTGCCGATCGGCGTCCAGGAGGCTCAAGGTGACTTCGAGCGCGGCGAAGTGGTCTCGTGCGTGGACGGCGACGGCCGCGAGATCGCGCGCGGCCTCGTCAACTACAGCGCGGCCGAGACCCGTCGGATCCTGCGCACGCCGAGCGCCGAGATCGAGGCCCGCCTGGGCTATGTCGACGAGCCTGAGCTGATCCACCGGGACAACCTGGTCCTCCTGTAGTTGTTCCTCCCGTGGTGCGTGGCCGGATCCCCGGCCCGCCTTTCCTTCCGCGCGCCCTGCCGATCGCCATGTCGGGCCTCCGACGGTAAGCTCTGCTCGCGTCGCCCGGGCTCCCGGGTGTGCGCCAGACAACCAGAAGGGCCCGTCCCGCCGTCGACCTCCCCGGTCGGCCACGAAGGACCGGGCGACGCATCCACGGAGAAGAGAAACGATGAATCGGATCAGGCATTGGGTCGCGGTCCTGCTCGGACTCGCGAGCAGCGCATGCGTGGCGGTGGCGGCGGAGCCCATCCGCATTGGCCTCGTGGACGAGACCACCGGCCCGCAGGCCGAGGCCGGCGTGCTCACGCTGCGCGGTGTCCAACTCGCTCTCGAGGAGATCAACGGGGCCGGCGGCATCCTCGGCCGCCAGGTCGAACTGATCATCGAGGACAACCAGAGCACGAACCCCGGGACCGTCCTCGCGTACACGAAGCTCGTCGACCAGAAGGTCGTCGCCGTGATCGGCCCGCTTCGCAGCACGCAGGTCCAGGCGGCGTCCCCGACGATCGCCAAGGCGAAGCTGCCAGCCGTGATCGGCGGCAGCGACCCCAGCCTCACGCGCGTCAACAATCCGTGGATCTTCCGGGTGCGTCCGAACGATCTCTACTCGTCGCGCGTGATGGCCGAGTTCGGCACGAAGACGCTGGGCAGGAAGAAGTGGGCGATCATCCATTCCACCGACACCTTCGGTGCCAACGGGAAGACGGCGCTGACCGAGGCGCTCAAGGCGCAAGGCGTCGAGCCGGTGCTGACCCAGGGCTACACCACGAATCAGCAGGACTTCACCGCGGTCGTGCTCAGCCTGAAGAAGTCCGGCGCCGACATCATCGGCAGCTACATGGCCGCCTCGCCGGACGTCGGTATCTTCGCGCGGCAACTGCGGCAGCTCGGTGTGAACATCGAGTGGGTTGGATCGACCTCGCTCGCCACCGAGACCGCGCTGAAGCTTGCCGGTGACGCGCTGTGGGGCACCTATGTCGTCACGGACTTCTTTCCGGAGGCGCACCGCGAGTCGAAGGCATTCGCCGCGAAGTTCAAGGCGAAGCACGGTGCGAATCCCGATCTCTATTCCGCCTGGTCCTACGCCGGGATGCATCTGCTTAAGCACGCGATCGAGAAGGCGGGAAGCACCGATTCGGAAGCCATCCGCAAGGCGATCCTCTCGACGCGGGGCCTGAAAGGCATCGCCGGCGAGTACGCCTTCGATGCCAACGGCGACGGCCTGCACGGCTACAGCATCGTGCGCAACGACAAGGGAACGCTCACGTTCATCCGCCACATCGAGTTCACGGCGGACGTGAAGTAGGCGCGGTCCGCCGATCGATCAGAAGGCGCGCTGGAACCGGAGGCTGGCGAGCATTTCCGTCGGCGCATCGCCATTGCCGAGGGCGTGTTGTCGCACGAGCCCGCTCATCATCAGCGCGGCGGCGCCCTTGTCGAACGGCATCATCCAGGTCATCTCGTAGAGGCGCTCGCGGGCCGAGCCCGCCAGGCTCACGGTCTGCCGGGTGTAGACCGGCGCGCCGGATGCGTCGACGGTGGAAGGAATGTCGAACAGCATGGCACCCGAGCGCACCGCGAGCGGTTCCGACAACGTGAATGCCAGGCGATCCCCCGTCGTGAACGCGTTGCTGCGCGTGAGGCCGACGCCCCACCCGGAGAGTTTCATCTCCGAGTTGCCCGTGACGAGACTGGTGCCGTCCGTGGTGCCTGCGGGGAGACTGGCCGACGTGAACTGGGCACCGAGCACCAGATCGTCCGCCAGACGCGTGGCGCCCTGCAGGGTCAGCGCCTGCGTGTCGGACCGCATCCCGCCCATCGAGAAGAGTCCGTAGCCCTGGCCGCCCATCAGCGACCCGGATTCCGAGAGATTCGTCAGCTGCAGGCCCACCACGGTCCGCCCTTCGTCGAAGCGGCGGTTCATCTCCGCAAGGGTCAGGTTTTGCCGGAGTGAACTGCCACCGCCCATGCCCAGCTGATCGCCGACCATGCTGCTGCCCTGCGACGACGCGAGGCCGAGCTTCAGATCCCAGTCGCCCGCCACAGGCACCGCGAAACCGGCGGACTGCGCCAGCGGCAGGAGACCCAGCATCGGGTTCTGCAGGCCCTGGGCCAGCATCGAGGTCGACACCGTGTCCATCCCCTGCAGACCGAAGAAGGTATTCATGCCGCCGGTCCCCATGCCGAACTGCGCGCCGCCCTCGAGCTTCTGCACCCAGGCCGCGCCCAGCATGGCCTGCGGACCGCGGAACCGGTGCTGGTAGTTCGCGAGGGACTGCATCTCGACACCGTCCTGACGGATCAGATCCAGTCGCGTCTCGCTCGCGAGCAGCATCCGGGATCCCCGTGGGTCGAGCACCTTCTCCGCATAGCCGATCTGGCGATCCGACATCGCGGCGAGCCCCTCGAACCCGACGGGGCGGGGCGTCACGACGGACGACGCCAGACTCACCGAGAAATCGCGCGAGAAGTCGTCGAAGACCACCGGATCGAGCGCGCCCGATGCAGCGACCGACGAGATCCTCGAGCTCCACGCACCGGTCGTCGTCAGCAGCGTGCCCTGCGTGTTGAAGTTCCACGTGCCGTTGGCGGTCCGCGCCCCGGTCGTGCCGATCGGCTGCATCGCGCGCGAGGCGTCCACGAGACCGCGGCCGTAGATGGGGTCCACGCCCGGCGCCCCGAGGTCCTTCGCGGTCGCGAAGATGATCTGTCCCACCTGGCTCGCCGACAGGATCGGCCAGCGGCTCTTGAGGAGCGCGGCCACCCCAGCCACGATCGGCGTCGCCATCGACGTCCCGCTGCCCGACACGTAGGCGGTGTTGCTGGTCGAACCGGCGCCGATCACGTTCACGCCGAGCGCCACCACGTACCAGTTGGCCGTATCGCCTGCCCGGTTGCTGAACGACGCGATGTGGTTGGAACCGTCCACGGCGCCGACGGCGATGATGCTGTTTCTCGCCCAGGACTCCTTCGCATAGCGCGCAGGCCAGTCCGGGTTCGCGAGGCCGCTGTTGCCGGCGGCGACCACGGCAAGCGTTCCGCGCGAGACCGCCTCGCGCATGGCGGCTTCCCCGACCGGCCCGCTCGCACCGAGACTCATGTTGTGGATGAACGCACCGCCGTTGATGCCGTTGCGCACGCCGGCGAGCAGCGAGGCCGCGGAGGCGGACCAACCCGTGGCGGCGCTCATGACCTGGCTGGAGATGATGAAGGCCTCGGGCGCCACGCCCTCGAAGCCCCGGCCATCCGCGC
>VYME01000144.1_pt1 | contig 33045 bp, 31 predicted proteins | sample 5115281 | NCBI WGS metagenome assembly VYME01 (sample SAMN12291780, study PRJNA351875) | freshwater metagenome | isolation source: freshwater lake | place: USA: Michigan, Wintergreen Lake | collected 2013-08-08
GGAGCCAGCGGAGCTTGGATGCCGCGAAGTACGAGTCGAGCGGGAGGCCGGCCCTGGCGCGGGTCAGCGGCTCGGCGCCGTCGTGTCGCAACTGCTCGACGTGGGTTCGCGTGCGGTTGTCCTGCCAGACGATCGCGCGGTAGAGGGGGACGCCCGTCTCCGCGTGCCATGCGACGACGGTCTCGCCCTGGTTGTCGAGGCCGATGCCGGCAGCGCCCGCCGACGCATCGAGGCACTGCTCGACCGCCGCGAGAAGCTCGAGCGGGTCGTGCTCCACCCAGCCGGCCTGCGGGTAGAACTGGCGGTGCTCGACGCTGCAGAGCGGGACGAACTCGCCGTCCTGCCGGAGCCGGAAGGCCTTGGTGGAGGTCGTGCCTTGGTCGATACCCACCACGAAGCGGAGTGCCTTGGCCATCGTGGAATCGTCGCGTGCGGTTACCGTCGGATCGCGGCGGGACGAACCATCACACGGATCGGGACCCTGACATCTGACGCGGATCAATTCGAGCGCACCACGTCGAGAACGATCCGGGCCTCCGGCGCAAGCTCGCCCGGATGCGTGCCGAGGGGATGACGGCGCCCGGCCCGCAGATGCGCCCGGCGCGACCAGACCTCGGTGGCGTCCGAGGTGATGCGCAGCCGCCCCGAAATGTCCTCGAGACTTCGGACCTGCATCGGCAGCGCAGGACGGAGCGGCGCCGGTTCGCTCCACTGCTGCGGGCAGACGAAGCGCAGAGGTGGCGCCGCTGACAGCGTCCTTCGGGATGCGGGGTCGGGCAGACGTCCGTCGAGCTGTGCGGCCATCGCCTGCGCCACGCTCCGGCCCTCCTGCCAGGCGGTCCAGGAGGGTTCGACGGGGCGCAGGACGTTGCCCGCTGCGAAGATCGAGGGGAGGGTTGTCCGCCCGTATTGATCCACGACAGGACCGCCGGTGCCGGGATCGACGGCGATCGACGAACCGGCCAGCGGCGCGGCGTCGGGCACGAAGCCTCCGGTGAAGATCACGCCGTCGCAGGCCAGGAGGCGTCGGTGCCCCTGGTGATCGATCTCCAGGGCTTCGACGCGGGAGGTCCCGTGGATGGCGATCGGGCGGGCGCCCGTGAGCAGCGGCGCCCGGAAGGCGACGCCGGCTCCCCACGTCAGCCAGTGCGGTGCGACGGTGCGGTGCGCTTCCTCCACGATCGCCACCGGAACGATGCCGGCGTGCCGGAACGTCAGGAGATTCGAGAGGGCGACCAACTCCGAACCCACGATGACGGCGCGCCGGCACGGGCGCTGGTGGGCAGTGTGCACGAGCTGCTGCAGCGAGCCGGTGGTGAATACGCCCCATGGCCGCGATCCGCCGACGAGGCGCGCGGATCTGGGCGTCTCTCTTGTCCCGAGGGCCATCAGCACGCATCGGGCACGCAGGGCGGATATGCCGGACGGACCCGCGATGCGCAGCGTGCCGTCCGGATCGACGCCGAGCAGCGCGTGGCCGGTGCGGATGTCGACGCCGCCGGCGGCCGCGACCAGGCGTCGCGCGTAGTCGGGGCCTTGCAGCACCCGCCGGAACTCCCGCATGCCGAATCCCCGATGCCCGCAGAGGCGGGGGATGCCGCCGGGTTCGGTGCAGCGTTCCAGAACGACGATGTCGCGCAGGCCCAGCCGACGCAGCTCGGCGGCAGCCGCCAGACCCGCGACGCCGGCGCCGACGATGACGATCTCGTGGTCGATGCCGGGTGCGGTCATGGACGGCCCGCTGAGAACTCGGGCAGGCGCCCGGCGGCGAGCTGCGCGACGCGCCCGGCACAGTGGAAGCCCTGGCACCGCCCCAGCATCACGCGGGTCCGACGCCGCAATCCGCCGAGGTCACCCGCCGGCAGCGGACCGGACAGCGCCGCCTCGATCTCCGTGCGCGTGACCCGTTCGCAGTGGCAGACGATCTCGCCGGCGCCGGGCTGCATCCAGGGGCGGGGCAGGGATTCGCAGAGGTTCGTCACCGGCGTGCTGATCGGGACGGCTTCGTCGGCCACCGGACCGAAGTGGCGACGATAGAGGTCCAGCACGTGGCGCGCGATGCCGAGCGCCGCGGTGAGGCCGGTGGACCGGATGCCGGCCACGCTGATCCAGCGCTCGTCGGGAAGCGCCTCGATGCGGTACTCGGGGCGTTCCGTGGCGGGACGCAGACCGGCGTAGGTCGCCGTGACGGCATGCCCGGCGAGGGCGGGCAGGATCTCGCGGCCGCGCCGGACCAGCGCCTCGAGCGCTGCGGTATCGGTGGCGGCGTGGTCGCGGGCGGTCTGCTCCTCGGCCGTCGGGCCGACGATGACATTGCCGAACGCCGTCGGGCACACGATCACGCCCTTCGTGCGCTCGGTGGGGACCGGCAGGACGATGGTGCTGACGGCCTCCCGCGCGCTCTTGTCGAGCACGACGAACTGGCCCTTGCGGGGGCGGATCTCGAAGGGTGGCGTGCGCGCGAAGCGCTCGACCAGATCGCCGTAGAGCCCCGCCGCGTTGATCACGACCCGCGCGCCGACATCGCCTTGCGGCGTGACGAGGCGCCAGGTGTTGCCCTCCCGCACGCCGTCCAGCACTTCGCAGTTCCGCATCACGGTCGCGCCGTGCGCCATGGCCTGCCGCACATAGGCGAGGGGCGCCGACCAGGGATCGATCACGTGCTCTCCGGGGACATGGAGACCGGCCAGCGCGCCCGGCGCGAGCCCGGGTTCGAGGGCGTGGAGTTCCGGCGTGGTCAGGGGACGGACATCGGTGACCCCGTTGGCGTGTGCCTTCGCGATCAGATCCGGCAGTCGGGCGCGCTCGCTGTCGTTCCAAGCGACCATCACCGCGCCGGTCTGCACGAGGGGCAGGCCGAGACTGTCGCGGATGTCGAGGTACTCGCGGTACCCCTCGCGCATGCAGGCAAGTTCGAGACTGCCTTTGGGCGCATCGAAGCCGGTGTGCAGCAGCGCGCTGTTGGCCTTGCTGGCGCCCGAGAGGATGTCCCGTCCCCGTTCCAGCAGGACGGCGTCGAGCCCGTGCAGGGCCAGGCGGCGCAGCAGGGCACACCCCACCACGCCGCCGCCGACCACTGCTACGTCGTGCATGTCCGGCCGCGGCCGGCCTGCGCTGCGCCGGCGCAGGTCAGGTCCGATGCTCCACAGCCTGCTCCGCCGCGGCGATCTCGCTGGTGCGCTTCGCCACCATGTCGCCGATCGGAGGGCCCTTGAAGCGGCGCGACTCGAACGCAAGCCAGATGACGACCATCGCGATGAGCATCCCCACACACAGATAGCCGACCTTCTCGTTCGGCGGCTGGACGCCCACCAGGATCAGCACGCACGAGCCGATGATCGCCAGCACGGCCACGATCTTCGAGGCGGCTCCGAGTTCGAAGGGTCCCTTCTTCACCCAGGTGCCCCGCATCTCGGCGCGGAGTCCGGCGGCGATCGGCATCACGTACGAGATATAGAGGAACACCGCACACCCGGTCGAGAGCACGACGAACGCGTCACCGTACAGGGTGGCAACGATCGAGAGGGCGCCTGCCCACCAGATGGCGTGCACGGGCGTGCGGTGGCGCGAGTTCACCTTGGCGAGCGCCTTCGAGAAGGGCAGGCCGCCGTCGCGGGCGAACGCGTACATCATCCGCGACGTGGAGGTGAGGCCGGCGAGACCGCAGATGTAGTTGGCCAGCACGATCCCGATCACGAGGATGTCCTTGAAGACCTTGGGCATCGGCGATTGCTGCATCAGCCAGGGGAACGCATTCCAGCCCTGCTTGGCGCCTTCCGCGACGCTGGGCAGTGCCAGCACGAACGCGGCGAGCATCAGGTACCCGAACGCGAACGACCAGAAGACGGCGTGGATCATGCCGCGAGGCGCCTGCCGCGCGGCATCCCGGGTTTCCTCGGCGGTGTGGGCCGAGGCGTCGAAGCCGGTGACGGTGTAGACCCCCTGGAGCAAACCGAGCATGAAGACGAAGCCCGTCGATTGCAGCGCCGTGGGCCAGACGTTCCCTCCGGGCTCGCCGGAGAAGTTGTCGAACGTGAACAGCCTCGACAGATCGATCGACGGGGCGTACACGAGCAGACCGAGCGTAAGAAGCACGGAAACGACAAAGATCATGTAGCCGCTGAAATCGGTGAGCATCGTCGTGGCGCGGATGCCGTAGTGGTTCAGCAGCGCCTGGGTGACGGTGATCGCCGAGATGAAGATCACCTGGGCCCACCATCCGCTGTCGAACGCGCCCGCCGTGGTCCATGCGGAGATGTCCATCCCGAGGACCTCGTGCAGGAGCAGGTCCCGGAAGAGCAGGAAGACGCCGAAGTTCACCGATGACACGACGAAGAGCAGGCCGAGCAGGTTGAACCAGGCGGCGACCCACCCGTAAGCCCGGCCCCCGAGCAGGGACGCCCAGTGGTAGATGCCCCCGGCCGTCGGGTAGGCCGACGCGATCTGGCCCATGGCAGCCGCCACCAGCAGCGCGAAGAGGCAGGCGAGCGGCCAGCCGAACCCGATCGATGCGCCGCCCGCCGCTGACAGGGACAGCGGGAAGGCGGTGATGCCGCCCGCCAGGATGCAGATGATCGAGAAGGAGATCGCGAAGTTCTGGAAGGGCCCCATGCGTCGGGCCAGTTCCTGCGCGTAGCCCATGCTGTGCAGGGTCTTGGTGTCTTCGTCGTGCGCGTCGTTGTTCTGGGCTGGGTGAGATGCGGCCATGGCTCCCTCGAAGATATTGGACCCTGTTGCAGGGCGGTGTTGTCAGGCTGTCCAGCCGTATCGTGACAGCGATTGACATGCCAAGCGAGTCCGTGGGCGCCGGGCCGGGCGTTCCCGAGGCAAGGATCATGGCTGCCTGCGACGTACCGACGTCCTGCGTCGTCACCGAAATCGGCCACCTTGCGGATCCGGTGGTCGCGCTTCGCCCTCGCACCAGAATGTCGCGCCGGGAGGGCGGGGTGCCCGTGATGTGGGCGAGGGGAGCCATCCGAGGCAACCGTTGTAACCGGGCCGGGCGGATCGTCGGGGCTGCGGCACGAACCGGTGACCCGGTCGACGCGTCGGATTTGATTTGGCCGGCCGTGTTGTCGAAGGGCTCGGAAACTGCCAACGGCGCCTTTGGTGCGACGCAGCATAGTTGCAACTTCATGATTGCCCAGCAATACGGACGCGACCGGACGGTGCGGGCGAACAGGCGTCGCCGGGGACTCGCTGTATCGTAGAAAACATAAGGCATATCAACGTGTTCAGTGGTCGAGAAAGTGTGTTGAACTGCCTAGGCACTTCGTGTAATTTCCGCGCGTCTTGCAGTCGTAGGACATGGCAGTCTTCCAACCTCACGCTTCCGACCGAAGGGGGAGTTTTCAAATGGCAATCTCTTTTAACCTGAACGGGAAACAAGCAATGGCGGATGTCGCACCCGACACGCCGCTGCTGTGGGTCCTGCGCGACACCTTGGGCATGACCGGCACCAAGTTCGGTTGTGGCAAGGCTCTGTGCGGTGCCTGTACCGTGCACCTGAATGGCCAGGCCGTTCGTTCCTGTCAGACCCCGATCGGCTCCGTTGCCGGTCAGAAGGTCACGACGATCGAAGGTCTTGCCGCCAATCACCCCGTGAAGAAGGCGTGGGTTGCTCTGGACGTGCCGCAGTGCGGCTACTGCCAGCCGGGTCAGATGATGCAGGCCTCCGCGCTGCTCGCGAACAACAAGTCGCCGTCCGATGCCGACATCGATGCCTGGATGTCCGGGAACATCTGCCGCTGCGGCACCTACCCGCGTATTCGTGCCGCCATCAAGGCCGCCGCGAAGGCGTAACGGAGGAGCCCTAGACCATGGAAAACATCAAGATGACTGCTCGTCGTGATTTCCTGAAGGCATCCGCTGCTGTCGGCGGTGGCCTCTCCCTCGGTTTCTACCTGCCCGCCGCTTCCAAGGTTGCGGAAGCCCAGGCAGCCACCCACTCCCCGAACGCCTGGGTCAAGATCGGCACCGACAACTCGGTCACGATCATGTGCGCCCGGTCGGAAATGGGTCAGGACGTGTACACGTCCCTCGCGATGCTGATCGCGGAAGAACTCGAAGTCGATGTGAACAAGGTGAAGGTGGAGTTCGCTCCCCCCGCCGAGGCGTACATCAATGCGCTCCTCGGTGGCCAGCTGACGGGCGGCTCGACGTCCGTTCGTGACGCCTGGGAAAAGCTGCGCAAGGCCGGTGCCTCCGCGCGGATGATGCTGGTCGGCGCTGCTGCCGCCCAGTGGAACGTCAACGCCGCGGACTGCAAGGCAGCTGGTGGCGCCGTGACGGGCCCCGGTGGCAAGCGCGCCACCTACGGCCAACTCGCCGAAGCCGCTTCCAAGATGGAAGTGCCGAAGGACGTTCCGCTCAAGCCCGTCGCCGAGTGGAAGCAGGTCGGCAATGCCAAGCAGAAGCGTCTCGACACGCCGAGCAAGGTTGCCGGTACGGCCACGTTCGGTATCGACGTGCGCGTTCCCGACATGCTGTACGCCGCCGTTGCCATGCCCCCGATGATCGGCGGCAAGGTCGCGAGCTTCGACGACGCCCGCGCCAAGAACATGCCCGGCGTGAAGGCCGTCGTGCAGTACAGCCGTGGCGTCGCCGTGGTTGCCGATTCCTACTGGCAAGCCAAGAAGGCGAAGGATCTCCTCGAGATCACCTGGGACGAAGGCCCCAACGCCAACAACGACATGCGCAAGGTCTGGGGCGGGCTGCGTGATGCCGCCGCTCAGCCGGGCGCAGTGTTCCGCGAAGCCGGTGATGCCGACGGTGCCCTGAAGGACGCCGCCAAGGTGTACGAAGCCACGTACGAACTGCCGTTCCTGTCGCACTCGCCGATGGAGCCGATGAACACGGTCGCCCACGTGCGTGCGGATGGCGCGACGATCATCACCCCGACCCAGTTCCAGCAACTGGTGCCGTTCGTGGTGGCCGGTGCGACGGGCCTGAAGCCCGAGCAGATCAACGTGATCACGACTTTCCTCGGTGGCGGCTTCGGTCGTCGCGTGGAAGTCGACTACACGATCGACGCCGCGGAAATCTCGAAGGCCGTCGGTGCTCCGATCAAGATGGTCTGGAGCCGTGAAGACGACATGACGCACGACTCGTATCGCCCGGGCGGCATCTACAAGGTGCAGATGGGTGTGGACGCGGCCGGCAAGCTTGTCGCCTACCGCTACCACGGCACCAGCCCGTCGATCTCGTCCCGCCTGTTCCCCAGCATCGTGAAGGATGGCGTCGACCCGTTCGCGGTCGAGGCGATCGACAACTTCCCGTATGCCGTGCCCAACCACAAGCTGACGTACCAGATGTTCGATGCGGGCATCACCCCGGGTTACTGGCGTGGTGTGTCGCACAACCAGAACTGCTACGTCGTGGAAGGCTTCATCGACGAAGTGGCGCACGCCCTGGGCAAGGATCCGATCCAGTTCCGTATCGACAACTTCACGTACGCCGAAGAAAAGCACAAGTGGTCCGGGCTCTCCGCCGGTCAGGCTGTGGGCGGCCGCATGAAGAAGGTCCTGGAAGAGATCAAGGGCAAGTCCGGCTGGGGCGCGAAGCTCCCCGACGGCAAGGGTCGTGGCGTGGCCGTGATGGAAGGCTACAACACGGTCATGGCCGCGGTCGTCGATGTCTCGGTCTCGAAGAACTACGACGTGACCGTCGACAAGGTGACCTACGTGATCGACACCGGCCCGCGGATCCACCCGGATCAGGCAGCCGCGCAGATCGAAAGCTGCACGATCTTCGGCATGTCCGCAGCGCTCTTCGGCGAGATCACCGTGAAGAACGGTGGGGTCGAGCAGATGAACTTCGACCAGTACCGCGTCGTTCGCATGAACGAAGCACCGAAGGCCATCGCGATCCACTGGATCGAAGCGGGCAAGGATCAGCCGCCCGGCGGTCTGGGCGAGCCGGCCACGGCCGTTGTCACGGCAGCGATCGGCAACGCGATCTTCTCCGCCAGCGGCATCCGCGTGCGTCGTCTCCCGTTCACGCCTGAGAACATCAAGGCGTACGCGGATCCGCGTCACACGATGAAGCCGAAGAGCGTCTAAGAAATCCTCGACGCCACCTGGCAGGTGCCGGGTGGCGAGCGAGTCGGTCCGGCTGTTTTGGACCATCAGCTGGCCTCAACACCTCGCCCTCGGGCGCGGCCGTTGAGGCCAGTTTCTTTTTCGGGCATGCTCGCCAGAGGCGCGGGCGGCTGGAGGCTGCTGCACGATCCGACCCCCCGTGGTTCGCGGTTGCCTCGCGGTGCTGGGGCGGGTCGCAGTGATTCACCGGCATCGATGCCGGTCGCAGTGTGGTAATCCTGGATGGAGCAGCATGGATAGCGTCGATCTGCAGGTCTTGAAGAGTGCCGCCGCCTGGCGGGCCGAGGGGCATCGCGTGGTGCTGGCGACGGTCACGGAGACCTGGGGGTCATCCCCACGCCCACCGGGCGCCATGCTCGCCGTGCGCGGAGATGGTCTCGTGGCTGGGTCCGTGTCGGGTGGATGCGTCGAGGACGATCTCATCGACAAGGTGCGCGAATGCTCGCTCGCCACCGACAAGCCCGAGACGACGATCTACGGGATCAGCAAGGAAGATGCGCAGCGCTTCGGACTGCCTTGCGGCGGCCGACTGCAACTGGTGCTGGAGCCGGTGCAGGATGTCGCGACATTGCAGGGCGTCCTGGACGGGATCGCCCGGCACGAGTTGATCGCCCGGCGGCTCGACATGCAGACGGGTGTGGCCACGCTGGACCGCGCATCCCGCAACGACGTGCTCGACTTCGATGGCAATCAGCTCACGACGGTCCATGGGCCGCGGTGGCGCGTCCTCATCATCGGGGCCGGGCAGCTGTCGCGCTATGTGGCCATGATGGCCCAAGCCCTCGATTACGAAGTGATCGTCTGTGATCCTCGCGAGGAGTACGCGGTCACGTGGGATGTTCCTGGTGCACGTCTCACGCGCGATATGCCGGACGATGTCGTCACGGAACTCAACCTCGACAGCCACAGTGCCGTGGTGGCAGTCACCCACGATCCGAAGCTGGACGATCTCGCGCTGATCGAGGCGCTGAAGTCACCGTCGTTCTACGTGGGTGCGCTTGGATCGCGCCTCAACACCCAGAAGCGGCGCGAGCGGCTGGCCCAGTTCGACCTGTCGCAGGAGGAGTTGGCCCGACTCCATGGCCCGGTGGGTCTGCGCATCGGCAGCAAGACGCCTCCCGAGATCGCCGTGGCGATCATCGCGGAGATGACGGCGGTGCGGCACGGCGTGGCGCTCGAGAGCGTCGGCATCAAGTCGCTCGATCCGCAGGCGTCGCAGACGGTGTGCATGTAGGGAGGTATTCCGCCATCGCGGCGCCAGCCCGCACGGGCGGTGATCCGGTGGCGCATGTGTTTATTGCGCGGGAGCCCTGGTGGGCTCCCGTGTCGTTTCGGTGGGGCGCACAGCCCCGGACATCGCGAGGAGAAGGCTTTGAGACTGGATCAGAAGATCGCAATCGTCACCGGCGGTGGCTCCGGCTTCGGCGAGGGCATTGCGAAGCGCTTTGCGGAGGAAGGTTGCAAGGTGATGGTGGCGGACATCAATGACGAGGGCGGCAACCGCGTCGTGGCCGAGATCGTGGCGGCGGGCGGACAGGCCCGCTATCAGCACGCCGACGTGACGAAGGACGCCGACTGGGCCGTGCTCGTGAAGGCCACGCTCGACGCCTTCGGCGGGCTGACGACGGTCATCAACAACGCCGGTGTCACGCATCGCAATCAGACGCTCACAGACGTGACGGAAGAGAGCTTCGACCGCGTCTACGCCGTGAACGTGAAGAGCATCTTTCACAGCGCCAAGCACTGCGTTCCCCATTTCCGGAAGGTGGGCGGTGGTGTCTTCGTGAATGTCTGCTCGACCGCCGGCGTTCGGCCGCGTCCGGGACTCACGTGGTACAACGGGTCGAAGGGGGCCGCGATCACGACCAGCCGTTCCATGGCCGTCGAACTCGCCCCGGACAAGATCCGCGTCTGCGTCATCAATCCGGTCGCCGGCGAGACGCCGCTGCTGTCGGAGTTCATGGGGCAGGACACGCCCGAAATCCGCGCGAAGTTCGTCTCCGTGATCCCGCTCGGCCGGTTTTCGAAGCCGCAGGACATCGCGAACACGGCGCTGTGGCTGGCGTCGGACGAGGCCGAGTTCATCACCGGCACCTGCATCGAGGTGGATGGCGGTCGCTGCGTCTGATCTCGCAGGCGGAGTGATTCGTATCGCCGAAACAGGCCGGTGCTCCACCGGCCTGTTTTTTTTCGCTGTCGATGTCGAAATGGTCTGCGCCAGCGCGTCACCGGATCGGGCGGACCATGGGGTACGCCACAACCCTGGAGGTGTTCCATGCAATACATGCTGGTCTTCTTCGAAACATCCGAGGATTTCGCGAAACGACAGGGCCCGGAGGCCGAGGCCTACTGGGGCGGCTGGATGGCCTACGTGAACCGGATCCAGGCGAGCGGCAAGGTCGTCAGTGGCGCGGGACTTCAGCCGCCGTCGACCGCGACGGTGGTGCGCGAGCGCGATGGACGACGCGTCGTCCACGACGGTCCCTTCGCCGACACCAAGGAGCAGCTCGCGGGCTTCTTCGTGATCGACGTCGCCGATCTGGATGCCGCGCTGGACTGGGCGGCGCAGGCCCCGTGTGCGGTGACCGGCGGCGTGGAGGTGCGTCCGGTCCTCCCGCCACCGGGGAACTGAGCGTGCCATGAAAGACGGGGCGGGCGCCACGGCGGAGCGGGTCGCGCGGGTGTCCTACGGGCGCCTCGTCGCGATCCTGTCTGCACGGGATCGCGACGTGGCCGCCGCCGAGGATGCCCTGTCGGACGCCTTCGCCGCGGCGCTCGACACCTGGCCTTCGACGGGAGTCCCGGAAAACCCCGAGGCCTGGCTGCTGACGACAGCCAGGCGTCGCCGGCTCGATGGCTGGCGACGCACGCGGGTGCGGGAGGATGCCGTCCCCGAACTGGCGCTGCTGTCGGATCTGCAGGTGCCTGCTGCCGATGGCGGCCATTTCCCCGACCGGCGCCTTGGACTGCTGTTTGTGTGCAGTCATCCGGCCATCGATCCAGCGATGCGGGCACCGCTGATGTTGCAGGTGGTGCTCGGACTCGATGCCGCACGGATCGCGTCGGCGTTCCTCGTCGCACCGGCGGCGCTGTCCCAGGGTCTCGTCCGGGTGAAGCGGAAGATCCGAGATGCAGGCATCCCGTTCGAGTGGCCGCCGGAGGCGCGGCTCGCCGAACGCGTGCGCGACGTGCTCGATGCCATCTACGCGGCGTACGGGACCGGCTGGGAGGACGTCGAAGGCGTCGACCCGCGCAACACGGGGCTGACGGGCGAGGCCATCGAACTTGGACGAGCGGTCGTGGAAGCGCTGCCGGAGGCGCCGGAGCCGCTGGGCCTGCTCGCCTTGATGCTGTTCTGCGAAGCACGCGCCACGGCGCGGCGCGATGATGCAGGCGATTTCGTGCCGCTGGCGGCGCAGGACGCGTCGCGCTGGGATCGGGGGATGATCCGCGAAGCGGAAACGCTGTTGGCGCGCGCGAGTGCCGCGGGTGAACTCGGCTCTTATCAGTTGGAGGGGGCGATCCAGTCCGTTCATGCCCAGCGTGGTCTCGGTGTCGCCGTCCCGCCCGAAGCGCTGGTCATCCTGTACGACGCCCTGACGGCGCTGCATTCCAGCCTGGGTGCCCGGGTGGGACGCGCGTGCGCGATTGCGCAGGCATCCGGCGCAGCGGCGGGTCTCGACGCTCTCGATGCGTTGCCCGAAGAGAGCGTAGCGCGGTACCAGCCGTTCTGGGCGGCACGGGGTCAGTTGTTGCTCGACGCGGGGCGACGGGACGAGGCGGTGGAGGCGTGGGGGCGGGCGATGGATCTCGCGACGAGTCCCGGCGTGCGGCGCTTTCTCGAAGGGCGGCTCGTCGAACATGGCGTAGATGTCGCGCGTTCCGCCGGCCGCTGAGCCATCGACTGGGGCCCGTTAGGCGAAGAGCCCGTGGACGTACCACTTCGCGGTGCTGTCCTCCGCGGCGTGTTCCCGATAGGCCCACACGAGGGCGCCATTCTTCTGCCGCGCGATGAAGTAGTCGCGGCGCGCATCGCGGCCATCCCACCAGCCGGATTCGATCCGTTCGGGCCCCGACAGGAACGTCAGGGCCCCTTCGGCGACCGGTTCCGGTCGGGCGAGCAGCCAGAGCGGCCTCGGGATCGACGCAGCCCCGGGGGGCGTGGGGCCCAGGGTGCCCGGTTCCGCTTCTCGGAAGGCCAGTTCGGGGCGATGCTCCGGCACCAGGGCGAGGCCGTGGATCGCCTCCCGCCCCAGGCGGGCCCGCAGACGTTCCACGAGTGCCGTCCGCTGCTCGGTGCCCGACTCGTCCGAGGCGAACAGCGAGAAGTTGCGCGGCGCCAACTGCATCGTCTCCTCGCAGTCGAGCACCAGGGCCTCGACGGGGGCCGGCAGTGCCGTCCGTGAGAAGCGTTCGCGGACGAGCGCGTTGAGGTGGGCGGCATCGCGGCTCGGCATCGAGAGTTCGATCGCGATCCCCGTGGAAGGCCGGCCATCGTGTTCCAGCCGGAAGACGAAACGCGTGACCCCGGCACCGCGGCCCGCGAGGAATCCGGTGAGTTCGCCCACCAGCCGACGCGCACCGAACAGCAGGGGCTCCACGTCGGGCACCGGGACCGGCAACGTCAATCGGCTCCGGAAGCGTGGCGGCGGCACGAACGGCGCCCGCGGGTCGGGGCGATGGCCGAAGGCGCGATCCAGCGTGACCAGCAAGGCAGGGCCGAAGCGGCGTGCGAGACCATCCCGGGGCAGGCGCTGGCATTCACCGAGGGTGCGCATCCCCATGTCGCGCAGCGCCGTCAGCGTGGCGGGTGTCACGTCGAGCCCGTCCAGTGGTAGTCGCGCCAGATGCGTGCGGAGGGTCGGCAGATCGGTGCATGCGGTCTCCAGCCCGTGGCGGGCGAAGAGCAGCGCGCCGGTGGGCGTGGGGGCGCAGGCGAGGGCGGCCGTGAACCCCAGTTCGATGAGCCCTTCCCGCACCAGCGCCGTGAGGTTGTCGAGACCTTCGAACAGCCGGAGGCAACCCCCGATCTCCAGCAGCAGGGCGTCGGGCTCGGCCACGTGCACGACAGGAGTGAACTGCTCCGACCACAGGGCCAGTCCCTCCAGGGCAGCCGTCTCCTGGGCGGGATCCCGGGAACGGACGAGCAGGTCCGGCGCCATGCCGTAGGCGGCCGAGACGCCCATGCCAGCCTGTACGCCGCACAGATGGGCCTGCCGGTCGGGCAGGAGTATCCGCCTCGGGGGGTGACCCTCGGCCACTGCAAACGGCGGCACCGATGGTCCCGATGCCTCCGGTATGGCGGCATGGCCGCGCAGAAAGACCTCGAGCGGAAGGAGAGGCAGATGCAACGCGAGCCACAGCATGGTGAAGGCCGGAGCGTGCTGCGTATCAGGCGGAACGCGGCCATGCGGCCGGTGGCTGCGACGGCACCGGGGGCGTGCTTCGCATCCATGGGCGGACATCGAGCACCAGGGCGCTGCCGATCCCCGGCCCCCGGACCTTCAGCACCCGTACGCCGAGGCGCGCGGGTGCGGGGTTGCTTTCGCGGGGTGGTCCCGGTGCCGCTTCCGGATGCAACTCCAGCCGCAAGGCGGCGAGCGAACTGCTGGTGGCCTGGCCGGACGAGAAGAAGATGCCCAGGGCCCGGCCGTGCTCGGCGGCCAGTTGCAGGCGGCGCAGCGCGCGTTCGTGCACGAAGGCAGGCCAGCCGATCACCGCACTGCAGGCCCCCGAAGCGAGTGCCTGTTCCATCGCCCAGAGACGATCGGCACCCTGCTCGGCGCGGATGAGGAGCAGGCGAGACAACTCCACTCCCCCTGCTGCGAGTGCCGGGGCATAGGGAAAGTGAGGGGGTGAGACGAGCGCGATCCAGGTGTCCTGGCGCGACAGTCGGGCCAGCGTCGGTGTGAGCAGCGACAGTTCCCCGATGCCGGCAGTCCGTACCAGCAGTTCGGTGAGCGCAGCCCGTGGCCAGCCGCCCCCGGGCAGCAGGGCATCCAGAGCCGCATGGCCGGTGGGTTCGCTCGGCACCGCCACGTCCGCACGACGATCGCCCCGCCACAGTTGCGAGCGCAGCAGCAGGGATTCGAGCTGTGGGTCAGGGGCCGACATGATGTGAAGGGCGAGGCTGGGAGATCCGGAAGCGGAAGGAGACGGGCGCCTGCCAGTCGGGCGGTCTGGCGAAGCAGGTGTTTGCCCGAACCATGTGGTCGATCCGTAAATGCGGTCGATCCGTAAATGCGGTCGATCCGGCAATGTGACCGGTCCGGAAATGCGGTCGGTCCGGCAATGTGACCGGTCCGGAAATGCGGTCGGTCCGGAGACACCCCTGCCGCGGCGCCGGGACGGGCGATCTGTTCCCGCGGGTCGAACGGCGAGCGGCGCTGACGGAACGTGGTCTCGCCTGGGTCAGCTTTCGGGGAGCAGTCCGCCCGATGCGTCGAAAGTGAACGTGGGCCCCCAGACCACCTCCCAGTAGTGATCATCCGGGTCGGCGAAGTAGCCGCCGAAGCCACCCCAGAAGGTGTCGTGGGGAGGCTTCACGATCCGTGCGCCCGCCGAAGCCACCCGGTCGAAGATGGCCAGGACGTCCTCCCGGCTGCGGGCGTTGTGGGCCAGCGTGATGCCGCTGAATCCGGTGCGCTGCGGGGAAATATCCGGCGAGATATCGGCAGCGAGTGCCGCCAGCGGGTACAGCATCAGCCAGACGCCGGGCAGCGTGAAGAAGGCGATGCCCTCATGCTCCGGCAGTCGCTTCACCCCGAAGACGGTTTCGTAGAAGGTCGTGGAGACAGTGAGGTCGGCAACGCCGAGCGTCAGTGCCGTGACCCGCGGAATATGCATGGCAGCATCCTCGTGATGAACAAGAGACAAGCAATCCGGCAAGCGACGCGACAGGCAGGGCGGCAGTCGATGCGACCAGGCGATGCGACAGGCGACGCCGAGTGGGCATCGATCCGAACCACAGGAACGTCAGGTGTGGTCCGGAGTGCTGGTGTCCGGGACGAGCGTCGTCACTCTGCGCCCGTATGGGGGCACCTGGCATCGACCCTGGCGGCCTACGACGGCTTGCCTTCTCCCGCGGCATCCCAGCCCAGCGCCGTGCGCAGCATGTCGAGCACGGCACGGGTCTCGACGAGGACATCGCGATCGCGCAGTTGCAGCACCTTGAACCCCCGGGATTCGAGGAAGCGGCGGCGCGCATCCGCGTGCGCGGCGAGTGCTGGCGTCAGGGTGCTGTGCACTTCCACCACGAGACCGGTTTCGAGGCAGACGAAGTCGGCCAGCCAGGTCTCGATGAGGTACTGGCGGCGGAACTTGTGGCCGTCGAGACGGCGGTCGCGCAGGAGATTCCACAGAAGTCGTTCGGCGGCACTGCGGAGTTGTCGCTGGATGTGCGGGCGCGCCTGCGGTGCCGGCGTGAACTCCGCCTTGCGCTGGAGTTGCCGGATGAAGGGTTCGACGACGATGCTCATGACAATCTCCCGTTGCGGATCAGTCCGACAGCCAGACCTTCGATCTCGAAGGCGTCCTCGCGGAGGTCCACCACGATGGGCTCGAACTCCGGGTTTTCGGGTAGCAGTTCCACGATTGCGCCCTGACGGCGCAACCGCTTCACGGTGACTTCGTCCTGCAGGCGGGCCACGATGATCTGTCCGCTGCGGACTTCCTGGGTACGGTGCACGGCGAGCAGGTCGCCGTCGTGGATGCCGGCATCGCGCATGCTCGCCCCGCGCACCTTCAGCAGGTAGTCGGCGTGGGGTTTGAAGAGCGACGGGTCCACCTGGTAGCGGCCCTGGATGTGCTGCTCGGCCAGGATGGGCCGCCCGGCCGCCACGCGGCCGATGAGCGGCAGACCGGGAGGCTCGGCCAGACGAATCCCCCGCGCGATGCCGTCGGTGAGTTCGATGGCCCCTTTGCGCGCCAGGGCCCGGAGGTGTTCCTCCGCAGCGTTCGGCGAGGCGAAGCCGAACGCCTGGCAGATCTCGGCTCGGGTGGGCGGCAGGCCGGAGGCAGCCACGCTGTCGCGGATCAGCTGGAGGATCTCGCTCTGGCGGGGGGTGAGGGGACGTTCGCTCATGGCGGTCTCGCTGGAAGGTGAACGAGGGGCTGAGGGCGGTCAGGCCCTGAGGTCGATGGCTTCGGCGGGCCTCGCCACGTGGTACCGCAGGCCACCGGATTCGGACGCGCGCCGCGGGGCACCGGCAGACCGCGGCGTCGCTGATCGGGCCTTGCCCTGCCGCTCGCCTGCCGAGGGGGTGGACTGCGGATCCTGCGTCTGGGGCTTCCTGCCGTACAGGGTGTTCTCGGGCATCGGCAGCCGGCCCAGCTTGGCCAGGCGGATCTCCAGGGCCAGGCGGGAGCGCCCATGCTGTCTTGTCAGGGCGTTGATGTCCTCGCCGGCATCGAAGGCGGCGGCGAGGCGCTGGTCTTCCTCGGCCGTCCAGGCCTTGCCGGCATTGCCGCCCTTGCCGGCGGCGCTGTTGGCTGCAGGCTTGCGCCCGGCGGCGGGCGTCTCGGCGGCGGCAGCAGACGTGGCGCCATCCGACAAATCCGCCGACCCTGCGGCTTGGGACGTGTGCGCCGACCCTGCGGCTTGGGACGAATTCGCCGACCCTGCGGCTTGGAACGTGTGCGCCGATCCTGCGGCTTGGGGCGTGGTCGCCGATCCTGCGGCTTCAAGCCGACGCAGGGCGAGGAACAGCGCGCGTACGGTCTCGGGGTGCTGGTACGGGCTGTCGGCCGGGAATGCCGTGCCACTGGCAGGGTCGATCCCGTTGGCGAGGTTCGTGAGAACGGCGAGCATCCGATCGTGATTCATGGCGCACCCCCTGAGATAATGTACAGGTGTAGTTTCATACAGTGCCATGCCATTTGGCAAGGGGGTCGTGCAAAGCGTGGCGATGGGCGCGGGTTTTGGTGGGTCGGGCTTCAGGGCGGATGCGGCCCGGGGGTGGGCGCGGCGGTGAGTCCCGGGGGCCGGGTGTCGGGCGGAAGCTTGACCTACGACGTCTGCAGGGAGGGCGGGTGCGTCGCGAGGGACGCCGGTTTTCGCGGGTCGGCCTTCAGGCCGACGCGGCAGAGGCATGGGTGCGGAGGTGAATCATGAAACCCGGGCGTCGGACGGAAGCCTGACCGACGCCCGCCCGCGCCTCTGCGATCCCCCCGGGGTCTCAGTGCAGATCCTCCACCGGCGGCACCGGCAGGTTCACCACTTCGATGCCTTCCTCCCGCAGGGCGTCCGTGTCTTCGCGGGAGGCCTGGCCGCGGATGATCCGCTTCGGGGCTTCGCCGTAGTGGATGCGGCGGGCTTCCTCGGGGAAGCGCTCGCCCACGTTCTCGGCATTCTTCAGGATGCGGCGCAGCGCCTGCACCACCTGCTTCGGATCGGGGAACGCGGCCACGTGACCGTGATCCGGTTCGGACTCCATGGCGTCCACGGTTTCCGGCGTTGCGGCGGGGGAGGGCTCCACCCGACCGCCCGGGCGTCGGGTATGGATGCCCGCCGGGGCGCGCCGCACCTCGCCGCTGCCGCACACGGGGCACACCAGCATCGGGGTGCCAGCCTGGCGTTCGAAGTCCTCCATCGAGGAGAACCACGCCTCGAAGCGGTGTTCCGCCTCGCAGATCAGGTCGTACACGATCATCTCTTTCGCTTCCTTGCCGCCCGCGTCGATCGCCTCAGGAGAGGACGACGTCCGCCAGGCATTTCTCCAGTCCCTGCTGCAGCGCTTCCCGCGGCAGCTTCATTCCGATCCAGACCAGCACGCTCTCGCGCGGCTCGTCCGCCTGCCATGGGGCCCCGAGGGCGAGCGTCCGTTGCCGGTGCACGCCCTGGAAGATCCAGCGTCTGGGGTCCCCCTCGAACGCGAGGACGCCCTTGTAGCGCAGCAGATCCGCGCCATACCACTCGAGGATCATCTCCAGCAGGTAGTCCAGCCGCTCCCGGTCGAAGGGGCGCGGCGTCCGGTACACCATCGACTCCACGTGCGACGTGTGGACCGTCGGCATCGCGTACCGCGGGAACCCCGGATGCAGCGCCAGGACCGAATCCGGGTCGAATCCGCCCACGTCCAGCACCCAGTCCACGGGGGCATCCCCGAAACTCGCCACCCGCACCTCGGCGCGGGGATTCATGTCCTTCAGCCGGTCGCCCAGGGCCGCCAGCCCGGCCTCGTCGACCAGATCCGGCTTCGTGAGGATCAGGCGGTCGGCGAAACCCACCTGCTCCTGGGCCTCGGGGTGCCGGTCCAGCTGCTCCGGCCCGTGCCGGGCGTCCACGAGGGCGACCACGCCGTCCAGCCGGTAGTGGGCGCCCAGGTAGGGATCCACCAGCAGGGTCTGGACCACGGGGGCCGGCTGGGCCAGCCCGCTCGTCTCGATCACGACCCGGTCGAAGGCGATCTCCCCGGCCATCCGCCGCTTGTGGAGGTCCACGAGCCCCCGCTTCAGATCCCCCCGGACGGTGCAGCACAGGCAGCCGTTCTCGGTCTGGATCACCTCCTCCGCGGCTTCCCGGACGAGGATGCGGCCATCCACCCCGACGGCCCCGAACTCGTTCTCGATCACCGCGAGACGCTGCCCGTGGCGGTCGGCCAGAAGCCGGTTCAGCAGGGTGGTCTTGCCGCTTCCGAGGAAGCCGGTGAGCACCGTGACCGGGATCGATCGATGGGCAGGGGCATTCATGAATGGTCGGCGGCGGCTTGGGTGGGGCGGGGGAGCAGGGACCGGTCCGCGGGACCGCCGCCTGCATCCCCCGGGCGGGGGGGCGGTGAATCGGACCCGGATTGTAGCCCCGTCGCCGGACCGGTCCCGGCAGCCCGGCCGGCGATGGACCCCGGACCGCTCCCGTCGTTAGACTCCGGCTCCCGGTGCGCGCAGCCCGCGCAGCGTCCTCTGGAGGAATTCCGCCATGCCCCGATTCCGTGTCGCCGTCCTGGCGCTTGTCTGCTCTGTTGCCTGCTGTTTCCTGCCGCCGTCTCTCCAGGCTGCCGACGACGTGGGCCCCCTCATCGACCGTGCCCTCGCCGGCGATCACCGCAGCGATGCCAACCGCGCCCGCGACGTATTCCGCCATCCGAAGGAGACCTTGATGTTCTTCGGGCTGCGGCCCGACCAGACGGTGGTCGAGGTATGGCCCTCCGCCGGCTGGTTCACGGAAGTGCTCGCACCCGTCATGCACGGGCGCGGCAAGTTCTACGCGGCGCGCTATGCCGTCAGCTGGGAGAAGGCCCCCGAGATGCTGAAGACCCGCGACAAGGTCTTCCTCGCCGGTCTTGCGGCCCGGCCCGACGTCTACGGGGACGTCGTCACGACCGAACTGCTGGCCCCGGATTTCGTCGACGCGGCACCCAAGGGCAGTGTCGATCTGGTGCTCACGTTCCGCAACGTCCACAACTGGGCGAAGGCCGGGCGCACCGACGCCATGTTCGCCACGTTCCATGGACTGCTCCGCACCGGCGGCACTCTCGGCGTCGAGGAACACCGAGCGAAGCCGGGCACCCCGATCGAGGAACAGATCAAGACCGGCTACATGACGGAGCAGTACGTGATCGAGGCCGCCGAGAAGGCGGGCTTCCGGTTCGCCGGCAAATCGGAGATCAATGCGAATCCGAAGGACACCAAGGATCATCCGGCCGGCGTCTGGACCCTGCCGCCCACGCTCACACTGGGCGACAAGGATCGCGAGAAGTACCTCGCCATCGGCGAGAGCGACCGCATGACCATCAAGTTCGTCAAACCCTGACGCGCACTGATCCGGGGCGTTCCGGCGCCCTGCGATACACTCGCGCGCTTTCGCAGAGGAGCCCATCCATGAAGCTTTGCCAGCATCTGCTCGGCGCATGCCTTGCCGCCGGCGTCGTCCTCCCCGCCGGCCAGGCGCTCGCCGCCGATGTCACCCCCGACAGCCACGGCTTCGTCATCGTGAAGCTGGGCGAGGAAGTCTGGACCGAATACCCCGGCATCCCCGGCATCCAGCGCATGGTCCTCGAGGGGGATCCCAGCAAGCCCGGCCCCTATGTGATCCGGGTGCGGTTCGCCAAGGGCACGATGAGCATGCCCCACCACCACCCCGAGGATCGCCTCGTCACGGTCATCAAGGGCACCTGGTTCTCGGGCACGGGCGAGACGTTCGAGCCGTGGGACACCGTGCCGTTGCCAGCGGGCAGCTTCATGAAGCACCCGGCCGGAGAGGGTCACTACGATGGCGCGAAGGACGACGAGGTCATCGTCCAGATCGCCGGCAACGGACCCAGCGGCACCACGTTCTACCAGCCCGATCTCGGTCGTACCGGCAACGGCCTGAAGCGCAAGGACTGACCCCGGACGGCATCCGCGGTGCCGGCGTCCCGCGCCGAGCGCCGCCCGTCCGCCTGCGCATTCCCCGCCTCTCTCCCTATCCGGTGCCGCACCGCGCGGCCGCCCCATACAGGAAGAATCGTGCTCTCCGACATCGACATCGCCCAGCGGGCCCGGCTCGAACGCATCATTCCCCTCGGCGAGAAGCGCCTGGGCATCCCCGAGGAGCACCTCGAGCCCTACGGGCACTACAAGGCGAAGATCTCGCTGGACTATCTCGAGTCGCTGGCGGACCGGCCCGACGGCAAGTTGATCCTCGTGACTGCCATCAGCCCCACGCCGGCGGGCGAGGGCAAGACCACCACGACCGTGGGTCTCGGCGATGCCCTGAACCGCATCGGGAAGCGGGCGCTCATCTGCCTGCGTGAGCCGTCCCTCGGGCCGGTCTTCGGCGTCAAGGGCGGGGCGGCCGGCGGCGGCCATGCGCAGGTGGTGCCGATGGAGGACATCAACCTCCATTTCACCGGCGACTTCAACGCCATCCAGCTCGCCAACAATCTGCTGGCAGCGCTGCTCGACAACCACATCCACCACGGCAACGAACTCGGCATCGACGTCCGCCGGATCACATGGAAGCGCGTGCTCGACATGAACGACCGCGCGCTGCGCGACATCGTCGTCTCCCTGGGTGGCACGGCCAACGGCTTTCCGCGCGAGGACGGCTTCGACATCGTCGTGGCGTCCGAGGTGATGGCGATCTTCTGCCTCGCGACGTCGCTGAAGGATCTCGGCCAGCGCCTCGGCAACATCGTGGTGGGCTACACGCGGGACCAGACGCCCGTGCGCGCCCGGGATCTCGATGCCGACGGCGCGATGACCGTGCTGCTGAAGGACGCCCTGAAGCCCAACCTGGTGCAGACGCTCGAGAACAATCCGGCGTTCATCCATGGCGGCCCCTTCGCGAACATCGCCCACGGCTGCAACTCGGTCATCGCCACGCGCAGTGCGCTGAAGCTCGCGGACTATGTCGTGACCGAGGCCGGCTTCGGTGCTGACCTCGGCGCCGAGAAGTTCGTCGACATCAAGTGCCGCAAGTCCGGCCTGCGTCCGAGTGCGGCGGTGGTGGTCGCGACCGTCCGGGCGCTGAAGTACCACGGGGGCGTCGAGAAGAGTGCCCTCGACACGGAGAACGTCCCGGCCGTCGAGCGCGGCCTCGCGAACCTCGAGCGCCACGTGCGCAACGTCCGTGAGCACTACGGCCTTGCCTGCGTCGTGGCCATCAACCACTTCACGAATGACACCGCTGCCGAGCACGCCGCGATCCGGGCCCGGATGGAGTCGCTCGGCGTGCGCGTCGTGCTGGCGCGTCACTGGGCGGAGGGGGGCAAGGGGGCGGAGGAGCTTGCCCATGCCGTCGTCGACGTGATCGCGAATGCCCCGGGCGAGATGAAGTTCGTCTACGAGGACAGCGCGCCGCTGTGGGAGAAGATCGAGACGATCGCCCGCAAGATCTACGGCGCTGCCGGCATCACCGCCGATGCGAAGGTGCGCAGCCAGCTGCAGCGCCTGCAGGAGGATGGCTTCGGTCACTACCCGGTCTGCATCGCGAAGACGCAGTACTCGTTCTCGACCGACCCGACCGCGCGGGGCGCGCCCTCGGGGCACACCGTGCACGTGCGCGAGATCCGGCTGTCGGCAGGGGCGGAGTTCGTGGTGGCCGTCTGCGGCGACATCATGACGATGCCCGGACTGCCCAAGGTGCCGTCGGCCACGAAGATCGGGCTCGGTCCCGATGGCCGCGTGGTCGGACTCTTCTAGCGCCGGGCCGGGAGCTGCCATGCAACGGGATCGCACGATCTTCAAGGCGCTGACGGCGCTCACGGTGAGTCCCGTCTCGACGGCGACGGTCCGGTCGGATGCCCCCCAGGACGTCCACTGGCTGGAGCGGAACATCCCCTGCCGGACCGCGTGTCCCGCCGGGACCGACATCCCGGGCTATCTCGAAGCGATCCACGAAGGGCGCCACGCCGACGCCTACGAGATCAATCTTCGCGACAACGTGTTTCCCGGCATCCTCGGTCGGGTTTGCTCGCGGCCCTGCGAGGATGCCTGCCGGCATGGACGCGACGGCAACGGCGACACCGTCGCGATCTGCTTCTCGAAGCGGTCCGCGGCGGATCTCTCCAGCCATCCGCCCGCGAAGCTTCCGGCGCTGTTTCCGGACAGCGGTCGGCGCGTCACCGTCATCGGCGCCGGTGTGGCCGGGCTCACCGTCGCGCGGGAACTCGCGCGGCGCGGTCATCTTGTCACGGTGCTCGAGCGGCACGAACGGGCCGGCGGCATGCTGAACCAGGGCATTCCCGCCTTCCGCCTCCCGCGGGATCTCGTCGATCGCGAGGTCGGTCAGGCGCTCGCGAACGGTGTGCAGCTCCGATGCGGTGTGGACGTCGGCCGCGACGTCACGCTCGCGCAGCTGCTGGCCGACAACGACGCGGTCGTCGTGGCCGCGGGCACGCTGCGGCCCCATCGGCCTGCGATCCCGGGCGCCGATCTTGCCGGTGTCGAGCATGGTCTCGATTTCCTGTTGCAGGTGAACGAACACGGGCGCCGCGACGCCGGCCGGCGAACCCTCGTGATCGGTGGCGGCTATACCGCCATGGATTGCGCCCGGACCGCGGTGCGCCTCGGCGCCGACGTCACCGTCTGCTATCGCCGCCCCCGGGCGGACATGGTCGTGCTGCCCGGCGAGATCGAGGAGTACCTGGAGGAGGGTGGTCGCCTCGAGAACGACATCGCACCGATCGCGGTCCTGGGCGACGCAGGCGGGCGCGTGACCGCGGTACGGTTCGCGCGGACGCGGGCGACTCCTGCCGGTGTCGGTGGCCGTCGCGGATTCGAGGAGATCCCCGGGAGCGAGTTCGACGTGCCCGCCGACCGCGTGATCTTCGCGACGGGGCAGGTGCCCGATACCGGCTGGATCGACGCCGCCCTCGCGAACGAGGTCGTCGGTGCCGATGGCTGGCTCCGCGCCGGCACGGCCCGCGGGCTGCAGATCAGGAACCTCTTCGTCGCCGGGGATTTCGAGCTGGGCGCCACGACGCTCATCCGGGCGATCGGCCACGCGAAGGAATGCGTCCAGGCGGTGGACCGTTTCCTGAGCGGTCGCGATCGCGTCCGCAGCCGCATCCAGATCGAAGCCGCGTTCCTGTCGAAGGGCGCCCATGGCCGATCGACGGGCCGAACGGCGGCGATGAACGACATCCCGATCCATCCGATGCCGGTACGGCCCCGGGCCGCGCGCGGTCTCACGGACGAGGTCGAGACCGGATACGCCGAGCCCGTGGCGCGCGAGGCGGCGTCGCGCTGTTACCTATGTCACTACAAGTTCGAGATCATCGACAGCAAGTGCGTCCTGTGCGACGAGTGCATCAAGGTGAAGCCCGTGGACGGCTGCATCGTGGAAGTCGCCGCCCTCATCCGCGATGACGAGGGTCGCATCACGGGTCACGAGCCCGTCCGCCAGGGCGAGACCGACTCCCTCTATTACAACCGTCTCTGGATCGACCAGGACCAGTGCGTCCGTTGTGGTCGGTGCGAGGCCGCCTGTCCGGTCAACGCGATCACGATCCAGCGCGTGACACCGGTGATCGAGGCAACCGCGTAGCGAACGCACGACGGTGGTTCCGTCCCGTTTGCACGGTGGAGGGCAGACCTTATACTCGAAGCAGTCGCGGGGGCGGCGGAGCACGACGGGCGCGAGCCCGCGAATGCGGTCCCGGAGCCTCGCGAATCACCGACCAAGCAGGAGACCGGACCGTGGCGTTGATTCTCGCACTCGACATGGCAGGCCAGCCGGGACGCTGGCTGATGATCGAGGAAGCCATCACCTACCACGCGCGACGCATGGTGGCGTGGTCGCTGGGCGATGTGGTCGCGACCTACCATGGCGGCGTCTCCCGGTCCACGGGCGAGCGATCATCCCTCAGCACGGCGAGCATCATCGCGATCAAGGGCGCATCGGCGCTGGCCGGTCAGGCCGATGCCGATCCTCCCCTCACGAACGTGGCGCTCTTCGCCCGTGATCTGCATCTGTGCGCCTACTGCGGCGATCATTTCCGGGAACGGGATCTGTCGCGTGACCACGTGGTGCCCGTCTACCGCGGCGGACGCGACCGCTGGATGAACGTTGTGACGGCCTGCCGTGTCTGCAACATCCGAAAGGGCGGCCGCACGCCGGAGGCCGCCGGGATGCCGCTCCTGTACGCCCCGTACGTGCCCAACCGGCACGAACACCTCATCCTCCAGAATCGCAGGATCCTGCAGGACCAGATGCAATACCTCATGGCGAAGGTGCCCCGGTACAGCCGCCTTCACGCTTGAACAGGAAGACCTTCATGCCGAGTCTTGTCCCGGCGGCCGTCACTGCCGCCGTTTCCTTCGCTGCCCGCCTGGCCGCCATCGCCGCGCCATGCTGCCCGGCCATCCTGCCGGGCATCGCGGCGGCGGTGCTGCTGACTGCCTGCCAGAGTGCGCCGGTCACCGGCCGCAGCCAGTTCCTCATCGTGCCCGAGGAGACGGCCATCAAGTCGTCCCAGACGGCCTACATCCACATGCTGGCGCCCCTGCAGAAGCAGGGGAAACTCGACAACGATCCGGTCGTCACGAAGCGCATCGTCGCGATCACCGAACGGCTCGTGCCGCACGCGATCAAGTACCGTCCCGAAACCGCCGAGTGGCAGTGGAGCGTGAAGGTCATCGATGATCCGAAGACGGTGAACGCCTGGTGCATGGCCGGTGGGCGGATGGCCTTCTACACCGGCCTCATCGTGGCGCTGAAGCCCACCGATGACGAGATCGCGCAGGTGATGGGCCACGAGATCGCCCACGCGCTCGCCAAGCACCAGGCCGAGAAGATGTCGCAGGCCATGGCGAAGCAGGTCGGGCTGAACGTGGTGGGCGTGCTGGCCGGACCGACGTACTCCGGGCTCGCACGGCAGGCCGCGAACTCCGCCGCCCAGGTGGCGCTCACCTTGCCGAACAGCCGCGAAGCCGAATCGGAGGCAGACCGCATCGGCATCGAACTCGCCGCCCGCGCCGGCTATGACCCGCAGGCCGCCGTGACGCTCTGGCAGAAGATGGCCCAGGTCTCCGGTGGCGCAGGCAAGGGGGATTTTCTGAGCACGCACCCGGCGCCGGAGAAGCGTCAGGCAGCGCTGGCCGCGCTCGTGCCGCAGATGCTCCCGTATTTCGAGGACCGGAGCCCGAGACCGCTGTTCCGTCTCAAGCCGGTCACGTTCGCCGCGGTCGAGGCGAAGTAGAACGGCGCCGAGGAGGCGGCACCGGTGGTCCCTCTTGCTACCTGATGGTCAGTGCTTGACTCGTTTCCCCCGCCCGGCACGTCGCACGCCAAGGCGTGTTGCAGGCGGTGGGTCCGGTGTTCCGCCCGCAGCATCGATGCGGCGGGTACGTCCGGATCCTGAAGTACCGCTGAATGGTTCATACCCTGAATGGTTCGTTTGCAGTCACCCCTAGGAGATTCGCCATGAAACCCGTGTCCTCTTCCCGCCCCGTTTCCCGCCTGCTGGCTCGTACCTCTGCCGTCGCTCTGGCCGCCGCCCTGGGTGTCACCTTCGGCGCTGCCCATGCCGGTCCCCTCGCCAAGGTCGGCAAGGGGGAGGGTCAGGTCGATATCGTGGCCTGGCCCGGCTACATCGAGCGCGGCGAGACCGACAAGGGCTTCGACTGGGTCACCGGTTTCGAGAAGAAGACCGGTTGCAAGGTGAAGGTGAAGACGGCCGGCACGTCCGACGAGATGGTCGCGCTCATGAACGAAGGTGGCTTCGACCTCGTGACGGCCTCCGGCGACGCGAGCATGCGGCTCATCGCCGGCAAGCGTGTGCAGGAGATCAACGTCGACCTCATTCCGAGCTACAAGACGGTCGATCCGCGCCTCCAGAAGGCCCGCTGGCACCATGTCGACGGCAAGCACTACGGCGTGCCGTACCAGTGGGGCTACAACGTGCTGGCGTACAACACCAAGGCCTTCAAGACCCCGCCCAAGAGCTGGAAGGTCGTCTTCGAGGAGATGACGCTCGACGACGGCAAGTCGAACAAGGGTCGCGTGCAGGCCTTCGACGGCCCGATCTACATCGCGGACGCCGCGCTGTACCTGAAGGCGACGAAGCCCGAACTGGGCATCAAGGACCCCTACGAGCTGAACGAGGACCAGTACAAGGCCGCGCTCGAACTCCTTCGCCAGCAGCGCAAGCTGGTCGCGCGGTATTGGCACGACGCGATGGTGCAGATCGACGACTTCAAGAACGAAGGGGTCGTCGCTTCGTCCGCCTGGGGCTTCCAGGTGAACCTGCTCCAGGGCGACAAGCAGCCCATCGCCAGCGTCGTCCCGGTCGAGGGGGCCACGGGTTGGGCCGACACCACGATGCTCCATGCCAATGCCAAGCATCCGAACTGCGCCTACATGTGGATGGAGCACTCGGTGAACCCGAAGCTGCAGGGTGACCTGGCTGCTTGGTTCGGTTCCGTTCCCGCCGTGCCCGCCGCGTGCAAGGGCAATGCGCTGCTGGGCGACGGTGGTTGCGATAACAACGGCTACAAGGAGTTCGAGCGCATCTCGTTCTGGCGCACGCCGGTCGCGAAGTGCTCCGACCCGAAGGGCTGCGTGCCGTACTACCGCTGGGTGTCGGACTACATCGCCATCCTCGGCGGGCGATGACACGTGGGGTCCCCCCACGACGGACCGTCACCCGCGCAGGGTGACGGCGCGCCGGCCGTCCGCTTCACCGGCGTCAGTCGTCTCTTCGGGGATGTTCGCGCCGTCGACGATGTCAGTTTCGACATCGCCGACGGCGAGTTCTTCTCGATGCTGGGCCCGTCGGGCTCCGGCAAGACGACCTGCCTGAGGCTGATCGCCGGGTTCGAGCAGCCCACGCGCGGCACCATCGCCATCCATGGTGCCGACGTGTCGGGCACGCCGCCTTACCTGCGCGACGTCAACACGGTGTTCCAGGACTACGCGCTCTTCCCGCACATGACCGTGGGGGAGAACGTCGAGTACGGACCCATGATCCGCAAGGTCGCGAAGGCCGAGCGGGCGCGCGTGGCGGACGAGATGCTCGCCATCGTGCGTCTCGAGGGCTATCGCGATCGCAAGCCGAGTCAGTTGTCCGGCGGACAACGGCAGCGCGTCGCGCTCGCCCGCGCGCTCGTGAACCATCCGCGCGTGCTGCTGCTCGACGAGCCGCTCGGGGCACTCGATCTGAAGCTGCGCGAGCAGATGCAGCACGAACTGAAGAGCCTGCAGCGTCGCGTCGGCATCACGTTCATCTATGTCACGCACGACCAGGGCGAGGCGCTGGCCATGAGTGACCGCCTGGCCGTCTTCAACCGCGGCCGCATCGAGCAGATCGGCACCCCGGCCGAGGTCTACGACCATCCGGCGAGCGCCTTCGTCGCCGGCTTCGTCGGGCAGACCAACCTCGTCGATGGCTATCTCGCGCAACGTCTCGGTGGTTTCCCGGGCCATTACGCCGTGCGGCCGGAGCGCATCCGCATCGTCGCCGCCGATGCGCCGCCCGAGCCCGGCTATGTGTGGCTGGAGGGGCGCGTGACGGGTACCACGTACCTCGGGGCCACGGTGCGCGTCGTGGTCGAAGTGGAGGGCGGTGAGCTCGCCGTCATCGAGCAGAACCTCGAGGGCGGCGCGGCGCGGCCGGGGCGCGAACCGGGAGCGCCCGTGCAACTGCAGGTGGAACGCCGGCACGTGCAGCCGCTGTCGGAGAGCGCATGACGGCGGCCGTCACGTTCGCCGCCGGCGGGCCGCTGCGGCGGCTGTCCACGCGGCTGTATCTCGATCACCGCCTCACGCTCTTCCTGCTGCTGGCGCCACCGCTCGCGTGGCTCGGCATCGTCTATCTGGGGTCGCTCTTCTCGCTGCTCGCGCAGAGCTTCTTCTCCATCGACGAGTTCTCGGGGGTGGTGATCCGCGAGTTCTCGCTGTCCACGTACCGCGAGTTCGTCACCAACCCGGCCAACCACGACATCGTGTTTCGCACGGTCGCGATGGCGGCGTGCGTCACCGTCGGTTGCTCGGTCGTCGCATTCCCGATCGCGTACTACGCCGTCCGCTACGCCGGCCCGAAACTGAAGGCGCTCATGTACCTCGGCGTGATGCTCCCGCTTTGGTCGAGCTATCTGGTGCGCGTCTATTCGTGGAAGCTGATCCTGGCCAAGGAAGGCATCGTGAACTGGTTCGCGGTGCACCTGGGCCTGGACGGGGTGCTCGCCGCGGTGCTCGACCTGCCGGTGATCGGCGGGCCGTCGTTGTCGACGTCGTACCTCGGCACGTTCATCGTCTTCGTCTACATCTGGGTGCCGTTCATGATCCTGCCGATCATCGCGGCGCTCGAGCGCGTGCCGGCGTCCGTCATCGAGGCCTCCGGCGATCTCGGCGCCACGCCGGGGAGCACTTTCCGGCACGTCATCCTGCCGCTCGCCTTTCCCGGCGTCGTCGCGGGTTCGATCTTCACGTTCTCGCTCACACTCGGCGACTACATCATCCCGGGGATCATCGGCCAGTCGACGCCGTTCCTCGGCCAGGCCGTGTACTCGCATCAGGGCGTCGCCGGGAACATCCCGATGGCCGCCGCGTTCACCATCGTGCCCATCGTGATCATGGGTGTGTACCTGACGATCGCGAAACGGCTGGGGGCTTTCGATGCGCTCTGACACCCGTCGAGGCGCCCGCGCCGGCATTCCGCTGAAAGTGGCGGCACTCGCGGGACTCCTGTTCCTGCACGTCCCGCTCGCGATCATCGTGCTCTATGCGTTCAGCTCGGAGTCGAAGAGCTTCGTCTTCCCGATCCCCGGGTTCACGACGAAATGGTTCGGGGTGGCCCTGCAGCGGAATGACATCCGCGAGGCGCTCACCCTCTCGGTGCAGGTGGCGGCGGCGTCGACGGCCGTGGCACTGGTGTTGGGCACTCTGGCGGCCGCGGCCGTGTGGCGCAGCCGCTTCTTCGGACGCGAGGCCGTGTCCCTGCTGGTCGTGCTGCCCATCGCCCTGCCGGGGATCATCACCGGCATCGCGCTGCGTTCGGCCATCAGCCTCACGGAGATTCCGTTCAGTTTCTGGACCATCGTGATCGGACACGCGACGTTCTGCATCGTGGTGGTCTACAACAACGTGCTCGCCCGGTTCCGCCGCACGAGCCGGGCGCTCATCGAAGCCTCGATGGATCTCGGTGCCGATGCGTTCCAGACACTGCGTCATGTGATCCTCCCCAACATCGCGACGGCACTTCTGGCAGGCGGCATGCTTGCCTTCGCACTGTCGTTCGACGAGGTGATCGTGACGACCTTCACGGCGGGGCAGCAGAGCACGCTGCCCATCTGGATGCTGTCCGAGCTCGTGCGCCCCCGGGATCGCCCGGTGACCAACGTGGTGGCCGTGTTCGTGATCGCCGTGACCTTCCTGCCCATCGTCGGCGCCTTCTGGCTGACACGCGATACCCAGGACGTTGCCGGCAGCGTGAAGTGAGCGCACCGGGACCCATTCAAAGAGAGGAAGACCCATGGATACCCAACTGCTGATCGGCGGCAAGTTCGTGACCGGGGACGGCGAAAGCCTGCCGGTGCTGAATCCCGCGACGGGCAAGCCCATCGTGAGCATCGCGGAGGCGAGCCCCGGCCAGATCGACGCGGCCGTGACCGCCGCCGCGAAGGCCTTCGACACGTGGGCCTGGACCACGCCCGCGGAGCGGTCGATGCTGCTGCTGAAGCTCGCGCAACGCATCGATGACGAGGCCGTCGCGATCGCCAAGCTCGAGTCCCTCAACTGCGGCAAGCCGCTCGCCCGCGCGCTCGGTGACGAGCTGCCGGCCGTCGCCGACGTCTTCCGCTACTTCGCCGGTGCGGCGCGCTGTCTGTCCGGCAGCGCCACCAAGGAGTACCTCGCCGGTCACACGAGCATGATCCGCCGGGACCCGGTCGGCGTCGTCGCGCAGATCGCGCCCTGGAACTATCCCCTCATGATGGCGGCGTGGAAGATCGCGCCCGCGCTGGCCGCCGGCAACACGATCGTCCTGAAGCCCTCCGAACTCACGCCTCTGTCCACGCTGAAGCTCGCGAAGATCCTGGCCGACGTCTTCCCCCCCGGCGTGATCAACATCGTGCACGGACGCGGTGCCACTGTAGGTCAGCCGCTGATCTCGCATGCGAAGGTCGCCATGGTCTCGGTGACCGGCAGCGTCGCCACCGGTCAGGCCGTGCTGCAGGCTGCCGTCCCGACGCTGAAGCGCACGCACCTCGAACTCGGCGGCAAGGCTCCGGTGATCGTGTTCGACGACGCCGATCTCGATGCCGTGGTGAACGGACTGCGCACGTTCGGCTTCTACAACGCGGGCCAGGACTGCACGGCGGCATGCCGCGTCTATGCCGGCGCGAAGGTCTACGAGAAACTGGTGGCGGATCTCGGTTCGGCGTCTCGGTTCGGCGGTCGGCACCCTGAAGGTCGGGGCGCCGGAGGACGATGCGACGGAGTTGGGCCCGGTGATCTCCGCACGGCAGCGCGAACGCGTCGCAGGCTTCGTCGATCGCGCCGCTGCCACGAAGCACATGGAGGTGGTGACCGGCGGTACGACGGTCGCCGGCGCAGGCTTCTTCTACGAACCCACGGTGGTCGCAGGCGCCCTGCAGGACGACGAGATCGTGCGCCGCGAAGTCTTCGGGCCGGTCGTGTCGGTCACGCGCTTCACCGATGCCGACGACGCGGTCGCCTGGGCCAACGATTCCGACTACGGCCTCGCGTCGTCCGTGTGGACACGGGACGTGTCCCGGGCGATGAAGGTTGCCTCGCGGCTGCAGTACGGCGCCACGTGGATCAACACGCACTTCATGCTGACCAACGAGATGCCCCATGGCGGCATGAAGCAGTCCGGCTACGGCAAGGACATGTCGATGTACGGTCTCGAGGACTACACCGTGGTGCGCCACGTGATGGTGAATCTCGGGTGACCGACGTCGACCTCGTTGTGCGGAACGGGCCCTCGGGGCCCGTTTTCGTTTGGGCGGCTTTCCGACGCTTCATTGCGACGACGGCGACGCTGCTTGCGCTGGTCGCCGGATCGACCGCCGCATCGTCGGTGTTGGCCGAGGATGTGCCGATCACGCCGTTCGCCACCGCGGCGGTCGGCCTGTCCGTGCCGCCCGGCTGGGAGGTGACGACACTGCCGAAGGTGCCGGTTGCGACGACCTACCGGATCGTGGATGACGACGGGGTTCACGTGCTGCGTGCCGATGCACGGGCGTCCATGGCGGGTCTCACGCATCGACTGCGCGCGGATGTTGCCGTCTCGCCGCGACTCGCCTGGCGCTGGAAGGTCGACCGCGTCGTGGAGCAGGGTGTCTTCGGGTCGAAGCGCGGCGACGACTTCTCGGCCCGTGTCTACGTCCTGTTCGACTACGACGTGAGCCGACTGTCGTTCGCAGCGCGGATGAAGATGAAGCTCGCGCGAGCGTTGTACGGTGACGCGATCCCGGCCGCGGCGCTGTGCTACGTGTGGGATGCGCGGGCGGCGGAGGGCACCACCGCGTGGAGCCCGTTCACCGACCGGATGCGGATGATCGTCGCCACGTCGGGAGCGGAGCGCGCAGGGCGGTGGGTGGCGGTGGAGCGTGACGTCGCAGCGGACTTCCGAGCGGCGTTCGGCGAGGAGGCGCCACCCGTCATCGCGGTGGCCGTTGCCACCGACACGGACAACACCGGGGAGACCGTGACGGCGTGGTACGGAGATCTCGTGCTGAAGGCCCCGTGATTCCTGGCGCGTTAGGGTGTCTTCGGCGACTTTTCGGCCAGTTGCATCGCCCTGGCGCCCATCACATCGGCTTCCTTCTCCAGGCCGGCATCGTCGTTCACCGCGACACCGCGCATCTGCATGGTCGGCTTCACGCGCCCCTGCTGCTGTTGCACCACGTGCCAGGCCTCGTGCGGGAGGTGCTTCTCCTGACCCGGCCCCACATGGATGTCGCTGCCCTGCGCGTAGGCATGCGCCTGCAGCTCGGCCGCCTTGCCGGAGTTGTGGTGGACGTTCACGTGGGACATGTCCATCCCCGAGAGTGATTCGATGCCGGACTTCAGTTGATCCGGCATGCCCGTGTCGTTCTTCGCCTTGCCGTCCCCCTTGGCCTGCAGCGGCTCCTCCTCTTCCACACGCTGTGCGGGCTCGAACTTGCCCTGCAGCAGTTCCTCTTCCTCGGCAAGTTGAGCCGTGTCGAATTTGCCCTGGAGCGGCTCCTCTTCCTCCACACGCTGCGCGGTTTCGAACTTTCCCTGGAGCAATTCCTCTTCCTCGGCGCGTTGAGCAGTGTCGAACTTGCCCTGCAGCGGTTCCTCCTCTTCGACACGCTGCGCGGTCTCGAACTTGCCTTGCATGGGTTCCTCTTCCTCGACGCGCTGGGCCGCCTCGCCGAACGCATCCATGGCGCGGCGCTGCGCTGTCATCCTGGGGCTCGCGTCGATCCCGGCCCGTGAGCAGCGGATGCTCCGGGAACGCGTTCGCATCGAGCATATTGAAGACGACGGCGCGGCGCGCGGCATCGAACATGCGCCGGATCATCGTCAGATGGA
>VYME01000134.1_pt1 | contig 32728 bp, 25 predicted proteins | sample 5115281 | NCBI WGS metagenome assembly VYME01 (sample SAMN12291780, study PRJNA351875) | freshwater metagenome | isolation source: freshwater lake | place: USA: Michigan, Wintergreen Lake | collected 2013-08-08
GTGGGCGTCGGCGGCGCCGCCAGTGGCGCGCAGCGCCTGGACGACCGCGGCCTCGGCGCCGGCGAAGTCGCCCGCTTGCGTCAGCAGCGTCGCCTTCGCCAGCGGTTCGGCGGTGCGCGCGGCCAGCTGCTGCAGCGCCGGCACCGTGCTGAACATCTCGACGCCGCCCGGATAACCGATCGCCAGCCACGGGCCCTGCGACGTGACGTGGAACGGCCCGGCCAGCGGCTCGCGGCTGCTGTCGAACGCCGGCAGCTTCAGCGAGCGCACACCGCGCTTGCCGGACGTGTGGCAGACGAGCAGGTGCCCCTGGCCCGGCAGCACGATGTGCTCGCCGACGAGGCAGCCGCGGCCGCGGCCCGCCTGCTGCGAGCCGTTCCACTGCGGCAGGTCGACCGCCCACTTGATCAGGCCACCGGCGAGGCCGACCGCGACCAGGTGCGTGGCCGACGCCAGGAACACGTCCTGGCCGTCGGTGCCGATCATCGTCAGCAGGCGGCCGTAGGGTCCGTAGTGCGTGGTGGCGTCGACGTACCACAGCATCTGCCCGGTGCTGACGTCGGTCGCGACCAGCAGCTCGCCGTCGCACGGTGCCACCACCGCGACGCCTTCGTGCACGACCAGGTCGTTCGGCAGGAAGCTCGTCAGTTCGCCCTGCGGATACTGCGGCATGCCGAAGTGCATGCCGTCGTCGTTCTGCCGCTTGGGCCTGCGCGCGCTCTTGCGCTGCGGATCGACGCGCTCGTAGCGACGCACCCAACGCAGGTCGCCGGCGAACGCGTCGACGGCGGCGAGGCAGCCGGCGTTGGTCGCGACCAGCGCGATGCCGCCCTGCACGACGACCTGGCAGCCCGGCGCCTTGAAGAACGGCGAGCCGCCGGCGTGGATCGGCACGTTCCACAGCGGCCGGCCGTCGCGGCGATCGAGGCACTCGAGCGAGTAGGCGCCGCGGCGCAGGGCCGGCAACAGCAGGCGTTCGCCGAACACGACCGGGGCGGCGAGGAACGTCACGTCGCGCAGGCCGGCGTCGCCGTCGAGCCACTGCGCCGAGCTCCACACCGGCTTGCCGAGTTCGCGGGCGAACGCCACCAGCTCGCTCGCCTTCAGCACCTCGGTCGACGCCGCGGCGGTGGCGCGGCCGAGCACGACGTAGCGGCGGGCTTCGTCCTCGACCGGGCGCAGCAGGGCGAAGTCGCTGGCGGCGATGCGGATGCGCGGCTGGTTCTCGCGCGCAGCCGGCGCTTCGTCGGCGACCTCCTTCTCCGAGCGGCGCCCCTGCTGCAGCAAGACACCGGTCGCGGCATCGGCGGAACGCAGGCAGAAGTGCTCGAGGAACAAGGCGCGCGGGAAGCCACCGAGTGCCCCCGCGTCTTGGCCGAACGTCACCCGCGTGCCGGGCCCGTAGCGGCTGGCGAACGGCATCATCGTCGTCGCCTGACCGCCGTCCGGGAAGAAGCGCTCGTTGCCGTTGCTGCTCTTCGGGTCCTTGTACGGCTCCGGGTTGCGGAAGCGGTACTGCCACAGTGGGACCAGCTGGTCGACGTCGGCGGCGAGCCACGAGCCGGCGGCGCCACTGCCGTTGTTGTTGCCGGCGGCCTTGACGACGGTCGGCGCCGCGGCGGTCGCCATCGCGAACATCGCGCTCTCCGGCAGGTCCTTCACCGACTGCAGCTCGCCCTGGACACGCAACGACTCGTCGGGGCTCGCTGCCGCCAGTTCCTGCACGGCCGTCAGCGCCGAACCCGCTTCGCCGGCCTGGCGGAGGCAGACGGCGATCTTGAAGCGGCACCACACCGGGTTGATGCCAAGGCGCTGCCGGGCGGCGGCCGGATAGGTCTCGAGCAGGTCGCGGAACACGGCGACCGCAGCGCGGTGGCGGCCTTCCTGCATCAGCCGGTCGCCGAGCAGCGCCATCGCACGGCCGGCGGCGAGCGTCACGAAGTAGCGGTTGCCGACCTGTTCGAGTGCTTCCAGGCTGCCGTCGCGCAGCGCCGCCTGCAGCAGCTCCTCGGCCGCCACTTCGTACTTCGCGCGATACAGCTCGATCGCCTCGGCCGGCATGCGCGCCAGCAGTTCGTGGCAGAGGCGGCGAACGGGCCGGTAGATGCGGCCGTCCTGGCTGTAGACGGCGTTGCGGGCGTCGCGGTCGTTGGGGCGCGAGCGCGCAGCCCGGTTGGCAGGATCGCCGTTGGCCGGATCGCCAGTCGCGGGCTTCCTGCCGGCGGGTTGCGCCGGCTCTGGCTTGGCCGCAGCCGGCTGGCCGGTGGCGGGCTTGCCGTCGTTCGCCTTCGGCTCGCCGCCGTCCCCTGCCTCCTCCGGCCGCTCGGCGATGACCTCGATCGTGCGCTCCTCGATGACGTCCTGCAGCACCTTGATCGCCGCCTCGTAGTTCTGGCGATCGAGGAAGCCCTGCGCGTTGCGCAGGTAGCGGTCGAGGTTCGAGTTCTCGAACATCTCGACCGGGGTGCCCGGGTCGTCGGCGTCGGCGGGGCTGCCGGCATTCGGCGCCGGTTGCTGGATCGCGCCACCGAACCGGACGGTCACCTGCTGGGCAGAGCCATGGACGCCGACGACGGCGGCGACAGCGAGCACGATCCAGGGCGATGAGGGCACGGGGCAGGGTTCCTTTCCGACCAGGGTCGAGGGGTCGCGACCCAGTGCAGCCACTCCGAGCAGTGCGAAGATGCCGCTGCGAACGAGCGGCACCGAGGCGCAATCTACGGGCGAAGGCTGTCGACGGCGAGAGGCCCCGCCCCATTCCCGGCGAGCGAACTCCGGAATGGAAGCAGTCGTTGGACTCGTTCGTCACCAGGACTCGCCGAGCGATCACTCCCCCGCCTAGACTGCCGCCCCGGATGAAGACCCCACTGCTGCGCGCCGCGACCGTGCTGGCCTTGTTCGTCACCTCGACCTCCGCCCAGGACTGGACGGACGAACAGCTGGTGCAGGCCTGTGCTGGCTTCCAGACACCGACCCTGCCGCCGCGCCTCGCCCAGGTCGGCACGCTGCTGGCCGAAGCGCCGCGGGCGATGAACGCCCTCGTCGCCCGCATCCACGGCGACCACCGCGAGTACCGGCTGAAGGTCGACCGGCTGCTCGACGAGCTCGGCGACGCGCGCTGGCAGGTGCGCGAGAACGCCGAACGCACGCTGATCGAGATCGGCAATCGCGCCAAGGACGCGATCCGTCAGCGCAGCCAGGACTACCAGGTGCTCGAGCAGCACATCCGCTGCCGCCGCGTGATCGACGCGCTCGAGGCCAAGGGCGACGAACAGGAGAAGAAGGAGCTGGCGCTGCTGCGCGGCCTGGTGGCGACGTCGCTCTACCTGCCGGCGGACCAGCGGCTGTCGCGTTCGCTGCGCAGTGCGCTGGGCCACACCGATTCGTCGATCGGCGACGGCGCCATCCGCGCGCTCGGCAAGGTCGGCACCGACGACGACTGCGACGCGGTGCTGCAGATGGTGACGTTCAAGAACGGCGTGCACCGCACCGCCAGCCTGTCGGCGCTGGGCCGCATGAACGCGCCGAAGGCGCTCGCCACCTGCCGCACGCTGCTGCTCGGGCCGTTGCCCGGCGACGGGCCACTGGCCGGCATCGTGCTGACGCGCACCGAGGCGATGGCGATGCTGCGCGCGCTGCTGGCGCGCACCGACGCGGGCGCCACCACCCTGTTGAACGAGCTCGGCAAGCACCCCGATCCGGTGCTCGCCGCGGCGGCGACGAAGCGCGTGCCGCCGAGCACGGCCCGCACCGCGGCGAAGTTCACGATGCCCGACCGCACCCAGCTGGCCGGCGAGTTCGGCGGCCTGCTCGGCGACTCGCTGCTCGCCCACGGCATGCTGCCCGAACTGCCGCTGGCCGAGCTGTCGTTCGCCGACTGCGACACGATCGACTTCCCCGCCCACGCCGCCGTCGAAGCCGAAGGCGCACGCGTGTTCTTGAACCAGGGCAGCCTGATCCGCGGCGTCGTGCTGGGCATCGACCCGGAGGCCGTGCGCCTGCGCTCGGCGCGCTTCGGCGAGCTGGTGCTGCCGCGCAAGGACGTGCAGGGGATCGCGTTCGATCCGAAGCTCGATCGCCTGGTCGGCGGTTCGAGCGAACACGACCGCGTGCGCGACCACGAAGCGAAGTTCCGCGACGGCCAGCTGCTGCGCGCCGACGCGACGACGCTGGTGCTGCAGGACAAGGAAGGCAAGCAGCAGTCGGTGCCGCTCGGCGAAGTGGCGGGCCTGCTGTTCACGCGGCCGCGCACCACCGAGCCCGACACGACGATCTACAACCGCCTCGATCTCACCAATGGCGAGCGCCTGATCGGTTTCGTCGGCTCGAACAGCGGCGAAGGCACCGCCATCAGCGTGCCGCAGCTCGGCGCCGCCGTGGTGCCGTGGCGCGACGTGCAGCACGTCGAACTCGGCGTCGGCGGCGGCGCGTTGTGGGGCTTCACCCTGATCGCCGACTACAGCGACAACCGCGTCGTCGAGGTCGACGAACAGGGCCGGCCGGTGTTCGTCATGGAAGAAGTGTTCGGCGCCTGGGATGCCGAGTGCCTCGACAACGGCAACCTGCTGCTGACCGAGTTCGCCGTCAGCCGCGTGCAGGAAGTCGATCGCAAGGGCAAGCAGATCTGGGTGTTCGACGACCTGAAGAACCCCTACGACGCCGACCGCCTGCCGAGTGGCAACACGCTGATCGCCGACACCTTCGGCAGCCGCGTCATCGAGGTCGACCAGGCCGGCAAGATCGTGTGGTCGTTCGCCAAGGACATCCGGCCGTTCGACGTCGATCGCCTGCCGAACGGCAACACGCTGATCGCCGACGTGCTGAAGGACCGTGTCATCGAGATCAGCCCCGACGGCGAAGTCGTCTGGGAGCTGAAGGGCCTGCCGAACGCGCACGACGCCGATCGCCTGCCGAACGGCAACACGCTGGTCACGCTGCGCAACAAGGGCGCCGTGATGGAGCTCGACCGCGACGGCAAGGTCGTCTGGGAACTGCAGGGTCTGAGCTCGCCGAGCGACGCCGACCGCCTGCCGAACGGCAATACGCTGGTTGCCGAGAACACGCGCGTGCGTGAGTTCGACCGCCGCGGCAACGAGGTCTGGAAGAAGGACATGACCTGGGCCGTCGAGGTCAATCGCTATTAGGGGGCCGCGCGAGTAGAGGGCCTCGAACGTCCGGTAGGAGCCGGCGGCCGCAACGGCCGCGGCTCAACGACGAAGGCGCCGGGGTCGATTCCAGGGGCGAGGGGAACGCAATCGCCGCAGCGGGGGACCGTGGGATCGAGCCGACGACCGCAAGCGGTCGCGGCTCGATGGGGTGGCAGGCTTTGCTTCGGTTCGCGGGGATGCGAGACGTCCCCTGGTGGTGCGGAGCTGCCGGTGCGGTGATTCGTGTTTCGGCGGTCAGTCGCCGAAGGCGGCGCGCAGCGATTCGGGTGGGCCTTGGGCGCGGATGTGGGCGCGCAGTCGTTCCATGGGCTCCGGTTGCTCGTCGAGCGCGGCGCGGCAGTAGGCGTAGATCGCGCGCTGCTGGTCGCTCGGGGACGACGTCGCGGCGAGGTGCAGCGCCAGCCAGGGTTCGGCGGCGGCGGGGCCGCGGGACAGCAGCTCGAGCTCGCCGCGGCGCCACGCGCGTTCGGCGAACGCAGCCTTGGCCGACGGCCAGTCGGTGGCGGCAGGGGCCAGTTCGTAGGCAGCGTTGAGCAGCGTGCGTGTGCGCTGCCATTCTTTGCGCACCGGTGTGCCGGCGCCGGCGATCGCAGCTTCGGCCGCAGGGGCGGCGAGGTGGGCTCCGACCACGTCGCCGGCGCCGAGCCGGAAGGCGACGAACTCGATCGGCCACGCGGCGCGGAAGCCGAACCATGCCAGGGTCAGCGACAGCAGCACGCCCGCCAGCAGGCCCTGGCGCACGCGTCGGCCGCGCGCTGCGAACGCGGCGCGGTAGGCAGGATCCGCCTGATGGCGGTGCATGCGCTGCACGCGTTCGTTCTCGTCGGGGTGCATCGACAGCAGCGATCGCAGCGCGCTGGGTTGCTGTGGCATCGCGAGACGCATCGCTTCGAGCAGCGCTTGCGAGCACGGGCCGGCGCCGAGCGCTTCGACCGACACGGCGTCGGCCTCGAGCTCGAAGCGGCGCATCAGCTGCCGCACGGCGACCAGCGCCAGCGCGGCCGGCACCGCGGTCAGGGCCCCCAGCAGCCAGAGTTCGCTGCCGTTCACCAGGCACAGCCGCACCGTCGCCAGGATCGCGACCGACACCGACAGCACGAAGCCGGCGAGCAGCTGCGGATGGCGCAGGCGCGCGTGGCCGACCTCGTGCGCGACGACGCCGGCGAGCGCCACGCGATCGAGCGCGTGCACGAGGCCGTCGGTGATGCACAGGAAGCGGCCGATCGGCAGCGGCGCCACCAGCAGCGCGTTCAGCGAACGGCGGCCGGTCGGCAGCACGTAGACGCGATGCGGCGGGAAGCCGAGTTGCGCCGCGGTCGCGCGCAGCGCTTCGCCGACGCCCGGCGGGAAGTCGCCGTGCACGCCGAACCAGCGCCGGAACAGCTGCGGCAGCAGCAGCAGGGCCAGGACCAACAGCACGATGCCGGCGAGCACCATGCCGACCGACGTCGCCAGGACGAACGCTTCGAGCTCTTCGGCGCGCTGCAGCAACGCCAGCAGCGTGGCCAGCAGCGCGACCAGACCGAGCATCAGCACCGGCCAGCCGAGCCGCGCCCGCAGCTGCGGCACCAGCTCGCGCAGGTGCGGCAGCACGCTCGGATCGACCGGCCCCGGCGCCGTCAGTTCCCGCATCTCGACGTGCAACTGCGCGAGCGTCGCGACGGCGAGGCGCGGCAGTTCGGCGACGAAGACCGGAGCGAAGCCGAGCACCAGCGCCAGCGCGCCATCGTCGAACGCGACGCGGTCGGCGAAGTCGCGGTAGCCGCCGAGCACGTCGAGCAGCAGCACGATGCCGGGCGAAGCGAGCGCCGACCACGCCAGCACCGCGCGCGGCGGCACCACTCCGGCGCGGCCCGACAGCAATTCGCGGCGCGCCCCGCGCAACGACGCGATCGCCAGCAGGGTCGGCAAGGCGAGCAGCGACAGTTCGAACAGAACCGCTGGCGCTGTGCCGGTGCCCGGCAGCAGCGTGGCCCACATCGGACCACTCGCCGCGATCAACATGCCCAGCAACAACGCGATCGGCAGTCCCACGGTGGTTCAGCGATCCATGGTCGGCTGCACACGGCGGCGCCACGGCGTGCGCGCACACGGCGACGACGCGCGCGAAGCCTCAGCGATCACGTCCACCACCATCGGCTTTCGGCTCGCTCGGGGCCTTCTCGTCCGCCGGCTTCGCGAACGCCTTCGCCATCGCCGCCGCGAAGCGCGGATCCTTGCGCAGCGCGGCGAGTTCGGGGTCGTTCTCGAGCGCCTTGCGTTCGAGGCGCCACGACGTGTCGAGGTTGGGATCCGCCAGCAGTTCGGCACAGCGCTCGATCGCCTGCAGGCCGAGCTCCTGTTCGCCGAGCAACGCGTGCACGCAGGCCGCGGCGTACCAGGCCACCGGCCGCAGCGGCACGCCGAGGTTCTTCGACAGCGCCTGCGCCGTGCGGTAGAGGTTGGCGGCGCGCTTGTACTCGCGCAGCAGCACGTAGTAGTCGGCGAGCTCGAGCGAAGCGCGCACCCGATCCTCGGCCGTGCCGTCGGCGATGCCCTGCTGCAGCTCGGCGACGATGCGCTGGCCCGGTTCGCGTGTACCCCACTGCCACAGCGCTGCGGTCAGCGCGCGCCGCAGATCGGTCGGCTCCTGCCGTTCGTTCTCGACGATGCGCAGCACCGCCTCGAGCCGTTCGGCCGGCGGCGTGCGCAGCTGCAGGTCGCGCAGCGGCGCCACCAGGTGCACGCGGCGATCGATCGAGAACCACGGCGGCGGCGCCAGCAGCAGCTCGAAGAAGCGGTCGGTGACGAACGGTTGCAGCGGCTGCAGTCCGTCGTACTGGCCGACGAAGACCATGTTGGTCGCGCGTTGCCAGGCGACGAAGTCGAGCGCCACCAGCGTCGCCAGCGACAGCAGCGCGCGCGAACGCGGCGTCTTCGCCAGCACGTCGGTCTGCGCCAGCTGCGTGGCGAGCCAGGCGATCGCGGCCTTGCGATCGACGGCGAGCTCGGCGACGACCTTCTCGACCTCGACGGCCCGGTCCTGCCCATCGGCGAGCCAACGTTCGGCGGCAGCCTGCGCCGCTTCGAACTGGGCACTCGGCGGCGCTGGATCCTGCGTGGAGGACTGCTGGGCGAACGCGTGGCTCGCAACCAGGGCGAGCAGTGCCACGTTCGTCCAGCGGCGACTCGCTGCGACGGGGCTCGGCATGCGCAGGCTTGTAGCCTCAGGAGCCGGCCGGCGACAGCACCCCGGGGGCCGCCGGACCGAGCGCGGCCACCAGGGCCGCGGCCGTGCTCGCGAGCTCGGCGTCGCCCATCCGGCTGGCGAAGTCGGGCTGCAGCATCGTCGCTTCGACGCCGCGGCCCGCTGGCTCGGCGGCGAGGTCGGCAGCGAGCGCCCGCACGAAGCCATGCACGGCTTCCTTGGCGGCGACGAACGTGGCGGCACCAGCGGCGAGGCAAGCGGCGCCTGCGCCGACGAAGACGAGGCGCCCGCGGCGGCGCTTCTGCATGCCGGGCAGCAGGGCGCGTGCCAGCGTGGCGTTGGCCAGCAGGTTGGCCTCGAGCTGTTCGGCCAGGTCGCCGCCCGGCTCGCGCCCCGGCGTGCGCGGCACGAACGTGCCGGCGGCACCGACGAACGCCGTCACCGGCCCGAGCGCGTCGTTGGCGCCCTTGGCGAAGCCGGCGGCGGCTTCGGTGTCGAGCGAGGGCACGAGGCCGACCAGCACCCCGTCGGTGCCGAGCTGTTCGCGCAGCTTCGCGACCTGCCACGGCTTTCGCACCGCGGCCGCGACCTTGCCACCGTTCGCCAGCACCGCGCGCGCGAGCGCCGTGCCGAGCCGGCCGGTCGCCCCGGCGATCACCACGACGTGGCCGCGACAGCCGTTCGCCGACGTCGTCATCAGAACGACACCTTCACCGCCTTGCGCTCCTCGGCGGACTCGACCTCGAAGTACTCGACCTGCTTGAAGCTCGAGAACAGCACGTTGTTCGGGAACTGCTCGATGGCGTTGTTCAGGCGCATCGCCGCGTCGTTGTAGGCCTGGCGCGCGAAGCTGATCTTGTTCTCCGTGGAGGCGAGTTCCTCCTGCAGCTTCAGCATGTTCTGGTTGGCCTTCAGGTCCGGATAGCTCTCCGACACCGCCAACAGGCCGCGCAGCGACGTCGACAGCAGGCCTTCGGCCTTGGCGAGTTCGCCGACGCTGCCGGCCTTGCTGAGGTCGACGCAGGTCTGGCGCGCGCGAACGACCGCTTCGAGCGTCTCGCGCTCGTGCTTCATGTAGCCCTTCGCGGTCTCGACCAGATTCGGGATCAGGTCGTAACGACGCTTCAACTGCACGTCGATCTGGCTCCAGGAGTTCTTGGCCTCGTTACGACGGCTGACGAGGCCGTTGTACATGCCCATGACGATCAGCCCGACCAGGACGACGACTCCGATGACGACCCCGATGACGATGCCCACGGCGAGAACCTCCGACGGCGCAGGGTGCGCCCGAACCGGCCAGATCGCGCGCCGAACTACTCGGACAGCTCGATCTCGCCGGCGAAGACGGTACGAGCCGGGCCCTCGATCGCAAGGCCGCTCCCCTCGGAGCGCACCGCCAGCGTGCCGCCGCGCAGCTCGACGTGCACCACGTCGCCGCGCACGTAGCCGCCGGCGAACGCCGCCATCGCCGCCACCGCCGCCCCGGTGCCGCAAGCGAGCGTCTCGCCGCTGCCGCGCTCGAACGTGCGCTGCCGCAGCCGGTCGCGCGCCAGCACCTGCACGAACTCGACGTTGACGCCGTCCGGAAAGGCCTGGTGCCGCTGCAGCGCAGCACCGAGGCCTTTGACGTCGGCGGTGTCGACGTCGACGACGAACGTCGCCGCGTGCGGGTTGCCGGCATTGCCGCGCCACAGCAGGAGCTCGCGGCCGTCGACGTCGAAACGCTGAGGCGCTTCGACCTCCACCTGCCCCATCGACGTGCGCACCAGCCCACCGTCGAGCAGTTCGACGCGCCGCAGGCCGGCGTCGGTCTCGACGGCGAAGCGCCGTTCGCGCAGATGGCCGTGCTCGTGCGCCAGCACCGCGAGGCAACGCAGGCCGTTGCCGCACATGGCGCCGCGCGAACCGTCGGCATTCCACATGTGCATGCGCACCGGCGCCGCGCGTCCCGCAGCCAGCACGATCAGGCCGTCGCTGCCGATGCCGAAGTGGCGATCGGACCAGCGGCGCGCCAGTTCGCTGCCGCGCTCGAGCGGGAACGGCGTGCGCAGCGCGTCGACGAAGACGTAGTCGTTGCCGGCCCCTTCCATCTTGCGGAACGGGACGCGCATCACGCCACGTCGACGACGTCGTACTTGCTCGGCACGGTCACCGAACGGAAGCCGACGCCGCGCAGACGGTCGGCGTAGGCCTCGGCCGGGCCCTCTTCGCCGTGCACGACGAACACCTGCTGGCAGCGCTTCGCCAGGTGCGAGGCGCCGTCGAGCAGTTCGCGCCAGTCGGCGTGGGCCGAGAAGCCGGGCATGTTGCGCACCTTGCAGCGCACGCTGTGGGGCTCGCCGAAGATGTTGACGGTCTTCTCGCCGTCGAGCAGGCGACGGCCGAGCGTGCCCTGCGCCTGGTAGCCGACGAGCAGCACGCAGTCCTCGCGCCGGCCGACGCTCTGCGACAGGTGGTGCAACACGCGACCCGACTCGCACATGCCCGAGGCGGAGACGATGACGCCGCTGCGCACCTGGTTCAGCGCCTTGCTCTCCTCGACGTCGGCGACGTAGTTCACGCCTTGGAAGAACAGGGGATCGTGGCCGCTCGCCAGCAGCGCGCGCGTCTCGGCGTCGAACAGCTCCGGATGCTTGCGCATGATGCGCGTGGCCTCGCGGCTCATCGGGGAGTCGACGTGGATCGGCAGCTGCGGCAGCGTGCCGTCGCGCATCAGCTGGCCGAGGAACAAGACCACCGACTGCGTACGACCGACGGCGAAGGCCGGCACGACCACGCGCCCGCCGTCGTGCAGCTCCTCGGCGACGATGCGCGCCAGCTCGGCCATCATGTCGCCCCTCTGCTCGTGCAGGCGATCGCCGTAGGTCGACTCGGTGATCAGCACGTCGCACTCGGGGATGCGCGCCGGATCGCGCAGGATCGGCAGGTTCTTGCGGCCGTGGTCGCCGGTGAACACGATGCGCCGCTTGCGGCGACCGACCTCGGTGTCCATCACCACCATCGCCGCGCCGAGGATGTGGCCGGCCTCGAGGAACTCGACGCGCAGCTGCGGCAGCACCTGGAACGGCTGGTCGTACGGCACCGACTTCACGAGGCGCAGCGTGCGTTCGACGTCTTCGACCTCGTAGAGCGGCTCGGCATCGTGGCCGCGCTTGCGCAGGTGCTTCGCGTCCTGCGCCTGGATGTGCGCGGAGTCGAGCAACATCATCCGCAACATGTCGGCGGTCGCGTCGGTGCACCAGATCGGCCCGGCGAAGCCGTCCTTGACCAGCCGCGGCAGCGCCCCGCAGTGGTCGATGTGCGCGTGCGACAGGATCAGCGCATCGACCTCGCGGCCGGCGATCGGCAGCCGGCGGTTCTGTTCGTCGGCGACGCGGCGCGGGCCCTGCACCAGGCCGCAGTCGAGCAGCACGCGCGAGCCGGCGATGCGCAGCAGGTGCTTGGTGCCGGTGACGTGGCGGGCGGCGCCAAGGAACTGCAGCTGCAGCTCGTCCGTGCGGTTCTTGGTCACGTGCGCACCGTGACCGTGCGCGTGGTCACCGTCAGCGGCAGCATCAGCGTCGACAGCACCAGATCGGTGAACGAGAAGCGCGTGTCGATCGTGTAGCTGGTCAGCTCCGGCGCGAACCGCTGGGTGTCGACCTCGTTGACCTGCAGCAGGCCGAACAGCACGTAATACTGGCGCTCCGAGGTGCTGCCGGTGCCGGTCGGGCCGAGGCCGACGACGTGCTGGTGCGAAACGCACCCGCTGGCAGCGACCGAGAGGGCGACGGCGAGCGCCGTGCGCATCGGGATCGAAGGGACGTTCACCGCCTCGTTCTAACGCGTCGACGGGGGCGGCGACGAGGGGCTTTCGCGACCGGGTTGCAACGGTTCGGGCAACCACCGTCCTGGCGGCAACGGCTCCGCCGCCGGCGCCTCGTCGACCGGCGGCGGTGCAGAGCCGGCCTCGGCCATCGCCCGTGCGTGCGCGGCGAGCTGCGCCTGGCGCAGTTCTTCGGCCCGTCGATCCCGCTCCTCGCTCTCCGCCATGCGGCGCGCCGCCCGCGACTCCGACTGCAGTCGGCGCCGCAACGCCAGCACCAGCAGCGGCAGGATCGCGACCAGCAACAGATCGAACCCGCTGTTGAACAGCACGCGCCACGGCGCGCCGGAGTGCAGCACGCTGTCCCGCCAAGCCTCGGCGAGATCGAGCGTCGAGCGCTGCGACATGCCGACGAGCGCCCCTTCGAAGCTGATGTCGCGATCGACCGCGGCGACCAGCCGCAGCAGCGCCGGCAGACCGTAGCGCCGGTGCAACCAGGCCACGTACGAGTAGCTCTGGGCGTAGGCGGTGCGCAGGGCGGGCTTCGCCGTCGGGAACTTGTGTCGCAGCTGTTCGAACGACAACAGCGAGCGGTTCATCAGCCGGAAGACCAGTTCCTCCTCGCGCACGTGCAGGTAGGTGTCGCCGGCCAGGACCTGGGCCAGCCCCTCGTGGAACCAGCGCGGGATCAGGCGGCCGAACTCGCCGGCGTACTGGTCGAGCAGTTCGTGCACGAGTTCGTGGGCGACGACTCCGACCAGCGTGCTGCCGCTGCCGGCGATCTCGTCGCGCACGATGTGGACCTGGTGCATGCCGAGCAGCGCGAAGCCGGCGGCATCTTCGTGCAGGGACGCCACCAGCGAAGCGGGCAGGTGCTCGCGGTCGGCGTGCACGAACACGTGGAAGCGCCGCTGCAGGGGCCGCTGGAACTCCTTCTGCAGCCGCGGCAGGCTGGCGGCGACGGCTTCGCGCACGCGCTGCAGATCGTCGTCGCCGACTTCGCCCGTGCCGGCGACCACGTCGACGTGGGCCATCAGCTCCGCATCCGACAAGGGCGCGCGTGCGATCTGCCGGTTGCACGCCACCGCGAGGAGGAGCAACAGCGCGGCGAAGAGGCGTGAAATCGCGGGCAGGAACACGGGTAGGCTGCCGTCATAGGCCGCCGCGGCGGCCGGAGAAAAGCCCCGTTCCCGACATCGGAGACCAACCGTGAAAGCCTGGAAGCTGCTGTTGCCTGTTCCGCTCGTGTTCGCCCTCGCCATGGTGCCGCAGGATCCGGCCGGCGACGTGGAAGTCGCGGCGATCATGTCGATCTCCGATTTCCAGTACGTGACGCTGCAGGGCACCGTGACGACGGTGCCGTCCAAGAACGTCGTCGAGATCCGCTACTTCGAGGACTTCAACGAGCACATCCGCCTGGAGCTGCTCTACGACAACGGGGACTACTCGATGATCGACGCGCAGGCGTTCCACGTGCTGCGCTCCGGCAACTCGATCCGCGAGGTCAAGGTGATCCGCGGCAAGCGGTCGCGCATGCGCTTCCCGAAGCTGCCGTGAGTTCGCGCGCGCGGTCGGCGGCATGCCGACGCGCCGAGGCAGGACGGTGACGACGGAGCGGTGGCAACGGGCGGTCGCAGATCGACCGGACGACCTTCACCGCAGCGACGACTGCGACCGAAAAGTCCGCGGGCAAAGGGTCGGGTCGCCGTCGTTCCATGAGTCGATCCCACCCACCACTGCAGCAACACCTGCTGACGCGCTCGGATCTCGCCCGCCTGGGCGTGCCGGCCGGCGACATCCTCGCGTGGCTCGCACGCGGTGCGATCGAGCAGGTGGGAACGCTGGCGGGTGACCGCGGTGACGACCCCGTGTTCACGGCGGCACCGGAGCTGCGCGCGGACCTTTCGGCGCGGCTCGCGTCGATCGGTAAGACGGCGGTGGTGCTGTCGCCGATGCGCGTGCGCTCGTTCCTGCTGCGCGCGCTGCTGCAGCGGAAGATGGCGGACGACGAGCTGCCGAGCGTCGGCGCCGTGACGCCTGCCGAGGCGTTGGCCGAACACTTGGCGACGACCGATCTGGCGCAGGTGCTGCACGAAGCCGCGGCCGAGCTCGAGGCAGACGTCGAGCACGTTCTGCGCATCGCCGAGGACGAATCCCGCCTCGAAGCCTCGATCGGCGTCGCCGCCGGCGAGACCGCGGCCCAACACAACGAACAGGCGGGCGCTGCGGGCGGCGACACGAGCGCGGACGAGAGCGGCCGCGACGAAGCGGGCGACGGCGCGACCTGGCGCGAGCAAGACGACGAGGCTGGCGACGACGAGGGCGAGGAAGAAGCCTGCTTCGACGTCGACGATCTGGCGTCCGCGCTAGGGGAATGGGACGACGAGCCAACGGCCGCGACGAGCGCGCGCGCGGCGCCAGCGGAGGCAGCGGAGGCAATGCCGACGCCATCGCCAACGCGACGCAACGCCCCGACCGAGGATCCGGTTGGCAACGACGTCGTCGAGACCGTTCGTGCGCCGGACGCAACGGCCGAGCAAGCCGCGGCGACGAGCGCAGCGAAGCAAGACCAGCAAGGGCCTGTGTCCGAGCTGAAGATGGCGGCCGCGCCGGCCGACCAAGGCTGCGAGGCGGAAGTGCTGCCGGCCGACGAACCTGTCGCCGGCGAATCCGCGGTCGAAGAGACGCAGGCAGCGGAGCCGGCGGACGCAGCGAGCAGCGAAGCGGCGCCCGCGGAGGAACCGGCGGCGGCAGCAGCCATTGCCGCGATCGAGCCGTCGACTGCAGTGATCGAAGCGGAGGCGCCGGCTCCGATGCCGGCCATGGCAGCCGCAGAGGCCGCGAGCGATGCCGTTCCGGATGCGGCCCACGCTGCCGAAGACGTGCCTGACGAAGTACCCGAGGCTGCCGCGGCACTGGCCGCGGCGCCGAACCGTGAGGAACCGAAGATGTCCGCCGAACCGATGGCGACCGAGCACGAAGACCACCCCGCAGCGGAGCAAGCTGCCAGTGAAGCGATCGCCAGTGCCGAAGAGGTGCTCGAGCCGCTGCTACAAGGCGAGGACCAGCCGCCGACGTTCGACGCCTCGGAGATTGCCGCCGCCTTGTCCGTTCTCGATCTCGACGCGGGTCCGGCGAAGACGCCGAAGGCCAAGGCCGTCGCCCACGAAGCTCCGGCGGCAGCTCCGGTCAGTGTCGCCGCGTCGACGTCGACATCACCCGCGCTGGAGAAGTCCGAGGATGCCGGCTCCGAGGCCGCTGTGGTTCCGCCGGCCGCACCACATGCCGACGCAGCGATCGCAGCCGAGGTCGCCGCCCCGAACGAGGAGGAGACGGCCCTCGAAGCCGCACCAGCGAAGACCGAAGACGCCCCGGCCGTGATCGACGAAGCAGCGGCTCCCGAGGCGTCCGCTCCGCCTGCAGCCGCGACGCCGCCCACCGTCGACGGCGACGCGGCGCCGTTGCTTGCCGCATCGATGCAGCGCGTCGAATCGTTTCTGGGCGAGTTGAAGGCCGCGCTGGTCGAGATGGCCGGGCGACCTGCGGCCTCGCCCCCACCGCCGACGATCCAGGTTCCGGCCACACCGCCGGTCGACCTTGCACCACTGGTCGGAGCGATCGAAGGTGGGCTGCAGAAGTCCGCGGAAAGCTCGGCTGCCGCCGCGACGGCACTGACCGGACTCGCGGAGAAGCTCGACGGCATCGGCCAGCGCATCGAACGCTCGGCCGTCGCCGCCGAATCGATGGCACAGCACGCGACGGCGCCGAATGCGAACGCGGAGCCGGCGCGATTCCTCGTCACCCGCAGCAATCCAGTGCCGCTGACGCTGCTGGCGGTCGCGGCGATGGTGACGGCGTGGTCGGTGCTGTTCTGGTTCAAGACCGGGTCGCCGCGGCTCGCCCTCGGCACGCTGATCGGCGCCAACCTGGTCGGCTGCGTGCTGCTGACGCCTGGGCGCTTCCGCTGACGCCTCGGCTGCGACCGCCGAAGCTCAAGGCAGCGAACGTTCGCGCGGCGTGACCAGATTGGCGAGCAGGCGCACTGCCCCAGGGTGCAGCTTCTTCAGCTGTCGCCACAGCGACAACGCGCAATAGACGAACTCGCCGTCGCCGGTGCGTGCATACAGCAGGGCGCCGCGCTCGGTCGGCTGGTCCGGGTCGTTGAGCTCGAGCAGTTCTTCGTACTGACCGGCATAGAGGCTCGGCAGGTAGAGCGCGCGTTCTTGTTCCCAGCCGTCCCAGTCGGCCGGCTCGATGACGTTGGGCTTCTGCAGCAGCACGTGGTCGGGGCGCAGGACGCGCACGGGCGCGTCGGCGCGGGTGACGCGGTTCTTGCCGACCACGAACGGCGTCATCGGGGCACCGACGAAGCCTTCGCCGGGTGGATGGAACTCCGAGTCCTTCTGGTAGAAGACGACGAGGCGTCGGCCCTTGCCGGTCGCGAAATCGAGCAGGCGGCGGAAGCCGCGGCGCGCCGCCGGACGATCGCGCAGGGCGCGGATGTCGACGACGATCGTGTCGAGTCCACGCAGGTCGGCGACGGCGATGTCGTCGTCGCTTAGCTCGGTCCAACGCACGCCGAAACCGCCGACGCCGAGCACGTTCGGCAACGTGTCGTCGCGGCTGCGCAGCAGGCCGACACGCAGGTCGGTCGGCACCTGCACCTCGACCGTGTGCACCGGCAGGTCGACCCGCGTGTTGCCGAGCTGGATGCGCAGGATGTCGACGCCGGGCCGGCGCTCGGGCGGGGCTTCCACGGTCAGCGCCAACATCTCGCTGCGCCGCTCGTCCAACGTCACGCGATGCCGATCGGCGGGGATCGCGTAGCCGGCCGGACCACGAACGACGAGCTCGCCTTCGACCGGAAACCTGCTGTTGCGCAGGATGCCGATGCTGAACTGTGCCTGACGTCGACCGCTCGGCAACAGCAGCATGCGCGGCACGACGGCGAGGTCGACCGGCGCCCGCTGCTCGACCGGCACCGTCACGTCGACCGGAATCTCCACGTCGCCCACCTTGACGAGGAAGCGCACCCGCACCGGCGGCACGAAGCGCTGCGCGCGGAAGCGGCGCGCCATCGGATCGCGATGCTGCTCGGCGCCGAGCGGCATGCGCACCGAGAGGTTCGCGAGCGCTGTGCCGTGTCGCACCGTCGCGGCTTCGATCGGTTCGAGGGTGACGTCGACACCTTCGAGTCCCTCGACGCGCAGCTGCACCGGCGATCCGGCGCTGCCATGCACCTGCACGGAGGCTTCGAACTCCTCGCCGGCGATCGCAGCGGTGCCGGGTGGCACTTCCACCTCGATGTGGATGCCGGCTGCCAGCAGGGTGAGGCGCTCGATCGCTTCGAGACGAGACTGGAGGCGGCGACGGTTGTCGGTGGTCTTGCTCGCGGCGACCAGCGCACGGATGCGGCGAACCAGGTTCAAGAGGCGCGAAACGTCGATCTGGCGCTGCCAGACGAGGTCGCGCACGCCGGTCGACAGCGCGACCTCGAGCTCGCGGGCTTCGGCTGGGTCGCCCTCCCACTGATCCGCATCGAACACCGACGGCAAGCCGAGCGGCCGGGGTCCGTCGATCGGAACCTGCTCGGCGAACTGCGGCTCGAGCCGCAGTTCGGCGTCGAACACGGCGGCCATCGGCGCCGGCGAACCAGGAGTCGTGTGGGCCTCGCGCAGCACGTCGTGCGCCAGCCGCCGCAACGAAGCCCCGCGTTCCGGCTCCACCTGGTCGGCGTCGATGCGCAGCACTCGCCCCGACGGGGAGCTGCCCGCTCCACTGAGGAACGTGCGCACCCGATGCGGTTCGCCGCTCGCCCGGAACGCTGGATCGGCCGCCGCCCGGATCGCCTCCGGCAGCAGCTCGACGAGAGCCAGATCGTGGCCGTGGGTCTCCTCGGCGTGATGCGTGGTCACTACGGCATCGGGCCGCTCGGTGCGCAGCAGGCGAACGAGTTCCTGCAGCGTCTGCTCGCGCCCCCATTCGGCGAACGTCTCCTCAGCCGAGCGCCGGTAGCCGCCGTCCGGGCGGTCGAGGTAGAGCACGTCGCAGCCGAGGCGAGCGCCACCGACTTCGGCTTCGAGCGTGCGCAGACGTTCCAGTTCGTCGCCGCTCTGCGGACCAGCACTGTTCTGGCCGCCGCCACCGCGCGTCGCCAGCAACACGGAGACCCGCATGCCAAAGGTCGAACGCAGCCAGACCGCCGGCAGCAGGTAGCGGTCGTCAGGGTGCGAGGCGACGAGAAGAACCCGCGCGTCGGTGCCGGCGTCGATCGCGGCCTGATGAAGAGCGACCCGCCCAGCGGGCGTGCGACCGGTGACGTCGACCCATCGCTGCGCGCTGGCGGTTGTGGCGAGCACGGCGATGGCAACGGCCCACCGCATTGTCAGCAGGCCCACCATCGCAGGTCAGACACCCAGGCCAAGCCGATTCGCCAGCACGTCCGGCAGGCCCGCGGCCCGGATCTTCCGCTGCACCCCGGCGATATCGTAGTGGACGCGCTTGACGCAGGCGACCTCGAGGTCGGTGTCGACCAGGCCATACGCCGCCCGCGGATCTTCGTCGCGCGGTTGGCCGACGCTGCCGACGTTCATCAGGACCTGGTCGAAGCCGCGGTACGAGATCTCGGCCTCGGCGTGGTTGACCATGTGGATCTCGTTCGGCTGATCGCGGCGCCGCAGGTAGATGGCCGGCACGTGCGAGTGGCCGACGAAACACAGCCGCGTCTCCTGTTGGTCGAGCGATTCGATCGCTTCAACCGCACTGATCACATAGCCGAACTGCTCGGGCAAGCTGAGCGTGCCATGGACCACGGTGAACGTCGGGGTGCGCACGACCAGTTGCAGGCTACGCAGGAACTCGAGATCCTGCGGGCGCAACCGGGGGCTCGTCCAGTGGATGGCCGCCCGCGCGAAGTTGTTGAAGTAGGACGTATCGAGCAGCCCGAGCACGGCTGCGTCGTGGTTGCCGAGGCAGGTGATGCAGCCAAGCTCACGGACGATGTCGATGCAGGCCGACGGTTCGGGCCCGTATCCCACGATGTCGCCAACCTGAACCCAGGTGTCCACGCGCTCGCGCCGCAGCGCGTCGACCACCGCACTCAACGCCTCTACGTTGGCGTGGATATCACCAAGAATACCGATTCGCATATTGGCTGGAGGGGTCGCTGGGTTTGCTGGCGAGCGCGGAACCGAGGGAAAGCAGGCCCAGGACGACGCTCGATCCGCTCAGTTCGGAGGTTGCAACCGATGATCCACAAACAACTTGTACGCAGCACACGAGCAACGACCGCCACCCGTGCAGTGCTGCGTTCAGCGTAGCAGCCACTGGCCACCACGCGAGCAAGAAGCGCAACGGGCTCTCGAGCAATGACAAGCTGTCGAGTGGCTGTGCGCGTAGAGCCACGGCGATCGCCGCCATTCCTGCTTGGACTACTGCCATTCCAAACGTCACCAAGCCAGTGACAGCCAGGCGGTCCCGCAGCTGAGGCAAGCTCGAGCAGCCCGATGCGATCGGAAGCAGGGCGAGCACCGCCAAGCCATGGGCAGTGGACTCGATCAGAGGTAGCCCGGACCGTCGCAGCATCACCGGCTCGAGCAATGTGCTCCAGGCAACACCGACCAACAACAACATCCAAGGCAGCACGCCAGCGCGCCGGAGAGCAGCGACACACGCTAGGCGCAAGAGCCGCAGCCAAGGGCCGTTCATGGAATGGTCCCACCTTGGCTCGCACCCCTTGGATTGTCAACCACACACGCGCTGGCCTGTTTGTTCGCCGCCACGCAGATTGCTAGCATGCCTGGGAACCAAGAACCGAACAGGCGGCAAGTGCGGTCCATCGTCCTAGCGAATCAGAAGGGTGGGGTAGGCAAGACCACAACGGCCATCCACCTGGCTCACGGGATCGCCTTGAGCGGAAGCAAAGTGGTACTGGTCGATCTGGACCTTCAGGGCAATGCAACGGTTGCCTTGCAGGGCATGAGTTCAGCCCCAAGCTCCGAGCCGGGTCTTTCGGAGCTTACAGCCGTCGCCCAGAACTTGTGGCTGGTGCCCTCGCCGGGAGCCTTTGGCGAGGTGCCCCGCGAAGCCAAGGTGGACTTCGAGCGGCTTCGGCAGCTGACCGAGACCCTGGCAAACTCAATCGACTTCTTGGTGTTCGACTGCCCGCCCAGGATGGACGACTGGGGATGGGCAGGCGTTCGCCTTGGCGATGAGATCCTGGTTCCTGTGCAGGCTGAGTTCTTCGCCATGCACGGCTTGTCGCAGATGCTCTCCTCGATCGAAACGGCGGCGGCCGAGAACCCCGGCAAGGCTAAGCTCCGCGGAGTGCTGCCCACCATGGTGGACTACGCAGACCCCGTCACCGGCGAGATCCTGCAGGACCTGCGACGCAACCTGGGCGAACGGGTCTTGCGCACCACGATCCTGCGGGATGCCAGCTTGGTAGAGGCAGCAAGTTTCGGCACAACAGTCTTCATTCACAGTCCAGCGACCAAGGCTGCCCTTTGCTATGCGCAGCTGGTCAAGGAGCTCATGCATGGTTGATCGTCGATTGGGTCGAGGTCTCGACTTCTTCTTGTCCGCAGGCTCCAAGCAGCCAACGCCCGCATCGGTGCCCCAGGCCAGCGTGCCTAGCGCCGAGCCGGTACGCCCTAGCGACCCACCAGCTGACGGCGAAGTGCTTCAGGTAGCCGTTGCCAAGCTGGAGGTCAGCCCCTTCCAGCCGCGCCGAACCATCGAGCCAGCCGAGCTGGCTGAGTTGGCTGAGTCGATCCGCTCGAGCGGCATCCTGCAGCCGATCTTGGCACGACGGCGAGGCGATCGTTTCGAGATCATCGCGGGCGAGCGGCGTTGGCGAGCAGCTCAGCTTGCTGGCCTTGCCGAGGTTCCAGTGCTGGTCCGCTCGATGAGCGATCAGGATGCGGCAGTAGCCAGCTTGGTCGAGAACGTGCAGCGGGAAGACCTCAATGCGCTGGAAAAGGCGCAGGGCTTCAAGGCGCTGATGGAGCATCTGCGCACGACCCAAGAGGGGGTTGCCAAGAAGGTCGGCTTCGAGCGCTCGACCGTCGCCAACTTCCTCCGTCTCCTGGATCTGCCCGCTCCAGTGCAGGAGCATGTTTCACGTGGAACACTGAGCATGGGCCACGCCAGAAGCCTCCTGGCCCTCAGCGAGGTGGATACCATGGTGAGGCTGGCGGACCAGGCCATCCAGCAGGCATGGTCCGTTCGCAAGCTCGAAGCCGAGGTGAAGACGGCCCAGCAAGGGCTCACATCGCCACAAGAACCCAAGGCGCCGGTTCGAGCCAGGCCAGTTTGGCTCAACGAGCTGGAGGAGAACTTGGTGGATGCGATCGGCGCGCCAGTCAGCATTCGCTATGGCCGGAAGCGCAGCCAGATCATCATCGAGTGCTCCGGACGCGATGAGCTCGATCGGATCTACCACCGCTTGACGCAGGAGCGGTCCCAGGCAGGCGAGTAGGCCGTCAGCCAAAGTTCGGCTGACTCAAGGAGCGAGTGACCCCATCGCCCTTGGATCCAGGCGGCCCGAGCAACAAGGCTCAAGGGCCGGCTCTGCCAGCAGAGTTAGAGCTTGGTGACCTTGGTGATGCGCACCAAGTCGTTCGGCCGACCCTCGCCGTTCTCGTCTTCCTGCGTGCTGCTCATGGGCAGCTCGCAGATGCTCTTGAGCACGTCGAGGCCCTCCACCACGTAGCCGAAGACCACGCGCTCGCCATCTTGCCCCGCGTTGTCGTCGACGCTGATCCACAGGCGATCAACGCAGGACTTGCCGCCGGACTCGGCGTCTGCCTCCGGGCGACCACAAACCGCACCCGCGAAGTGGCTCAGGTTCGAGTCCTCGAAGTCCACTTGGTTCTTGCTCGGCTCCTTGGATGCCCACTGCGTGCGGTCCTCAACTCGGCTGGTATCGAAGCCGAAGTGGAGCTCCATTGGACGCTTCCGGAGCTTGGTTGGACGGCGAATCTCGTCAACCGCCGTGTTCTCCCAATACGCAGGCGTCGCATCGGCCAGCTTCATGAAGGCCTCGCGATGCAGCTTCGCCTGGGGCATCAGCGCGATCACGAAGGCACCCTTGCCCGTTTCGAACTTGTACTTGGTAGCGTCCGCTGGCACCTCGACACGGGCGAACTGCGCAGGCAGCCGAAACTCCTTGGCCGCTGCAATCTGCTGGCGCAGCAGCTGCACCGAACTGCCCTTTGCCGCAGGCTTAAGGTTCGGCTTCCGGTTCGCAGTGGGTGGCTTCTTGTCGTCCTTGTCAGGCTCCTGCTGCCGAACTTGCGGGGGATACTCCGACTCCTTGACCAGCACGTGCTGCGGATAGGCGGCAGCGAGCTTGTCCAGAGTCTGCACTGCCTTGTCGAAGTCCTTGTTAGACTTAGCCTTGCACGCGACGGCAAACAGGTAGTAGGGCTTCAGGTGAGCTGGAGCCGCATCGAAACTGGACTCCAACTTGGCCAAGTCCAGGTCCTTCAGGCTGGCCACGCCGCCGGCAAAGTAGGAGTCCGCCAAAGACTCCATCTGCTCCTTACTGCCGTAAGCATCTTTCAGGCCAATACTTTGGGAGAAGGCAGCCCATTCGGCATCGACCCGCCCCTGATCGAGAACGCCCAGGTAGTACTGCACACCCATGGCACCCAGGATGCCAAGCACCACGACATAGAAGAGCGAACGGTAGCGCTCCCAGAGCAGGTTGATCTGGTTGGGCGCCTCGAGGGCCTGAGGAACAGCCTGCGGCTGGGGAGTGGGGGTAGCGGACATGGATTGGACTCTGCCTCAGCGGCGCGAATAGTCAGTCGCGTAGTCGACGGTCATCAGGGTGGCGCCATCAGCGCGCGCCACAGAATACTGCACAGAGTAAACATCGCGCTCGAACTTCATCACGATGCCCTCCTCGATCTTGCTCTCGGCAACCAGCTGCCAGTTGTGGGACGGCATGCGCAAACGCAGGTAGCTCTCGATGTCCTCGACCCGGCTCTGACCGGAATACACGAGGTGGGCAGTCCGATAGCCGCCGTCGTCGCGCGAGTGGCTCTCGTTGGCCCGATCGCGCAGCTTCATCCCGGCTGGCACCACCACATCCGCGAACTGCGTCGCCGTGACGCCGTATTCGCCCGAGCCTCCGCTGGACTCGCAACCCAGGAGTGCAGCCAGCAAGAAGGCACCGAGGGTAGCGCGCCGCAGTTCGTGGAAGGTTCTCGTCATCGGGGACCGCCTGCTGTGCAGAACGTCTCGTGTTCCGTGATGGGGGCGCAGAGTCTAGCCACGGCCGAGCGGCCGAGCAACGCCGCCACCAGGCTGCTCGACGCTCCGCCGCCCTGGTGGAGGGATTCCTCCCCAAGGCAGCCGCATCTAGACTCCGCGCGCCCTTGGGAGCTCACGGCGACGAACAAGGGTCCAAGCGATCATGGTTGCCTGCGATCCACACCGAAGGGCCGAGTTGCTCGACCGAGCAACGCTGGTGCTGAATCGTTCCTGGAGGCCGGTGCACGTGACCACGGTGCGCCGCGCCCTCTGCATGGTGTTCCGCGAAGCCGCTCGCATCGTGGCTCCGGACACGCTGACGACGTTCACGTTCGAGGAGTGGCTCGAGCAGCCCGTGCCGCAAGGCGCGCCGGCGATCCGTTCGCCATCACTGCGCCTGCAGGTCCCGGAGGTCGTCCTGCTGACCCATTACGACCGCGTCCCGTGCCACGAGGCACCGTTCACGCGGCGCAATCTGTTCCTGCGCGACGACTACACGTGCCAGTACTGCGGCCGCCGCTGCACCACCGATCACCTGAGTGTCGACCACGTGCTGCCGCGTTCGCGCGGCGGCGGCACCAGTTGGGAGAACTGCGTGCTGGCTTGCGTCGGCTGCAACGCCCGCAAGGCCGACCGCACGCTGAAGGAAGCCGGCCTCCGCCTGCTCCGACCGCCGACCCGCCCCCGCTGGACCCCCTACCTGACGCTGCGACCGAGCCAGCGCATGGAATCCTGGTCGAAGTTCACGACCGATCGCCGTCGATCTGCGAACATGTGAGCCCCCTCGCGATCGCACCGCAGATTCCAACACGTGCGACAGTTCCGGGACACCGTCGGCCACACAGCCCGCCACCGCCATTTCCAGGACGGCGACGCCCCTCTTCGCAACCATCCGTCTCCCATGATGCGCCACCAAACGTCACGCCTCGCCTGCTTCCTGCTGCTCGGACTGCCGTTGGCAGCGCAGGAGTCGATCGTCCCCTACCTGCCGAAGGACACCCTGATGGTGATGTCGGCGCCGGACCTGCAAGGGAGCATGGATCGCTTCGCGCAGCTGCCGATGGCCAAGATGTGGGCCGAGGACGAGGTGCAGAAGTTCGTGGCCGACCTGCGCGAGATGGGCGAGAAGATGTTCGCGCAGCAGATGGATCAGGCCAAGCAGATGCACGCGGAGGGGCAGTTCCCGATCGACCCTGCCGACATCATGGCGCTGCGCGTGAACGGCTTCACGCTGGCCCTGACCTCGATGCAGATGACGAAAGGAGACTTCGGCATGCAGGCCGACCTCGGCATCGTGGCCCACCTCGACTTCGGCGCCAGCGCGCCGACCTGGACCAAGCTGCTCGACATGGGGATCGGCATGCTCGAGGACCAGATGGCCGGCATGGTGGAGAAGACCGAAGGCAAGGTCGGTGACGTTCGCACCATGACCTTCCGACCGAGCGGCGGCGAAGGCAGCGCGATGACGCTGAACCTCGCAATGGTGCCAAATGGCCTGTTGGTCACGACGCTCGCACCCGACCTGCAGATCATCGTCGACGGCATGCAGAAGAAGCTGCCGTCGCTCGGCGCCGCGGCCGACTACGAGGCGATCGCCAAGCACATGGCGAACGCCAAGGAGAAGAACGAGTGCGAGATGTTCTGGCGCCCCGGCTCCACGATGAAGGCGCTGTTCCAGGCGGTCAGTGCAGCCGGCGAAGAGGAAGACCTGGGCATGGTCGACATGAAGGGGGTCGAGCGCGCGATGAACGCCATGGGGCTGTTCCAGCTCGGCGCGTCCCGCACCACCAGCTCCTACGTCGACGGCAAGAGCGTCACTCGCTCGTTCGAAGCCCTGGCGGCGGGCACGAAGGCGCAGGCGTCTCCGATCGACATGAAGTTCCTGAAGTGGATCCCGAAGGACGCCGTCAGCTTCGGCTCCGGCAACTTCGAGCCGGCCTACTACTACGACCTCATGGTCAAGGGCCTCGAGGCCTACGACGCCGAGTTGGCCAAGCAGGTGCTCGGTCAGCTGGGTGAGATGGAGAAGCAGCTCGGCTTCAGCGTGCGCAACGATCTGGTCGGCGCCATCGGCGGCCACTACGTCATCTGGCAGATGCCTGTCAGCACCATCTCGGCGGCTCCGGAGCTCGCGCTGCTCGTCAAGGCGGACGAGGCCAAGCTCGTGCCTGCGCTGAAGGCCCTGGCCAAGGCGACTCAAGGCATGTTCGGGATCCAGGAGAACCAGAAGCAGGGCATCAAGTTCTACGAGCTGACCCTGGACGCCGATCGGCTTGGCCAGGCCCAGGGTCTGGCCAAGGTCCTCGACGTGATCCAGCCGACCTTCGCCTTCAAGGACGGCTACCTGGTCGGCAGCTTCTCGCCGAACGACATCAAGCGGCACTTCCAGCGCATGGATCGCGAGGACGACCCGAAGAACGACATCCGCAGCAACAAGGAGTTCGTCGGCATCGCCGCACAACTGCCGGGCTCGCTCGAGTCGGTCTCCTTCACCGATTGGAAGTCGCAGTTCGAGAGCCTCTACCAGATCCTGGCCGGCGTGCTGGCGATCGTGCGCCCGGACGACGGAGTGCCGATCGACCTGCAGCAGTTGCCGGAAGCGGAGACGCTGACCAAGCACCTGTTCGCGATGTCGAGCTACACGACGTCGGATGCCGCCGGTCGCACCACCGTCACGACCAGCCCGTTCGGCATGGAGATGTACGCGATGCTGTTCGCCGCCGGTGCTGTCATCGGCACCGTGCAGGCTTCGCGCCGCGGCTTCTAACCGCTCGCGACGCTGCGGAACTGCTCGTCAGCGTCGCTCCGAACCGACCGACAGCAGATCGCCGCCGACCATGTCGGCGAGCAGCACCCCGGCCGGTGTGAGCGCGATGCTGGCGCCGCGCCGGGACAACAGACCGGCCGCCTCGTGCCGAGCGATGGTCGGCTCGAACGGCGACAACGACACCGACGTTCGCCGCGCCACGCGATCGAGATCGACCCCGTCGCGCCGCCGGATGCCGAGCCACAGCGCTTCCGCCGCGCGCTGCAGCGGCCGCAGCGTCTCGGCCGACGCCGCTCCCGGCGTGCCGTCGAGCACGGCGCCGGCCCAGCTCTCGACCGTCTTCAGGTTGGTGCAGCGAACGCCGCGACGATGGCTCGACGCTCCCGGCCCGATGCCGACGTAGTCGCCCTGCAGCCAGTAGTGGTCGTTGTGGCGCGACGGGCCACCGCGACCGGCGAAGTTGCTGATCTCGTAAGCCTCGAACCCGGCCGCCGCGAGTCGTTCGCGCGTGGCGAGGAACATCGCGCGGTCCGTCTCTTCGTCGTTCGGCTCGATGCGTCCCTGCTGCAGGTCGCGGTGCAAGCGCGTGCCCGGCTCGAAGGTCAGGTTGTAGCAGGACAGGTGATCGGGCCGCAGGCGCAGCACACGCTCGAGGTCGGCGTGCCATTCGGCCAGCGTCTGGCCCGGCACGCTGAAGATCATGTCGACGGAGATGTTCTCGCAGCCCGACGCGCGCAGCGCCGCGAACGCTTCCTCGGCGCGCTCCGCCGTGTGCGCGCGATCGAGGAAGCGCAGATGGTGGGGGTGGAAGCTCTGCACGCCCATGCTCATGCGCGTGACCCCGTGCGCGCGCGCGATCGCCGCCTTCTCGGCGGTGACGCTCTCCGGGTTCGCCTCCATCGTCACTTCCCGGCAATCCGCGAGCGGCACGTGGCGCGAGAGCAACTCGAACAGCCGCCGGAAGCGCTCCGGATCGAGCAGCGTCGGCGTGCCACCGCCGACGAACACCGACGCCGGCGTGCCGAAGCGCCACTCGCGCACCAGCTCGGCCTCGAGCGCATCGAGGAAGCGATCGTGCACCGAGCGATCGTCGACCACGTACGAGTTGAAGTCGCAGTAGCCGCACTTCACGACGCAGAACGGAACGTGCACGTAGAGAGACGTTCCGTCGCCGGGCAACCACGTGCTGTTCGCCATCTGCAGAGCGTGGTTACGGGGCCGGCGGGTGGAAGCAAGCCCCGGGCGCAGCTTCGTGTCCGCAGCTCATTCCGCGCGCGCAGCGCGTTTGCGCACACGCGTCGCCGGGCGCTCCTCGCCGAACTCGCGCGACATCACCTCGCCGAGCCGGTCGAGCGCCTGCTGCTCCATCTGCCGCACGCGTTCGCGCGTCAGCCCGAAGCGCTTGCCGATCGCCTTCAGCGTCATCGGTTCGCCGGTGCCGATGCCGAAGCGGAGCTTCAGGATGCGGGACTCGCGCGGCTCGAGTCGCTCGAGCAGCTCGCGCAGGCGGCCGAGCTCCATCGCCGTCAGGATCTCGTCCTCCGGCGACGGGCTGCGCGTGTCCTCGATCGTGTCGGCGAACGCCGCCGCACTGTCCTCGCTCATCGAGTGCGTCGGCTGCGAGTTGGCGAGCACGGTGTCGCGCACGAGGTTCCAGTTGTTCTCGGGCAGGTCGAGCTGCTCGGCGATCTCGCCGGTGGTCGCCTGGCGACCCAGCCGGTAGCCGAGCTCCATCGCCGTCGCCTTCCAGCGCGAGACGATCTCCGACATGTAGCTCGGCACGCGCACCGTCTTCACGGTGTTCACCAGCGAGCGGCGGATGCCCTGCTTGATCCACCAGGTCGCGTAGGTCGAGAACCGGCAGCCGGCCTTCGGGTCGAACTTCTCGACCGCGCGCATCAGGCCGATGTTGCCCTCCTCGATCAGGTCGAGGAACGCGAGGCCGCGGTTGACGTAGTTCTTCGCGATCGACACGACCAAGCGCAGATTGGCGCGGATCATGTGTTCGCGCGCGGCGAGGTCGCCGCGCTGGATCCGCTTGGCGAGCTCGATCTCCTGCTCGGCGGTCAGCAGCGGCACCTCGTTGATGTCCGCCAGGTAGGTGTCCAGTCCTTGGTCGCGCATGGCAGTCTTCCCTCGTGTGACTGCCGCGGTATCGGCCGGGAAAACCAGCTCCTTCGCCGAGCACGCGCAAGAACGGACCGATTCGGGACGGCGGCGCGCCGGCGTCAGCCGACGCCGGCCTCGCGATGCCAAGGCGGTCGCGCAGGCGACCACACGAAGGTCGTCAGACAAACGAGTAGACCCAGGCGCCGAGCGGAGTGGCGCTGATCACCAGCAGCACACCGACCAGCAGGAACACGATCAGGATGGGCGTCAGCCACCACATCTTGTTCTCGGCCATGAACGCCACGAACTCCGCCACGAGGCCACGCTCCTTCTCGCCGGCGGCCTTCAGGAACTCGTTCTCTTGGTCTTGCTTCGGTTCGGTCATGGCTCGTGTGCGACCTGGATCGCAGCCGGGTCAGTATAGCTTGAAGTAGCTGCCGAGCGGCCGCGGCGCCGGACGCTGGTGCCAGTAGCTCGTGCGCGACGGCTCGAGGCGGCGGCCCATCATGTCGCGGCCGATCAGCCGGAACACCAGGCCGATCGGCGTGAACACCAGGAAGTAGATCGCAACCAGCAGCACGCTCGACACCACGAGTCCGATCGGGAAGCTGACGCACATCAGCACCACGTAGACGACGCGCGTCAGGTGCAGCGAGCCGGCGAAGGCCAAAGCGCACTGCAGCAGCGCCACCGCCACGGCGACCAGCAAGGCGACGTGGTCCCACGCGAACACGCCGGCGATGCGCAGCACGGCGGCGGTCAGCAACGGCAGGCCGATGATCGTCGCCAGCGCGAACTGGCGCAGGAACTCCGGCTTCGGCTTCAGGTCGATCTTGATCATGGCGCGGTCAATCGAGGGCGAAGCCGGCGAGGTACTTGTCACGATCGACGGTGGGCAGCTTGGTCTGCGCCGCGCGGCGCACGACGAAGTTCTCGAGCACCAGCACGTCCATCTCGGTGCCGAGGAAGCAGCGCAGCGCGTCCTGCGGCGTGCAGACGATCGGTTCGCCGCGCACGTTGAAGCTGGTGTTGATCAGCACCGGGCAGCCGGTGCGCTGTTCGAACCGGCGCATCATCGACGCGAGGCGCGGATTGCGCTCGCCGTCGACGGTCTGCAGGCGCGCCGAGTAGTCGACGTGCGTGATCGCCGGCACCACCGAGCGCAGCTGCTTCAGCTTGTCGAGGCCGAACAGGCCCGGCTCGACCGGCTTGCGCTTGTCCTGCCGCACCGGCGCCACGATCAGCATGTACGGGCTGTCGTGGTCGGGCTTGATGTCGAAGTAGTCGCTGGCACGTTCGCGCAGCACGATCGGCGCGAACGGCCGGAACGACTCGCGGAACTTGATCTTCAGGTTCATCACGCTCTGCATCTTCGGCGAGCGCGCGTCGCCGATGATGCTGCGCGAGCCGAGCGCACGCGGGCCGAACTCCATCGGGCCCTGGAACCAGCCGATCACGTTCTCCTGCTCGATCAGCTCGCTGACGCGATCCGCCAGCTGCTGCTCGCTCGTGCACTCCTCGTAGACGACCTGCTGCGCGTCGAGGAACGCCTTGATGTCCTTCGGCTCGTAGCGCGGACCGAGCAAGCTGCCGCGCTGCGCGTCGGCGGGCTTCGCCTGCCGCGGCTTGCCGAGCAGCTGGTGCCAGACCATCAGCGCCGCGCCGAGCGCACCGCCCGCGTCGCCGGCCGCGGGCTGGATCCAGATCTTGTCGAACGGACCTTCGCGCAGGATGACGCCGTTGCCGACGCAGTTCAGCGCGACGCCGCCGGCGAGGCACAGGTTCTTCTTGCCGGTGACGCGGTGCGCGTGGCGCGCCGTGCGCAGCATCACGTCCTCGGTGACGCGCTGGATCGACGCCGCCAGGTCCATGTGCCGCTGCTCCAGCTTCGACTCCGCCTGCCGCGGCGGCGCGCCGAACAGCGCGTGGAACTTCGGCGACGTCATCTCGTTGCCGACGCAGTAGCCGAAGTACGACATGTCGAGGCGGTAACTGCCGTCCTCGCGCAGGTCGATCAGGTGGTCGCGGATCAGCTTCTCGAACCGCGGCTCGCCGTACGGCGCGAGCCCCATCAGCTTGTACTCGCCGCTGTTCGGCTTGAAGCCGCAGTAGGCGGTGAACGCCGAGTAGAGCAGGCCGAGCGAGTGCGGGAAGCGGATCTCGCTGAGCAGCCGCAGGCGGTTGCCCTCGCCGACGCCGAGCGACGTCGTCGCCCATTCGCCGACGCCGTCCATCGTCAGCACCGCGGCCTCTTCGAACGGCGACGGATAGAACGCCGACGCCGCGTGGCTCTCGTGGTGCTCTGGGAAGACGAAGCGGCGGTTCTTCGGCAGGGTGCCGAGGTTCTTCCGCAGCAGTCGCCGCATGTTGAGCTTGTCGCCCAGCAGCAGCGGCAGCTGGCGCGCGAACGCGCGGAAGCCCATCGGCACGAAGCCGGCGAACATCTCGACGACGCGGTGGAACTTCAGGATCGGCTTGTCATAGAAGGCGACGAAGTCGACGTCGCCGATGCCGATGCCGGCCTGCTGCAGCGCGAACTCGACCGCGTGCTTCGGGAAGCCGGCGTCGTGCTTCTTGCGCGTGAAGCGCTCTTCCTGCGCGGCTGCGACGATCTCCCCGTCGCGCAACAGGGCGGCGGCGGAGTCGTGATAGAAGGCAGAGATGCCGAGGACGAATGCGGGCATGACACGGCGAGGCAACCGCCGGAGTCAGGTGCCGACGGCCGCGAACGGGCGACGGAGTATGCGCGCCGCGCGTCGGCGGTTTCCACGCGAAAGAACGTGAAGTCCCCGGTGTGCGCAGCCGCGCCAACGCGGTCATTCGCTGGCATCGAGCGGTGCACCGCGACCGCCGCGGCGTAGGATCCCGCCCCGTTCGCGCAGGCTGCGGCGAGACCGCGCCCCGGGTCGCGCTCGCATGGTCTTCACCTCGTTCGCCTTCCTGTTCCTGTTCCTGCCGGTGTTCCTCGCCGGCTACGCCGCGGTCGGAACGCGCCATCGCAACCTGTGGCTGTTCGTGTGCAGCCTCGTGTTCTACGGCTGGGAACGGCCCTACTGGGTGCTGATCATGATGGCCAGCACGGCGCTCGACTTCTCGGTCGCGCTGGCGATGGGGGCGCGCGAGGAGAATCGCGCGAACCGCCGCAGCTGGCTGGTGTTCTCGATCGTGGCCAACCTCGGCCTGCTCGCCTGGTTCAAGTACGCGAACTTCTTCGTGCACACGATCGAGGCGGCACTCGGCACGTCGTTCGGCTGGACCGACGTGCTGCTGCCGGTCGGCATCTCGTTCTACACGTTCCAGTCGATGAGCTACACGATCGACGTCTACCGCGGCGAAGTGCGCCCGACGACGTCGCTGGTCGACTTCGCCTGCTACGTGACGATGTTCCCGCAGCTCGTCGCCGGCCCGATCGTGCGCTACCGCGACGTGCACCGGCAGCTGCTGCAGCGCGAGCACTCGACCACGCAGTTCGGCGCCGGTGCCGCCGCGTTCGCCATCGGCTTCGTCAAGAAGGTGATGGTCGCCGACAGCCTGGCGCCGATCGCCGCCGCCGGCTTCGCCATGCCCGATCCCGGCCTGCTACCGGCGTGGACGTCGCTGCTGGCCTATGCCGGCCAGATCTACTTCGACTTCTCGGGCTACTCCGACATGGCGATCGGGCTCGGCCTGATGCTGGGCTTCCACTTCCCGCGCAACTTCGACTCGCCCTACAAGGCGGAGAGCATCACCGAGGCGTGGCGGCGCTGGCACGTCAGCCTGTCGACGTGGCTGCGCGACTACCTCTACATCCCGCTCGGCGGCAACCGCCGCGGGCCGCTGCGCACCTACGCCAACCTGATGGCGACGATGCTGCTCGGCGGCCTGTGGCACGGCGCCAACTGGCCGTTCGTGCTGTGGGGGGCCTACCAGGGCCTGTGGCTGTGCCTCGAACGGTTGCGCGGGCGCGCTGCGTTCCACGCCCGGCTGCCGCGGCCGCTGCGCATCGCCGTCACCTTCACGATCTTCGCCTTCGGCTGGTCGATGTTCGTCGCCCGCGACTTCGCGCACCTGTGGAACCTGTGGGCGGGCCTGTTCGGCGCGCACGGCCTCGGCGAGGCGCTGGCCACGAACGGCGGCACCACGATCACCGCCCTGACCGTGCTCGGCGCGCTGGCGATCACGTTCGGCATGCCGAACTCGGCGGCGCTGCTGCGGCGGCTGCACCCGGGCGTGATGGCTCTGTTCGCCGTGCTGTTCGTCGCTGCACTGGCGCACTCGCTGGCGGCGACCCACCTGCCGTTCCTCTACTTCCGCTTCTGACATGGCGCACGACGACACCCCGCAAGGCGAGTGGTTCGAGGCGATCCCCGCCTGGTCGCCAGCCCAGCGTCGCACCGCGCGCTGGTGCGGCATCGCGTTCGGCGCGCTGATCGCCGTCGTGCCGCTGCTGCGGC
>VYME01000135.1_pt1 | contig 32496 bp, 26 predicted proteins | sample 5115281 | NCBI WGS metagenome assembly VYME01 (sample SAMN12291780, study PRJNA351875) | freshwater metagenome | isolation source: freshwater lake | place: USA: Michigan, Wintergreen Lake | collected 2013-08-08
GTCACCGCGCCAGACGGCAAGAAATCCGCAGTGGTCGAACGACACTGTGGATTTCTTGCCGTCTGGCGCGGTGACTTCGATCATTACCGGCACCGGCCGCTTCGCCTCGCCGCACATGATCGAAGTCACCGCGCCAGACGGCAAGAAATCCACAGTGTCGTTCGACCACTGCGTGATCGCCGCCGGCTCCTCGGTCGCGAAGATCCCGGGTTTCCCGTACGACGATCCGCGCCTCGTGGACTCCACGGGTGCCCTGCAGCTCTCCGAGATCCCGAAGCGCATGCTCGTGATCGGCGGCGGCATCATCGGCCTCGAGATGGCCTGCGTGTACGACGCCCTCGGTGCGAAGATCTCGGTGGTCGAACTCGCCGACGGCCTCATCCCCGGCGCCGACCGCGATCTCGTGAAGCCGCTGCACAAGCGCATCGAGAAGCGCTACGAGGCCATCCTGCTGAAGACCAAGGTCGCGAAGCTCGAAGCCACCCCCGAAGGCCTGAAGGCCACGTTCGAAGGCGAAGGCGCCCCGGCGCCGCAGGTCTACGACCGCGTGCTGATGGCCGTGGGCCGCCGCCCGAACGGCCGCGACATCGGTGCGGAGAACGCAGGCGTCACGGTGAACGAGCGCGGCTACATCCCCGCGGACAACCAGCAGCGCACGAACGTCCCGCACATCTTCGCGATCGGCGACATCTGCGGCGAACCGATGCTCGCCCACAAGGCCACGCACGAGGGCAAGCTCGCCGCCGAGGTGATCGCCGGCCACAAGGTCGCGTTCGACGCGCGGACGATCCCCTCGGTCGCGTACACCGACCCCGAGATCGCGTGGATGGGTCTCACCGAGACGCAGGCGAAGGCGCAGGGCATCGAGTTCGAGAAGGCCTCGTTCCCGTGGGCCGCGAGCGGACGTGCGCTTGCCACCGGCCGCGACGAAGGCGTGACGAAGCTGCTCTTCGAGAAGAACACGCGACGCCTGCTCGGCGCCGGCATGGTGGGCCCCAACGCGGGCGAGCTGATCGCCGAGACGGTCCTCGCGCTCGAGATGGGCGCGGACGCCGAGGACATCGGCCTCACCATCCATCCGCACCCGACGCTGTCCGAGACGGTGTTCTTCGCCGCCGAGATCGCCGAGGGCAGCATCACGGACCTCTACATGCCGAAGAAGCGCTAGTGTCTCGACATGGAAGTTCGCAAGCATTGATCGCAATCGCGGCATCGGTGAGCGGAGAGAATTGGACTATGGGTGAGCACTGCGTTGGTCCGGCGTCGGAGCGCGACACGGGGCGTCAGGCAAGGCGCGAACCACAGCCAGGTTGGACACCTGGCGAGGATTCGCAACGCCGCAGTTCGCAACGTCTCATGGCGCCGCGCGGCGCGTTCCGACGTTGCGATACTTCCGTGTCGAGACACTAGTCATGCTCCTGTCGGCACCAGGGTTCGTCCCTCTCATCTCGCCCTCCGCGCCCGTCGAAGGCGACGCCTGGTGGTTCGTCTTCCGCGGCAACACCATCCTCGTGAAGCGCGATCCCACGCGGGTGGAGCTGCCGTTCGTCGCGCACCCGCAGGCGCTGGGACTCGATCCGCTGCGGACGCAGTACCTCGGCACGCTCGATGGCCGACACTGCTTCTCGGCAGAATGCCCGGAGGATGCCGAGCCGCCGGACGACCTCCACTTCGCAGGGCTTCGCAGCCTCTTCGGCGTGATCGACGACGCGACGTTCCTGCTCGCCGGCCGCGCCGTGCAGATCGTCGACTGGGACCGCTCCCATCGCTTCTGCGGCCGCTGCGGCACGCCGACCGAACGCAAGGAGAACGAACGGTCGCGCGCCTGTCCGAGCTGCGGCCAGACGCACTATCCGCGCCTCGCGCCGGTGGCGATGGCACTGGTGCGACGCGGACGCGAACTGCTGCTGGCGCGCTCGCCGCACTTCCCGCCGAACATGATGAGCGCGCTCGCCGGCTTCGTGGAACCGGGCGAGAGCCTCGAGGACTGCCTGATCCGCGAAGTGCAGGAGGAGGTGGGCGTGGTGGTGAACAACCTGCGCTACTTCTCCAGCCAGCCCTGGCCGTTCCCGCACTCGCTGATGGTCGCGTTCCACTGCGACTACGTGTCGGGCGAGATCACCCCGCAGGAAGGCGAGATCGAGGCGGCCGACTGGTTCACACCGGAGCAGCTGCCGGTGCTGCCCCATCGACTCAGCATCGCACGGCGTCTGATCGAGGATGCGCTCGCGGAACTGCGTGGCGCCTGACCGCCAGCATCGGGCAGGCCCGCCATGAGCCCGATCGCGACCGCCGAGGCGTCCGCGTCGCCGCGCGACATCCTCCGCGAGGTCTTCGGTTACGGTGCATTCCGCGGCCACCAGGCTGACGTCGTCGATCACGTCTGCGCAGGTGGCGATGCGCTGGTGCTGATGCCCACGGGCGGCGGCAAGAGTCTCTGCTATCAGATCCCCGCCATCGCACGGCATCGCGCGGGGCACGGCGTGGCCGTCGTGGTGAGCCCGCTCATCGCGCTGATGCACGATCAGGTGGGCGCGCTGGAGGAGGCCGGCGTCAACGCTGCGTTCCTCAACTCCACGCTCGACAGCACGCAGGCGCAGGCGGTCGAGGCCGAGCTGCGCAGCGGTCGCTTGACGTTGCTTTACGCGGCACCGGAACGCGTCCTGACGCCGCGCTTCCTGGCGATGATGGATGCGCTGAACGAACGCGGGCATCTCTCGCTCTTCGCCATCGACGAGGCCCACTGCGTGAGCCAGTGGGGCCACGATTTCCGCGAGGAGTATCTCGGCCTCTCGGCGCTCCACGAACGCTATCCCCGCGTGCCGCGTATCGCGCTCACCGCCACCGCCGATGCGCACACGCGTGCGGACATCGTCACGCGACTCGCCCTGGAGGATGCACGGCTCTTCGTCAGCAGCTTCGACCGGCCGAACATCCGCTACACCATCGTCGAGAAGGACGGCGCGCGGGAGCAGATGCTGCGCTTCCTCCGCGACGAGCACCCCGGTGACGCCGGCATCGTGTACTGCGGCAGCCGCAGCAAGGTCGAGGAGACCGCAACGTGGCTCTCCGCAGGCGGCATCCCCGCCCTGCCGTACCACGCAGGTCTCGACGCAGCCGTCCGGCGCGAACACCAGGACCGGTTCCTCCGCGAGGAGGGCCTCGTGATGGTCGCGACCATCGCGTTCGGCATGGGCATCGACAAGCCCGACGTGCGCTTCGTCGCCCACCTCGACCTGCCGAAGAACATCGAGGCGTACTACCAGGAGACCGGCCGCGCGGGCCGCGACGGACAGCCCGCCGACGCCTGGATGGCGTACGGCCTCGCCGACGTCGTGAACCAGCGGCGGATGATCGACGAGAGCCCGGCCGAGGAAGCCTTCAAGCGCGTGCAGCGCGGGAAGCTCGACGCCCTGCTCGCGCTCGCCGAGGCGCACGACTGCCGCCGCGTGCGGCTGCTCGACTACTTCGGCGAAGCCTCACAGCCTTGTGGCAATTGCGACAACTGCCTCCAGGCGCCGGAAACTTGGGATGCCACCGAAGCCGCACGCAAGGCGCTGTCGTGCATCTGGCGCTTCGCGCAGCATCCGGGCGGGCCGTCGCGATTCGGGGCCGTGCATCTGATCGACGTGCTGCGGGGCAAAGTCACCGACAAGGTGACGCAGTTCGGGCATCGCGATCTCACCACGTTCGGCATCGGCGCGGACCTCTCGGAGGCCCAGTGGCGCGGCGTCGTCCGGCAGCTCGTGGCGCTCGGCCACGTACGGGCCGAGGGCGAGTTCAACACGCTCGAACTCACCGAGACCGCACGGTCCGTGCTGCGCGGCGAAGTGTCGATCACGCTGCGACGCCCGACGGAGAAGAAGCGTGGCGGCAGCCGACGGGAAAGCAAGGTGCCCGCCGCCGCCCTGGCGCTCGATGACGAAGCGCAGATGCGGTTCGCTGCGCTCAAGGCCTGGCGCGGCACGGTCGCGAAAGCGCACGGGCTCCCGGCGTACGTGGTGTTCCACGACGCGACGCTGGCGGAGGTCGCCCGTACCGTGCCGCAGTCCCTCGACGCGCTCGCGCGCATCGGTGGCGTAGGCGCAGCGAAGCTCGAGCGCTACGGCCCGGACCTCCTCCGCGTGCTCGACGAAGGCGCCGCGTAGACGGCACCGTCGACAACATCCTCTACGGAGTCATCGAAGATGCTGGTCATCTGGGGCCGGGACAACTCGGTCAACGTGCAGAAGCCGCTGTGGTGCCTGGAGGAGCTGGGGCTGCCTTACGAGCGCCGCGATGCCGGTGGCGCCTTCGGCGTGGTCGACACGCCGGCGTACCGGAAGCTGAATCCGAACGGCCTGGTGCCCACGCTGGTGGAAGACGACGGCTTCGTGCTGTGGGAGTCCAACGCGATCGTTCGCTACCTTGCCGCGAAGCACGCACCCGGCACGCTGTGGCCCACGGACCTCCGCGTGCGCGCCGAGGCGGACCGCTGGATGGACTGGCACAACATGGTCTACTGGCCGGCGATCCGCCCGGTCTTCTGGAACATCGTGCGCACGCCCGCCGATCAGCGTGACCCCGTCGCGATGGAAGCGTCGCGCCTGCAGACCATCGAGGTGACGAACATGCTCGAGGCGCACCTCGCCGACCGCGCCTACGTCGCGGGCGACGCCTTCACGATGGGCGACATCCCGATCGGCTGCGGGGTGTGGCGCTGGTTCGCGCTGCCCATAGAGCGGCCGGCATTCCCGAACGTGCAACGGTGGTTCGACCGCCTCGCGCTGCGTCCGGCCTTTCGGAAGGCCGTGATGCAGCCGCTCTCCTGATGGCTGCGATGGACGTGCGACGCGCCTGGACCATCGTCGGCTGGATCGGCGTCGTCATCGTCGTCTACTTCTCGCTGAAGCCGAATCCGCCGGAACTGGGCGTCGAGCAGGGCGACAAGATCCAGCATTTCGCGGCGTACGGCGGGATGATGCTCTGGTGGGTGCAGCTCGCCGCGACGCGTGCCGCACGCATGCGCACCGCCGCATGGCTCATCGCGCTGGGCATCGCCCTAGAGATCGCGCAGAGCTTCACGGGGTATCGCGAAGCCTCGGTGCTCGATGCGTGCGCGAACAGTGCCGGCGTCCTGCTGGGCTGGGCGTTCGCACCGCCGCGGCTGCCCGACTTCCTGGCGCTCGCCACGCGCCTCGGCCATCGTCTCGGAAGGTGAACGCCCCATGCCCACCTACCATCCCATCGACACGACCGCGGACCCCGTCGCGCTCGCCCGCGACTTCCGCCTGACCGCGGCGCCGCGAGGTTTCATCGACAACCCGTATCCCTGGTACGCGCTGCTCCGGACGCATGCCCCCGTGCACGAGATGCCCGGCGGGGGCGTGCTCCTGACACGCTATGCCGACGTGGCCACCTTGTACCGCGACCCGCGGGCAAGTTCGGACAAGCGCGCGGAGTTCCACCCCAAGTTCGGCGTCGGCCCGCTGTACGAGCACCACACCACCAGCCTCGTGTTCAGCGATCCGCCCCGGCACACGCGCGTGCGGAAGCTGCTGATGGGCGCGCTCGACCAGCGCGCGATCGTCCGCATGGAGGCGGGCGTGACCCGGCTCGTGGACCGTCTGCTGGACCGCATGGCCGAGCGCTGGCCCCACGCGGACCTGATCGAGGACTTCGCCGCCGAGATTCCGGTGGAGGTCATCGGCAACCTGCTGGATATCCCGCGGGACGAGCGGGATCCGCTGCGCGGGTGGTCGCTCGCGATCCTCTCGGCGCTCGAACCGGCGCCCCCGGCCGACGTGCTCGAGCGTGGCAACCGCGCGGTCATGGATTTCGTCGACTACCTCGAGCGGCTCGTGACCGATCGCCGCGCGCACCCCGGCGACCCGGAGGCCGATGTCCTCACGCGTCTCATCCAGGGCGAGGTGGCCGGGGAACGCCTCTCCGAACCGGAGCTGCTGCACAACTGCATCTTCCTGCTGAACGCCGGCCACGAGACGACGACCAATCTGATCGGGAACGGCATGCATGCGCTCCTTTGCCATCGCGGCGAACTGGCGCGACTGCGGGAGACACCCGAACTGATCGCAAGCGGCGTGGAGGAACTCCTGCGATTCGAGAGCCCGCTGCAATTGAACAACCGTGTCACGACACTGCCGATGGCGATCGGCGGCCATGCCTTCCCCGCCGGCACCTTCGTGACCCTCGCCATCGGCGCCGCGAACCGGGACCCGGACCAGTTCCGCGATCCCGATCGCCTCGATGTCGGTCGGAAGCCCAACCGGCATCTGGCCTTCGGGCACGGGGACCACGCGTGCGCCGGCATGAACGTGGCGCGCCTCGAAGCCCGCATCGCGATCGGACGCCTGCTGGCGCGGTTCCCGGCCATCGCGCCGGACGGACCGCCCGAGCGCGACCCGCGGATCCGCTTCCGCGGCTTCCGGCATCTGCCCGTCCAACTGGGCAAGCCCGCAACTAGGCCATAATCCGCCGCCGCATCAGAACCGTCCGGGCGCAGCGTGCTCCAAGGCGCGTGTCGTCCGTGACGATTCACCCCAACAAAGAGGAACCCCGAGACCATGCGCTCCCTGTCCCGCCTGCTGCGCACCGCGCTGCTCGCCTGCCTGATCACCACCGCCGCTCCCGCGCGGTCGGACCTCGTCACCATCGGGCATCCGAATCTGAGCTTCTACGAAGTGACGGCGAACCTCGTCCAGTTCATGTTCGAACGCATGGGCTGGAGCGTCTCGCTGAAGACCGGCAGCCACTCGAAGATCTTCCCGCAGCTGAGCGACGGCAGCGTCGACATCTTCGTCGCGGCCTGGCTGCCCGACGCCCACGCGGTGTACTGGAACGAGCACAAGGAGAACCTCGTCCAGGTCACGACGCTGTACGACGAGGCGAAGCTCTACTGGGCGGTGCCGGCGTACATCCCCGCCTCGGAAGTGAAGAGCGTGGCCGACCTCGCGAAACCCGCGGTCGCTGCGAAGATGGCGAAGACGATCCGCGGCACGCTGCCGGACTCCGGGCTCATGATCGGCTCGAAGAAGATCTTCGATCAATACGCCCTCGCCGGCGCGGGCTACGAGCTGGTGAGCGGCCCCGCGAACGAATGGATCGCGAACTTCGACCAGCGGATCGCTGCGAAGGACTGGTTCGTGATGCCGCTGTGGCAGCCGCAATACCTGAACCGTGTGCAGAAGATGCGCGTGCTGGAGGAGCCGCAGAAACTCCTCGGCGGGCCGAACCGCGCCGTGCTCGTCGCGAGCAAGACGTTCTGGGAGCGCCTGGACAGGAAGCAGAAGAACATCATCTCGCGCATCGAACTCTCCGTGCGCGCGATCACCGACATGGACTACTGGGTGAACGTCGAGAAGATGAACCCGCGGGACGCCGCCCGGCGCTGGCTCGGCAGCAACCCCGACACCGTGACGTTCTGGATCCAGGGGCCGGAAGAGGATTGAGTTTTCCCCGGGCTCCCGCGTGGATCCCCAGGACGGTGAACGTGCCACGGTCTGTAGGAGCGGCCCATGGCCGCGAAAGCGGTGGATGCCAGGAAGCGCTTCAACCGTAACGATCGCTTTCGGGGCCATGGGCCGCCTCTCGGGCCATCGGCCCGCGGCGGCCATGCCGCGTGGTGTACCAACAAGGGGAGGGCCCCTTGTATATCCCCCCGCAGATAGGCCGACGGCGGTAAGGTGGCCTCATTGTAGGAGCGGGCCGTGCCCGCGAAAGCGTCGGTTCCGGTCGAGGCGTTTCCGAGCATCAACCGCTTTCGGGGCCATGGGCCCCTCCTACAACACCACCGCTTCGATCACGAACGGTGGATGCGCGACTTGTCGGAGCGGGCCCTGCCCGCGAAAGCCTCGATTTCGGGTGATTCGTCTCCCGGAAACCGCGCCCCGCCCGCTACTTCGCGCCAAGCCGCCACAGGGACGTGACCTCGGACGCGCGCGCCGCGTGCAGCGGATCGAACGCGTCTCCCACCCGCTTGTGCGTCGGCCGCACGTCCTGCCGGCCCAGCACCACCAACCCCGCCGCGTCGAACATCGCCAGCAGGTCCGCGCGCTTCCTCAACCCGAGGTGCTCGGCGAAGTCCGACAGGATCAGCCAGCCCTCGCCGCCCGGTTCGAGATGCGCGGCGAGGCCGGCCGTGAAGGCGCGCAGCATGCGGCTGTCGGGATCGAAGATCGCATGTTCCAGCGGCGACGCGGGCCGCGCCGGCACCCACGGCGGGTTGCAGACGATGAGCGGCGCCCGTCCCTCCGGAAAGAGATCCGCCTCGATCACCTCCACGCGGCCGTCGAGTCCGAGACGGGTCACGTTCTCCCGGGCACACACCAGCGCGCGCGGATCCGAATCCGTCGCGATGACCTTCGCCACACCACGCTTCGCGAGGACCGCGGCGAGCACACCCGTGCCGGTCCCGATGTCGAAAGCGAGCGACCGCGTGGGCAGTTCCGCGTTGGCCACCAGCTGCACGTATTCGCCGCGCACCGGTGAGAACACGCCGTAGTGCGGGTGGATGCGGTCCCCGAGCGCAGGGATCTCGACCCCGCGCCGGCGCCACTCGTGCGCGCCGATGAGGCCCAGCAGCTCGCGCAGCGACGCGACGGAGTTGCCTTCGCCAGCCGGCCCCCAGACTTCCGTGCACACCTCATGCACATCCGGTGCGCGGCGCAGCGGGATCCGGTAGTCGGCATCGAACGGCAGCAGCAGCATGCCCAGCGTGCGCGATCGCTGCGACTGGGCCTGGCGATGCAGGTGGAAGGCCTCGGTGGCCGAGGCCAGCATCGCGCCCTTCTTCGCAGGCTTGCGCTCCACGCGGCGCGCCATGGCCTGCAGCAGTTGCCGCGCGTTCTGGAAGTCGCCACGCCACAGGATCGCCGTGCCTTCGCAGGCAAGACGCCACGCCGCATCGGCGTTCATCCGGTCGTCGGCGACGGTGACCCGGCGCGGGGGCGGGAGTCCGTTCTCGGACCGCCAGCGGGCGCTGCGCTCGGCACCCTTCTCCTTCCAGGTGATGACGGGGGCGTCGGCCGACGGTGCGATGGCACCGGTGGCGTCGCCGGAGACGGGTTCGTTGGACATGACGGCATTCACTCTGCAGGGACTGGAGGACGGGGCCGGCGGATCGCTCCGCCCCCCGTGGGAGACGCGGATGATAGGCGCCTGCGTGCCGGGTGTCTCAGTGGCGACCCGCGGTCGCGAACTTCGACGTCGAGACACCGAAGCCCGCCCGGCGCGACCCATCGCGGATGTCCCGCACAGCCGGTCGATGCCACAATGCGCGACCGATCCCGGCCCACGGGACGTCGATCCCCACGGAGGACACCCATGCAGGAAACCCGTGATGCCCTGATCCAGCGGCTGGAGCAGACGGCCCGTCAGGTGCGACGCGACATCTGGCGCGCGCTGCGGGCCGGCGGCAGCGGCCACGCAGGCGGCTCGAGTTCCGCGGCCGACATCCTGACGGCGCTCTACTTCCATCGCATGCATGTGCGGCCGAAGGAGCCCCGCTGGCCCGATCGCGACCGGTTCGTCCTCTCGAAGGGGCACGCCAACGCCGCACTGGGGGCCGTGCTCGCGCAGGCGGGCTTCGTCGACGACGCCGTGCTCGACCGCTTCTACGGGTTCGAGTCGCCCTTCGCGATGCACCCCGACATGAAGCTCCCCGGCGTCGAGATGAACACCGGTGCGCTCGGCCACGGCCTCGCGATCGCGATGGGCATGGCGCTCGGCGCGCGCATCCGGGAGCAGGACTTCCACACGTTCGTGATGGTGGGCGACGGCGAACTGCACGAGGGCTCCAACTGGGAGGCCGCGATGGCCGCGTCGCACTACCGCCTCGGCAACCTCACGCTCATCGTCGACAGCAACCGCATCGCGCAGAGCGGCCCGCTGTCGGAACTCGTGACAATCGAACCACTCGCCGACAAGTGGCGCGCCTTCGGCTGGGCCGTACGCGAGATCGACGGGCACGACATGGGCACCATCGTCGACACGCTCGCCGCACTGCCGTTCGAACCCGACCGCCCGTCGGCGATCATCGCCCACACGGTGAAGGGCAAGGGCGTGAGCTTCGCCGAGGACACGTACGTCTGGCACAGCAACAACGTGACGGACGAGATCCTCGCCCGCGCCCACGCCGAACTGGAGGCGCCATGAGCACTACCGCCACTCCCGCCGACTGGCGCGAGAAGTCCGCGAACCAGACCCGGCTCGCGTTCGGCCAGGCATTGCTCGAACTCGGTGAGGTCGACAGCGACACGGTGGTCGTCTCGGCCGACACGCAGGATCTCCTCGGCATCCGCCCGTTCATCGCGCGCTTCCCGAAGCGCTTCCTCGAGATGGGCATCGCGGAGCAGAACGCCATCGGCGTCGCGTCGGGGCTCGCCACGACGGGACTGCATCCGTTCGTCTGCGCGTACGCCCCGTTCATCACCGCCCGCAGCATGGAGCAGGTCCGCAACGACCTCGCCTATGCGCGACAGCGCGTGGTGATCGGCGCCGCAGCGAGTGGCGTGTCGCTCGGCGTCGCCGGCGGCACGCACCACGCCGTCGAGGACCTCGCGCTCATGCGCAGCCTGCCGAACATGACCGTCATCGTCCCCGCCGACGCCGAGAGCGCCTACCGCGCCACGATCGCCACGCGCGACATCGACGGCCCGGTGTACCTGCGGCTCGGCGGTCGCGTCGAGGAACCCGCCGTCGCGGACACCTCGGTGCCCTTCGTCCCCGGCCGCGCCCGCACGCTGCGCCAGGGCAACGACATCGCGATCATCGCGTGCGGTGCCCTCGTGCACATGGCGCTCGTCGCCGCCGACACGCTGGCCTCCGAAGGCGTCCACGCACGCGTGATCGACATGCACACGATCAAGCCGCTCGACCGCGACGCGATCCTCTCGGCCGCCGCCGAGACGGGCCGCATCGTGACGGCGGAGGAACATCACCTCACCGGCGGTCTCGGCGGCGCGGTCGCGGAGTTGCTGGCAATGGAACACCCGACGCGCATGCGGATGGTCGGCGTGCCCGATCTCTTCGCGACGGTCGGCCCGACGCCGCGCGTGCGCGCCAAGTACGGCATGAGCGTCGAGGGCATCCTGGGGGCGTGTCGTGAACTGCTCGGAGTGACGCGATGATGAAGGTGTACGGCATCACGAACTGCGATTCGGTGAAGAAGGCCCGGGCCTGGCTCGACGACCGGGGCATCGCCTACGAGTTCGTGGACTTCAAGAAGACGCCGCCGACGCGTCAGCAGGTGACGGCGTGGTGCCAGGCATGCGGCGCGCAGTCGGTGCTGAACCGCCGCGGCACCACGTGGCGCAAGCTGGACCCGGCCACGCAGTACGCCGCCGACGCGCTGCCGGGCACCATCTCGCTGCTGCTGGAGCATCCGTCGGCGATCCGCCGGCCAGTCGTCGAAGTGGACGGCGAGGTCATCATCGGCTTCGACGACATCACGTGGGAAGCGCGGTTCGGGTAGCCCGGCATCGGTCTTCCACCCGGACCATGCGTCCGGAGCTACTTCGCGGCCATCCCCTTCACGATCTCCAGCATCATCCCCGTGCCGCGGATCATGTTGTCCTCGGAGAGCCGCTCGTCGTTGCCGTGCACGCCGCCGAGTTCCTTGCCGGACAGGCGGAACGGCATGAAGCCGTAGCAGGGGATGCCCTTCTCGCGGAAGAAGTGGCAGTCGGTGAAGCCCGACAGCATCTGCGACGTGATGATCGCGCCGGGATCGTGACGCGCGGCAACCGCAGTCAGCACGCGATGGAACTCGGAATCCATCGGCGACGCGCTGGGCGGGAAGCTCATCGTGCGCTCGATCGTGATCGAGTCGTCGGCGATCACCGACTTCAGCTCGGCGATGAAGCGCTCGGGGTCCTCGCTGGGCAGGAGCCGCACGTCGAGCTGCGCGGTGACCTGGGGCGGGATCACGTTCACCTTGTTCGAGCCTTCCATCATCGTGATCGAGATCGTGTTGCGCACGGCGGCGTTGCGCCAGCGGTCGCCCGTGAACTCTGCGACCGAGGCGGGATTCTGGAGGGCCTTCGTGACGTCTTCCAAGATCGCGCGGAGTGCAGGCGTCGGCGCGAACTGCGCGGTGTCGGCGAAGAACTTCTGCACCACGGGCTCCACCTTCAGCGCGGTCTGGTGCTTCGAGATCTTGTAGAGGGCATCGATGAGGCGTGTCACCGAGGTGTCGGGCCGCGGCGTGGAGCCATGTCCCGGGATCCCGGTGGCCGTCATCTTCAGCCATAGCGGCGCCTTCTCGGTGGCCGAGGCGCCGTAGTAGCGGACCTTGCCGGCCTCGTCGGTCGAGATCGCCCCGAACTCGCTCAGCACGACACCGGCGTCCTTCACCAGGTCGAAGTGCTTCGCGACCATGTAGCCGGCGCCCATGTAGCCGCCGGCCTCCTCGTCGGCCGTGCCGAGGAAGATGACGTCGGCGGCGAGCGGCGTCCCGGCGCGCTTCAGTGCGATCATCGACATCACCTGCGTGATCGCGAGCCCCTTCATGTCGATCGCGCCACGCCCCCACACGTAGCCGTCCTTGCGCGTGCCGCCGAACGGTTCGACGGTCCAGTACCGCATGTCCGCCGGCACGACGTCCATGTGATTGAGCAGGATCAGGGCAGGCTTCGAGCCGTCGCCCTTCAGCCGCGCGATGATGTTCGCGCGCCCCGGCGCGGACTCGTGGATCTCGGACTCGATGCCTTCCTTCGCGAGGAGCGTCCGGAAGAACTCGGCGGCACGGATCTCGTTGCCGGGCGGGTTGGTCGTGTCGACGCGCAAGTAATCGACGAAGACGCCCAGTGCCTCGCGACCCAGGGCATCGGAATCGGCAGCCTGGGCCCCCGCGGCAAGCAGGCTGGTCAGGAAGGCGGCGCCAAGGCGGCTGCGGATGGTCATGGTTCGGTGTCCTGTGGATGGCCGGCGGATGGGTCTCTGCGTCGAACTCTCTCACAAGGCCGCGCTGGAGGCGACTGCCTGCACCACGATCGCGCGTCCCGCGCGGTGTCGGTTAAGCGAACACCTCGGCGTTCGAGCCCGGTCGGCTCACGGCGCATTCTCCATCGGATCATCGAGTTGGCAGGTAGGGCATGTCCCCTGCTCAGGCAGGGCAAAGCCGGGGAAGCCGCCTTGGCCAACGTCCCACGTCACCTCCGCAGGAGTCCGTGCAATGAAGTCGTCCCTCTTCCTGGCTGCCGCCACCCTCCTCGCCTCAGTGAACGCCAGCGCCGTCACGCTCGACTTCGAGTCCCTCACCCGTGGCCAGCTCATCACGACGCAGCTTCAGTCGCAGGGCGTGCTCGTGAGCGGCATCAACAGCACGGGATGCTGCAATCCGGGCACCGTGCTCGATGTGTCCCAGGGTGACCTCGGTGTCTTCAACTTCGGTGGCTCCGGCCGGCAGGCGCTCGTGTACGGCATCGCGACCGACCAGCTCAACTTCAACTTCGTGGTGAACGGCACCAATACCCCGACGACGTGGAACGAGGTGTCGATCCGCGTGGGCGACGGCGACTTCGCGGAAGAAAAGTGGCGTGTGACGTTCAAGGACCTCTCGGGCGCCGTGCTCGCCTCCCAGGATGTCATCACCAGCAGCGGCCCGGTGAATGGCGGCGCGACGGTGAGCTACAGCGGCGGCGCGGTCCATCGTGTCGAGATCCTGGGCATCGTGTACGGCAGCGGCGGCGCGGTCGATGACCTCACTTTCGGCAATACGCCGGCCGTTCCAGAACCGGGCACCTGGGCGCTGATGGCCGCGGGCCTGGGTCTGATCGGATGGGGCGCCCGTCGCCGCAAGGCCTGACCCCGACGACCCGCCGGCACGGCCGGCGGGGTCGCTCACCATGTATCGATCCAGCGAGCCGGTGAACGCGGCTCTTCGGCAGGCAACGCGCGCAGGGCCTCGACGATCCGCTCGCGCGTATCCGCGGGGTCGATGACATCGTCGATCTCGAACAGCGACGCCGCCGACAGCGCCTTGCCGCGCTCATAGGCTTCCTCGACCAGCCGCTCGAACTCGGCGGCCCGCTCCGCCGGGTCTGCCAGCGCTTCCAGCTCCTTGCGGAACCCGAGCTTCACCGCGCCTTCCAGATTCATCGGCCCGAACTCGCCCGTGGGCCACGCCACCGACAGCACCGGCCGGTGGAAGCTGCCGCCCACCATGCCCTGCGCGCCGAGACCGTAGGCCTTCCGCAGCACCACCGAGATCATCGGCACCCGCACGTTCGCACCGATCACGTAGAGCCGGCAGCAGTGCCGGACCAGCGCGGTCTTCTCGGCTTCGGGCCCGACCATGTTCCCGGGCGTGTCGCAGAGGGACAGCACCGGCAGGCCGTGGGCATCGCAGAGCTGGAGGAAGCGCGCTGCCTTGTCGGCCGCGCCCGCGTCGATGGCGCCGCCGAGATGCATCGCATTGTTCGCGAGCAGCCCCATCGGCCGCCCCTCGATGCGCACGAGCGCCGTCACCATGTTCGGCGCGAATCGCGGCCGCAACTCGAGCACGCTGCCGTCGTCCGCAAGGACGTCGATCGCGCGATGCACGTCGTACGCGCGGAGCCGGTGCTCCGGCACCACGTCGCGCAGGCGGCGCTGGTCTGTGCACGTCCAATCCGGCACGGCGCCCTGGAAGTACGCGAGATAGCGCTTCGCCACGGCCGTCGCCTCGGCTTCGTCGCGCACGACAAGGTCGGCCGCGCCGCTGCGCGCATGCATGGCCGCCGGGCCCACGGCATCGGGATGGAAGACGCCGAGCCCGCCGCCCTCGATCATCGCCGGGCCGCCCATCCCGAGTGACGCGTTCTCCGTCGCGATGATCACGTCGGAGCAGCCGGCCAGTACGGCGTTGCCGGCGAAGCATCGGCCCGAGACGATCGCGACAAGCGGCACCTTCCCTGACAACTGCGCGAACAGCGTGAAGCCAGGGATGTGCAGCGTGCCGGCGCCGATGGTGTCGGTATCCCCGGGACGCCCGCCACCGCCCTCCGCATACACGACCATCGGCAGGCGCTGGCGCGCGGCGAGTTCGAGCAGGCGGTCCATCTTCTCGTGGTTCTTAGAGCCCTGCGTACCCGCGAGCACCGTGTAGTCGTAAGCCATGACGGCGCAGCGCGACGCGTGATCGGGGAACCGCTCGCCGTTCACGCGGCCGATGCCCATCACGAGACCGTCGGCCGGTGTGCGCGTGATGAGATCGTCGAGCGTCCGGCGGCTGCGCTGCGCCGCGATGACCAGGCCGCCCATCTCCTGGAACGAGCCCGGATCGCAGAGATCGTCGATGTTCTCGCGCGCGGTGCGGCTGCCGGTCCCACGGCGGCGTGCGACCGCCTCGGGACGCGCTTCGTCGCGCAGGTTCCATTGGCGCCCGTGCACCTCGGCGAGGTCGGGGCGGATGCGACCGTGGTCGGCGTCCGCCTCGGTCGCGACGACGGCGCCTGCGACCTCATCCGGCACGAGCACGATCACCACGTCGCCTTCGGCCACCGTCGCCCCGTTCGTCGTCCGGACCGCGAGCACGCGCCCCGCGACGGGTGCCGCGATCACGTGCTGCATCTTCATCGCCTCGACCACCAGCAGCGTCCAGCCCGCCTGGACGACATCGCCCTCCGCGGTCTCGACGACCACGACGGTCCCGTGCATCGGTACTGTGATGCGCAAGGCGTCGGGATCGTCCGGGAGATCGTCTTCGGTATCGGACACTGGCGCCGACCCGGCCCGGAGAATCGCCAGCGGATCAGCGACAGGCCTCACGTGCGCGAGCAGTTCCGCGAGATGCGTCTCGACATAAGTGGTGTCGATCTCACCCGCGACGAATCGCGGGTCCGCGAGCACTGCGGCGAGCAGGTCGATGTTGGTGTCGACGCCCTCGATGCGGCATTCGCGCAGCGCGCGGGCGGTCTTCGCGACGGCGTCCGCGAACATGCCCGAGGGCGCGTGCACGATCAGCTTCGCGAGCAGCGAATCGAATCGCGGCGACACCGCGCCGCCGGAGAAGCCGTGGGTGTCCCAGCGGATACCGGGGCCGCCGGCAAGATCGAAGGTGCGCAGCACGCCGGCACCCGGTCGCACCGAGCCGTCGGCCGCGATGCGCTCGGCGTTGATGCGCAACTGGATGGCGGTGCCGCGCGGCTGCGGCGTCGCCTTCGCATCGATGCCGGCTTCCGCCAGCGATGCACCACCAGCCAGCAGGAGCTGCGCACGCACGAGGTCGATGCCGAGCACGGCCTCGGTCACCGTGTGTTCCACCTGGATTCGCGGGTTCGCCTCGACGAACGCGAAGCGCGTCTCGCCGGCAGGCGACGTGAACACGAGGAACTCGAACGTCGCCACGCCGTGCAGCTTCGCCGCATCCGCCATCGCCAGCGAAGCCGCGGCGAGATGCCCGCGGAGATCGTCGGAGAGTCCGGGCGCCGGCGCGATCTCGATGAACTTCTGGCGGCTGCGCTGGACTGTGCAATCGCGATCCCCGAGCGCGGCGTGGTGGACACCATCACCGACGATCTGCACCTCCACGTGCCGGCACGCCGGCAGCAGTTCCTCCACGTAGAGATCGGCGTTGCCGAACGCGAGACGCGCTTCGGTTCCACAGAGATCGAACGCAGCCGCGATCTCCGTCGGGCGCATCACCGGACGCATCCCGCGACCACCGCCCCCGGCGATCGCCTTGATCATCACGCCCGCCGCGCCGTCGGCCACGACGGTGTCGAAGAAGCCGGTGGCCTCGTCGACGCTCACCGCGCGGTCGATGCCACGTGGCACCGGCACCGACAGCCACGCGGCCAGTGCGCGCGCTTCGCCCTTGTCGCCGAAGAGTCGGAGCGTGTCCGGGGACGGCCCTACGAACACGAGTCCCGCGGCAGCGCAGGCATCCGCGAACACCGCGCTCTCGCTGAGGAACCCGTAGCCGGGATGCACCGCATCGCATCCGGCGTCGCGCGCCACACGCACGAGGGCATCGATGTCGAGATACGCCGCCGGTCCCGCCGCGCCGAGCGCCACCGCCTCGTCGACGCGGGCGACGTGGAGCGTCTGGGCGTCGTCCGTCGCGTACACGCCGACGGTGCGGATGCCGAGATCTGCGGCGCTCCGCGCGATGCGGATCGCGATCTCGCCGCGGTTGGCGATCAGGAGGCGGCGGAGGGCCATGGCGCCGAGGTCAGTAGTGCGTGCGCGTCACGCCGAGGGCTTCGGCCACCCGCAGGACATCGCGCTGTTCCTCGTCGTTCAACCGGTTCACCGGCGGGATGGGCCGCCCGCAATCCATACCGAGCCGCGCCGACAGCACGACCTTGCACACGTGCGCCGGCGCGCCGTACATCCACACGAGGTCCACGAAGGGCCGCACCTGATCCTGCAGCGCCTGCGCACGCGCCATGTCGCCGCGCTTCCAGGCGTCGTAGAGCGCGACGTAGTGCCACGGCGCCAGGGACAGCGGCGCATCGATGCTGCCGACAGCGCCCATCGTGAGCGCGGGCAGCGGCAACTGGCCCCAGCCGGAAAAGACCTGGAGTCCCATGTCGGCGAACACGCGGATATCGGCGAAGTTCGGGGCCGAGTGCTTGAGACCGACGAGCGTGGGGATGGCGCGCTGGAACTTCTCCATCATCGCGGGGACGGTCTCGACCTGGGTGAGCTGCGGGAGGTTGTAGACGAAGAACGGAAGATCACCAGCCGCATCGGCGACGGCGCGGTAGTGATCGATACGGCCGCGCTCGGTGCTGGGGAAGAAGAGCGGCGGTAGGCAGCACACCGCATCGCACCCGGCGGCGAGCGCCGCCTTCGCGCCCTTCACCGCACTCGCAGTGCTCATCGCGCCGACATGCATGATGACCTTCGCGCGCCCCTTGCAGGTCTCCGCCGCGACACGCGCCGCGACGGCCCGCTGCTCGTCATCGAGGATGGGCCCCTCGCCCGTGCTGCCGGCAATCCAGAAGCCGTGCACGCCATGGCGGATGTTGTCCTCGAGCACGGCGCGGAGGGCCGCCTCGTTCACGCGACCGTCGTCGGTCGTCGGCGTGGGGTTCGCGGGGTACACGCCTGCAAATTCGATCGCCATGGTGAACCGCACCTCCGTCGCGTGGGGAAGGGTCGGATGCTAACCGATGGGAACGGGAAAGGATCGGTGCGGGGTGCGCGAGGATGGGCTTCGGGCTGCAGCTCGACCCAAGGGGGCTCGTCTTCACTACAGCTGAGTTGACGAGTACCACCACCAGAAGATCACGAGGGCCACGACAAGCGCCATTGCCGGGTATCTCCAGGGAGACTGGCGTGCACCCGCGAAGCAGATTGCGCCGACAACACCATAGAGCAGAGCGTTGGCGAATGCCGCGATGGTCCATCCGACGTAGAGCGACGCGCCATCGTGTGCCCCGAGCGTCACGAGAGACGCTGGCCAGAACAAGAGCAGGCTCAGTTCGACCATGCGCGCCCACCCCGGTCGATGGGGTTGGACCTCGTCGGAAATCTGCCAAAGGCCAGTCAGAACAATTGCGACAAATAGTCCGGTGGCGCAGCCCACCCCGACCCACCGCGCGAGGGATGTCCGCCCTCCTCCTGCGTCTGTCCTCAAGCGGCCGATCCGAGATGCGGAGTTCGATTCCAAGGATACCCCTCGGCTACGGGAGACTTCGAAGCTCATCCCGAACAGCACCGTGACATGCCGATGTCGGAGAACGGCCTGCGCAGACGCCCTATCCGCCGCCGGCAATCGATGAGGAGACTGGCAGTCTTTGCCGCGTTACCAACGCTGCGGCTGCCGGCGCGACGTCCGGAACACCCGAAGAACTTCCACCACATCTCCGCGCACCCGATACGGCACCAGGTAGTGCGTATCCGGGACAACGAGTTCCCGAGTGCCAGGCACCCGCCCCGGCCGTCCGATGCCGGGCTGCTCCTGAAGAATGGCGACAGACGTCAGGACACGTTCCACCACCATCGCCGCTGCCTTCGGATTGTCGGCGGCGATGTAGGTCGCCTCGTCGTCGAGATTGCGCAGCGCGGTCCGCAGCCACCTAACGCGCATTCACCTTCCACTTCCTGGCCAGTGTGGCGACATCCTTGTCGGCAGCGAAGTCCCCGGAATCCGCCTCGGAGAGCGCTGCCTGGGTCTCGGTGATCTGCCATTCATTGTTCTCGACGTACTCGCGAATCGCCTCGGCCGCCAGGAACGACTTGCTGCGCTGGGTGGAGTCGGCCAGTCGCTCGAGTCGATCCTTGACCTCGTCCTCGAGGCGGACGGTCATCGTCGTGGACATGTTTGTACCAGGGAGCACTTGAATGTGTACATCGTAGCACGATGATCTCGTGCAGCGGGTGCGCCGTTGTACGAAGACACCTGCGCGCACACCGGTTCCCGAAAGGCTGGACAGCAATCGCTTCAGGTCGGCCTTCAGGCCGACGCGGCGGCGAAGGGATCAGCTCGTTGGGGCACGGCCACGGGCGTCGGGCTAACGCCCGACCAACGCAACCCTACGCTCGCACCACAAGCAGCGGATCAAGGCTCGCCGTGCCGCGCCTGCTGCAGCGCCGCGCCGATCGTGTGGGCCCCGGGCGCGTACGCCGTCAGCCCGGCACCGACGATCGCGAGGAAGATCGCAGTCAGCAGGAAGGGAACCACGGTGCGGCGGAACGCCGTCTCCAACCAGTTCCGGCTGTCTGTGCCACGGAGGTGCCGGTACAAGCCATACGAGAGGACGCCATCGAAGAGCAGTTCCGCGAACAGCGCCGGCGCGAGGTACACGACGTATAGCGATGCGAGGGCGAGGCCGATGGCGAGCACGGCCACGAGGATCGGAATCGCGAGTTCGTCGGCGTCCGCACCTACGTCAGCCACCTTCTCGAGGGGTTTTGGGAGGTCGGGCAGCAAGTCCGTGGCGCCACTGTCGAACGACGCACTGGCGCCGCCTCCACCGAACTCGCCGCCACCGCCGGAAACACACGGCATCGCATCGCCGAGGTCCGGCGCCGGCATGGCGTTGCCGATATCGAGTCCGTCGACGTAGTCCTCGGCGCGGGTGCGGAGCCACAGCCAGAGCAGCAGCAGGAACGCCATGTACGCGCCCACCATCGCGAGCGGATAGCGGACCGCCATGCCGGTCACGCCGGCGTGCAGGAGTCCGAAGGAGCAGAGCCACCCGACCGCGCCCGTCAGCGCCACGATGAGGCCCATCTGGAGGCGCGGGAAGGACTCCCGCTCCAACCGATGGCGCAGACGGATGACGGCGGCGGATCGGGTCAGGCGGATGCGATGAGCCATCGGGCTTTGCAGCGGGGCAACGCCGCGAATCAGTCCACGTGCCCGGGCGTGCAGATGTAGAGCCGGCGGTCCTCCCACCGGAGGTCGATGAAATACTCGTGGCCGCAGCCGCGGCAGATCGCCGGGTGCGCGGGATCGCTGCCCCGCAGGTTCGGCAGGGCGGCGGCGAGCACAGGATGACCGCAGTCCTCGCAGAGGAAGGACATCCAGGGGCCCAGGGTGTCGGCCTCGATGGCCTCGCCCTCCGAATCCAGGATCTCGCAGTCGCTCAGGTCACCAGCACCTTCGATGGGCGCGTCCCCGCGGGCTTCTTCGTTCATGCAGACCACTCCTTGGCATCTCGATGTCGACGGCGACCGGGATACGCTCGGCGCAATGCCGGGTTGAGAGGGCCGGTATCTTCGCACCGATCCACGTGAATCCGCAGCCCGTTGCGATGCTGGCGGGCAACTTCGGGGGAGGGTGCGCTCGATCGCGCGGGGGTGGGCGGTCCGAAATGCCTCCGCTTGCATGCGACGCCTCGGCGATCCACTCGACCGACCGTTCCAGATCAGATCGGGGGCCCCGGGATCCGAGGCAGCCGCGACCGGAACGACAACGCCCCCGGGCAGCATCTGCCGCGCCGAGGGCGTTGCGGTTCCCGTCGATCAATGCCGCGATCGGCGCACGAAGAGTGCCATCACGCCCAGACCGGCGAACGTGAGCAGCCAGGTGCTGGCCTCCGGGATCGGCGCAGAAAGACTCGCGCTCATGACGTCGTGCACGTCGGTGAGATGGAAGTACTCGCCCCGACGGGGATCGACGCCTTCCATGCGCGCCGCGAACAACTCGCTCCCGGGCCCGCGAGACCACAGGGGCACCAGTTCGTTGGTGTGGTTGGTGGTCCAGAAGATACCGGTGGGCAGTGTCCCGGCCGCTCCCGCGATGGGGTCCTGGAACGGGATCACGTCGCTGTCCGGTCCGAGGAACAGCCCGTTGGCGTGATCGGTGGTGACGATCAGGAGCGTCTCGCTCCAGGAGCTCTCGGTCTCCACCCATTCGATCACGGCATCCACGGCGCGGTTGAACGCGAGCATCTCCTCGATCAGTTGCGGGACGTTGTTGGCGTGCGCCGCGGAATCGACGCTGGCGCCTTCCACGAGCAGGAAGAAGCCGTCGGGATCGGTCGAGAGCGAGCGGATCGCCGCCCTCGACAAGGTGTCGAGATCGGGCATCACGAACGGCACCACGCCCGCGGGCACATTGCCCGGCGTGTGGATGGTGGGGTCGAACGCGTTGGTCTGGCCAGCCGTATTCCGGCTGTTGAGAGCACTGGCCACCGGGACCAAGCCGAACAGCTTCTCGGGGGCGGCCTGCTCCCCGTTGCCGATGGCCGTCAGGGCGGCAGCCGATTCCACGAGCGTCCAGCCCAGCGAACCGTCCCGGAGGCCGGCGAGGTTGCTCGCCGAGAGGGTGCGGAAGTCGGGTGTGCGGGGCACACCGCCGCCACCGAACTCCGGGTGCCCGGGCGTGATCACCACGTCCAGCAGACCGTTCCGGATGAGCGCGTCGGAGATCTCCAGTTCGTCGTCGCGATAGTCGTTCTGGGTGCCGAACACGGCGGGCGTCGCATCCGTGAAGGGCTTGGTGGTGACGATGCCGGCCTTCTTGCCGAGCTCCTTGACCTGCTGGGTCAGGAACGGCGCCGGGGTGCCGTCGAGGTTGACGTTGATCGCGGAGTTGTACGTGCGGATGCCGCTCGCCAGCGCGCTGCCCGCCGCGGCGCTGTCGGTGACGCTGTTCCAGATCAGGTAATCGTAGGCGACGGGACCGGAGTCCAGGTGCGCGCGCACCGTGCCGGAGGCCTCGAGCTGATTGGCGAGGAACTGCACTGCCGGCGGGTTGGTGGCGACCGGCGTCAGATCGACCCGCGGTCCGCGGTTGCCGAGCAGGCTGCCGTTGCTGTTCGCCCAGACGCGCACGGGGCCCACCGTGAGGTCGTTGGCGCGGGCCGGATCGTACGACCCGTATTGCGGCACCGGCAGCTCGTTCCAGAGCTGCGGGAGGATCCTCGGGAAGGTGCCGGCGGGAAATCCCAGGCGGGTGTCGGACTGCCCCGGCGGCAGCGGCATGTTGTGTCCGCTGTACGTCGCCACCCAGTGCTGGGCAAACCCGTCGCCCTGATAGCCGGGCACGAAGGCCGGTGACGTGTTCGCGAGCGCCCCGAACTGCCACTGGTTCGCCGCGAGCCAGGTGGTCGGGCCGGCGCCGTCGGCGATCATGAGGATGACGTTGCGGGCTTGGCCGGCTTGGGCAGATGCTGCGGCGCAGAGACTCGCCGCCACGGCGACCGAGCGAAGGATTGCGATGTTGCTCATCTGGTCCGATTCCAGGAAAAGGGAAGGAAGAAACTGGTCCGGCGCACCGTCTCAGGCGCCCGCACCCTGTGGTGCGCGGCCAGCGCCCGTTCGCGCGCGTGTCCTCCCAGCCAGGAGCAGCACGCCTGCGGCGAGCATCAACCACGTGGATGGCTCGGGGACGGACGCCGCCATGAACTCGAAGCGGCTGGTACCGATGGAACGGTTGCCGCCGAACAGCAGAACCTCGGGGTTGCCCGCGGCGTTGATCCACAGCAGGGATTCGGTGTGATCGTCGTGCACGAAGGGCATGGGCCCCATGTCGACGAAGCGCGCGTTGGCGGCATCGAAGATCGACGACGAGTGCAGCTCCACGTCGGGTCCGCTCGGCGGCTGATGCTCGCCGCCGGCGAAGAGGAGGTAGCGACCATGCAACGGGTGGGACGACGGAAAAAGATCGAAGGCGGAGTAGTCCGACGTCCCCACCTGAACGCCGCTCGGCGCATAGTTGAAGCCCGCCATCGAGGGGCCAGGTGTGAAGCTTCCGTCCGCGGGGTCGAAGTACCAGGTGGCGTCGGTGGTGACACCGGTGGCCGTATTCTGGCCGCCGGCCACGAACACCCGCCCATCGAACAGTTCGAAGGCCTTCATGTCCTTCAGCGTGGTGGGCAGACTGCCTGCCGCGACGGTCCACTTGTTCGCCACCGGATCGAAGATCTCGGCTGTGCGCTGCGCCCCGCCGATCACCGCCACCCGACCGTCGCGCAACGTCACCTGCGCATGCAGCGACCGGCCGGCGTTCATGGAAGCCGCAGCCACGAAACGATTGGTCGCCGGGTCGTAGATGTCGACCGCCGTGGTGCCGCCGCCTCCAAGATTGCTCCCCGAGGTGTTCCCGCCGGCCAGGAGCACGCGCCCGTCGTTCAGCGTGGTGACACCGAAACTCTGCCGCGCCGCCGAGAGATCGTTCGCTGTGTACGAGAAGGTCCGGGTCTCGGGATCGTAGATCTCGGCGGATGCGAGTGCCGCGCCCCCGGCAAATGCCCTGGCACCGCCTGCGAACAGGACCCGGCCACCGGCAAGTGTGATCGCATCGAGTGACCAGCGCGGCGTGTTCAGTCCGCTGGTGACGGCCCAGGTCCGGGCTGTCGGGTCGTAGATCTCCGCCGTCGTGATGGCGGGAAACGGCGCAGCGAGTGCCAGGCCACCGGCCACGATGACGCGGCCGTCGGACAGTCGCGATGCGGCGCCGAGAAGGTGCACGTTCGACAGCGTCATGCCGGGGTCGCCATCTGACCATGCCCCCACGGGGGCTGCGGACACGGGCCCGGCCAGCGCGAACCCGGCGCAGGCCACGGCGAGGAAACGAATTGCGGCAGCGATCTTCGACTTCATGGAGATCCTCGATGGAACATGCTCTCCCGCCGAGCGAGTCGCGCGGGGAAAGGCGTTCGACAGGGCCTGCGCCTCGCGAGGGATGCAACCAACAGGAGGCGTCGTTCTCATCCGAAGCAGATCAGGCGGAGCGAAGAAGTCTGACCGGCGGTCGTGACGTCGATGCAGCGCGACAGATAATCCGTTCGGGCCGCCGCCGGTCGGCAAGGCTGGCTGGCATCGGGCGCAGCCTCCGAACCCGCGGAACGAAACGCGTGGCAGTGCCCGCGGCACGGGTCGGGTTTCTCGCTCTACATGGCCGGGGACCTCCGACTGCTTCGATGCATCGTGCAGGACAGGCGGGTGCTCGAATGCCGTGCACGCGGCGGAGGCTGCGCCTCGATGCAGAGATGGTGGAGGCTGCTCGCCGGGAAACCGCGGCGTCGCGGGACACACCGAACATCAAACGGACAGCGGGACGCGTGACCGCGTTGATCGCACGGATTTGGCGCCGACGAACAAAACACAACGGGGCGCCCGAAGGCGCCCCGCCGTGTCACTGCGTCCGACCCGAGAGGATCAGATGTTGCCGCGGGACATCTCGCCGGCGATGTACTCCGCCTGACGGATCGCCAGGGCCACGATCGTGAGCGTCGGGTTCTCCGCCGCGCTGGTCGTGAACTGGCTGCCGTCCGAGATGAACAGGTTGGCGATGTCGTGCGTCTGGCCGAAGCCGTTGCACACGCCGCTCGCCGCGTCGCTGCTCTGGCGGTTCGTGCCGAGGTTGTGCGTCGACGAGAACGGCATCCGCGTGTACACCTTCCGGGCACCCAGCGATTCGTACAGCGCGGTGGACTGCTTCCACGCGTGATCGCGCATCGCCTTGTCGTTCGGGTGATCCTGCTTGTGCACGTGCGCCACCGGCATGCCGAAGCGATCCTTCGTCTTCGAGGAGAGCGTGACGCGGTTGATCTCCTGCGGCATGTCCTCGCCCACGATCCAGAGGCCCGCCACGTTGCGGTAGGCCTCGACATCGCGCGCGTACTCGCGACCCCAGCCACCCGGCTTCGCGTAGGCGGGATAGCCCGGCAGACCGAAGGCCGGCAGGGTCTCCAGCTCGTAGCCCGCGGCGAACCCGCGCTTCGGATCGAAGCGGGACTCATCGCGGATGATGCCGGCCATCTGCGTGCCGCGATGCAGGTTCACTTCACCCGGCATCACCGCATACACGGCGCCCGTCAGGTGCGGCATGTAGTTGCGGCCCACCTGACCGGACGAGTTCGCGAGACCATCGGGGAACTTGCTCGACGCGGAGTTGAGCAGCAGACGCGGCGACTCGATCGAGTTGCCGGCCACCGCCACGATGCGCGCCTTCTGCTCGTGCATCGCACCGCTGGCGTCGGCGTACACCACACCCGTCACCTTGCCGCTCGCATCGTGATTGATGCGGATCACCATCGACTCCGGGCGCAGCTCGTAGTTGCCCGTCGCTTCGGCGCGCGGCACTTCCGTGTAGAGCGTGGACCACTTCGCGCCGATCGCACAGCCGCTCATGCAGAAGCCGATCTGGCGGCAGGCCGGACGTCCGTCGCGGACCTGCGAATTGATCGCCATGTTGCCCGTGTGATAGTCGGTGTAGCCGACCTTCTTCGCCCCGGCGGCGAGCACCTTGTAGTTGTTGTTGCCGGGCAGGCGCGGGATGCCGTTCGTGCCTGTGACGCCCATCTTGTCCTCGGCGAGATCGTAGTAGGGCGCGAGGTCCTCGTACGAGATCGGCCAGTCGTCCAGGTTGGCGCCCTGCACGCGACCGTAGGTGGTCAGCGCCTTGAACTCGTGCGGCTGGATGCGGAGCGAGGCTGCCGCCCAGTGCACCGTGGTGCCGCCCACCGTCTTGCAGATCCAGGCGGGGAAGTTGGGGTCCAGATCGCCGGAGCCTTCGCGCGGGTCGAGCCACGAGATCTTGGCGAACATCTCGCCGCCGTTGGTGATGTCACCCAGCGTGAGGCGCTTGCCGGCCTCGAGACACACCACCTTGACGCCCTTCTGGGCGAGCTCGTTGCCGAGCGTGCCGCCGCCGGCACCGGAACCGATGATGACGACGACCGAATCGTCGTTCAGATCGAATTTGGCCATCGCATCACTCCTTGGGCAGCCAGCTGATGTCGTCGAAACCGCGCTCGAGGTAACCGCCGTGCTCCACGGACGAACCTTCGAAACCCAGCACCTTCCACACATCCGGATGCCCGTAGATGCCACCCAGCGTCTCGCCGTACATGGTCGAGAAGAAGGGCGTGCCCTCCACCGTCTTCACCACGCGCGTGCGGGCCTTCTCGCCGAGCTGGTGGAACGACTGGTCGCCGAAGTTCTTCTTCGCGAGGCGCTCCACGCGGGCGGCACCTTCGGAGAGCTGCTGCTTGAGGGCGGCATCTCCGGCTGCCTTCGCGTCGAGGGCGTTCACGACATTGCCGTAGTACGAATCGGCGAGGAAGTCGTGCGGGAACAGCGTGCGGGCGAAGGCGAGCAGCGTCTTGCCTTCGTCCTCGCTGAGCGCCTTCAGATGGTGGGCGGACCATGCGGTGCCGGGCAGGGCCGTGAAGCCCACCCCTGCCACCAGGGACATGAATGCACTGCCTCCGGCAACTTTCAGAAACTCCCGCCGGCGCAGCTCGAGCTCGTCATTCGACATTTCTCCTCCTGTCTGTTGTGAATCGAGCGATGCGTTTGAATCAGGACTACCGGCAATCCACGACTGGCCGATGGCTTTGTGCACGGGGATCGCCGAAGGTGCCGCGGGCAATTAGAGGGACGGGTCGAGGCCAAGTCAATGCCGATCACCGAGGAAAAATTCCTCGGCAATCGGCTTGCTGCAGCGCACATGCCTACGGCGGCCAAAGGCTACCAATGGGGAGTCTCAAAGCACCGGATTTTCGTGCTGCGCTGCGCCAGCGCAAAGTTTGTGCGCCGCGTCAGCATCGGTGTGCGCTCGTTCGACGCTACAACCAGGCGCAGAACTCCGCGAGGGCGGCGAGGACGACCCCGGGCTGGTCGCGATGCGGCGAGTGCCGGCAGTCGTCCACTTCCACAAGTCGGGTTTGCGGACAGGTCCGCGCGATGCGATGGATCTGCTCGAGCGTGCCGTACTCGTCATCGCGCCCTTGCAGCGCCAGCAGCGGGCCGGTGATGCCGGGCAGACAGTCCTCGATGTTCCACGCCTCGAAGCGCGGGTCGAGCCAGATGTCGTTCCAGCCACGGAAGGCGGCATCGGGGTCGTCGTGCCATCGCGCCAACCGGGCACGGAGATCGGTGGTCGCCCATGCCGTTCGCGCCTTGCGGATCTCGGCGAGCGAGAACGGCTCGACGAACACGTGCGGCGCCATCACCGCGACACCCGAGAGCGGATACCCCGCGCCGGCGTGGATCAGCGCGATCGAACCGCCGTCGCTGTGGCCGACAAGAACGGGACGCGAAACGCCGAGCGCGGCGAGCAGCGGCGGCAGCACGTCGAGCGCCTCGCGATGCATGAAGTCGGGCTCGCGGGGCGCGGCGATCGTGTCGGAGCGGCCGTAGCCGCGGCGGGAGTATGCGAGCACGCGCCGGCCCGTGGCCTCGGCGAGGCGCGCAGGGAAATCCTTCCAGAGCCCCACGCACCCGAGGCCCTCGTGCAGCAGCACGATCGGCGCGCGATCGTCGTCGGTGCCGTACCAGGCGACCTCGAGACGCACGCCGTCGACCGTCACGAACGACGGGCCCGCCGCCACCTCAGGACCCATCGTCGAGCGCGCGCAGCCGGAAGCGCTGGATCTTGCCCGTGGCCGTCTTCGGAAGCTCGCTCACGAAGTCGATCCACCGCGGGTACTTGTACGGCGCGAGACGATCCTTCACGTGCTGCTTCAGATCGGCCGCCAGTGCGTCGGACGGCGCATGGCCTGCCTTCAGCACGACGAACGCCTTGGGCTTCACGAGCGCGTCCGAATCGGCTCGCCCGATCACGGCGGCCTCGAGCACCGCCGGATGCGTGACGAGCGCCGCCTCGACCTCCACTGGCGAGACGTAGATGCCGCTCACCTTCAGCATGTCGTCGCTGCGCCCCGCGTACACGTAGCGGCCGTCGGGATCGCGTCGGTACTTGTCGCCGCTGCGCATCCATTCGCCGAGGAACGTCGCGCGCGTCTTCGCGCGCTTGTTCCAGTAGCCCTGCGCCGTCGTCGGGCCGCGGATCTGCAATTCGCCCTGTTCGCCGTCGGCGACTTCCGCGCCTGCATCGTCGACGAGACGCACCTCGTAACCCGGCACCGGCCGACCCGTCGTGCCGTAGCGGACGTCACCCGGACGATTCGACAGGAAGATGTGCAGCATCTCGGTGGACCCGATGCCGTCGAGGACATCGATGCCGTAGTGCTCGCCGAAGCGGCGGCCGAGTTCCTCGGGCAGCGCCTCGCCGGCGGAGGTCGCGACGCGCAGACGAAGCTCGTCGCGGCGCGGCAGATCAGGGCTCGCGAGCATCGCCGCGAAGAGCGTCGGCACGCCGTAGAAGATGGTGGGCTGGTGATCGCGCAGCCGCTTGAACACCGACGCCGGTGTCGGGCGCTCCGCCATCAGCACGGCCGTGGCGCCGACCGCGAGCGGGAACACCATCCCGTTGCCGAACCCGTACGCGAAGAAGAGCTTCGCCGCGGAGAAGACGACGTCGTCCTCGCGGATGCCTAGGATCGGCCGCGCGTACAGCTCCGCGGTCTGGATGAGACTCGAGTGGACGTGCAGCGTGCCCTTCGGCGCACCGGTCGATCCGGACGAGTAACCCCAGAAGCACACGTCGTCGGCGCGTGTGGGTGCCGGGGGGCCGTAGGGTGCGGCGTCGGCCAGCAGGTTCGCGAGAGCACGCGTGCCTGCCGGGGCGTCGCCCGCGACGATCACGTGTTCGAGGAACGGCAGGCTCTGGAGGAGCGGCGCGAACTGCGGCAGCAACGCGGCGGACACGACGAGCGCGCGGGCGCGGCTGTCGCGCAGCATGTACTCGTAGTCCGCAGTGGTGAGCAGCGTGTTCGTGACGATCGGCACGATGCCGGCATGCACGCAGCCGAGGAACATCGTCGGAAAGTCGATGCCGTCGAGCAGGCAGACGAGGACACGGTCCTCCATGCGCAGGCCCAGGCCGGACATCGCGCCGGCGGCCCGCTGCACGCGGTCGGCGAGTTCGCCGTAGGTGTGATGCCCGGCATCGTCGATGAAGGCGGTCTTCGCCGCACGACCCGCGCGGCGGTGGCGCTCGATGAGGTCGAAGGCCGCGTTGTAGTCGTCGGGGATGTGGATGGCCGGAGGGCTCGTCTCGTGGTCGGCCCGGCTGAGTTCTGGCATGGCGTCGATCCGTCTTTCGTATCGGGGTTTCAGAAGGTGCCGTAGCGCTTCAGCACCACGTCGAGGCCGGCACCCGCATCGATCTCTGCGCGGACCTTCGTCTCGCGGGCCGTGAGCTGTTCGGCTTCGGGGAGGATGGCATCGATGGCGTCCTGCGGGATCACCACGACACCGTCGGCGTCGGCGAGCACGAAGTCGCCGGGATGCACGGCGACCCACCGGCTCACTGCACCGCGCATGAACACGGGGATCCCGCATCCCGTGACACGCCAGCGCTGAGTGGAGGCTACCGGGGTTCGATACCGCGCATGGACCGGGAAGCCGTGCTTCGCGATCCAGTGCGAATCGCGCACGCCACCGTCCACCACCGCCCCGGCGCAGCCGCGCACCTTCATGCCGAGGGCCAGCAACTCGCCGAAGCAGCACACGCCCTCGGTCTCGCCGGCCCACACCGCGAGCTCGCCCGCGCCCACACCTTCGATGGCGCGCATCTTCTCGGCGTCGCCGAGACCTTCGTAGGGCGTCATCTGGCCGCGGATCGTGTACGCCCAGCCCCCCATGCGCAGCGGCTCCGGCGACAGCGGCGCGAGGTCGGTCGCGAGCACCTGTGCGGTCCGGCCGAGGCCGTGAAGCAGGTCCGACACCGTGGCGGTGTCCACCTGCAGAAAGCGGGCGCGGACGGCGTCCGCGTCGGCGCGTCGATCAGCCATGGGTGGCGCAACTCCTGGACTCGGGATGGGGTCGCCGGCGCAACCGGCGCGGCGCCGAATGTTCGCACACCGCCGGCCCATGCCCGTGGCGGTCATCGGGAAATGCCACCCGGGTGCTATATTCGATCGGCCGTGGAGGATCGAAGTCCCGGCCCGACCGGAAGAATTCCCAAGGCATGGCGCGCGCTCCGTCGGATCGAATCCCGGATCGGCGGCCGACCGTCAGTGGTGGGCGTCACGACCAGCCAACCTTCTGCAGCGTCTGCAGCGCTCCCCAGGAAGTACCGATGCGATCGTTCTCCCTCCCCATGGCCGGCCTGTCGCGAGTGTTCCGGCGCCCGGCCTCGGGGTTCACGATCGTTCTCATCCTGTTCATTCCGGCCATCGCACCGGCGCAGGACTGGCTCTACCCGGTGAAACCCGGCGAGCATCTCTGGGGCCTCGCCGAACGCTTCCTCGACGGCCACAAGTCGTACGGCAAGCTGCAGCAACTGAATCGCATCAAGGATCCGAAGCGGATGCCGCCCGGGAGCGTGTTGCGCATCCCGCTCGCGTGGATGCGTCGCCTGGCGACCGAGGCCCGCATCACTGCCCTCACCGGTGCGGTGGAGATCGAGCGGGCTGGCGCTGCGGCACAGCCGGCCGCCGTGGGCGACACCCTCCGCGAACGCGACCGGCTCCGCACCGCGGTCGGTGCCCATGCGGCGATCGCTCTGCCGGACGGCACGCAGATGCGCGTGCTGGCCGACTCGGAGGTCGCGGTGGAGAGCATGGCGACCTACCAGAATGCCCGCGTCTTCGACAGCCGGCTGCTCGTGGCCCGCGGCCGCACGGAGAGCATCGCACCCACCGACCGCGACGGCGCCACGCGCTTCGAACTGCGCACGCGGGCCGGCGTCACGTCGGTCCGCGGCACCGTGTTCCGCGTCGCGACCACCGCGTCCGGCGACGCATCGACCACCGAGGTGCTGCACGGCCGCGTCAGCGCCGGCAACGACGCCGGTGACGTCACGGTGGAGGCCGGATTCGGGACGGTGATGGCACCGGGTCGGGCGCCGTCCCCGCCGGCCGCCCTGCTACCCGCGCCGGTGCTGGATGCCCTCCCCGCGAAGCTCATCCGCATGCCGGTCCTCGTCGACTTTCCACCCGTCGCGGGAGCCGTGCGCTATCGGCTGCAGCTGGCCGCCAACCCGACGTTCTCACCGTTGCTCGCCGACCTCGCGACGGACACACCCTCGATCGCGCTGCCCGATCTTCCCGATGGCCGCTATGCCATCCGGGTACGCGGGATCGACACGCAGGGCCTCGAGGGGAACGACGCCGCGCGGGAGTTCGACATCTCGGCGCGTCCCGGCGCGCCGCGTGCCGAGACGCCTCTGCCCGAAGCCCTGGCCGACGGCACGCCACCCCGTTTCGCCTGGACGCCCGACGGCCCCGCCGAGCGCCTGCGCTACCGGTTCCAGCTGGCCCGGGACGACGCCTTCACGCAGCTGCAGGCCGACGTCCGGGACCTCGCCACGCCTGAGTACACGGCGGTGGAACCGCTGCCGCCCGGCGTGTGGCACTGGCGCGCCGCAGCCACCGACGCGATCCGCGGTGACGGTCCGTTCGGCGAGTCGAGAACATTGCGACGCCCGTCGCCACCGCCTGCCGAGGCGACCATCGAGCGCTCGCCGCAGTCGATCGTCGCGCGCTGGCCCGCGGGCCGCATCCACGCGACGCTGGCGCCCGAGGCTGCCCCGACGGCGCCGGTGGCCGACGCCATCGTGGACGGGCTGCACTGGACGGCAGGACGCCCGGATCCTGGCCGCTACGTGCTGACCGCGCACACGGTCGAGACCGATGGATTCGAAGGGCCCGACGTGACGACACAAGTGCTGGATGTGCCGCCGCCGCCCGCGCCACCCGCGCCTTCTGCGCCCGCGGCTGGTGCGTTGCTCGAAGCAGGTCCCGAGACGCTGACGTGGGCGCCCGCTCCCGGCGAGGCCGAAGGCACCACCTACCGGCTCCAGATCGAGCGGATGCCGATGACAGCGGACACCCCGTTCGATCGTGCCGACCTGACCGTGCGAGACGCATCCCCGGGTCCGCTTCCGCCCGCGCTGTACCGCTGGCGTGTCGCCGCCGCGACATCGACCGATGGCCCCGGCGAGTTCAGCGCCTGGCGGACATTCCGCGTGCTCTCCGCGCCGCCGGGCAATGCGACGATCCGCCGGACGCCCGACACGCTGTCGGTGCGGTGGCCCGACGGCGCGCCGGTGCAGGCGTCGCTCGTCTCGGAAGGCGGCAGCACGATCTTCGCAGGGCCGCTCGCCGCGGGAAGCCTGGACCTGCCCCGCCCGCCAGCGGGCCGGTATGTGCTCTCGTCGCGGACGATCGAGGCCGACGGATTCCTCGGGCGCCAGGCCGCCGACACGATCATCGACCTGCCGCGGCCGCCCGCGCCGCCCGCGCTCGCGGCCACCGGCGC